>Ga0315298_1002041_pt1 | contig 35568 bp, 34 predicted proteins | sample WHS_1_MG_FD_203077 | JGI IMG/M metagenome (GOLD analysis project Ga0315298, IMG submission 203077) | Extremophilic microbial mat communities from Washburn Hot Springs, YNP, Wyoming, USA - WHS_1_MG | ecosystem: Environmental > Aquatic > Thermal springs > Hot (42-90C) | place: USA: Wyoming...
CTTAATTACACGAAAAAGATTGGGTTGAAGGTGATATTTGCTACCCACGCCACATACTGGAATCATACATACCGCACTATCGATTTTCCGAACGAGACAATTATAAGCAACTACAAGAGAGAATTAGATGCAATTTGCAGAAATATTACTTCACATAACTATGATCACGTCCCGTTTATAGCAATACTCTATCCAATCCCTTTTGACCAATCGGAGGAAGTGATCAACCAAAAATTAACCTCTCCAGAATATAAGAACGCCTTAATAGACATTGTAGATTATGTTAAGAGTTTCGGGTTAAAAGTATCTATGGACACGGAAGGCAATCCCAACGATTTCCCAGTTCCGTTTATTCCGAACGCTGACCTTTATGGAATAATGCCATTCAGCCCACAATGGAATTATATGAATACAACATACATTGAATTGTGGGCAGCATATTTCAAATCAACCGGAAAGCAAGTCTACATGAGTGAATATGGTTTCAGAACATGGCGACCAGACAATGAATGGGACTTCGCAATGGTGTCAAACGAGACTATTAAGGCTAAATTAGTTAGAGAATTCGTAGAGTATTGCAGAAAGAATTTTGAAGTCTTCGTATATGTGTTATTGTTTGATGCTAATGGCGGTTGGGGTCTAGCTGAAAATGATACGCGAATTTTGAGGGAAAGTGGAATAGCAATGCTTGAGGCACTTCGAAACTGACATGCGTTGCTAATTTAGAAGAACATGGCAAAATGGATTAAAAGCTAAACATATAAGTTTCACTGCTAAATAGTTGTGAGATAAAATGAATGCAATAATAAATCAACATAGAACAGAAGGAGATTAACCCTTGGCAGTTTACCTTTCCAGCCTTTTTGGAAGCCCAAGTATAGGCGTGTATTCCCTCGCCACAGATAAGGCGGTAATAATTCCCAAGCTGGTTCCAATAAAAAAGGCTGAAAGAATTGAAAATTGGCTTAAAGTTAAGCTTATCCACACAACAATCGGCGGTTCAGTTTTGGTTGGAGCTCTTGCATGTGCAAACTCTAATGGGATTTTGCTTCCCCATTTTGTTAGGGAAGAGGAAATTGAAACTATAAAATCTTTTTTTGAAGGAAACATAACGGTTATGGAGACGAAGAAAACCGCATATGGAAACATGGTTTTAGCGAATGATTATGGCGCCATAGTAGACCCAAGATTAAAAACGGCGGAAATTAAGAAAATTTCCGAAACCCTCTGTGTTGAAGCCGTGCCAGGAGAAATTGCTGGTTTACCATATGTTGGGTCTCTGGCTTTCGCCACAAACAAAGGAGTCTTAGCCCATCCCATGCTTAAGGATTCAGAGCGAAAACTTTTGGAAGACGTATTGAAAGTTCCAGTGGATGTGGGCACAGTTAATTGCGGCATCCCCTACGTGGGCACTGGTTTGATTGGCAACAGATATGCGGCTATTGCTGGCTCCTTAACCACTGGACCCGAGATGTTTATAATTGGGAATGCCTTGGATGTTGTGAAAGAGGATGGTTAAAGTGAAAGTTTTCAGAGTGACAGGCGAAATTCGAAAGCCAAACTTGCAGTCGCCTTTCAAGAAGGAAGTCATAGCCCTAAAACCAGAACATGCCGTGGAAAGGGTTTACGCCGAATTGGGCAGCAGACATAGGGCTAAACGTTTCCAAATAAAAATCCTAAAAGTTGAAGAAGTTCCCATTAATGAGATAGAAAATCCGCTTTTGCGAAAACTTGTTTTGGGAGAAGAGGAAGTTGGCAAGCAAAAGTGAAGAAGAACTCCGCAAACTAAGCGTTGAAATCCGCTTCTTGGAACAAACAGCAGAAACAATACAGTCCAGAATTAATGCGGTAAACGCTGTTATAACAGACCTAACCTATGCAAGCATGACGCTGGAAGGCTTAGAAAAGGAAAAAGAAAATGCAGAACTCCTAGTCCCCATAGGCGGAAACTCCTACATAAAAGCAAAACTTGAAAACCCAGACAAAGTAATCGTTGGGATGGGAGCGGGAATTTCCCTCGAAAAAACACTGCAAGAAGCAAAAGAAATCATAAAAAAACGACTGGAAAACCTGGAAAGAACAAGGAGTTCCCTACAGCAACAACTAGCCCAAGTGGCTGAAAGAATTGAAGAAGACAGAGAAAAATTTGAAACCTTAATAGCCGAGTTAAGGGAGAGGAAAGCTTCCGAAAATGTTTGAAAAGCTCAAATCTGGACTAAAAGGACTCGTAAACAAGGTTACAACAACAGAGCTTAAGGCTGAAAACCTACGCCCGCTGCTTTCAGAATTCAAAATAAGCCTTGTGGAAAATGATGTTGCCCTCCCAGTGGCTGAAAGAATATGCAATGAAATGGAAAAACGCTTAGAAGGCATTCAAGTAAAACGCCTAGAAGACCGTAGAAAAATAGTGGAGAAAAACCTTAGGGAAGTCCTCTTAGAAACAATGCTAACAAACAACAAAATAGATTTGCTTAGGGCTATAGAAGAAAAACGCAAGAAAGGCGAACCCTTCGTCATAGTTTTCGTTGGAATAAACGGCACAGGAAAAACAACAACCATAGCAAAAGTCGCCAAATTCTTAAACAAGAAAGGTTATTCGGTTGTCCTTGCCTGCAGCGACACTTACAGGGCTGGCTCCATAGAACAGTTGGAAGAGCATGCGAAACGCTTGGAAATGCGGATGATTAAGCACAAGTATGGTTCAGACCCAGCAGCCGTTGCCTATGACACCATAAACCATGCAAAAGCCCACGGAATAAATGTGGTTTTGATAGACACTGCTGGGAGAATGCAAACAAACAGAAACTTAATGGATGAACTCGCAAAAATAAAGAGAATAGCAAACCCAGACCTAACAATCCTAACAGTTGATTCGCTCACTGGAAATGACGCAGTTATGCAAGCGGAAGAGTTCCACAAAAGCGTCGGCATAGACGCAACAATCTTGACAAAAGTTGACGCAGACATCAAAGGCGGCTCAGCCCTAAGCGTAACCTACGTAACAAAAAAGCCCATTTTATTCATCGGAACTGGACAAAAATATGATGATTTAGAAGAGTTTGACCCAGAAAAATTCGTTCAAATGATAATGAAATAATCATATTTTCTCCATAAAATCCTTAAATTTCTCCAAGTTTATGGGCACAAGAACCCCCTTTTCAGAAGCTCACAAGGCCAATCTTTACATTCATCACAGTAATTAATCCCTCTATTTTCAGCGCACTTTTCCCTCTTCCTCAACCATTTCTCCTTACTTTTCAAAAAATATTTTAGGCCTTTTTCTCTGATCTGCTTCATGTTACACCAAACATCCAAAAACCAAGAACTTGACTCCAGTGTTTCAGCCTTGAAGAAATTGAAAAATTTGCATGGAAACTCTCCGCATTCCACACATGTTCTAAACTTTTTATCTCTGGAACAGGCATATATTTTGCAATATTTTTGGTACTCTTTGCTTAAGCCTTGGTTAGATCTGCAACCGCCACACTTTTCGTTTAAGAAAGCTGTGCATTCTCCGCAATAAAGTCCACAAGGAGCAACTAAATTCCACTCATTTTCCTTAGGCAACGACATGGCGAAATTTCAACTCAAAACTTGCTTTAAGCATCGGCATTTTAATATTTTCCCAAAAGTTTTAGCAGTATAGCCTTCGCCGAATAAAGCCTATTTTCACTTTGCTCATAAATTATTGATTTCGGACTTTCTATAACCTCTGGGCTTATTTCATATCCTCTGTGGATTGGCATATCATGCATCACATAAGCGTCTGTTCCCTTCAAAAGTTCCATGTTTATTTGGTAGGGCATCATAATTTTGATGCGCTTCTCTTTTTCAGCAGCAAATTTTGGGTCAAGGAAGAATTCCATGTCAACCCAAGTGTCTGTATAAACAAAATCCGCGTCTTTCACGGCTTTTTTAACGTCTAAAGTTGTTTCCCAAAGTCCACTTTTCTTCGCATTTTCCAAAATCTCTTCATCCCTTGAAGGCTCATTAAATATTGGGGTTACTGTGGTTATTTTAACTCCAGTTTTTGTGCACCCTTCAATAAGCGAGTTGCAAACATTGTTGTGGGCGCCTATGTAAACGAGTTTAACTCCTTCCAATTTGCCTCTCTTCTCTTTAATAGTCATTAAATCGGCTATGGCTTGGGTTGGATGATATTTTTCGTCGCATCCATTGATAACTGGAACCCGCGAAGCCTTAGCCATAACCTGCAAATCAGCGTTTTTCAGAAGCCTAGCCATTATGCAATCCACATTCCGAGACAAGTATTGCGTCTCATCGTAAACATCAGCCAAAGTGAAGTTTGTCGTTCTCCAATCAATGTATAGGGCATGTCCCCCAAGCTGGGTCATGGCAACCTCAAAAGAAACCCTTGTGCGTGTAGAAGTCTTTTGGAAAATCATGGCTAAAGATTTGCCAGCTAAGGCATTCTTATATTTTTCAGGGTTATGCTTAACTTCTATAGCCTTATCAATTATGGCTTTTAACTGCTGGCTGGACAATTCTTTAAAATTAATTAGGTGCATCTTAGCTCCTCTCTAAACTTTTAAGGCTTCAACTGATTTTAACCATTATAAGCTTTATGGAAACCTTTTTCTTAACATCCACCATTAAAATCACAGAAGCCTTATGACAATTCTAATGGCAGCCTCAAAAAAAGACGCGGCAAGCTTAAACATTAAAAAGCAAATTCTAAACCACTACAATTTCAATGAAACTGCTGAAAATTTTGAAGGAAATCCAATTTACACAGCCGAAATAAATGGCAGAAAAGTTAAACTCGTAACATTAAATGAAGAATCAGTATACGCACAAAACATAACCGATTACTTTGAGAATTTAGAGCTTGTAGTTTTCATTTCTAGGCATAGCAGCGAAAGCGGCACCCCAACACTTTCAGTGCACACTCCGGGAAATTTGGGCGCTGCGGATTTGGGTGGACTTCCAAGGAGGGTTTCTGTTTCTCCAGCCAACGCCATGAGGGAAGCCTTAAAAGCTTTGAAACAGTTTAGGGATGAGTTGCGGTTGGATTATGAAGTTTGTTATGAATGCACCCATCACGGACCATCATTAAATGTGCCTGCCATGTTTGTTGAGTTGGGAAGTTCGCCGAAACAGTGGAACGATTTAAAGGCGGCTGAAGCAGTTGCCCACGCAGCAATAAAAGCGATTTCCACTTTTGGCAAGGCTGAAGCTAAAGCCGTGCTTGGCATAGGTGGACCCCATTATAACTCAAAATTCACAAGAATAGCGTTAGAAAATGCGATTGCTTTTGGTCACATGATTCCAAAGTATGCAATTCCATACGTGAATGGGGAGATTTTAAGGCAATGCGTGGAAAAAACTTTGGAGAAAGTTGAGTGTGCAATTTTAGATTGGAAGGGAATAAAGGGCGAGCATAAGTCAAAGCTTATTGAAATGCTTAATGAAGTAGGTCTTCCAGCTCAGAAGGTTTAACATCAAAAGGCCTGGGATTCTTCTCGACTTTAAAGAGAAAAGTTAATAGAAATGGTTTAATACCTTATCAAAACCACAGCAACATTTATTATGTAAAAGTTGAAATGTTGAGTGTGCGATTAAAATGGGCTTAAGATCATTCCTATCCCAAGCTGCAAGAACACTAAAGTTGGCGGTTAAACCAGGAAAAAGTGAGCTCTGGCTATCAGTGAAAATATGCTTCTTGGGCATAGGCGCCATTGGAATAATAGGATTTGTCATCAAACTACTATCCTCAATATTGCAACCAGGCGGAACCACGGCAACATAGAAGGAAAATCTATGACGAAAAGTGAGGAGCAACCCACCAAAATTTTTGCTGTAAAAACCACGACGGGACAGGAAAGGAATGTGGCAAAATTGATTACGGCAAGGATTGAAATGAATAATATACCGATAAAGGCTATTCTCGTCCCAGAAACTTTGAGAGGATATGTTTTCGTGGAGGCGGAAGGACCCCATTTTGTAGAACAAGCCATAGCTGGCATAAGGCATGTGCGCTCAAGAGTTCCAGGAGTTGTAAGCTTTTCAGAAATTGAAAGATACATAGTCAGAAAACCAGTAATTGAAGAACTGAGCGAAAACGACATAGTGGAAGTGACTGGCGGACCCTTCAAAGGAATGCGGGCAAAAATAACTCGCATAGATAAGTCTAAGGCGGAAGTAACCCTCGAACTTTTGGAGGCAACATTCACCCTCCCAATAACAGTTCACTCCGATTACGTTAAGCTTGTGGAAAAAACAAAAACTGAAGGTGGCGAAAAGTAAGATGGCTGAAAAAAAGATTGTGGAATTACTTGTAAGCGGCGGACAAGCAACGGCTGGACCGCCATTAGGGCCAGCTTTGGGTCCCTTAGGCGTTAATGTCATGATGATTGTGAATAAAATTAATGAGCTTACAAAGGATTATGCTGGAATGAAGGTTCCAGTGAAGGTTGCTGTGGATCCGGAAACCAAAGAGTTTGAGGTAAGCGTTGGAACGCCAACAATGTCCGCCCTAATTGTCAGCGAATTAAAAATAGAGAAGGGTTCTGGAGCGCCCAGCACACAGAAGGTTGGAAACCTAACCATGGAACAAGTTATACGCATAGCAAAAATTAAACGCCCAGAGCTTTTGGCAAAAACATTGAAGGCAGCCGCCAAGGAAGTTTTGGGAAGCTGCGTTAGTATTGGAGTTACTGTTGAAGGCAAAGATCCAAGGGAAGTGCAAAGGGAAATTGATGAAGGAAAGTATGACAAACTTTTTAGTTAACAATAAGGGATGAGAATATTTTTATAATCCCAGTCTATTCCCTCATTGGCACGAGGCTCTGAAATGCCCCTAGACCAAAAAACAATACTTAACGCGGTTAAAGAAGCAAAGGAGAAATCCAAAAAAAGAAACTTTAACCAATCAATAGAGCTAGTCCTAAGCCTAAAAGACATAGATATGAAGTCGCCGGAAGGCAAAATTCAAGAAATCATAGAATTACCCTATGTGCCGGAGAAAACAAACAAAGTATGCGTTATAGCCACTGGAGAATTAGCCCTCAAAGCCAGAAAAGCCAACGCTGACCTCGTCATTGAGAGGGCTGAGCTTGAGGGATTAGCTGGAAACAAAAGGGAACTGCGGAAAATTGCGAACAATTATGATTTTTTCATAGCTGAAGCTCCATTAATGCCTACTGTGGGCAAAGTTTTAGGTCCAGTTTTGGGTCCAAGGGGGAAAATGCCCATTCCAGTTCCGCCAACAGTTGATATAGCAAGTTTAATAGAGAAACATCGAAAAACAGTCATTTTAAGAATGAGAAATCAGCCAATTTTGCAGTGTCGCGTTGGAACTGAAAACATGAAGGAAGAAGAGATAGCTGAAAACATTCAGACAATATTAAGGGCTGTGGAGGCAAAACTTAAAAGAGGAATGAAAAACATCAAATCTACATACATTAAAACATCCATGGGTTCACCAGTGAAAATTAAACCGTAAATGAGAGGAAAACCAATGCCATCCCAACAGGTTTTGCAGGAAAAAATCAGCGAAGTTGAAGAGATAACCCAACTAATAAAAAAATACAAAGCCATCGGAGTGGCAAGTCTCCAAAAGGTTAGGGCAATTCAGCTACAAGAGTTCAAAAGAAACTTAGCAGACAAGGTTTACATGAGAGTTATAAAGAATACGCTAATGAAAAAAGTGATTGAAAACTGCAAAGAAAAGCCAAACTTGGAAAAACTCACAGACCATTTAGCAGGTTCAAACATTTTCTTATTCACAAATTTGAACCCCTTCAAATTGGCTCTAATTCTTGAAAAAGGAAAAGTTAAAACCACAGCGAAAGCCGGAGACATAGCAGCCTTCGACATCATAGTTCCAGCAGGAAACACTGGACAACCTCCAGGACCAATAATTAGTCAACTTAACGCTGTTGGTTTACCAACAAGGATTGAGGCTGGAAGCGTTTGGGTTAGCAAAGACACTTTGGTGGCAAGAAAAGGCGACGTAATTGATGAAAGACTTGCAAGCGTTCTGTCGAAGCTTGGAATAAAACCTGTTGAAGCTGGATTATCCCTTAGAGTTATTTACGATGATGGTTTGATAATAACTCAGGAACAGCTCAAAATAGATATGAAGGAAACTCAACAAACCATCCAAAAAGCCTACGCAGACGCCTTCGCCCTTTCCCTAAGTTGCGCTTATCCAACACCAGAAAACACTGTAGCACTTTTGCAATTGGCTCATAGAGAGGCTTATGCACTTTCAATCAACGCTGCCATCCCCGCAAAGGAAACAATAGCAGACTTAATTAGAAGAGCGCATATGGAAATGTTAAGTTTAAGTAGTCGAATGCCTACTTTAGAGGGAAAAGCTGAACCAACTCAAAAAGGTTAAAATATTTGAATGGAGAGGTGAAAAGGTATGGAATACATTTACGCTGCTATGCTCCTTCACAAAGCTGGAAAAGAAATAAACGAAGAAAACCTAACCCAAGTTTTGACAGCAGCAGGCATAAACGTTGACGCAGTCCGCGTCAAAGCCTTAGTGGCTTCCTTAGCCGAAGTCAACATAGAAGAAGCCATAAAAACCGCACCAACAATGATGGCTGCACCAGCCCCTGCGCCAGCATCGGCAGCGCCAGCAGCTGAAGCCAAGCCAAAGGAAGAAGAGAAGAAAAAGAAGGAAGAGGAAGAGAAAGCTAAAGAAGAAGCAGCGCTGGAAGGACTAGGCGCACTATTCGGATAAAGAGTTACAGCTTAAATGTTGTTTAACGTTTATGTTTTAGGTTTTTCCATAAAACAAACGGTATCCATCCACTAATAATCATTAGGGTTCCTGGGAAGGCTCCGGGACGGTAATTTAGCAGGAAAGCCTCAAAAGCGAAAAATGATGCTGCCATTCCCATAGCGGATAAAACTGCCAACTCTTTCCCAAACTTTTTCAAAGTTTGCAGAGCCAGAAGCCCAGCAAAGAAGAAGTCGCCTAAACCTAAGGACATGTAAATTTTGCCATATTCTGTTGCAATTTCAGGAACCGTCGGTAGAGTAATCAAGACTGGAAGTCTTAAACTTGAAACATGGGTTGCTGCTGACACCATGGCGCCGCTGAACAAGACAAGGAGTATGTCCATGAATGTTAGGGCTCCAGCGAAAAATAAGGTGGTTTTCCATGTGAAGAGGCTTCCCAAATAAAGGATTATCAATACTGCAAAAACTATTCCGTACAAGTTCAGCAAGTATGGAAACCATAGGGAGGTTCTGCTGAAAAATATGTAGAGGCTTATGAATAAAGCTGGTGGCAAAACAGCTAAATACCATCTTTCCTTTGTGCTAACCCTATTTTCTTCATAAAGTAAAGCAAGAAAAGCATAAGTGAAAATTCCGAAAAAGGTTAAGGTTCCATAAAGAGCCGTGGTTTTTTCGGTAAAAATGAAAAGAGTGATAGCGCCTATCAGAAAAGTAGTTATGAGGAATGTTATGCAGAAGAGTTTGGCTCCAAATTTTTGGAAGTTTGAGAATATATAGGTAAATGTGAAGAGAAGCGTGGAATAGGCGAAGAGAAATACTATCATAACAGCCATTTGCGGAATGAAAACTATAAGCCAAACTGTAACGCTGATTGCTCCCACAAGCAATAGGGCATCCCAAAAACCAAACTTCCTCTCCTCAAAAACTCCCTTCAGCTTCGTCTCAACTTTATCATTTAACAACATGGCTACAAGAGTGACCGTGAAAAGCGTTAATGGCATGGCAAAGTCGAAATACATACAAGTTGAATAGGCAAACAAACATTTAAACATTAAAAGCCAAAGTGCACATTCAAAACCGCCAAAGAAGCAATAAGCGCCTCCTCTGTTCGAACGGTTTCTGTTCCCTGCAGTGGAATCGTGTTAATGACAAAATCTACGATTTCATCCAAGCTTAATCCCTCACTTTTGGCTATTTCATACAACCCTTGAGTTGGAGCACCAAAGGCTAAAAGAATCTTGTCAGCTCTCTTCCATTTTTCAGACAATTTTTCGGCAACATGGGTTAATGGAATGCCATATTTGGATGTTGCAATGGTTAAGTCAAAGCCTCCACTTTTCACGAGAGCACCAAAAGATTTAGGTTCCATCGTAACCTTGTAGCCCCAATATTCTGGTATCTCATTACGATTTGCGAGTCCCACCTCAACCCGCTTTTCAACATTTTTAACTTTTACGGTAACCCGTTTTTGCATGGGCAACTGTTTATTCGCTATTAGTGCTGGCTGCTCGACTCCAATGTCTATTAATGTGCCCTCCTTCGTTTTTGATAAGGTTACGCCTTCACGGTATTCGCCCACTTTTAGACTTTTGATTTTACGGTTTAGTGGATGGTGGGGAGTCCGAAGGGGTGGAAGTATACCAGCATAACGCAATTCGGGTTTAAGCTTGAAAAGTCTTTTTCTCAGATACTGCGGCGTCTCCATGTAAGAAAGTAATGTGGCGATAAAATCAATCTCGTTCTTTTGGTCAACCTTTGCATGGTCTGGATAAATTATGATTTCATCAACTCTAAAAATTGCCGCTGCCCTCCCAATCAAACCTATTTTTGTCGTTTTCTCACGCAAGTGGGGTGTGTCCGAAACAACAGAGGCGGGAATGGCTATGGAAAATTTTTTCCTTGACAAGTTAACCTTCGCCTTCGCTTCTCAAAATTGTTTTTCGCAAATAAAAGCTTAAAATGCCAACCAAAAGCCTTTTGCTTAAAAGCTAAAAGCATAGTATAGAATTAGTGTGTCAAAATTGCAAAAGTTAAACATATTAGACAACATTGAAAGAATCAGAAAAATTGACAAACGCAATATGCTATCTTTTTGCATCGAAGCCCCCAAGCATTATGAGGAAGCCGCAAAAATTGCCAGAAAAATCTCATTCGGCTATCCAAAACCGCAGAAAATTATCGTGGCTGGCATGGGTGGCTCAGCCATTGGTGGAGAACTCCTAAAAGACTGGGCAAGAGATAAACTGTCTATTCCAATAGAGGTTGAAAGGGAATACTCCTTACCAGCCCACGCGGACAAAAATACGCTGGTTTTTGTTGTGAGTTATTCTGGAGAAACTGAGGAAACTTTAAGCGTTTTTCTTGAAGCAATTAAGCGAAACTGTATACTTTTTTGCATAAGTTCTGGAGGGAAGCTTTTAGAGTTTGCTGAAAAATTAAGTTTGCCCTATATTCGCATTCCTTCTGGGATGCCTCCCCGAGCAGCCCTTCCATATCTTTTCATGCCACCACTCATAATTTTGGAAAAAATCGGTTTAGTTTCAAATGTCAACGATGAAGTTTATGAGGCTATTAACGTTTTGAAAAAGGTTAGTAGCGAAAATTCGCCTGAAAAACCATCAAATATTAATTTTTCCAAGAGTTTGGCATTAAAGGTTAATGGAACAGTTCCCGTAGTTTATGGGTTTGGGTTTTATAGGGCTGTTGCTCAACGTTTCAAACAACAGTTTAATGAAAACAGTAAGGTTCCGTCAAAATGGGAGCTCTTGCCAGAACTTAACCACAACGAAATTGTCAGTTGGGAAAAAGCGGGAAAAATAGCAAAGAATTTTTCGGCAATTTTCATCCGAGACAAGAAAGAGCCGAAAGAAATTCGAAATAGGATTGAAGCCACAAAAGAGCTGTTATTTGAGAAAAATGTGAACATTTTAGAAGTTTGGGGTAGTGGCAAAAGTAGATTGGCAAAAATGTTGTCAACCATCTGCCTCGGAGATTATACAAGCGTTTATTTGGCTTTACTGCGGAGAGTAGACCCCACACCAGTGGAAACCATTGCCCTATTAAAAGAGAGAATGAAACAAAGCGGAGTGAAGGAAAGAATATTACGTGAACTGGAAAAACTTGTGGAAAAATATGTTTTAACTGATTAGGCTTTCATGATGAAATCTTCGAACATTTTTTCAGCAGTTTCCAAAGAAACCATCTGCGGCGGATGCTTAAAGGCATAAGCACAGAGGGGTAATATTGCACCCTTCATTTTTCTCTCCAAGGCTATTTTCACAGCCCTTATAACGTCGAGAAGAACTGAACCAGCGTTTGGAGCGTCCACAGTTGAAAGTTTTAGGTCTATTTGCATAGGCGTCTTGCAGAAGTATAAGCCCCTAATCCAGAAGTAGCTGTCCCGCCTATTTTGAAGAAAATCCACATAATCCGTTGACCCAGCCACAACCTCAGCCTTGTAAGGTAAGGCGCCTTCAACAGACCTTGTCTTAACGGTTCTCTTCAAATCCCTCGTCCTCTCCAAAGTATCCAAAGATTCAGTGCCTCCACCAACATCCAACTGATAGGTTTCAGTTATACGAACACCATGCAGTGAAAGCAGCTTAAGCAATGCCTTATGCAAAGTGGTGGCGCCAACCTGATCCATCAAGTCGTCACCCACAAGGGGCAATCCAGCCTCTTCAAAACGCTCAGCCCACTGAGTATTGCTAGCAATAAATGTTGGAGTTGCATTTACAAAGGCGCAGTTTGCCCTCAAGGTTTGCTCTGCATACCATTGCGAAGCTTTTGCAGCTCCGCTTGGAAGCAGATTGAGAAGGATTTCTGCGCCGGTTTCTTTCAATGTTTTTGCAACATCAACTTCTTGTTCTTTGCTGATTTGGACAACATTTTTTGTATATTCGCCGACACCGTCCAAAACTGGTCCCTTCTGCACAATAACATTGGATGGTGGAACATCAACTATTTTTGGGGCATTATTTGGAAGTGCAAAAATGGCTTCTGAAAGGTCCTTTCCAACCTTTCGGCTATCAATGTCGAAGGCTGCAACTATTTGGATATCCCTCAGATGGAAGCCTCCTAAAATTAAGTGTCTAAGCCCGATGCTTTCCTCAGCATTTTCGCAGCGACCATAATATTGTAATCCTTGGATTAGGGCGGAAGCACAGTTTCCAACGCCTACTAAAGCAACTTTTATCTTTGGCAATTTGGAACACCTAACTGGCATTTCCATATTTTGCGACTGGTTTATAAAGTGCTATGTTGTATTAAGCCTAAAATGGAGATTATTAAAATGAAAACGTGGTTAGATGTGGCTGTTTTACGTTGTCCAAATTGTGGGCAATTTTATGTTGATGCTTCATGGTATGTTATGGAAATGGAATCAGACATTCAATGTGGAAAATGCGGAACAGAGTTTAACAGCAAGAAAAACGCAAAGGACCGCGTAATGCTTGAATTCCAAATAAATGAAGAGGGGAAAATGCAAGAAGCCAAAATCCTCGAACACTTAAAGATAGAATAGCAAAAACTAAGCAAAGAAAGTTGGAGTTATTGTAATTTTTCAATTGGCACATACGCCTCAAAAATATTAGACCTTTGAAGGACATCCTTCCACAATTCTAACCCCTTTTTGGTTCGCCACTTCTCTGGCGCGGGCAAACCCAAAACAACAATTTTATCGCCCTTCTCTATTTTTTCCACTGTTATACACTTGCCAGCCTCCGAATGCACTGAGGTTATAATGTCTGGAGCAATGGCTGCCAGTTTTCCATTTTTATAAGCTATTAACACTTCGTTCTTTGCTTTAAATTCAAAGGTTTCGCCAGAATATTCACGTGTTCCCTTGAGCTTTATATTAACGAAGGTGAAGCCGGCTTCAGTTTTTCGCTCAGCATCGTCCACTATGCCTTCGAAGAGTTTAAAACCCTTGGTTTCTTTCAAAACAGCCTTTATGGGCTCAATAGTTGTTCTTAACAGTTTTCCAATTTTTATAGACTTTGAAAGGCTAAGTTGGATAGGTGAAGTTTTCACCTGAGCGCTTGTTAAGATTCTTCTGGCAGTGTAGGCGCTTTGGTTCCATTCTGAAGCCAAAACCCTGGCGATTCTTTCGGCAGCCCTTGCATCCATTGTCTCTTTAACAATTACCACGTTTTTTGCGTGAATATCCGCAACAGCCATAGGCGTTATGGGAATATTGTCTATGGTGTAAACTTTTAAATGAACCTCTGGAACAGACCTTCCAGCTCCATCAGCATCTACAACTGGAATGCCCCTTCTTGCAGCAACATCCACAGCAGCCAATGTGTTAAAACCGCCAAGTTCCACGGGAATGGTGGCGAAAGCAGAAAAACCCACATATTCCTCTAAAGCCTTTAGTGTTTTCACTGCCGCATCAGAATCATATCCAATGGCAGTGGTGGCGCCCACACATGCAAAATTTACAACCCTCGCCTCTTCTGGAACATTTGAAGGACTGACAAGCCTAACCGTATAACCTTGACTAGCCAAGTTGTCTGCTATGCTATAACCAGTTTCAGGGTCGCCTCCACCTCCAGCGGAAAAAATTGCGGCGCCATCCACCAAGTCAAGCAAGTCTTGATGGTTTAGGATTCTCAAAGCCCTAAGCCTCCCTTCTGCATGAAGTTTATTATTAGTAAGCCTTAAAGTCTTTAAAACATTTAACCATAAAGAGGCTGGCAAAATTGACAAAGGAAACAAAAACGGTGGACAAGTTTACGGCAATAAACGAGTTGGCACGCCGAAGAGGCTTCTTTTGGCAATCTTACGAGATATATGGTGGTGCAAGCGGCTTCGTAACTTATGGACACTTGGGCGCAAGGCTAAAGCAGAATATTGAAAGGAAAATAAGGGAATTCTATGTTTACAGGCTTGGAATAATGGAAATTGAGTCGCCAATAATTGCTCCTGAAAAGGTTTTTGAAGCTTCTGGGCATGTGGAACATTTTAAAGAACCAATGGTTGAATGCCAAAAATGCAAGAAAAAGTTTCGAGCTGACCACCTAATTGCAGAAACCATAAAAATCCCACAAACAGAAGCGGAAAAACTAAGCCTAAAAGAAATAAAAGACACAATTGAAAAAGAGAAAATATTCTGTCCAGAATGCGGCGGCGCATTAAGCGAACCAAAACAGTTTTTGACCATGTTTAAAACAACCATAGGACCATATTCTGATGCTGTTGGTTATGCAAGACCAGAAGCCGCCCAAGGCATATTTGTGGAGTTTAGACGCCTTTATGAAATGGCACGGGAGAAACTTCCCTTCGGCGTAATACAAATAGGGCGTGCCTTAAGGAATGAGATTTCGCCGAGGCAAGGTCTTTTGAGGTTGAGGGAATTCACCATTGGAGATTTGGAATTTTTCTTCGACCCAGAAGAACCGAACTGTTACTTGCTTAAAGAAGTGGAAAATGAAACCTTACAGTTAGTTTTGGCTAAAAATAGATTGAAAGGCTCCGAGGAAATCACAAAGGTTACTGTGAAAGAGGCTTTGGAGAAAGGCTACATTAAGGCTGAGTGGCAAGCGGTTTTTATGGCAATTTCAAAAAAGCTACTCATAGCCTTAGGAGTGCCAGCTGAAAAACAGCGTTTCATAGAAAAACTCCCATGGGAAAGAGCCCATTATTCAGCCCAAACCTTTGACCAAGAGGTTCTGGTTGAAAGGTGGGGGTGGATTGAAGTAACAGCCACAGCCCACAGAACAGATTACGACTTGAAAAGGCACACGGAATTCAGCAATCAAGACATGTACGTCTTTAAAGAATACGAGAAACCAGTGGAAAAGGAACAGGTTATCATAAAGCCAATAATGGAAAAATTGGGACCAGCCTTTAAGAAGGAAGCTGCAAAAGTTGCTGAAATGCTTTCAAAGGCAGACCCCAAAAGTGTGGAAGCTTCCCTTAAAGAGCATGGATACTTTATGCTTGGGAAATACAAAATTTTGCCAGAACATTTAGAAGTTAGGCAGGAAAAAACTGTAGAACGTGGAAGACGCTTCATACCTCACGTCATTGAACCAACCTTCGGCTCAGACCGTCTCCTATATGTAACTTTTGAATACGCCTACCGCGTTAAGGATGATAGGACTGTCATGAGTTTTCCAAGGGACATTGCACCAATTCAAGTTGGCGTTTATCCTCTGGTGAGCAAGGATGGACTGCCAGAAAAAGCCATGGAATTGTATAAAATTTTGGTTAACGAAGGCTTCGTTGCGGAGTATGATGAGGCTGGCTCCATTGGAAGACGCTACGCGAGGGCGGATGAAATTGGCATACCATTGGGCATAACTGTTGACTATGAAACTCTTAAGGAGAACACGGTTACCATTCGAGACAGAGATTCTTGGAAGCAAGTTAGAAGCAGAATTGAAGACTTGCCAGAGCTTTTACACAAGTATTTTAGATGGAAAATCAATTTTGAGGATTTGGGCAAGCCGTTTAAAAGCTGAGCTTTCGTTACCTTTTTTAACACTTCACCCTATTTAATGTAGAAGAAAAAAGCCTATTTTGCGGGCGGGAAAAATTTGGTGCTTCCAGCAGAAACAGAAGAACGCGTAAAACGGAGAGCCTTAAGCGTTTGCCAAGACCACCTAAGGAAGGTTCTGGATTTAACAAGAAAGGTTCCCCAAATGGTAGACTGCTTCGTGAAAAACGACAAGGAAAGGGCAAAACAGCTTTTCAACGAAATTAGAAGCGGCGAAGACGAGGTTGACAACGCCAGAAGACTTGTTTCACAAGAACTTGCAGAAATAGGAGCCATCCTACTAAGCAGAGAAGACTTCTTAAGATTCACAAACCTAACAAGCGAGATTGCAGACTTCTCAGAGGGCATAGCCTTCCGCTTAGTGGAAATTATGGAGCACAATTGGAATGTTCCCATGGACATAAAGAGGGACTTGCTGAAGCTTTCAGAAACAGTTTTGGAGGTTGTGCTTAAACTTAGAGAAACAGCCATGGTTCTCACTTATGGGTCCTCTAAAGCCATGGAAAAAGCAAAGGAAGTTGAAATTGCAGAGAGGGCAGTGGACGAGCTATACCGCGAATTAGAAATAAAACTTTTAAACAGCAAACTTGACTTCCCAGCCCTAATCCTTCTAAGGGATGTTCTCCAACTCTTGGAGGATTCAGCGGACAAGGCTGAAGATGCGGCTGATGCTGCCAGAATCCTCTCCTTCATTATGTGAAAAGGCGAAAATTGAAATGCCCAAAAAAATTAATGTCGAATTCATTGAAAACTTCCTGATTATTTGGAACCCCAAGGAAGGGTCGGAACTTTATAAAAAAGGCTTTTATGGAAAACCCTTAGGAATACCAAAACCAAAAATCCCAGAATTTGAGGTTCCACTAATTTTAGATTTAATGGAAGGAGTATACCTAGCTGAAAAAGGAATAATAAGCATATATGAAGGCCCAGAAAAGAAGAAGGTAGGCCTCAAAAAGTTGCGTCAAAAGGCTAGACAATTATATGATGAATTTGACGAAAAATATGCCGTTTACCGCGACTTACGCGACAGCGGTCTCATTGTTACGCCTGGAATAAAATTTGGATGCGACTTTGCCGTTTACAAGCATGGACCCGGAATTGAGCATGCACCTTACATGGTTTCTGTTAAAAGCGCTTCTTCAGAGATAACGGCAACCGAAATCGTTAAGGCTGGAAGGCTTGCAACAACCGTTCGCAAAAGGTTCATAATAGCAGTGCCAGACATGGAAAAGGAGAAGATAAGATACCTAATATTCAAATGGTTTAAGGCGTAACCGCTTAACCCAAAATAATTTTAAGCAACTCTTCCTCTAAAGTAGGCGCTTTGGGATTCTCAACTATCCGCCAAACCTCATTACCTTCTTTGTCAAACAAAATTATCAATGGAATCTTATCCACATTAAACGTTTCCACCTCAGGCGGCGAAGGCGGAATCCTCCACTTCCTTTCATGACTTAACGGATCCTTCATTAAACCTCCAAACACTCTAACCTCCAAGCCTGTTTCCTCAGAGATTAGGGCTAAGACTGGAATGTTTGCTGCGCAGTCTTTGCACCATTCCGCTGAGAAGGCAACCATGAAATATTTATCTGCAAACTCTTTAATCTTAGTTATTGCCTCTTGGTCCAATTTGTATGTATGCTTTCTCGTTAAAAACTTCTCTTTGAAGGGGGGTTGAAGATTATCGATATATTTGCTTGCGGAAACTGTTTTATTTCTGATTTCGGATAGGTTGATTTTCATTCTCAACCTGGCATTAATGTTTGATTTGTGAATTCTCCCTTAACAAATTGGTGTGGATAGATTTTTGTTGCTGTGAGTTTGCAGCCTTCCGCTATTGTCACGTCGTCGGCTACAACGGAAACGGCGTCTATTTTTGTTTGTTTTTTAGGGCTTGAGAGAACTGTTACATGTCGCCCTATGATGCTTTCTTTTATCTCCGCCTTTTCTTCGATTATCACTCTATCCATAATGGCGGAATTTTCTATTACAACGCCTTTGCCAATTTTAGTGTAATTGTCAATGCAGGAATTAACTATTCTTGCGCCATCGTCTATTTGGCAGTGTCTTCCAATGAGGACGGCGCCTTCAACCTCTATTTTTCCCTGTTTGATTTTCTTTATTATTTCCTTTCTCCTCTTCATTGATTCTGTGCTTTCTCCCTGAACCCAAATTCTTTCTTCTTCACTTATTCTTCCGCCAAAGTCTGTTAGGGAAGAAAAACGCCTTTGAAGCATGTTCTGCATTGTTTGTAGGTAGCGTTTTGGGTTGCCAACATCATACCAGCTTCCCTTTAAAGTGTAGCCATAAACTGGTCTTCCACTCTTTATTATGTAAGGGATAAAGTCGTAGCCAAAATCTAGGCGATTTCTCTCCTTAATTATCTTTTTAACACCCTCCTCTTTGAAGATTTTCCTTATTTCCGGCGAAACCATGTACAAACCCGTGTTTGCCAGATTTGAAGGTGCATCCTTAGGCGCTGGTTTTTCCACAAACTTTGAAATTCTCATGTCCTTGTTTATGTCGGCTATTCCGTAACCTTCAACGTCTTCAACTTCTCTCAAGGCTATGGTCATAAGGGCGCCTTTTTTCTGGTGAAACTCTACAAGCTCTTTTAGGTTTACGTCGAAAATGTTGTCTCCTTGAACAGCGAAAACTGGGTCCCTAACATTGTAATATTCCATGTTTATTCTGGCGGAGTCTGCGCTTCCCAAATCTTCTATGTTTGGTTGATATTTTATGTGAACCCTGGGTTTTATGCCGTATCTGGCGGAAAATCCGAAACCCGACTCAAAATAGTCATGTAAATCCCTATAATTTGTGTAGCCCTTCACTCCGAAAATGAAGTTTCTGATTCCCTGATTGGCGAGGGATAATAGGGAAAATTCTATTAATGGTCTGTTGAGTATGCGCAGACAAGCCTTACTTGTTTCCGCCGTGAGCGGAAGCAGTCTTGTGGCTTTCCCCCCAACAGGAATTATTACTCTCAACCTTTCTGGGGCATAGTTAGGGTTCAAAAGCTACCACCAATAGACTTTAGGATGGTTTACTTGTGCCCCACGTATTAAACTTTCGAATTTAATCGTGAATTTTATAACTTTAAAGAGAAGCTAATGTTATGGCAAGGTTTAAGCCATGAGCAAAGTTGGCGGATATTTGCGTTTAATGCGTCCAATAAACTGTTTAATGATGGGCTTTGCCGTCATAGTAGGCGCAGCCCTCGCAAACCCTAATGTTTTAGGCACTTTTTGGCAAAACCTCACTTATGGATTTATCACGGGCTTTGCTTTGACTGCTGCTTCAATGGCTATAAACGACTACTATGATAGGGAAATTGACGCCGTAAACGAGCCGAAACGCCCAATTCCAAGCGGTTTAATTAAGCCAAAAGAAGCCCTAATTTTTGCCTCAGCGCTTACAATTGTAGGTTTTGTAGCTGCATTTTTGACAAGCGTTTCATGTTTTGTAATAGCCATAATTGCATGGATAATCTTTGTAACCTACACTACAGTTGGGAAAAGAAGTGGTTTGCCTGGCAATTTTCTCGTCAGCACATGCGTGGCAATGCCATTCATTTATGGAAGCGTAGCCGCAACAAACACTATACGATCAAATGTTTTGATTTTCGTCTTGATGGTTTTTCTCTCAAACACTGGTAGAGAAATAACTAAGGGAATAGTTGATGTTGAGGGGGATAGGATGCAGAATGTGAAAACTTTGGCTGTTCTTTATGGAGAGAAGAAAGCCGCCATAACAGCAGTGTTATTCTTTCTTTTTGCGGTTTTTTTAAGTCCAATCCCATTGCTTTTGCAAAACGTTTCCTTCTGGTTTCTCCCCATTGTAGCTATAACTGATTTTGGATTGGCAGCATCATCATTTATGCTTCTAAAAGATTTTTCAAGAGAAAACGCCAGAAAAATCAAAAACACCGTTCTTTTATGGTTCCTTATCGGATTGTTAGCCTTCATTGCAGGAGCCGTTTAAGGTGAAACGATGATTTTCGATGAAGTTTTTATAAATGTTCTTTTGATGCTTCTATGCTATTTTTACATATTGCTTGTAATTTTTGTTTCGGGAAGAATTGACAAGGTTTTAGGTGTATCACGGAAAACTTCCCGCAAATTCTTACACATAATGATTGGAAACCTTCCCTTTATAATTCCATTTTTCACATCCAACATTTACCCATTTTTGGTTGCAGCTCCATTCATACCCGTAACATTTTTCGCATCTGCCTATTCGCCATTTAAAAATTTGAGCAGAAAAATGAAGGGACTTGCAGACATAACTGAGGAGGGCCACCAGTTAGGACTAGTTTTTTACGCTATATCCTACACCATTTTGGCTTTGCTCTTCGCTACTAAACAGAATGTTATGGTTTTGGCAGCTGGCATTTTGCCCATGGCTTATGGAGATGCCGCTGCTTCAATAGTGGGGGAAAGGTATGGCAAGAGGAAGTATGGAGTTTTCGCGGAAAAAAGTCTTGAAGGTTCTGCAGCAATGTTTTTCGTCAGTTTTGTAATTTTCTCATTTAGCCTATTCTTCTATTCTCTGATATTGCCATTCTCATTTTTCGATAAGGTTTACACGGCTTTTGCTGTTGCTGTAGTGGCAACCCCTGTTGAAGGTTGTTCACCATTAGGCTTTGACAATTTAACTGTGCCAGCCTTCGGCGCTTTAACCTTCTTTCTTTTAAACGGAGGCTTGTGAAAGGAATGGTTTTCATAGTTATAGACGGGTTGGATGCTTCTGGAAAAAGCACTCAAGCATTTAGGCTTTATAATTTTTTAAAGAGTAAAGGGAGAACGGTTTATTTGCGTTTTCACCCCTCAAACGATAATTTTTTCGGAATTAAAGCAAAAAAGTTTCTTTACTCAAAGGGTAAAAGTGCCCATTTCGCAGCCGCTTTTTTCTATATGGTTGACGTTATCCGTTCAATCCTCCTATATTCATGGAGAAAATTTGACTACACAATTTTCGTCCGATACCTAATGGGAACAGCCTATTTGCCGTCACCATTACACACGATTGCCTACCACTTCTTCGCTTCCATCGTGCCAAAATCAAACTTCATGTTCTTTCTCGATGTCACTCCAGAAGAAGCATATAAGAGAATACAGCATGGACGTGAAAAGCTGGAAATGTTTGAAAGTTTGGAAGAGTTGGAAAGGATTAGGCGTAAAGCAATCTATTTGGCGTTAATAGACAAATGGAAAATTATAAACGCAAACAGATCAGCGGAGGAAATAGAAAAAGAAATCATAAAACATTGCAATTAACGTTGTAGCAATAGTTAAACAAGATTGGATTATCTTAGGGTTTGCCTTAACGTCTTTATTTGCTATCAGGTTCCACATGAACTGTTACAATCGTCTCTACAAAACGTTTACTTATGTTTGCTTCAATTTTGGAGGCAATTCGGTGAGCTTCAGTTATTGATGTTTGTGCAGTGAAACAACAGTCTATGTTTATGTATCGCTTTTTATCAGCAACGTAAGTGACTATCCTCTTTATTCGAAGAGTTTGCGGATAATTCTCCGCTGTTTCTTCAACTATTTTTCTTATTTCATCTTCCCTTACCGTAGACCCTTTCAGCGCCTCAGTGTCGAAAGGTTCTATGTGCACTGTCAGATTTTCAATGTTTTTTATCCTTTCATTTATTTTATTTTCAATTTTTTCAGCTATCTCATGCGCTTCACGAAGCGACAGCTTTGGGTCCACCCGTGCATGTAACGTTATGTAAAGTTTGCCTTTGGCATAAACCATGCTTATTTCGTGAGCCTCTTTGACGCCGCTTACTTCTTTAACAAGTTTTTCTATGTTCTTCGCTGACAATTCTTGAATTTCTGCTGGTTCGATGTGAAATGTAGTTTCGACATTTCCGATGGCACTTCTTATGTTTTTCTCAATTCTAGCTGTTATTTCGTGGGCTTGTTCAAGGCTAATATAGTCAGGCACTTTAAGTGTTGCTTCAACAAAAAATTTTTCACCTGACTTTCTAACTTTAAGATTTTCGCATTTACAGCCAGTTTCTGCTTTCATTATTTCGCTCTGAATTTTCTCAACGTCGTCCCTTGCTACTGCATCACTTAATTCCATTCCGCAGCTCCAGACAAGCCTGACACTTAAGTAGATTAGCAAGATGCTTAGAACCATAGAAGCTAGGGCATCACCATTACCGAATCCTATTGTTGCCAAACCAAATCCGAGAAGCGCAATTACTGTTGAACCTAAATCTGCTACAGCATGGTAAAATCCAGCTTTCATAGTGGAGCTTTCGCTTGCAATAGCCTTTCTAAAGATTCCAACTCTTAGAAAGTCCACACAAAACGTGTAACCTATAGCAATGAAACCGGCAAATCCGAAATCCAAGTTAATCTGCGTATTTTGTATGAGCCTCAACACTGATTCATACATTATTAGAACTCCAACACCAATTAGTGCAATTCCACCAATCATTCCACCTATTGACTCAAATTTTTCATGCCCATACATGTGCTCTTCATCAGGCGGTTTAAGAGAAGCACTTGTCGTAATTAATAACACAAGCATCGTTAAAGCATCAAGCAACGCGTGAGTTCCATCGCTTAGTATTGCTAAACTGCCCACTAAAATACCGATGGAGACTTCTACAAAAATTACGCTTGTTATTGCAATTGTCGAAATTTTCAACATTCTCAGCTTGTAGCTGCCTTTTTGCTCATTAACCATTATTTCTTCGTATACATTGCTAAGAATCGTGGATTTAAGAATTATGTGACCATAGCTTACTTATTGGATAACGACCGCTGCAAAGTTTTCAGAAACAAAATGTTTTATAAATCGTAACAATTTATGATGTTTAGGTGCTAAAAATGCAAGGTGAACGTTTTAACTTTATCCAGTCTTCTTAGAGTATCCTTTCGAGTTTATAAGCATCAACATCATAGAATTTTGAAGGAAGGTGTCTGTCAATGAGTATTTGCGAAATCCTAAATGGAAAATTCACAGAAGCAGAAGTTGAAATTAAAGGTTGGTTGGTGACAAAGCGCTCCAGTGGAGGAGTCCAATTCCTAATAGTTAGAGATGGGAGTGGCATGATACAAGCCACAGTTCACAAAGAAGATGTTCCCCCAGAAACATTTGAGGATGTGGATAGGCTGACGCAAGAGTCATCCATTATTGTTAAAGGCGTGGTTAAGGAAGACAAGAGGGCACCGGGAGGATACGAGGTAAGAGTTAGGGATGTAAAAATTGTTCACTTGGCGGCGCCCGAATATCCCCTAAGCAAAAAATCTCATGGGATAGACTTCTTAGCAAGCCTTAGGCATTTGTGGATAAGAAGCCCAAGACAGATTGCCATTTTAAAGGTGAGAGCCGAAATCATAAAAGCTTGCAGAGACTTCCTAGACGAAAATGGCTTCACCCTAACAGACTCGCCAATCCTAACGCCATCAGCCGTTGAAGGTGTGGCAACCCTTTTCGAAACCCCCTATTTCGGCGATAAAGCCTTCTTAACCCAAAGCGGACAGTTATATGTTGAAGCCACAATAGCGGCTTTTGGCAAAGTATACTGTTTCGGCCCAACTTTTCGTGCAGAAAAATCGAAGACTCCACGCCATTTGACGGAGTTCTGGATGGTTGAGCCTGAAATGGCCTTCTACACTTTTGAGGATAACTTGAAACTTCAAGAAGAGATGGTAACCTTCATTGTTAAGAGGGTTCTGGAAAAGAGGAAAAGGGAATTGGAGTTTTTGAAGAGGGATTTGGAGCCTCTGAAAAAAGTGGAGCCGCCCTTTGATAGGATAAGTTATACGGAAGCGGTAGATAGGTTGCAGAAGGCTGGTTATAACATAGAGTGGGGTGAAGATTTAGGTGCCCCTCATGAAAAGTTCATATCCCTCCAGTTTGAAAAACCCGTTTTTGTCCATCGCTACCCAGCAAAAGCCAAAGCCTTCTACATGCAGCCAGACCCTGAAAACCCAGAAGTTGCGTTATGCGCCGATTTGATGGCTCCAGAGGGATATGGCGAAATAATAGGTGGAAGCGAAAGAATTCACGATTTGAAATTGTTGGAGCGGAGGATAGAAGAGTTTGGCTTGCCAAGAGAAGCTTACGAGTGGTATTTGGATTTGAGAAGATATGGTTCAGTGCCCCATTCAGGATTTGGATTAGGAATTGAAAGAACTGTCATGTGGATTTGCAAGTTAAAACATATCCGCGAGACTATTCCATTCCCAAGAACCATCACAAGAGTTTACCCATAGTTTTTCATTTTAAATTTAGTGAAGCAACCGCTTATGCATTAGAAATGTTTTAAAACACACTTATCTTATATGCTATACTTGGTGCAAAATTAGAGGAGCCCTTTAAGGGTGGGCACAGAAAACCTCGACAAAATTTTCAATCCCAAAAGGATAGCTGTAATCGGAGCCACAGACAGAGAAGGCTCTGTCGGCGCCAGACTTTTTAGAAATTTGATTGGAGTTGGATTCAACGGAGCAATTTATCCAGTAAACCCCTTTAGAACCACTGTTCAAGGCATAACAGCCTATCCAAGCATCCTAAAAATTCCATGGCATGTAGACCTTGCAATAATAGCAACTCCGGCACATACTGTTCCACAAATAGTTGAAGAATGCGGAAAGGCTGGAGTCCCCGGAATAATAATTATTTCTGCTGGTTTCAAAGAAACAGGGAAAGAAGGAGAAATCCTCGAGAAACGGGTTCTTGAACTTAAGGATAAATATAATATGCGGATTCTTGGACCCAACTGTTTTGGAATAATGCGACCGAAAATAAGATTAAACGCCACATTCGCAAACAAAGCAGCCATGCCTGGAAAAATAGCCTTCGTCTCCCAAAGCGCAGCATTATGCGCTTCAGTAGTTGATTGGGCCTCTGAAGCCCACATCGGATTTAGCGCCGTGGTTTCCACAGGTTCAATGGTTGACGTTGATTTTGGAGACTTAATTGACTATTTTGGAACGGACCCCCAAACAAGAAGCATAGTGCTTTACATAGAGTCCATTGGAAACGCGAGGAAATTCATGAGTGCAGCCAGAGGATTTGCGAGGGCAAAACCCATCGTGGTTGTGAAGGCTGGAAGATTTCCAAGAAGCGTTGAAGCAGCAATCTCCCACACTGGAGCGCTTTGTGGGGAAGATGCAGTTTATGATGCAGCCTTCAGACGGGCTGGAGTGGTCCGCGTGGAAGCCATAAATGACCTTTTCAACTGTGCAGAAGCATTGGCTATGCAGCCTAACCCAAAGGGTCCAAACCTAACCATAATAACGAACGCCGGTGGTCCAGGCATTATGGCTGCAGATTTTCTCATCGCTAAAGGCGGGAAACTTGCCTCCTTAAGTGCTGAGACGACTGAAGCTTTGAAGAAGATTTTACCTCCTTACTGCAGCATTATAAATCCCATAGACGTTTTAGAAGAAGCCACCCCAAAAAGGTTCAGAAAAGTTATTGAAATATGCCTTCAAGACCCCAACAGCGACGCTTTCTTAATAATTTATACGCCCCAAGGAGCCACTGACCCCTTGGCAATTGCGAAAATAATTTTGGAGTTGTCAAAACAAACCACGAAACCCATTCTCGCCTCCTTGATGGGTGAGGTTGAGTGCCGAAGGGCTGGACAAATTTTGCGAAAAAATAGAATTCCAGTATTCACAACCCCTGAGCAGGCTGTTTCAACCTTCATGTACATGTATAGCTACACCCAAAACTTAGAACTCTTATATCAAACTCCAGAAGAGCTCACAATAGAGTTGGCAATTCCAACATTTCTTAAAGAAGTTTTAAGGAAAGCCTACAATGAAGGGCGGACGGTTCTAAATCAGCATGAGTCTTTACAGTTTCTTGAAGCCTACAAAATTCCAACAATAAAAACCTTAGTTGCAAAAACTTCAGAGGAGGCTGAAGCCATAGCCTCAGAAATTGGATGCCCAATAGTTATGAAGGCATTGTCGCCTCAAATAACCCACAAATCAAAGGTTGAAGGAGTCATCCTAAATGTTTGGTCGCCAGAGCAGGCCAAAGCCCTTTTTGACGCATTGGCTGAAAGGGTTAAAAAGTACAATTCTGAGGCTGAATTTCAAGGCGCCATTATTCAACCTATGGTTCAGAAAAAACTATGCGAATTGTTAATAGGTTCGAAAAAGGATAAGGAGTTTGGCTCCATAATAATGTTTGGAATGGGAGGCGTAGCCACAGAATTATTCCAAGACGTAAACATTGGTCTCCCACCCCTAAATCAGGTGCTTGCAAGGAGGCTTATGGAGAAAACTAAGATTTACAAACTGGCAGATATGGGCGAAGGCCGCTTCAATGTTAAGCTTTTGGAAGAGATTTTGGTGAAGTTCTCCCAACTCGTCATAGACTTTCCTGAAATAAAGGAGATAGAGATAAATCCCCTAATAGTTGATGAAAATAGCGCTTTAGCCGTGGATGCCAGAATAGTCATAGACCCAGAAAGAATTTTGCATGAACCCCGCTCTCACGAACACCTTGTTATAGCGCCATACCCAAAAAAGTATGTCACGCAGTGGACATTGAAGGATGGAACACCCGTTGTTCTTCGTCCAATAAAACCAGAGGATGAAGCCCTCATAAGGGAACTATATTCTTCCCTTTCAGAAGAAACCATGAGGTTCCGATTCTTCCAAGTTTTTAGGGAAGTAACCCACGAAACCCTAACAAGGTATTGCAACTTGGATTACGACCGTGAAATTGCCATAGTTACCGAAATACATAAGGATCAAAGAAAAATCATAGGCGTTGCTTTGCTTTCTTTGGAACCTGGTAAAAAAAATGGAGAGTTCGCCGTTGTTGTAGGAGACCAGTGGCAAGGGCTTGGGCTTGGATCAAAGTTGATTGATTATATTATTGAGATTGGTAAAGAAATGAGGTTGAAGGCGATTTATGGTTTTGTAATTTTAGACAATGCGAAAATGATTCACTTATGCACGAAGAAAGGGTTCAGAATAGAGCCAGTTGACAGCGAAACCTCCAAAGCGATAATGGAACTGGGAGTTTAGCTTTTACCGCGTTCTAAAGCCTCTTTCACGCTTTCGTAAGCCTTCTTTGCTTCTTCAACAGCCACTCCATCTTCCAATGTTGTAACATCGCCTATGGCTGCTCCGCTCACAATTGCTTTTAACAGTCTTCGCATTATTTTGCCGCTTCTTGTTTTTGGCACAGAGTCAACGAAGGCGATTACTGCATCTGAAGCCACAAGGGGACCAATGGTGGTTCTTAAATGCATTTTTAACTCATCCGCAAGCTTCGGATTTGGCGTGTATCCTTGTTTAAGCACTGTGAAGATGAAGGGAATTTCCCCCTTCACCGGGTCAGCCTTGCCAATGCATGCTGATTCTGCAACGGCTGGATGCTTAATCATTGCTGATTCAATTTCTGCAGTTCCAATTCTGTGGCCTGCAACCTTGAGGACGTCGTCAGCCCTTCCCAATATCCACAAGTATCCATCCCTGTCTTTTATGGCAAAATCTCCAGTGTAAAAGTATGTTTTACCCTTAAACCTTGACCAATAAACATCCACGTACCTTTGTGGATTCTTATAAAGCGTCATAAGCATGGCAGGCCATGGCGAAGTTATCGCTAAGTACCCTCTAACTCCAGGCGGGCATGGATTTCCATCATCGTCAAGAACTTCTAATGTTACGCCTGGGAATGGATAACCGTTGGTTCCAGGTTTTAGGGGGAATATTTTTCCCAATCCTGGATAGTGGCCTGTTAACATCTGTCCAGTTTCTGTCATCCACCAAGTGCTTGAGGCGATTATGTCTTCTCTTCCAATGTTTTTGAAGTACCATTTGAAAGCTTCTGGGTTTATGGGTTCGCCCACAGAGTGACAAATTCTTATCGTGGATAAGTCATATTTTCGGACAAGCTCTTCTGGAAACTTCATAAGCATTCTTATGGCTGTTGGCGTTGTATAGAATAAGGTAACGCCATAGCGTTGAATTATGCTCCACCACCTGTCTGGTCCTGGAAAATCTGGCGCTCCTTCATACATTATTGATGTTAGACCCATTAGGAAGGGACCATAAACTATGTAGGAGTGCCCAGTAACCCATCCAATATCGGCTGTGCACCAATAAATGTCGCTTTCTTTTACATCAAATATTAATTTCATAGTAGCGTATAATCCAACTGCATATCCACCTATGGGAATTTGCGCTCCCTTTGGCGCTGCGGTTGTGCCAGAGGTGTAAAGGATGTATGAGAAATCTTCTGAGCCGCATCTTTCAGCTGGAACTTTCACATTTTTCGGCACATCTTTTATGAGTTCATGATGCCAAAGGTCTATTTCATTGTTCCATGGTATTTCGTTGCCAGCCCTTCTGACAACTATGACCTTTTCTATTTTAAAGCCGTTTTGGGCGCATATTTTTATGGCTTCGTCAACTATGGGTTTGAGGCTGATTATTCTCCCTCGCCTATAAAATCCGTCAGCAGTAACAATTATCCTTGAACCTGCATCCATGGCTCTTGTGGCTAAGGCGTCAGCGCTGAATCCGCTGTAAACGGCGCTGTGTTTGGCTCCAAGTCTTTGGATTGCAAGCATATAGAAGGGCAGTTCTGGAATCATGGGAAGATATAAGGTTACAATTTCGCCTTTCTTAACCTTCAGCTTCTCTTTTAAGGCATAACTGATTACGTTTGATTCTCTGTAAATGTCGTAATATGTGAACTTTCTAACCTCTTTTGGCTGTTCCAGCGTTTCATCCCATGGTTCGCCTTCCCATATTAAAGCCAACTTGTTCTTTCTTCCCTGCTCAATCTGCCAGTCTGTGTCAAGATAGGCTAAGTTTGTTTCTCCGCCAACAAACCATCTATAGAATGGGGGGTTGCTGTCATCCAACACTTTGCTCCATTTTCTGAACCAGAAAATTTCGTTTGCCCATTTCTCCCACCATTCTTCCATGGCTTTTTTGTCGTTTACCGTGCTTTCGTACCACTTTTTGAAGTCGCTTTTATCCCATACCCTGTCTTTCCAGCTTGGTGGAATTATGTTGGCTTCAAATTCTTTATAGACTTCTATTCCTTCCTTGGACATTTCATTCCACCTTTTGAGGATTTTCTTTACAAAAATTATTTACCATATTTATATGTTTAGGTTTTGAAAATATGGAATTATTGTTGGTTTATATCAAAAATAGAAGGGTGTGAAGGTTTCAGCTTACTGGACATATTGGCAAGACTGTTTTTCCATGAGCCTCGTTTAGGATTTCTGCTAGGGCTAGGTAAAAGGCGCTTAATCCGCAGATGATTCCTTCAACTCCAATTATGCGTGTAAACAATTCTAAGTCTGCTGCTGTAAAAGATGTGTAGGCAAGAAGTGCTGATTTGGCTGCAAGTAGGAAGAATAGTATTGCGAGGCTTAGGAAAACGAATTGTAATGCCCTGTTGGTTTTGAGAGTGCCAAAGAACATTATGAACGTAAAAAGTCCCCACATGAAGAAATAAGCCATAAATGCTTCTTGACTGACAAGCCAAGGAGTATTATATTGTGGTATAGCTGGTCCGTAGGAAGAGAAGGGCCATATTCCCATCGTAGCCACGTTAGCTGTTCCAAGCCAGTTTAGGGCTACGAAGGATAGCCAGAATAATCCATAGGATGTGAAGGCTGTTGTTCCGAAGGTGTTGCCCTTTTTATATTCTAATATGCCAGCAATAATTTGGGCTAAGCCGCCGTAGAATATTCCCATTCCAAGAATCATTCCGTCAACTGGACCTAAGCGGGCGTTGTGGACAAAGTTTAGGAGGACAGTTGTCGTTCCAAAGCCTAAAAGTCCGAGTGGGGCTGGATTTGCAGTTTTTTCACTCATACCTTTCAATCCTTCTTTTGTTGTGAAAACCCTACATAAAAATGGGTTAGGGATATATGCTTTTCTGGTTATGCCTTTCGTTTCTTACTTGCAATGTACTTTCCTAGTTCTAACGAACCGAAAACTATGGCTGTGAATAATATTGCGATTGCCCAGTCTATAGGCTCTGGCGCATGCACATCAAACAAGTCCTGCAGAAACGGCGTGTAAAGAACCATTAACTGAAGCCCTAAGGAGGAAAGAATTGCAACCCAAAGGAACTTGTTTTTGAAGACGCCGACCTTGAAAACCGTATATTTTAATGAACGGGCTGAAATGGCATTTGCTAATTCCATTAGGATCATAGCAGTAAGCAACTGCGTCCTCGCCTCAAGCAAGTTATACTCGCTTAGCCATGGTTGATGCATGAAGTAGCCATAAAGAAGCAGTACAGTCATTATGATGGGCACTAATGTCAGATAGAGTTTAACGTCTCTTGTGAAAACACTTTCATTTGGATCTCTGGGTTTCCTTTCCATCAAATCCGGATCTCCGGGATCTATGCCTAAAGCTAGGGCGGGTAAACCATCAGTTGTTAAGTTAACCCATAAGAGTTGTATTGCAGTTAAGGCAACGGTTGGAGAAAATTTCGGATCTCCGCCAGGCTGGTAGGCTGAACCCGCCAAGTATGGGACGCTTATCATTACTATGAACATTACAAGGATTTCCATGACATTGCATCGCAGCAGATAGGTTAAGTATTTCTTTATGTTATCGTAGATTTCGCGTCCTTCTTTGACAGCCTTAACAATTGATGCGAAATTGTCGTCTGTTAAAACCATGTCTGAAGCCTCTTTTGTAACCTCTGTGCCTGTGATTCCCATGGCGACGCCTATATCTGACAATTTTAGGGCTGGGGCATCATTAACTCCGTCGCCAGTCATTGCAACAACATATCCTTTCGCCTTCCAAGCCTTAACAATCCTCATTTTATGTTCGGGCGAAACACGAGCGTAAATCACAATGTTCTCAACCATTTGGGTTAGCTGTTCATCGCTTATTTTGTCTAATTCTTGACCAGTAAGCACTTGACTTGGCGCTTCGTTTTCGCCAACTAAGTTAAGTTCTTTTGCCACAGCAACAGCCGTAAGCTTGTGATCACCAGTAACCATAACAACTTTGATTCCAGCGTTTCTGCAAAGCGAAATTGCATCCTTAACTTCCTCCCTTGGAGGGTCAATCATCCCCATTATTCCAACAAAAGTCATGTCATTCTCAATTTTTTCGTCAAAGTTTGTTGCAGATTCTGGCAGTTCTCTGTAGGCAAAGCCTAAATTCCTCAGCGCCTGCATCGCCATAGCCTCATTTACCTTCAGTATTTTTTCCCTGTCTTCTTCTGTTATTTTGCGCACTTTTCCCTTTGAAAGAATCTTTGTGCATCTTTCCAAGACTATTTCTGGAGCGCCTTTCATGAAAGCCATTTTCTTTTTAGATGCCAAGTGAACTGTTGTCATGCGTTTTCTTTCAGAAGAAAATGGAACTTCACCTATGCGTGGGGTTTCTTTTTCCAACTCTTCCTTCCACAACCCAGCCTTAGCTGCTGCAACAACTAAAGCTCCTTCCGTTGGGTCGCCTTTAATTATCCATCTTCCACTTTCTTTTTCCTTTTCCAACTTTGCATCATTGCACAACGCTGAAATTTTTAAGAGCGCTACAAGTTCCTCTTCCTCTGCGGGATCCATTTTCTTGTCTTCAAATATGAATTCGCCTTGCGGCTCGTAGCCTACTCCTGAAACTTTTATTGTTTTGTCATTCACGTATATCCTTTGAACAGTCATTTCGCCTTTGGTCATTGTTCCAGTTTTGTCGGCGCAGATGACGCTTGTGCATCCCAATGTTTCAACTGCTGGAAGCCTCCTAACTATAGTGTTCACCTTAGCCATACGATACATGCCAACCGCAAGGGCGCCGGTCACTATTGCGGGTAACGCTTCGGGAACTGCAGCAACAGCGAGGCTTACACCCCACAAAACCATGTCAAGGGGATTGCGCCCTTCCACTATGCCTATAGCTGCCACCGTTAAACAAACAGCAATACATAATATTCCAATCCATTTTCCAACAGAAGCCATCCGCTTTTCCAAAGGCGTTTCCTCTTCCTCTGTCACTTGAACCATCTTGGCTATTTTGCCAAACTCCGTGTTCATTCCAGTTGAGGTGACAACAGCCTTTCCACGTCCATAAACAACAGCTGTTCCAGTAAAAACAACATTTCGCCTTTCAGGAATTCCAGTTTCTTCAGGTAATGGATCCACAATCTTATTTACGGGTGCGGATTCCCCTGTTAATGGAGCCTCATCCACTTTCAGATTAATAGCTTCAATGAGTCGGGCGTCTGCTGGAACCTTGTCGCCAGTGTATAATAGGATAATGTCGCCTGGAACAATCTCGCTTGCTTGAACCTTAACTTCCTTCCCATCCCTTAAAACCATGGCTGTAGGCGCCGTCATCTTCTTTAACGCCTCTAAAGCCTTCTCTGAACGATATTCCTCAACAAACCCCAAGATGGCACACGCCAAAACTATAGCGATTATAACAATGGCGTCAGTAATTTCGCCCAGATAAATCGAAAGTCCCGTTGCAATTAAAAGTATTATTATAAGTATGTCAGCAAACTGCTCCAAGAAAAGCCTAATTGGCGATATACCCTTCTCCTTCTTAAGCTCGTTAGGACCATACTCTGCGAGGCGTTTCTGCACTTCCTCTTGACTTAAACCCGTCTCCCTAGTATTCAGAGCCTTCAAAGTTTCTTCAATTCCCATTGCATGCCAAGGCTTCGACGTATTTTTCACCTCATGTTAATTTATGCAAACTATACATTGTAAAAACTCATTGGTTATAATCTTTTCTAATGCAAAGCATGGACTGGCAAATAAGTTTATAAACTTATTTGTAAATCACTTTAAGGGTATTCAAAAAAGAACAGAATTGAAAGGAGCATTGGTGGGAGAAAAGATGTTTGAAGCTTGGTTTATAGCACCGTTATCCGCCATAGTCTCAATTGTAGTAGGCCTATACTTTTATCATTATGTCAACAAACAGGACAGCGGAACACAACGAATGCAGGAGATTGCAGCTGCCATAAAGGAAGGGGCAGATGCTTTCATAAGGAGAGAATACATGACATTAGCAATTTTTGTCATCATCGTCTCGGTCTTTTTGTGCATCTTTCTGCCATCTCCTCTGTGGACCACAAGCGAACCACTAAAAAATGCCCAGCTTGCATTAGCATACCTCTTCGGTTCCTTCTGTTCAGCCCTAGCAGGTTACTTAGGTTTAAACGTTGCAACAAAAGCGAATACAAAGACGGCTAATGCTGCAAAAGAGGGCTTGAACAAGGCTTTTCCAATAGGATTCCGCGGCGGAGCAGTTATGGGTTTAGCGGTTGTCGGCTTGGGCTTGCTTGGAATAAGCATTGTATACGCAATTACTGGAGACCCAGAAATAGTTCTGGGATACAGCTTCGGCGCAAGCTCCCTTTCACTAATCGCTAAAGCCGGCGGAGGCATCTACACAAAAACGGCTGACATAAGCGCAGATTTAGTTGGCAAAGTTGAACTTGGCATTCCAGAAGATGACCCACGAAATCCAGCAGTAATAGCAGACAACGTAGGCGATAACGTTGGCGACGTGGCAGGCATGGGCGCAGACCTCTTCGACTCCTATGTTGCAAGCATTGTGGCAGTCATGATTCTGGGAGAAGCAATCGACATACTCGCACATTCTGCAGGGTTGTATACGCTAATTCCGCTCGTATTCGCTGGCATAGGCGTGCTGGCTGCCGTTTTAGGAGCATTAACCGTCAGAGTTGGCAAACATGGCAATCCAGGGATGGCGCTTAACATGGGCACTTACATTACCTGCATAATCTTTGGAGTTCTAACATTCGCAGCCACTTACTTTCTACAATACGATTTAAGAATATGGGGTGCAACAGTAGTCGGCTTAATTGCAGGAGTAATAATTGGCATGACTTCAGACTACTTTACATCAGAAGACAAGGCGCCAGTCAAAAAGACTGCTGAGGCATCCGTGACTGGAACAGCAACAAATATCATAACAGGCTTTTCATATGGCTTGCACAGCGTACTGCCACCATTAATCGGAATAGGCGTAGCCTCAACAATAGCCTATTTCCTATGTGGTCCGATTGGTGGTCCTATGTATATTGATGATAAGATGAATCCTCAATTTGTTAAGTATGCTCTGTATGGAATAAGCATGGCTGCTGTCGGAATGCTCTCCATAGTTGGACTTATTGTCTCAAACGATGCATACGGTCCCATAGTTGACAACTCGAGGGGAATAGCTATGCAAGCAGGACTGAGTGAAGACGTTATAAAAGTAACAGATGAAATGGATGCTGCTGGCAACACAGCCAAAGCGATAACAAAAGGTTTTGCCATAGGCGCAGCCGGACTAACTGTAATCGCCCTACTCGCCGCATTTCAAGAAAGAGCAGGAATATCTGGTTTTGATCTCATGAACCCACTGGTTTTGTTAGGCGCACTTATTGGCATAGCTATGCCAGCTGTGTTTTCAGCTATGGTGATGCTGGGCGTCGGCAGAAACGCCTTCCGCATGATTGAAGAGATTAGGCGACAGTTTAATGAGATTCCAGGCCTAAGGGAAGGCAAAGAAGGCGTTAAGCCAGACTATGCCCGATGCGTTGACATAGCAACTGTTGGAGCCTTAAAAGAGCTTATGCCAGCAAGCATAGTCGCAATAAGCGTAACTTTAATTGTTGGCTTCATAGGCGGCACTGGAGCCTTAGGCGGCTACTTGGCTGGAACAATCTTTTCTGGCTTACTCTTCGCTTTGCTTATGGCTAATGCTGGAGGCTTATGGGACAATGCCAAAAAACTCATAGAATCAGGAGAACACGGAGGAAAAGGCTCAGAAGCCCACAAAGCAGCAGTAGTAGGCGACACAGTAGGCGACCCCTTCAAAGACACAGCCGGACCATCACTAAACACAATGATAACAGTCATGTCCCTTGTAGCCTCACTCTTCGCAGTACTAATCGCAAACTACAACCTCCTAAAACTTTTAGGCCTATAACCCCCAAACCAACCCTTTTATTTGAAACCGCAAAAATCTAGAGGGTCTAGTCGACTATTGGAAGATTTTTCAAGCAATAAAATGAACCGAAAAGCGCCGGGAGTGGGACTCGAACCCACGCGGCCCCGAAAGGCCACAGGCTCTCAAGGCCTGCGCGTTATCCACTCCGCCATCCCGGCTATCACGCATGCACATCTAATCCGCTCCATCTTAAAATGTTTACTTACCTATTATAAAACCGAAAACCTATTCTAAAAGAAAATTAAAAAATAAAAGGCGAAAGTTGGGCCGGTAGTCTAGCTCGGTTATATCCATCAGTCGTGGCGATTTCTCCCGCAAATCCCCTCTTTTTCTGTTTTCGCTTTAATAGGTGTTTCTCGTGTTTTTAAAGTTTGATTCTGAGGTCGTAGA
>Ga0315298_1002043_pt1 | contig 35538 bp, 48 predicted proteins | sample WHS_1_MG_FD_203077 | JGI IMG/M metagenome (GOLD analysis project Ga0315298, IMG submission 203077) | Extremophilic microbial mat communities from Washburn Hot Springs, YNP, Wyoming, USA - WHS_1_MG | ecosystem: Environmental > Aquatic > Thermal springs > Hot (42-90C) | place: USA: Wyoming...
AGGAAATCTGCTAAAGCAAAGAAAAGAGCGGGTAAAAGTTTTGTGGCTAGTGGCAAAAAACCAGTATTAGGACAAGGGGGTAGATTTAAGGCTCTGAAGGGAGCATTGGCTAAAAAGGGAGCCTCTAATCCCGGTGCCTTGGCGGCTTGGATTGGAAGAAAGAAATATGGCAAGGCTCGTTTCCAAAAGTTAGCAGTTAGAGGAAGGAAAAAATAATATGCCTTTTGCTTCAAGAAAACAAATGCGTTATATGTTTAGTCAGCACCCCGATATTGCGGAGAGGTGGGCTCGTGAACAAAAAGCCAAAGGACAGCCATTAATTGTCAAAAGAAAAAAGAAGAAAAGGAGTAAAAAATAATGGCAAAAACTAAATCTGATATTCTAAAATCAGTTTCCGCTAATGTTAATGGCACGGCTTCTGTCCCTGAAGGAGACGAATTGGATTTGTGGAGTGAGTATCTTGAGTCGGCTAATCAAGAGTGGGCTCACGCTTACGATCCAGAAGTTTTGATTAAAATTTGCAAGACAACGATTTTACAGTCAGGAACTTCGGTTGCTCTTCCTGATGACTTTAAAGAAAAACTGGCAGGGTATGTGGATATTGAAGGAGAATTGTGGGAAGAGTATTCAAAACAGGAAGCAACGATAACTACAGGAGATTATGTAACTTGGGGCGGAGATCAATCGGCGGGATATTATCTTAATACCTCAAGGGCTTTGTATTCCACTTGCAGTGTTAAAATCCCTTATCATTCTCGGCCAACGTCTTTATCGACATTAACCTCTATCTCACCGATTCCCGATCCTGAATTCTTAGTAGCCAGAGTCAGTGAGAAAGCAATGATGCAAAGAGGACAACCAGAATATGTTGAATTCCAAGCTAAGGCCGATCTTCTTTTGCAAAGAATGGTAGCGGGTGAAGTGTCGACTGATATTGGCAGGAATAATCAAATTAGGACGCAAGCAGAATTAAATGACTTCGAAATTGGGGAGGATTAATTATGGGAGTGTTTGTTTCTCCAAGAAGAAGGCGACCACAAGCAAGTCGAGAAAGTATTGTTACTTATTCTTCAGCCAGACAAGGATTAAATACTTATTTACTGGATAATGAACTTGGGCCAGAAGAAGTAAGGGATGCCACCAATCTAAAGTTGGTTGGTAAGGGAATTTTAGAACCTCGTCCGGGAACGGGTTTTTTCTATCAAGCCGATACCGCAACTGTCAGAATGCTAATGGATTTCTATCTTAGTGGTAATGTTGATGTTTTAGCAATTACCGATAGCGGCTTTTTGACCAAAAAATCAGGGACTTCTTATACCAGAATATTGGGGGCTTCTTTTGCTTCTGGGGCAAGACCAGAAGGGGCTCAGATTTATGGCAAGATGTATTTTGTTGATGGTGTTCATCCATTAAACAGAACTGATGGAACGACACTTTTAAGTTATACCAAAATCTCTTCTCCTACTTCTTTGACCGTCACTAAATCATCGGGAACAACTGGGCCTTTAACTTATTCTTACCGTGTTGCTCACGAGTCGGATGTTGGACAAACGCTGGCTTCTGACCCAGTAACGATTGCCAGTGTGCCCGCAGATTTAACCTCACCAAATTTTATTACTTTAAGTTGGACGCAGGGTTCGCCGGCAAGCTATATTAAGGGAAGTATTATTTATGGCCGTGAAGCGGGAGCGGAAAGTTATATGGACAGAGTGCCAAGCGATGTTACTTCTTGGATTGATACGGGAGCAACGATTCCTTCTGTGACGGTTTTTCCGCAGGCATACAATACCACCGATGGGCCAGTGGCTAAACATATTGCGGTTTATAAAGAGAAGATTGTTTTGGGTAATTTAACTGATGATGATTCAACGGTTATGTGGAGTGGGTCGGGACCGAATATAGACAAATTCCATTATTCTGTTGGCGGTGGTTATTATTCGATTGAGAAACAATCAGGCGACAGGTGGGGGGTTACAGGATTGGCCGAAAAGGAAGGTAAAATCATCGTTTTCAAAGGAATGTCAATCTTTCAGGCAAGTTTAAGTTACAATTCAAGTTTGGGGATTAATGAGCTTTCTGTTACTAAATTGGTTGATAAAGTTGGGTGTATTGCGAGCAAGACAATTCAACAGGTTGAAAATTCGGTGATGTTTGTTGCCTATATTCCCGGAAGAGGATTAGCTTTGGCTAAACTTGATTATGAGCCAAACATTTTATCGTCAGTATTAAGATTTCAGCCTATTTCAGCAAGGGTGCAGTCGGTTATAGATCAAGTTAATTTTGCCAGGATTGAAGAATGCTGGGCGGTTTATTCTGATAAAAAATATCACTGGTTTATTCCCATTGGGGCGACTTCTTGGATTTGTCTTGTTTATGATGTTGAGAGATTGGCCTTTGTTGGCCCTTGGACTTTAACCAATGCTTGGGCGGGGACTGTTCATATGGACAACGATAACAAATATCACTTCCTTATTGGCAAATCTGACGGGAATGTGGTTGAACTTTCCGATAGTTATGCTAACGATGAAGGAGTTAATTTTGACTGGACATATCTTTCTAAAAAAGAAGATTTTGGTATGCCGTTCCAATTAAAAACAGTGATTGATGGCAAAGTAAAACTTAAAAATGTTTCTAGCGGGTCAGTGAGTGTTTCTTATCTAACTGAGGGTTCTGGCGGGCTTTCAGAGACGGCCAAAAGCGTTTCCGTTACCGCTAATGCTGTCTTGGCTGGCTGGGGATCAAGACGATGGGCATTTAATAACAAATGGGGTTATCAGCCATCGTCTTCATCTTCCAATTCACCGATTGTTTATAAATATACTTTAATCAACAAACCGAATATAATTAGCACGCAAGTTCGTATAAGCGGGTCGGGATCTCGTTGTCAAATTATTTCCAGTCAGGTGAGAGTAAGACCGCAGGCGATAGGAAACATTCCTAGCACGTGGAGGTAAAAATGGACGAAGATACACAAAAATCAAATAATGAAGAAGCTCCCACTCCGAGTGTGGGTAATCCAGCAACATTAGAGGAGATTGATTTTGCTCCTTTACTTGATTATTTTGGTATGGACAGACCACTGTTAGATGAAAAAAATGATTTAAGGTATATCTATAATTGGGTGAGGAAACAAGGGGAAGAAAAAGGAGACCAGATGTTAGCTCTTAAAAAATTAGAGATTAAACTTGGTTTTCCACCAACAGGCGAGAACAGACTAAAAAGAATTGTCAACTATTTAAAGATTGACGAGCAATTAGAAGATTTGTTAAAAGAACAGGAGGCCTATGTTCGTACCCGATAAGGTTGACCCAGCAGTTGAGAGGCTCAAGGCTGTTAGTTCCACCTCCGCCAAGCAAGACGAGATTATTTCCGAACTTCAGGGGGTGGCTAAAGAAAGTGGGAATTTAGCAACACTTGCAGGGACTGTTTCAGACTCAAAAATACAGGTTAATGTAGGAGACCTTTATGCTGCACTTAAAACAATAATAAATGCTATAATTAGACCGTTATGGGTAGACCCGACGACATCAAGGATGAAGGCTACTGTCGATGTAGTATCAACAGTATCAACAGTATCAACAGTATCAACCCTTGCTAATATAGGGTCTGCCAATGTAACTGGAGGTTATATTGATAGATTATCTTGGGCAAATACTATTCGTCCAAGAATAACTTAAAAATATGGCAACAACACTGTCATTCAAAAATCTTATAGACATTCCGCAATGGAGAACGCTGGCAAACTCTATCACGGCAACTGCGGCGGCTTCTTGTCTATGCGGTGACAATAGAAATGATGCATCCAGAGACCCATTTTTATATCTCTTGGTTAATGCTACCACCTTCCAAAGATATAATGTCTTAAATGATGAGTGGCAAACTTTAACTTCTCCAGCCTTAGCGGGAACCTTTGGAGCGGGAGCAGGTTCAGTTTTTGTTGCTTCGGCTGGTCCTAATGGCACAATAGCAGCAGGCGCTACTACTACCTCTATACCTCTTACAACTGCTTTGCCAGCAGCAGTAGGTGTAAATCAACTTGCGAATAGGGGAGATGGGGTAGGTTACAAGATAAGAATTATTGGCAATGCCACAGGTTCATCTGGAAAAACAGAAGAAAAATATATTGTTGGAAACACTGGTGGAACTACTCCTACTATTTATCTTGATAGTGCTTTAACTTTTACTCCCATAGCGGGCGATAGATATGAAATCTTATCTGGCAGGGTAATGTTAATGTCTGCGGGGACATTAGCAGCAGGCATTGTTAAGGCATATGATATTGCTACCAATTCTTATGTTACGGTAACTCAAACTAACCTACCTGCAACAATTAGCACTGACTCAGAAAATGTTGTTCTTGATGAACAATTTGTTCCTTCCACCAGAAGTCCAGGAGAAGGATTTTTTGGTAATCTTGTTGCTACAGCAAGTGCTGCTACTTCAATTACAGGTCAGGCAACTGGTGGCGATGCTGGAGTTTTGGCTAATGAATACAGAAACTTTCAGATTAGGATTGTGCAAGATACTGCAACTCCGACTGCTGTAGGACAACGCAGGATTATTTCTTCTCACACCGCTGGGGCTTCTCCTGTTTATACTGTGCCGGCTTGGACAGTAACGCCTTCTGCTACTGCCACATTCGTTATTGAGAATAACAATGATGTTCTTCTATCAACTTCTGCTTCGACTACGATGTATTCTTATCGAATGGGTGGATTTACCGCAGATGGCACTTGGTCTTATACGGGAGTAGTTGGAACAAACGGAGCCTTGGCTTATGCGGTTCGCCCTGCGGCTTCTGGAGCTGGAACTAATGCTGTGCCTTCTTGGGGTCTTACATTAGATAGTGCCAAATTAGCCAGACATAGTTATATCTATTGGTTTAGGGGTGGAGCGACAAATACTCTTGATTTACTTGATATTGCAGGAGCGGCAGGAACAGGGGCTTGGACTGCGGCAATTACTTATGGTGGTTCAACTGCAGCGACTACTTTTACCACTGGCACAGGAAGTTGCTATGATGGTGCGACTAATACAGGAAAATACGGATATATCAATGTGAATGCTACGCAAAGATTCTTGAGATTTGATGTGTTAAACAGAACACTTGAACCGTGGGCTTATTTGCCTTATGCCCAAAGCACAGCAGCACCAGGAGAAAAGATAGCAACTTCGTTATTTATTGATGGGACGACTAAATTGGCATTCTTGCACGTAATTCAAAGCACTGGAACAGTTTTCTGGAATTGTGCGATACAGAGATAACAGGATAAAATATCTCTTGACAAAACTTTTTACTTATTGTAGAATTGCTCAGTAAGGTAGAAAAGAACTTTCGCCGACCTTTTATACGGGTCGGTTTTTTAATGGTTAAATATGCAAAGGAGTAAAAAATGGCAGTCATTATAGACCCATACGGAAGAGGACAGTCAACATCAATGAGTCCTGGTCAGGCAATTCTAGGAGGTTATTCAGTACAGACAATTCCACAAAATGCTAGTGTGAGTCCTTATTACGCTAAGCCAAATACTTATTATTACGCCCCTGCAGGAAGAGTTCCTGGAGCAACAAGTGTTTCTTCAGGCGGTAGTACTCCTTCCGGTGGTGGTGCTCCTTCTTCTGGCGGCGGTGGTGCTCCTTCTGGTGGTGGTGGAGGAGACGGTGGTCAACCTTCTGGTCCCTCCGTGCAAGATTTAATCAATCAAGCCTATGAAGCTCAAATGGGAGCACTTAATACTTTAGAACAGCAACTTCCGCAACAGGCAGAAGAGGGCAAACAGTTTTGGACGCAGGAATACAATACTCTTGCTCCTCAATATCAACAGGAACAGCAAACAAGGCTTGGTGAACTTCAAACAAGAGAGGGACAAGCTCAACAGCAACAGCAACTGGAAACCGCTAAGGTCAAACAGCTCTTAAGTGAATTGCAAAATCGTCAGGCGGCACAACTTGCCTATACTGGCGGATATGGTTCAAGCGCCAATCCCGCTATGGCTGAAGCCTTTGGCAAACAAGCCTTTTCCTCTATGGGGACACTTGCTTATCAGGGACAAAATGTCCTTGATAATATAAATGCCGAAAGAGAAAGAGTTAAAAACTTTTATTCAACCGCCTTGGCCAATCTTCAAAGTCAAGTAGATACTGCTAAACAGCAAATTCAACAGGACTTAAACGAAAAATTAAACAATATCACTCAAGCTAAAGGTGAGGCAGGAAGGGCAAAGGCTCAGGCAACCCTTGAAGCGTGGCAGAATTACACCAATCAACTTTCTCAATTAAATTTAGAAAAACTAAATTGGCAGCAAAATCTTACGGCTTGGGCTTTGGAGAAAGGAAAAAGTTTAGATGCTGCTAAAAACTTTGCCTTGCAGGCAACCGGAGGATTTAATCCAGAAGCCTATACTTTTAATCCTAATCAACCGATGACAGTTGGACTTGGACAACAGGCCTATTACACCCCACCGATTAGAGTTTCAAGAGCAACGGGTAACTACACAGATGAGGAAAAAAGATTAGCAGCCCAGTTGGGTTTGACACCAGATCAGGTTAGACAGGTAAGTAACGGATTGGGGAATTATCAGACTTTTCAATAAACAATAAAAATGAATGGCAATTTCGAAATTAAAATCTCTTCAGGACTTTTTAGGAAACGCTGTCAACACGGTTTCTAATTATTTTAGTCCAACAAGGCCACCTTCTTTTGTTTCTCCAGAAGCAGGAAGCCAATCAAACAATACCGCTTCAAATTATTCTCCCTCTCCTTTTGTTCAAGACCTAGCCCAAATACAGGGTTTTATTGAAAGTCCTAAGCAATTAAATATTGTTCCGACAATTAATCCTTTTAAATCAACAATCCTTGGAAATATTGGCAATGCTGTCGTAAATATTCCCGGTGGGTTGGTTAATACAATTAGTCAGGGAATAACCGCACCTCTCTTTGATGTCGGGCAAATGATAGGAAGACCTTTTAGCGGAAGGCAATATAACTATAATGAAATGAAAAATATTGGGAGATTAGGAATGCAACGAGCGGGGATTGTTAATCCGCAGGCCGCACAACAACAGGGAACAAAATATGGATTTAAACAGGTCGCTGGGAACGTGGCCGAAACGGTACTTCCGATTGCTTCTGCTTATGTGCCCACAGGAGTAACAAATATTGCAAAGGAGGGAGTTGCTAAATCATTGGGTTCTACAATTTTGCAAGGAGCGAAAGAGGGGGCGATTCAGGGTGCGGGTTATGGTTTAGTAAGCGGACTTGTCGGAAGTAGAGAAGAACAAAATAATGCTAAATATGCACTGAATATTCTAGGAAATATGGCCGCCGGAGGAATTGTTGGAGGAGTCGTTGGAGGAACTTCTGCTGGAATTGGTGGACTTATAGAATTAACAAAAAGACCTCGCTCTGTTGAAACACAGTTGAGAGACAGTATGGGAAGATGGACAGAGGGTGAGACCCCAATCAAACCAAAAGGAATGACGAATGCTCAATGGAATTTTCAGTTAGAATTTAATAAAAAGTATGGACGAAATCCATATACGCCTGTTTATCCAAAAGATTTAGAAAAGGCAATCAAATATGAAGCCGGTAAAAAACAGATTGGTCTTTCTGTCAGAGATATTAATAAAGATATAAATCCATTAGGGGAAACTAAAACAATTGCACCAGAAAATAAATTGCCAAAGCCGGAAGTACCCCCAACATCAGAAATATTACCGCAAGGCCACCAAGGAAATGGATTAAATCCTCCATCGAGTTCTCAAATAAGTTCATCGGGAGAGATTATAAACCCAACCGATCCTTTTTACAACATCAATCGGTTAAATATCTCTAATGAAGCAAAATCGCAGTTAAAAGAGAAAATAACTGGAGAATTTAAACCAGAATTTGAGAAAGTAACTGGAGAGAAAATGTCGGCAGATGAAATTGTTAAAAGGGCGCAGTCGGCAAGTGATGAATTAATTCAGACGATAGGAAGAGAAAAAACAGCAGAGTTAGGAGCGGCTCAATTAAGACTTCGACAAACGATTGCCCAAATGGTAGATAGTGGAAAGGTTGATAAAGATTTATTAGAGAAAATGAGAGCAGATAAATCTTTTTCGGCAAATACCGCAAGACTTCAGCAGCAAAGAACAATTAATGCTGATCCCAAATCTCCCAATGGAAGATTATTACAGACAATGCTTAAAAATATTCTTGATGTGAATGAAGATCTTGATGGGATATTGGCAAAAGCAAAAGGTGTTGATTTCAATGATCCGAAGCAGGCAACCGAATTTTATCGTCAATTTATTAAACCAAAGGCAGGAGATTGGATTGATAAATTGAGATATAACTCTATGCTTACAAGTCCTAACACTCATATTATTAATGCTACTTCTAACTGGCAAGGCACGGGACTTATTACTCCCATCCAAAAAACAATAGAAGGTTCTATTGATAAGATTTTGTCAGTTTTAAATCCTAGTCGGGAAAGAACAAGATTTACTGGAGAAGGGTTGGCTTATGCAAGGGGTTATTACAACCCACAAACAGTTAAGGCCGCCTTCAAGAATATGTGGAGTGTTTTGTCCGGAGAAAGAATTTCAGAATACCCCGACACAAGAAATATTCCGCTAACAACTGGTGGTGTTGGACGGGTGGTAGAAAATGCTTTAGACATTGGAGGTAGAGCGTTGGAAGCGGTCGACCAGTTGTTTATGACTTTAACAAAGGGAGGGTTGGAGTCTTCATATAAGTATCGGCTTGGTAAGGGAGTTAAAATTGCTCCTTCGGCAGAAGAAGAAGCAAGCAATTTATTATTTAGAGGCAAGTTAACAGAACCGGGGCAGGGCTGGATTTCAAATTTAATCGGAGCTGGTGGAGAAGCGGTGAAAAAAGTAGCGCACGGCGATAACGCAACTTTTCGGTGGATGGCAAAACTAACGCTTCCTTTTGTTAATATTGGAACGAATTTGGCAAAATCTGGGTTTGAATATAATCCTGTTACGGGAGCGTTTAATTTGATTGGCAATTCAGATAAAATTGCTCAAGCAGCTAAAATGCTTATAGGGGCAGGGGTAGTGGCAACCGCTGTTCCTTTTGCTCTTTCTGACAGATTGACCTTCAAACTTCCATCGGGGAAGCGTGGCGATGCGGCCAGAGAGGCAGGAATGCTTGATTATGCAATTAAGATACCTACCCCAAAAGGAGAGCAATGGGTTCAATATACGAAGATGCATCCGGCAATTGCTTGGCAATTAGCAACGGTGGCCGCTCTTACTGATGCAATTAAAAACAGAAAAATTACAGAAGATGTAGGACAGAAGATTGCGGATGGAATTTGGTCGGTGATGCAATTTGGTTTGGACCAAACCTACTTTAAAAACGTTTCTGATTTTATGAGTGGTGTGCAGGGGAATGTAGAAAGATTCGCCTCGATTCCCTCAAACTATGTTTCACAGTTTATTCCCTTTAGGGCTTTTGCTTCTTGGTTAAATAGAATAATAGATGTTTATCAGAGAAAACCCGATACTGATGCAAGTTTTATAACCCAATCGCTACAGCAAATTCAATCACAATTGCCGATACTTTCAAAGAATGTTCCTGTCCGAACAAATGCAAATGAAGAACCAATGACTTGGCAAAATAGAATCTTTAATGCTTTTTCTCCATACAGAACTTCACCAGAAAAAGAACCAGCTAAACAGTTCTATGACCTTATTACTAATACTGCCAAAATTACCGGAGATAAACTTGCTTTAGCAAAACAAGCAGCAAGAAATATTAAATTGGAGAATCAAACGGCTCCTGTTAGAGCAGAAGACTTATCCGGAGCTAAGCAAAGAGCAATGGACAAAGCATATATTGATAATATTAAGGCAAAAATAGATCAGGCTGGTAGTGGATATACAGAATATAAGGGTTATGCAATTTATTGGGATACACAAACACAGACAGCAAAGGTAGAACGACTTGTCGATATGGAAAAAGCACAAACAACAGCTGCTTATAATTTGGCAGCCGACCAACTAAAGGATGACAAAGATTGGCAAGGATGGATTGACGCAACACAAAAGTATATAGATTATCTCAAGGAATATCAGAAAACTCTTGATCCCAAAACTGATAAGGCTGCTTATGACAACATTGAAAATACTATTAGAGACAAAGAAAGATATATAGAAAAATATAAAAGTTATGGTGGATTTGAAAAGCCGAAAAAAGTTAAAATTCCTCGCCTCAAATTAAGTTCTGTTAAACCAATTCAGTCTAAAAAGATTAAACTCGGGGGTGATTTGTCCAAATACAAATTATCGGGCTTGAAATCCAATATAAAATCTGTTAAAATACAACCAATTAAGTTAGAACAGTATCCTAACAAAAGAACTTTGCAGGGGCGTTGAAAGATTGACGCCCTTTTTTAGTGGAGAAACGGAGGAAAAATGTCAACTATAAGTAAAATTTTACCAGCACCGCCAAATAATTTTTCGACCACCTTGTCGGCAGATATTACTGCCGCCGCTCTTTCTATCGGTTTAAACAGTATTACCGGATTAGGGAGCGAGGGGGTAGGGGTAATTTACAAGAAAAAAACAGACGGAACCCCCGACGAGACCACCGTTGAGTTTGTCCATTGGACAGGTCTTGGGACAAATACAATTACTTTGACCGACACGGGAGATAGGGGAATTTCAGGTTCTTACAATGGTGCTCAAGCTCACTCCAACGGCGATACTTTTGAGGTTTGGGTTCATTCAAGCTATTATCCACGGGATTTTGCTTTAGTTGAACATGCGGCTGACGGGACTCACGACCCAACCAAAGTAACTACCAGAACTGCTTTTGAAACAGAACATAAAACCGATAATACTCACGATTCAACCAAAGTGGCAATGCTGGCGGGAGAGCAGACCCTTACAGGGCAAAAGACTTTTAGTGGGGGAATTAAAACAGATACGATTGCTGAAGTAACGACTGGGGCGAAGACAACAATTAGCAATGGGATAAAGACCGACACGGTAGATGAAAAAACTGCCGATGCTGGAGTAACGGTTGATGGTTGTTTAATTAAAGATGGAAATGTGGCAAAAGCAACGATTTTAAGCACAACCGCTAAAGCAGCGGCTTATGTAAGCGCAAGTCAAACAATTTCTTCTAACACTTGGACTAAGGTTAATTTTGATACTGAACACTATGACCCAGGCAATAATTTTGATACTACCAACAAAAGATTTACTGCGCCAGTAGCAGGCTATTATTTGATTACTTCTTTAATCGGTTATAGTAGTGTCCAAGACCAAAAAAGGTATATATCGGCTATTTACCAGAATGGCTCAAGAATTAAGACATTTTATACAGTAGCAAGTGGAACGACTAACGCTTATTGTTCTCTTTCGGCAATTGTTTATCTGGATGCTAATGACTATGTTGAAATTTGGACTTATCACGATGCGACAGCGAGCCAGTCTTTGGATGGACAAAGTTTGTTTTCTGATTTTTCAGTTCATTTGTTGTCGGTATAACTAATATGAACGGCTTTAATTTTGAAACAATACTGGCGCAAACCCAGCCGTCGGGAGGCCTTGCTGAAAGATGGCTAAAGGATTGATCGCCACACAAGGATATGAATGCGCCTATTCATTCAATCAAAGTCAATGTTCTAGAGGAAAGCAATATAAATAAACATTTTTATTTTTAAATGAAATGGGCAAAAAGGAAACATCACTCAAAGAAACTCTATACAAGAACTTCCCTTGGATTGTGGGTGTACTTATTACTTTCCTTAATCTGTGGTTGTCTTATAACATTTCTCCTATTAAACAAGATATTGCAAATAATTCCTTTCGTATTTCCGCCTTAGAGAAGTTGGTAGATAAACAAGAGGATTATAACCTGCGACTGGAAGGTAAAATAGACACTTTAATTAAAGAAGTTGCTGCATTAAACGAAAAGGTTAAGTGATTTACTATCCCTAAAATATGTCAAAGTTAAATATCGAACCTATAAGCCAAAATGACCCAAGGTGGAAGGACAAAAAACTCGGCACTTCAGCTTTGACAATTGGTCAAGCAGGGTGTGCTCTCGATTGTGTTTCAATGCTTTGCACTTACTTCGGACACCCAATACTTCCTGATGCTTTGAATGATTGGCTAACAAACAACAGCGGATATGCTAACAGAAATTTATTAAAGTGGGAAACAATAACTAATCTTTATCCTGATATTGTCTGGAAAGAAAGAATAGACTGCCCTGATACTCCCGCCCCCCTTGAGAGAATAGACGAACTTCTAAACAACCGAATACCAGTGATTGCATTGGTAGATTACAATCCAAACACAAAGGAAATCGAACAGCACTTTGTTTTGATAGTCGGAAAAGATGTTAATGATTACTTTATTGCCGACCCGATGTGCCAGCCAGGTGATGGTGTTTATTACTTGTCGGCAAAATATGGCCAACCAGCAAAGGCAATCTGTGGGTTGAGGATATATACTGGAAATCCACCACAAGAGCCTTCTGGTGGCACTACAGAGCCCTACAGCGATATCCCTGAGCGGGTTACCAAAATAGAAATTGGACTGGACAAGGTAAATGATGAGTTGGCTAAAAACACCAGAAGATTAGATGAAATCCAAAGGTCGGTAGATGTGGTTTCTGCTGACAGGGCAATACTTGAAGATATCCAGGCTAAACTAACAGAATTAAAAGAAACTGTAAGATTAAATTCTGATACCCTTGCGAATACCAAAAAAGAACTTCGAGATGAGATAAGAACAAACTTGGAGCTTTCAGAACAAAACACCAAAGAACTTACTGCAAGAATTGAAGCACTGGAAAAAGGATATTCCCTTAATGAAAGCAAGTTTGGGTTTATCAAGAAATTATTTGGGAAGTATTTTATTATTAAATTAAAATAATATGCCTAAAACAAAACAAATAGACTTAAAAAGAGAATTTAAAGCAATTAACACCAGTCATAAAGAGGCAATGGCAATGAAATGCGCAGAGTGTTTAGGTTTTTTTGTTGATGGTTATGAAAAATGCACTAGTGAGACCTGCCCACTTCTGGATTTTTTTCCCCCTTTTTCTTTTGTAAACAAAGAAAAATTTGTTGAGAAAATGAGGGAAAAAGCTAGAGAGCTCGACAACGATAATTCTTTTGTAGCGAGGATAAAGACGAGGCAGAACAGAGTGGCAAGAGCAGTCTAAAACGGTCGAAAGGGTCGAAGGTGGACATATATGAGTACTAAGAAATCAACCAGAGGACAAAAAAGTGGTCGAGGCAAAAGACCAAAAGTAAAAAGCGAACCATTTTCTATCAAACATTTGCAAAAAATTCTTGCTGGAAGAATTAAAGAGGCAAGAGAAAGGAGAAAATGAACAATGAAATAGATTTAGAACAATTTTTATTTCAACTTCAGAGATTAGAGGGTCAAGGGGCCAAAACACAAAGCCTTCAGGAAGAAACGTGGGAAAGAATAAAAGATGAAATTGAAGGAAAGGTTGACCAAAAAAGACTAGAAGAGCAAATACTTTTTGAAAGAAAAGAAAGGAGGTCGAATGCAAAACATTCCTAAAGAAGTAGAAGAGATTATTCCTTCAAAAGAACTTTTAGTTAATACTGTCAAGGAATTTTTACGAGTGGGAATTTTGGCAGTGATACCAGTCCTAATTTCACAGCTAGAGTCGCAGAAAGTTGATTGGAGAACAATTGGAGTTGTCTTTGTAGTTGCTATCTTAAAAGCAGTCGATAGAGGAATTCACGAGTTGGGAAGAAAAACAAACAACACGAATTTGGAAAAATCTATTTTGAGGTTCTAAAAAAACCGCCATTTTGAACTTCGCACAGCGGAGTGATGTTGGCCGACATCTGACGGTTTATTATGGAGTATATATCAAATTGTATCAAATGTCAAAAGAGACGCTGATTATTGACGGAAAAGGGACAGAAAAACTGATAAGACCAGTTGAGCAAGTTATCTTCCAAGACAAAAAACCTCCCGTTGTCGATGAAGAAAGTATCTTAAAACATCTTCAGCAGGCAAGAGAACTCTACAAAAGTATGGAAGTTGGCCAAAAAGAGGCAACAGTAGAGTTGAAACCAAAGTATCCTGATTTACCTGCTTTTATCTGGCTTCTAAATGACAGTCATATGGGGAGTGTGTTTACGGATTATGAAAGGTTAATTGCCGATTACAAAGTTGTTAAAGAAACTCCTAATTTTTACACAATTACTAACGGAGATGAGGTTGATAATTTTTTAGTGGATACTGCTCAGGCGGCTGGAGTTTATGAAGACTCTATCTCACCAGAACAGCAGGCACTTCTTGTTCAACGTCTTTTCAAAGAATTGGCAGGTCAAGAAAAATTATTGCTTTGTTCTTTTGGAAATCATAACGATTTTATTCAAAAGAGCGGGCTTTCTTTTGAGGGAACTTGGTTAAGGAATTTACCTTGTCCTGTTTTTAACTGCGGCGGGCTTCTAAACTTGAAATTTGGCAGTCAGGAATACAAGATAGCCACTACTCATCGGTTTTGGGGTTTTAGTCGGTTAAATCCAACAAATGCCTGCAAAAGGTTTATGGAACACGTCTATCCTGATGCTGATATAGTTTATTTAGGGCATTCTCATCAAAAAGAATATCTCTCTTTTCAAAGGGGTGGAAAAGAAAGACTGGCAATTATCGGCGGTTGTTACAAAACAGATGATATTTTTGGCCCAAAAAGAGGATTGGGTGGCGGCGGACAGATGGGCGGTTTAGTCTTAGAGCTAAGACCAGACAAAAGAGATATGCACGTCTTTGATTCAGTTCAAGAAGCAAGCGAATATTTTGAGTTACTAAGAGAAATAAAAAATGGAAGTAAATAAAATATACCAAGGCGATTGTCTAGAAGTTTTAAAAGAAATACCAGATAACTCTATTGATATGATTTTGACTGACCCTCCTTATATGATTTCGAGTTCTTTAAAAATAAGACGCCAAAGAAATCCGATGAAATTTACTAAACAATATAAATTTAAGGGTAAGGATATAAATTATGAATTTGGCGATTGGGATATTTTTGAGACCATGACTGATTATTTACAATTTACAGAGAAGTGGTTTAAAGAATGTATTAGGGTTTTAAAAAAAGGGGGGCATATTGTTAGTTTTTTTGATAAACATAAATTATCTTATTTAGTCCATTGGGCAGAAGAATTAAATGTTAAAACTCGTCAATGTCTTTTTTGGATTAAATCAAATCCCGTCCCTCAAGCAAGAAAGGTGGCTTTTATGTCAGCAGTAGAGCTTTGTTATTGGGGAACTAAAGAAACTACCGAAAGAAAATTTGCCACTTTTAATTATCAATTAGGACAACACCCTGATTACATTATTACGCCGATTTGTTCAGGCAAGGAAAGGAATCAATTTGGTTTTCATCCTACCCAAAAACCAGAAAAAGTAATTGAGTGGATAATGAGTTATTTAAGTAATAAAAATGATATTATTTTAGACCCATTTATGGGAAGTGGAACTACCGCAGTTGTTGCTAAAAAAACAGGACGGAATTATGTCGGAATAGAAAAAGAACCCGAATATGTAAAAATAGCCCAGAAAAGAATTGAAGCTATTCCTAATTTATTGATTTAATTAAATGAAGTATGACAAGGAGTAAAGAAGCAACGGGAATACTGGCTGACAAGAAAAGAGTAAAAGAAATTTACGGAAACAGGTGTGCCAACTTCGAAGAGTGCCACTCAACAGAAAAACCGCATATCCACCATATTCTTTTTAGGTCTGATGGTTTTCCCCGCAAAGTAACAGAAAATAAAGCTAACTACGTTGCTTTGTGCTGGAAGTGTGAGAGAAAAGTCCACGAGATGGCTAAATAGGGGGTTGACAAAAAGGTTAGGGAGTGGTAATTTCAAGATATGAAAAAGACTTGTGGTAATTGTGATATAATAAAAACACCCACCGAGATTGGCCACAAGCCTGCGGTGGGTTTTTGGTAGCAAAATCGGAATATAACAGCCTGCAGTAAAGGCAACCCAACTGCACAATCAAGTATCCCAGAGCTAAAAAGCAGTTTTCCGACTCGTTAAAGGATACGAAGAAGGCCGGGGAGAAAATGAAAGTTTTTTGAGCCGGATTTAAAAACTTCAATGATTGTGGGTGTACTATTCCTATAAGGAAAAAAAAGACTATATGGAGTCTCTGGGAAGTAGGGAGAAGAGGGGGTTTAAGGGGGTGATATCTTTTTATATAGTTAGTAGTTAGATGACAAAAGAATATCTCGAATATCTAAAAACGGCGTCATGGAAAGAATTTAGGATGAAAACACTAAACAATCCTTTTTATGGCAAACCACATCGTTGTTTTGTTTGTAACTCCCAAAAATTACTCCAAGTCCACCACTTAACATACGAACATATTTTTGAAGAACGACCAGAAGATGTTATGATTTTATGCAAGTATTGCCACGACAAGATTAAAGGAAGAAAAGACTACGAAATTGCTCCTTTCCTTTTGAAGAAAGAGTTTGAAAAAAAAGCGAGTGAAGCGGAGAAAATGAATCCCGCATGGGCAAACAGTGGTTGGAGAAAGAAATCTAAATCAAAGAGAAAGAAGTGGAAAAAGTTTTTTAGAGTTAATTTTCCAAAGAAAACGGTAAACAAAATAAGTATTGAAAAATTAGGAACTATTGCATATTACAAACTGAAAAGAGATGGAATTATTTTATGACCTTAGAAACAACCTTACAAAACGCAAGAAAACGCTGGTTAGAAGCGAAAAGTAAAGGTGATACCAAAGGTATGGAGCTTTGGGAAAAACTAGGGAAGAGTATCAAGACTCGGATTGAAGAGAAATTAGCTTTAGTCAAAAAAGAGCAAGAAATAGAAAATATATTCGGCGGCAAACTAAAATAAATTTGCCTACTTGACAATCTTATTTAATCGTGCTATACTTTGTTTAATGAAATACTATACACCTTTAGAAGTTGCGAAAATCTGCGGGGTTGACCGAATTACTATTTACCGGTGGATTGCTTCTGGAAAACTTCCGGCAAGATCTTTTGGCTTCAAACAAAGAAAATATATTGCCGAAATCGACATTCCGACTTTCTTAAGAAAGAATCAAGGCTAAACTGGCTATTGACATACCTTGTTATATGTTGTATGATAAGGGTGTTAATAAAAAGCAAAAGGAGGCAAAATGTCAGTTAACATCCACGGCAAAAAATACATTACAGTTGCCGAAAGAGTCCAGATGGCTCACAAGGATTTAAATGAAATTAGTATAACCACTGAAATAATCCCCTCTGAAGCCTCTGTAATCGTCAAGGCGACCGTTGTAACCCCAAAAGGTACATTTACTGGCTTGTCTGCCGCTAACCCCACCAAATTGATCGAAAAACAAAGCCCATATGAAGTTGCAGAAACCTCGGCAGTAGGAAGAGCTTTAGGATTTGCTGGATATGGGATTGTTGAGGGGATTGCTACTGCCGAGGAAATCAAAAAAGTCGAAGTCGATACAGGCGAAGAACCCGACATCGTATCGCAGAAGGCAAGCACTTCAAACAAGTGTCCATACTGCGGGGCTGTTGGCCCTTATCACAAAAAAGGTTGCCCGAATGCAAGTTTAAAACAAGTTGAAAACTTTTTAAAAAAGGAGGAAATATGATGACTTTTACTCAAGAACAAGTAGAAAAAATTACCGATGAGGCTTTAGAGATAGCAAGAATTCAAGCACTGGCTTACAAGCAAGGCTACCAGAAAGGGTTTGAAGATGGAAAAAAACAAGCGACTGAAGCTCTTGTAAAAATATATCAAGAAGAAGAAAGTGTCTTGCCGGAGGAAATATGAGCGAACTAGTTTGCGAAAACTGCGGTGAGAAGATTACTTGGGGTGAGTTCAAATACTCGGTCTCAAGTATGAAAAAAGCACTTTGTCAATCTTGTCAGAGAAAGTTTAGAGAAGAACACTATCCTAAGAAGTTGGCCGAGCTTTTGAACAAAGAGCTAGGCCAAGAGAAGCTTACGAATAAAGGGAGTGCCTAAGTTGGCACTCTCTAATGTGGGTTGGCTTAAAAGAAGAATCTAGGCGAACCCACTTTAGAGGAGGCTAACTATGAAAACAAAGAAAATTACAAAAAGAGATAAAAAGGGCAGGTTTGCTTTTAAGGGCGGTGGGCTCAGACTAATTGTAGGTTTAGTTATTGCCTTTTTGTTAGCTTTAGCTTTAGTGAAAGGAGCAGAGTATGTCTTCTCATCAAGTCAAACTCCGCCTATTGTCAGTCCTCTTCCCGACCCGATTCCGCCAGTTACCCCCAAAGAAAGAAGAGACACAACCTCCTCAATCATTGACCGCTACCTTAGAAAGAAAGGCTCACCGCTTGAAGGACTTGGTTCAGTCTTTTACGACGAGGCTCAGAAGCGTGGTTTCCACCCATACATTCTCGTGGCAGTCGCAGGAGCAGAGTCGAGCTTTGGTAAACATACCCGCAGAAATCACAACTTTCTCGGGTGGGCGAGAGGAAAAGTGGGTTTTTCCTCAGACTCAGACTGCATTGAGAAAGTGGCACAGAAAATCGCCGAGTTACCATATTACCGAGATTTTCTGGCTACGGGTGAAGTGGCGGAGTTCTGCCTTTCCTACAACGCACCAGAAGCCAGAAGCTACTGCAAGACAATCAGGAAATTTATGAGTGAACTCAAAGAAGAGGAGATGCGGCCATTCTAAGGAGCAAAATGAAAAAACAAAATATGGAAGAAGAAAATAAAAAGGTAATAGCTGTTGATTTTGATGGTGTTCTTCACGAATTTAAGGAAGGCTGGACAAGAGAAATTCCAGAAGGAAAACCCGTCAAAGACTCTTTGTGGGCGATTAAGGAGCTTACGAATAAGGGGTTTTCTATTGTTGTCTACACGAGCCGTGCAAACTTAGAAGCAGTCTCTCTTTGGCTTAGACAAAACGGGTTTCCAGCGTTAGAAGTAACAAACCATAAACCAATAGCTATAGCCTATATAGACGACAGAGGAATAAGATTTGAGAATAATTGGGAATCTATTGTTAAGTATTTTATTTGAAGTTTTAAATTTATGAATGTAGAAATTAAAACAAGATTAGTAGACCAAATTAAAGAAATTAGAACAATTGGAGACAATTTTCCTGTTTATCGAGACGCTGAGGTCAAAATAAAAAGGGTTAATCCTAATGAAGTTTATCCAATTTCAAAATATGTGGTTGAAGGAAATTTGGAAAAAATTATGAGTATTAGAAAAGAACTTGAAGCAAGAGGTTTTAATATCTTTGATTTAGATGACATTTTGGAATATGACGGAGGAGCAATTTCTCCGCCACTGGTTGAAAATGACGGAGAAGTTGATTGTATTGTTGATGGACTACACCGCCTCTTTTTAGCAAGAATTGAAGGAAGAGATGTAAAAGTAATTTATGTTACTGGAGCTGATAGCTCTCACCCTCTAATCGGTAAGCCAATTAGTTGGGACAGGGTTGTCAGGCGTCAGGATTTACCCATTGACCCAAAAGAAAGAAGAGATTTGAGAGAAGGAATTGAAGACACAAGTGAATGTTTGAGAAGAAACTATCGAGACTTGTCTATATTGGGTTCGAAAGGAAGGAGGGCTACTCGTGGACAAGAAAATTAAGTTACTAACTAGAAAAGAATATGATAAGTGGCTTGCCGCTTTACCTAAAAATGTTTGCACCTTTTGCCAGTGGTCGACGTATCAGTCGGTTATCAAAGAGTTCAAATACTGGGTTTGGATAAACAACATTGCTCCCTACTGGTATTTTCATACCTTGTTTGTGCCAAAAAGACACTTTGAAAGGGAAGCAGATATGACAATAGACGAGATGGCAGAGTTGGTAAGGATAAAAGAATTTGCTTTTGATGTAGTGATGTCAGCTAGGCTCACTTTTCCCAACGGAAGAAATAAAGGTCAACCCGTTGAAAAGTTTGTCTATTTTCATCGTTTTAGAGTTAATCGATTTGACCCTATTTCAGGAACGATGAGACCAGCTCATTACCACGACCATTTTTGTCCTGATATTGACCATCGTTGGGACTCGACATTGAACAAAGACGCCAAAAATTATCCAATCACAGATTTTATTGAAACAAATTTATTAACTTAAAAGAATAAGAAGGTGAAGAATGAAAAGATATAGCGAAAAGAAGGTAGAGGGAGCAATTAGGTTGCTTTTACAAGACTTATGGAATGAAGAAAGTGAAGTCCAAGCCATATCGCCACCAGGCAGATATATTATTTGGGGCGGGAAGTTTGGTAAAAAAATTGGAACGTATTGGAATAAATGTAAAAAGTATCTTGATTTGCCATTAAAGAAAATGGAATTTCCAAAGGAAGAAAAATGAAAAAACAAAATAAAGACTGGAAGGAAGAATTTGAAGAAAGATTTTTAATCAGAAAGGGAAATGGTCTATGGGTTAATCCTGATACTTTTAAAATTGAAAATGTTTATAATTTTATCCGCCAACTTCTTGCTCAAAAAGAGAAAGAGGTAATAGAAGAAATAGAGGCAATCATCAGACAGTATAGTGCGACATTGCCAATTGAAATAGAAAGACACGGAGGGGAATACTGTCAGGGGATGCACGCAGGAATAGATTTATGTATTGATGCAATTTTAAAACTTAAAAGACTAAGGAGAAAAGAATGAAAGAAAGAATAGAAGAAACTATTGAAGAGTTTATGTATAGTCAGGTTTTTGGCTTAGAAATTAGCCAAGAACAAATTGACGAACAAAGGAAATCTTTTGTCCAAAAGCACAAAGTACAAAAACCGAAAGAGTCTGTTTTAAAAGGACAAGAGAGAATAAAAACTATTAAGAATGCAGGAGGGAGGTGAAAAAAATGGCAATTGTTCTTATTTGTTTATGGTTTTTAGGCCTTTTTTTATTTACTGAAATAAGTGAAGAAATACGACGAGAAAGACACGACAAAGAGATTAAAGAGTTTGAAAGACAAAGAGAAGAAGAAATGAAAACATTTGATGGTTTTAAAAAGCACTTTGTAGCATATTCAACCGATGATACACCAGAAAAGGCGTGGAAAAGATTAAAAGAATAAGGAGAAAAGAATGACAGATAAAAAAAGAGAGGAGGTGAAAAAATGAAAAAAGATATTTTTAAGAAGGCAGTTGGAATTATTACGGCAATCTTAACTTTCTTAGCTTGTTTAAGCAACGTAACTGGATTGCAGGTTTTTCCTTTTTTCCTCGCACTGGCTTTAATGTATTTTATTGTTTACCGAGGAAAAAACTGGAACTTGTGGTTAATCGTTTTATCTGGGTTAATGTTTCTTATCAATTTGTATTCAATCTCGTGGATTGATATGATTGTCTGGTTGACAATAATGGTTGCATATATCAAGTAAAATGATAATAGAAATGAAAGGATGTGATAGTTGTGCCAAACGGTAAACCAAGAACTGATGCTCAAAGAAGAGCAAGACATCATGCGCTATATGGGAATACAAATATTCCTAAAGTAAGGAGAGGAAAAAATAGTAAGTAAATAGTAAGTAAGATGATAGCTATTTTTTGTTTTTTCGGTCTAGTAAGTTTTATTTTAGGCGTAATAGTTGGAGTTGGTATGGGTTTTTATATTGCCAAAAAGTCAATCAAGGATATTTTATGAAACAAGTTACTCTTAGCAAAAAACTCTTTTGCAGAAGGTGTGGAAAGAAATTAAGGAACGGAATTTCCAAGTATTGTTTGAGTTGCAAAAAAGAGATTGAGAGAGAGAAGAGATTAAAACTTCAGGAGAAGAAAGCCAATTCTCCTTCTGTTCTCAAAAAAGCCTGTGATATTTTGTTTTCGCAAGTTATTCGATTGAGAGACGGGAAGTGCTTAAAATGTGGTAAAACTTACAATCTTCAGACAGCTCATTTAATCAATCGGAACAATTTGCTTTATCGCTGGGACGAGAGAAATGCGATTACTTTGTGTTACGCTGACCATATTCTTTGGGCCCACAGAAATCCACTGGAGTTTCAATTCTGGTTAAACGATAACTATCCCGAAAAGTATCAATTCTGGTTAACTCATAGGCATACAGTAAATACAGAACCCTTATCTTACATTGACATTAAATTTAAGTTAGAAAGACGTCTGGAAGAATTAAAAAATCAAAGGTGATAAAATGAGAAAGATTACTTTGTTCGTTTTAATTGGACTTTGGCTTGATTTGATTGCTGTTTTCTTTTTGTTAGGGGAAATGGCGGGCTTGGTTGTTTTTTTAGGAGGTAGAAGGTGAAAAAACAAAACAAAAAAGAAGAGATTGTTGTTTCAAAGATTGAGGAATTGGTTGAATGGTTAGATAAGGGTGGGCAAGTTGATCAGAATTGTGTTTATGGTTATTTGAAAGGATTGATTAATTGGTTGAGAGGTGCAAAAAAAAGATGAAAGTAGTAGAAGTTGAAATAGAAAAATTAAAACTAAAATGCCAACGCTGAAACAAGAACAGACGGTAAAAGACCTGCTGGAAAATACTGGAAAGCCCATAAGCCGGGCAATGCTTGATAATGGTTATTCACCAGCGACAGCCAAGAACCCGTGTGAACTTACAGAATCAAAAGGCTGGAAAGAACTTCTTGAGAAGTATTTGCCGGATGAGAAGCTTCTTAAAAAGCATGATGAAGCACTAGAAGCAAAGAAGTGGAATGATTTTACCGGAGAGAGAGAAGAGGATCACTCCATCAGATTAAAAGCAATTGAGTTAGGATACAAACTTAAAGGCAAACTAAATGAAGGAAGTGTCAATATCTCTGGTGAAAAAGTGATAGCGATACTTGGAGGAATAACGAATGACATACATAATAACAACGGCGACTCGCAAAATTCTGAAACTAAATAAGCGTATTCGGGGAGTTTCCGGAGGAACTTCAGCTTCTAAAACCATCTCAATTCTTCTTTGGTTAATTGATCGGGCCCAGTCGGCAAAAGAAAAAGAGATAATTTCGGTAGTTTCAGAATCTATGCCACATCTTCGGAAGGGTGCAATGAGAGACTTTTTAGAGATAATGCAACAGCACCATTACTTCAAAGACGACAGGTGGGAGAAAACCAATTCTACTTATCGCTTTGAGTCCGGTTCGATTATTGAATTCTTTGGGGTTGAGAATTGGGAAAAGGTCAAAGGAGCAAGAAGGGATATTTTGTTTATTAATGAGGCAAACCATATTTCTTTTGAAACATACAATCAGCTTGAGGTAAGGACAAAGAAGATAGTTTGGTTAGATTGGAACCCAGAGAGCGAGTTTTGGTGGTATGAGGAAGTTTTACCAAAGCAGGATGTTGATTTTATTACTTTAACTTACAAAGACAATGAGGCGCTTGATCCCCAAATTGTTGCTTCGATTGAATCAAGAAAAGAGAACAAAAACTGGTTTCGGGTCTATGGAGAAGGGCAACTTGGAGAAGTAGAAAACAAGATTTACAAAGACTGGCAAATAATAGACGAAATTCCTCATGAGGCAAGACTTGAAAGGTATGGTTTGGATTTCGGTTATACAGCTGATCCCACAGCGATTGTGGCGGTTTATTATTACAACGGCGGCTATATTTTAGATGAGATAACTTATCAAAATGGACTTTCTAACAAACAAATAGCGGATATTTTATTGAACATTCCTTCAGCTTTAGTTATCGCAGATGCGGCTGAGCCCAAAAGTATCGATGAGGTAAGAGGTTATGGGGTGAATATTCTACCTTCGCAAAAAGGTCAAGGAAGTGTTCTTCAGGGAATTCAGTATGTTCAACAGCAGAGGATATCAGTTACCAAGCGAAGCCTCAATCTCTTAAAAGAATATCGAAATTATCTTTGGCAGACAGACAAAGGTGGGAAAACAATAAATGAGCCAGGAGTAATCTTTAACCATGCGATGGATGCTGTTCGTTATGCGCTAAATAGTTTAACTTCTAATCAAAGTAATTATCAAGAATATGTCAAAAAGAACCAAGGAGTCCGAGATCAAGACCTCGGACTATAAAGAATTAACCGACTATTGGACACAAAATAAGGAGAATGAGGATTTGGCTATTAAGTGGCTAGGGATATTATTCCCTGAATTGGCGGGATTTCGTGAATTGCTACTGAAGTTGGATATTTCTTTGGACGATATTTTTGATTATCTTTATAACCTGAGGTTGGTAAAAACCCACGGCTATGGGAGTATCAATACAACAGTTTTCGAAGGGAATATTACCAAGATTGAAGGACTAATTAGAACAATTAAGAAACAAGAGACTCTTGAAAAAAAGCAAGAGTAGTGTATAATAAAGACGGTTCAAAAGAACTTTGACCGCAAGATATTACTTGCGGTTTTTTTATTTATGGCAGACAAAGTAAACAAAAAAGAAGAAAACAAGTTGGCCTACACAGACCTTCTAAAGGAAGTAGTTGAGCATTATAACGAAGGTTTTGCAACTCTTCAAACTCGCATAACCCACAAGGATCAAGGATTTAACGAGTATGATAATTTATTCCGTTCGTATATTCAGAAAGACAAATGGCCGTTTAATTCAAGGATTTTTGTTCCTCTTTCCTTCCAATCGGTTTTTTCAAAAGGAACAAGACAATTAATCGGCAAGATAAAAGGCAGGCTGGTGGCAACTCAATATGGCAACGAATTAGCTTCAAGAATAGGGACAGAGCTTCTGTCAGCCCAATACGATGATCATGATTACTTTTTTGAAGAGCCATTAGTTTCAAAATGGTTTAGGATGGATCAAAATGCAAGAAAATATGGAGCGTCTTTTGGTTTAGTGGCTTGGCGGCGGGAGGTTGACCATAATGGCAAGGTTGTTTTTGACGGTCCAACATTTGAGCCAATAGACAAAAGCAAAATAATGTTTCCCGATGGCGTTTCTTCAATTTCTGATTCTGAATGGGTGATAATTGAGAGAACGGCAAGAATAGACGAACTTGAAAGGATAAATGAAATTAGTGTTGCCAAGAATGGTCAGCCCGCATATCTTCAATCGGCAATAGATAAGTTAAAAGAGATGAAGAACAATCAGGTTTCAAATCAAAATCCCTCGACTAACACTAGGATTAGAAATTTAACAGACAGAAGAAAAGGTTTTAGAATTTTGACTGAATACCGAAAGGACGTTTGGATTACTTGGTGCCCAGACGTTGGCAGTGAAGAAGATGCCCCCGGACTTATTTTAAGAGTGATTGAAAATCCATACAATCACGGACTTATTCCAATTATCCGGCTTGTTTATATTCCGATTGATGATGATATTTACGGGGTTTCGGAGCTTGAGCCAGTTAGAAGCGAACAGAAGGCGACCAATGCTTTGGTTTCAGGTTTCATTGAATCGGTTTCAACCGAACTTTACCCAATAATCAAAGGACATCCGACTAATGTTGACTGGAAGACGATTGAATTCAAACCAAGAGCTGCGTGGTTGATGAATAACCCCTCTGCTGATGTGGTGAGGCTTGAAGGAGCAATTACTTTTACCAGAAACTTTGTAGAAGCGTATAGGCTTCTTAAATCTTCTTTCGCCGAAGGAATGGGCGAAACAACTGCTGATGTTTCTAATATGGCGGCGCTGACGGCCGACAAGACAGCTACCGAAGTTAGGGACACCGCTAGTTTGCGGACAGCTAGAGATAATCTTAATAAACTTTTCTTGTCCGCCGCTATTACTAAGATGTATTCACTTTGGTGGAGTATGGATCAGCAATTCTTGACCGACAAAAAAGTTATCAAAGTTGCCGGCAAGGAAGCGATTGAGTATTTTGTTAATGAAGGATTGCACGACTATACTCTTAACGATGAGGGTTTTGACTTTATTAACAGCTTTATGGAAGAAAATCCGGGAATGGACTTTGAAACTGCCTATGAAACTTTGAGGACTGATGGAAAACTTGAACAATTTGCCGTTCCTATTTATCCGGTAAAGGTGGGGAACGAGGTTTTGCCTAAACTCCAGCTTGAGGTAGACGGTAAAAGCGGGTTTTTGTCGGTTGAGAACAAAGATTTGACTGGTCAATACAAATTCTCGGTTGACTTAAATACTATTGGTGCACCGAATACTGAAAAGGAAGCGGCCAATCTTAACCAGTTTGCTCAACAATTGGCAGAGTTGCAGGCAAAAGGACTTTTGGGAGATTACAAAGTCAAATTTAAGGAATTGTATGAGACACTTGGTGAGAAGTTGCAAATTCACGGAGTTGATAATTTCTTTGAGAAAGTAGTACAACAACCGCAATCGCCTATGCCACCACAAGGACAAGGAATGCCCCCGCAGGGAGAGATGATCCCGCCAGAAGCCACACAGGGCGCTCAACCGCCTATTACTCCGCAGACCTTAATGGGAGGAATGCCAAATGGCTAAAACAAAAGAGACAGAAAAAGAGATTGAACTTGAGTATTGCCAGCAGATTAAGGATTTTGTTAATTCCGAGGCGTGGAAAAAGTATGCTCTGCCGATGATTAGTCAAGTTGTTACCAAAGAACTTCCTAAGCCAGTTGGGCCAGATTGGGAAGATAAATACCGTTATGCCTTTGCTCTTTCTGATGCCTTTGCAATGATAATCAATACCTTGCAGAATTTATCTGGCAAGGATGAGTTTATCAAGAAAATGGAAAAGTTTTTAGAGGAAGGAAAACCAGATGCCCCCGTCGACGAAGCCTGATATAAAATTTGAAAAAGTTAAAGCTGGAGATAAAGTTAAAGAAGTCGAGACTTGGTATCTTGGACAAGGGACGGAAATTCATAATAGCGTTGGTTGTGATCATTATTGGATACAGGTTACGGGAACACAGGTACAATGTAAAAAATGTGGATTAGGTTTGTTTGGCCACGCTGTTGACGGAAAACTAAAAAAGTGATATAAGGGGATTGTAAATAGTTTTTAGAGAACCTAGAAGCCATTTACAAGTTTGCGAGGAAACTCGTGGATTTGTAAATGGCTTTTTTTATGCCATTCGTTTCGCCAGCGTTATTGGTAGGGAGGAGGTGAATAACCAAATCTTATGGATGAAGAAAATTTAAAGGGAGTAGAAGGAGAAGAGAAAACTCCTTCAGAGGAACAACCCGCCTCAGAAGAAAAAACCACTCAGAAAACTGAGGATGTTCTTTCACAATCGGATTTCCCAGAGGATGCAGACAAGCAGAAACAAGCATTTTACTCGATGAGGAAGAAGATTGAAGAGTTGGAAAGTAAACTCTCGCAACAGGAACAAGATGCAGACCTGATCAATATGGCGAGAGGCACTTCCGAAATACCTACGGGTTATGTACCCCAGCCTTCTACACCCGGAGTAATGTTTGATGAAAGCGATCCTGCTACTCAAGCGTTTTTGAGCGAGGCGCAAAGAGCGAAGCAAGAGGCTATGGCGGCAAGACAAGCAGCCATGGCGGCTCAGGCGCAAATGGAAGACTTTGAGGCTTGGCAAAAATACCCAGAATTAAATCCAAAGTCGCCCAACAAAAACAAGGCTTTTATCGATGATGTCCAAAAGGAATTTTTGGCAGAACGATTAAAAGCAATCCAGCAAGGAAGACAACCAAAAAGGTTAGTCGAGGTAGCTGAGCAAGTTCAAAAACACTATGAGGAAATTCGGAACCAAGCAAAAGAACAGGCGCTTTCTGAATCCAAAGCTACTATGGAACAAAAGGAAGCAGCCAGCCTTGAAAGTCGGGGAACAAAAGTTGATTTGACAGGTAGTGCTGACGAATCACGAATCGAGGAGTTGAGAGCAAGAGTAAGGAGAGGCGATACAAACGCTCTAACCGAGCTTAATAAGTTATCGGAACCTTACATTCAATCAATTCCTGATGAAGCCCCCTTTTAAGGATTCATCGTCAAAAGGAGGTGAATAATAAATAGGCATTGACCTAGCACATTAACAAGTCTATAAAGGTATTGTTGACCTCTTTTTTATCATTTGTAATGATAGAGAGGGAAAGGTTGAACATATTTTATTGATTCCAGATAAAGATATAAAAGCTAAACATTTGTCAATATCGGAAAGTAAAATAAAAACCAAATACTCAAAATATCGCCTTTCTTTATTACAGACTTGTTAATCACTACGAAGTTGATGCCAAAAATATATGGCGCAATTAGCTGGTGTTCATCAGACCTTAAAATAATAGGGTCCGCTGGGAGCAATCCCTTCGAAAAAATAGCTCTTTGAAATCGGTGAAAGTCTGAACGAATTGATAATCATCTCAATTTATGATATACCAGCAGTGGTATGCGTAAAGAAGAGAAGATTACAATGTCGAAGATAACGCCGAGCCAAGATATACGACTTGCTTGGCTGGCAGGAATAATAGACGGAGAAGGAAGTATCTCAGTTCCCTCTTTTGTTCTTTATCCTGCTGGCACAAGTTCGCTATCGGAGCGAATAATCCCAATTATAAAAATGGAAAATGGACGGGGAGGAAAAGACGTATATCGGGTGTAACGACTGAGTAAGAGCTTCTTCAAATACCGATGTGAAGATAAAGCCACAGTCTGGTCTATATAGAAATATATAGAGGCTAGCAGAAATGACTAGCCCCGTTCATAAGAACGAGTAACAACAACGACATGGATACGACCAGAAGAGAGGATCTTTTGGATCGTATTATTGATATCTCTCCTGACAAAAACTATTTGTCCACCATCATGGGGACGGTTGAGGCAACTCAAACGTTGCATGAGTGGACAGAATATTATCAGGCACGTCCAACCTCAAACAGCACAAGCGGTGAGGGAGATGAAAATTCTTTTAGCGACCTTTCTGTTCCGACCAAGAAAAACAACATTTGCCAAATTATAAAGGAAGTGTTTGCTGTTTCTCGAACGGACATTAAAGTCAATAAGGTTTCTCCTAAAGATGCTTATGCTCGTGAGATGGGTTGGGCCATGAGGAGATATAAGAATAAGGAAGAGTATGCCATTTTGAGAGGCACAAAAGCCTCTGGTTCATCGGGTGTTGCTAGAGAAATGAACGGGATTATTGCCACGGTTATAACCGATGGTTTATATACTGCTCGTGCATCTGGTACATCCATGTCTGAAGAACGCTTTAGATACATGATGAAGGCGTCCTGGGACAAGACCGATGAACAGCTTGTAGACTTGCTTTTGACAACGGGAGCAAGAAAACAAGACTTTGGCAGGTTCTTTACAACTTCAACACCGAAGACTATTCCTGCAGACGACAAGAGACTGGTTCAAGCCTTGGATGTCATTGAGACAGACTTTGGCTCGCTGGTTGAAATTCGTGCTCATAAGGATATGCCAGATGGCGCAGTTTTGGCTGTTAGAAAAGATTTGCTCAAGAAAGCATATCTTGATACACCTCAACACGTACCGAATGGTATTACCGGCGATAACAGGAAAGGTCATATCGTTGGCGAGTTAACAGTTCAAGTAGATACGGCGAGAGCAATGGTCTACGAGACTGGATTCAATTTAGCTTAATAGGGAAATTAAGCTAGTAGTCTAGGGTAGGAGACTTAAAAATTAGTAGTATTGCTCCCTACCCTACCCGTAGGGGGCATTTTTTTATAAATGTATGGGCAAATGTGTAATTTGCGGAAAAGAACTTACATCCGACCAGGAAAAATGTTGTAGTGTTAAGTGTAGAAACACTTATGCCAGATCTTTTTTTAATGAAGAAACACGGAAGAAAATGAGTTTGGCAAAAAAATTTAACCCCTCTTTCTATTGGTTGGGGAAACATAGATCAGAGGCGGTTAGGCAAAAGATAAGCGAGAAATTAAAGGGGCGTCCAGGACATAGTCCGCCTAAATGGGCAATAGAAATTTTTAAGAGGAACGCTGTTCATCGAAGCGGAAAAGATCATTATAACTGGAAGGGTGGAATATCTTTTGAGCCATATTCAGTAGATTGGACGGAAACACTAAAAAGAAGCATTCGGGAAAGAGATCATTATATTTGTCGGGTGTGCAATAAGATACAGGGAGATGAGGTATTTTGTGTGCATCATATAGATTATGACAAGTTGAATTGTGACCCAAATAACTTGATTACTCTTTGTAGGAAGTGCCATGTTAAAACTAATTACAATAGGGATTACTGGAAGAAATATTTTAGACAACTTTTATGGAAGAGATAATAGACAAAACAGGAATACCACGACCGAAATGGGCAGTTGATTTGGTGGATAATTTTTTGGCAAAAGTAAGGTCTCGGCCAATGTGGGAAATGATAGATTTTATTGTTTCCGTTTATATTACAAAGCACCCCGAATACTTAAATCAACCAAGGACTTCTTACATCAATAAGTTTGCTTCAACTAAAGACAAGAGTATGAGAAAGTTGCTCACAATCCCCGTTGATCTGAAAGACACAATTGACTGGTTTTACAAGGAAGATATTAAAAATATTGGTGAAGTAAAGTTTTGGCGAAAGTTTGCACAAAGATATCCTAACCTTTCGCCAGCGGAGAAGATATGAACAAGCTAGCGTTAAATATGATTATAAAAGACGATACGGAGGCGGAGATTTTGTATCGGTGTTTGTCTTCAATTGCTCAATATGTAGACGGTATTTTTATCACAATTACCAACAAACCCCACGACAAGATTAAAAAGATTATTGAGGCTTTTGGTGGCAGAGTGTCTTTTTATCAATGGGATAAGTCTTTTGAAAGAGCAAGAAATTATGCTTTAGACCAAGTTCCCGAAGAATATAATTATATTGTTTGGACAGACGCCGACGACGTTTGGGAAAATGCCAAGATGTTGCCGGCAATGGTTGATTTGATGGATAAACAGGGGATAACTGCTATTTATTTTGATTATAATTATCAAATCAATCCCAAAACAAAAGAAGTTGAGATTGTTCACCCAAGAGAAAGAATAATCAAAAGAGGTTATTACCGCTGGAAGGGAAATCTTCACGAAACCCTTATTCCGCAAAGAGAGGTCAACAATGCTTACTTTAAAGACATTAAGGTTAATCACTATCCGCTTCCTACAGCTGGCGAGACAAATTTGACAAGAAACCTAGAAATACTAGAGGCGACCTATAAAGAAGAAGGAGATAAACACGATCCTCGAACACTTTACTATCTCGCTAGAAATCTTTTTGATGTAAGAGAATTAGACAGGGCGGAAAAGTTATTTATTGATTACTTGCAAAGTTCGGGTTGGGACGAGGAAAGAGCAATGGCGGCCAATTACTTGGGCTTGATTTATCTTTTTAAAAGAGATTTTGACAAAGCTAAGGCTAGTTTTTTACAAGCAATCTCCGAGAAACCTAATTTCCCCACTTGGTATGTTAATTTAGCTTATCTTCACGCCCTGCAAGGAAAATTTGAAGAAGCAGTGCATTATGCTAGATTGTTTGTGGCAACTCCTCAACCTGATACTTCAATGGTTTTAATTCCGGTTGACGACAAGATGCGATATTACGAAACAATCTTTTTGATTGCGATGGGAAAAAGGAAGTTAAAGGAGGCCAAAGATGCCTGCAAAGCAATCTTGGAGATTTTCCCCGACGATGAGGATTACAAAAAGAAACTGGAGGGGCTGGAAAGGCTGGACGAGTTGATTGAGGTAACTAAAGGGGTTGATTATGTTGCTAAAGAGTTAGACAAACAGAAAGAAACAGAGAAGATTGGTCTTCTTTTGCACGCCTTACCTTCAACAATTGAAGACAATGCGGTGATTGAGCAGTTAAAACAAAAGTATTTACAGCCTACTGTATGGCCAGAGAAGTCAATTGTTTATTTAGCTGGCAAGACAATTGAGGAGTGGACGCCAGAGAGCCTTAAAACGGGTTTAGGGGGCTCAGAGACGGCAATTGTGCAGTTATCTAAGGAATGGGTTAAGTTGGGTTATAAAGTAACGGTTTTTGGCAATTGTGGGGCCAAAGAGGGTATGTATGATGGCGTGGATTATAAAAATTACTATCGTTTCAATAAGTATGATACTTTTGATACTTTGATTATTTGGAGAGCACCGTGGGAGTTGGATTTTAAGTTCAAGGCAAAAAGAATTTGGTTGGACTGCCACGATGTCTTAAATCCTTTAGAATTTACACAAGAGAGGATTGCTAATGTCGATAAAATCTTTGTGAAGTCGAGGTTTCATCGTGATTTTATTCCTCACGTGCCAGACGATAAAATAGTTATAATTCCGAATGGGTTTGATAAAGAGTTGTGCCGTTATAACAAAGCTAAGCGTAATCCCTACTCACTGATTTATTCTTCAAGTTATGATCGAGGGCTTGAGCAAATGCTTACTTGGGGTTGGCCGATTATTAAAAAAGAAATCCCAGAAGCCGAACTTCATATTTATTATGGTTGGAATTTGTTTGACGCCGTTCATAGAAACAACCCCGAACGGATGATGTGGAAGAAAAAGATGATTGAGTTAATGAGTCAGGACGGAGTTTTTGAACACGGCAGGATAGGTCATGAAAAACTGCTTGAGGAAAAAAGCAAATCGTCAATTCATTATTATGTAACGAATTTTGAAGAAATCGATTGTATTTCGATAAGGGAGTCTGCGGCAGTTGGTTGCGTACCAGTAACTTCAAACTATGCCGCCTTGAAAGAAAAAGATTATGTGATTAAGATTAACGGCGACCCTAATCTGCAAAAGACACACGAAGATGCCGCCAGAGAGATTGTGTGGCTTCTTAAGACCAAAGAAATGGAAAAATACAGACAGGAGTTCAAGGAAAGGGCGAGAAAGGAAAGTTGGCAGGAGCAGGCAAAATTATGGATATCAGTTTTGAAAACAAATTAGAGAATGGGCATATCGAGAGGATTGTTCCTAATATCAGCCCGCAGAAATACGTTGATGAACATATTGAGAGGTATAACTATGCCAAGGGCTTAATGTATGGTAAAACCCTTGATGCTGCCTGTGGTGTTGGGTATGGTTCAAAGATATTAAGTGAAAAGTGCGATAAGGTAATAGCGGTTGATTATTCACAAGAAGCGATAGATTATGCCTCAAAACATTATGGTGATCCTAAAATTTCTTTTGAGTGTCAAGATCTTGATCGTTGGGATATTCCGATCGTCGATTGTGTTGTCTCGTTTGAAACGTTAGAACACCTAAGAGATCCGCAGAGGTTTTTACAGCAGGTTTTTGACAGGTCGAGATTGTTTGTTTTCTCGCTTCCTCTTAATTCCCCGATAACCGAATTTCATTTGCGGAAATTTGACAATATCGATGAAGTGAAACAATTTATAGGAAAAGAATTTGAATACTTTATACAAAAAGACGTTTATGTTGTGGGAGTATGGAGAAAATAACTTTTTCAATTATTTGTCCTCTTTATAATCGAAAGAAAGAAGCTCATCTTGTTACACAAGAGTGTTTAGATAGTGTTTTTAGATACTCCAAAGATTTTGAGTTGATACTCGTTGACGATGCCTCGCCTCTTTATGTTGATGATTTATTGTCTCAAGCTGATATAGCTATTAAACACAAAAAGAATATGGGGCTTGCTCCGAGTTGGAACGATGGAATTAAGATTGCTAGGGGTAATTATTTGGTTTTGATAAATAACGATATTGAAGTTTGTGAAGGGTGGCTTGAAAGAATGAAAAAGGCATTAGATATTTTAGATGGGGCTGTTTGTGGACCAGCAGTTGAACACCTACCTAACGATCCGTCGCAACCCGCCCACCAGTGGTTTCCGGGCAGTTGTTTTATGCTGAAGAGAGAAACAATCGAAAAGGTAGGTTTATTTGACGAAAATTTTATTCCATATTACTTCGAGGACACCGACTACTGGACAAGATTATTAAAGACAGGTTTGAAAACGGTTAGGGCATTTGATGTCTTTATTAAGCACAAAGAAGGATTTACGGTTAAGGATTTAGCAAGAGACGAACAATACCAAAAGAATTACAAGAAGTTTATGGAAAAGCACGGATTTGACCCAATACCAGTTTTTTGCGGCGGGGAGGAGCTAAAATGATAATACTGTATCGGATTTGTCCTCACAACAGCACCAAAAGTCCATTCTTCCCCGATAATAAGTTAAAGATGGTTGAGGTATGCTTGAAGTCTTTTGTTGACGGATTTGGCGATATTAAACCTAAAATTATCTTTATTTTAGACACTTGTCCGCCAGAATATAAAGAGTTAATTGAAAGAGTTGTGCCTTTTGAAAAAGAATTCATTGAAGGAAACAATTTAGAAAATTTGGGTTCATTTAGAAAGCAGGTTGAGATCGCTTGCGGTTTAGATGATTATGTTTTGTTTCAAGAAGATGATTATTTGTATGTGCCGGATGTTGGGGAAAAATTACAAAAAGCGGTTGAGAAATTTGATTTTGTTACTCCGCAGGACGAATATCTTTATTATTTTAACGAGCCAAGACATATCGGAAAATATGAGATTAAGGTTATCGCCGACCACCATTTTAGGGAGGTTAATTCAACAACCCTAACTTTTGCCTGCCATTCTAAACTGATTAAGGAAAATAAAGATATAATTTATAAACACGAGATTTGGGATTTTCCGATGTGGCAGGAAATAAGAGGAAAAGATTATAGAATTTGGTGTCCTATTCCTACTTTTGCCACTCACCTTGCTGATAATTTAGCACCTTGTGTAGACTGGGGAGAAGTATGCCAAAAATATCAGTAATAACACCGACAATTTATCCTGAAAGGTTAGAGATTGTTAGAAAAGCACTCTCTAACCAAACATTTAAGGATTTTGAGTGGCTTATTGGCTCTCCGTTTGACCCTCAGATAAAAGAAGTCAGATGGATTGTAGATGATTTTAAGGGTGGTTTTTGGAGTTTAAATCGTGTATATAATCGTTTGTTCAAAGAAGCCAGCGGCGAGCTTTTGGTGAGCCTACAGGATAATATTTGGGTGCCACCTACTGGGTTGGAGAAGTTTTGGATTGATTATGATGCTACAAGAGGAATAATCAGCGGAGTGGGCGATCAATATGCAAAACTTGATGAATTTGGCAAGCCAATTGTAAAAGTTTGGGAAGATCCGAGAAAAACAGATAAATATGGCAGTTTTTATGAGTGTAACTGGAACGATGCCGAATTTAATTGGTGTGCTATTCCCAGACAGGCAGTTTTTGATGTTGGCGGAATGGACGAAAATTTAGACTTTTTAGGATACGGGGGCGACCAGCTTCAACTTTGTGAAAGGCTTAATGACTTAGGTTGTAAATTTTACTTAGACCAAACTAATGAGAGTTTTACTTTAAGGCACGGAAGAAAAGAAGGCTGGGATGAAAATCATGTTTTGCATAATGGAGCTTATGATAAGAGAAAGGCAGAATTAAAAGAAAAAGGTCTTTGGCCGGTCTTGAATTATTTAAAATAAGTGATATAATCTAAAGCAGGTTAGAAAAGAACTTTCACCGCCTTTTGTTGAGGCGGTTTTTTAATGGAAAGAAGGTGAGAAATATGGCTTTTAAATATGTTCAAAGGAAATCTGCTAAAGCAAAGAAAAGAGCGGGTAAAAGTTTTGTGGCTAGTGGCAAAAAACCAGTATTAGGACAAGGGGGTAGATTTAAGGCTCTGAAGGGAGCATTGGCTAAAAAGGGAGCCTCTA
>Ga0315298_1002044_pt1 | contig 35525 bp, 45 predicted proteins | sample WHS_1_MG_FD_203077 | JGI IMG/M metagenome (GOLD analysis project Ga0315298, IMG submission 203077) | Extremophilic microbial mat communities from Washburn Hot Springs, YNP, Wyoming, USA - WHS_1_MG | ecosystem: Environmental > Aquatic > Thermal springs > Hot (42-90C) | place: USA: Wyoming...
AGCTGATTAAAGTGCGTGTCAAAATTAACGTGACAGGCATTGTTCAAGGTGTTGGCTTTCGCCCCTTCATATACCGAATAGCAGTAAAAAATGGCTTGAAGGGATACGTTAGAAACCGCGGCGACGCTGGAGTGGAGATACTCATAGAAGGCTCAGAAGAAAGTATAGAGACTTTTCTGCAGGATCTAAGAGAGAAAAAGCCGCCTCTGGCAAGAATTCACGACGTCGTAGTTAAAAGGTTGGAAGGCGCAAACGAGCATGAAACCTTCACGATTTACAAGAGCTCCGAGGAAGTGGAGCTTTCCGGCTCTGTTATTCCACCAGACATAGCAATATGCGATGACTGCCTAAAAGAACTGCGAAACCCAGCAGATCCGCGACACGACTACTTTTTCATCACATGCACTGACTGTGGTCCAAGATACACGGTAATTGAAAAACTTCCCTATGACCGCGAAAACACGACAATGCGCGACTTCCAAATGTGCAGTTTCTGCCAAAAAGAATACAAAGACCCAACAAACAGACGATTTCACGCTCAAACGGTGGCTTGTCCAAAATGTGGACCAAAAGTCTACTTGACAACAGCTGGTGGCGAACCAGTAAAAACGGATGACCCTATAAGGGAGGCTGGAAAACTTCTTTCTGAAGGTTTTGTAGTCGCCATAAAAGGTTATGGAGGCTTTCACGTTGCAGCTTCAACAACGAAGGAAGAGCCTCTGATACGACTTAGGAGGGTTAAGCATAGAAGCCAAAAGCCATTTGCAATTATGGCTAGAAGCCTAGATGCAGCGAAAACCTTTGCAGAAATAAGCGATAAGGAGGCTGAACTTCTAACTTCTTACACTCGCCCAATAGTTCTGCTGAAGAAAAGCAGCACTTATTACCTTTCAGACCTTGTAGCTCCAGGACTGCACAATGTAGGCGTCATGCTTCCATACACGGGTTTGCATTACATGCTTTTCGATAAAGTGAGCGATTCAGCATTTGTCATGACAAGTGCAAACCCGCCAAATCAGCCCATAATAAAGGATAACAATGAAGCAATACAAAAGTTAAGTGAAACCGTTGACTATTTCCTCTTCCACAACCGCCAAATAGCCCACAGATGCGACGACTCCGTTATTCGCTTGCACGGCGAAAACATCGTTTTCATAAGACGCTCACGTGGCTACGCGCCAGCACCAATAATACTCAAGGAAAAATCGAAAAAGTGCGTTTTAGGTTTAGGCGGAGAACTAAACAATACTGCATGCATCTTGCTAAGAGACAAAGCGTTTGTTTCACAGCACATCGGCGACGTGGAAAACGTGGAAACTAAAGCTTTCCTAGAAAGTGCAGCAAAACACTTGATTCACCTAACAAACAGTAAAGTGGACACCGTCATGTGCGATTTACACCCAAAGTTCACGACCACACGCCTCGCCAAAGGCTTGGCGGAACAAAACGCTTGGCAACTAATCCAAGTCCAACATCACTATGCACATGTCGCGGCGCTGATGGCTGAACATGACGTAGAGGAAATTATTGGAATATGCTGCGACGGCTACGGGTATGGCGAAGATGGAGAAGCATGGGGAGGTGAAATAATACTCTGCAGCAGAAAAAGTGCGGAATTTAAGCGGCTGGCACATCTCGAAAAACAGCCCCTAATTGGCGGAGACTTGGCAACAAAATACCCTCTTAGGATGGCGGCTGGCATACTACACAAGAAAATAAATGTGGAAAACTGGCTCCTAGAAAACGCCGTTCATTTTCCACACGGCGAAAAAGAAACCCAAATAATCCTAAGCCAGCTTGACAAAAACAAAGACAGTCTAACACAAACCACCAGTTGCGGAAGATTTTTGGACGCAGTTGCAGCGGTCTTAGGCGTTTGCTACGAACGCACATACGAGGGCGAACCAGCAATGAAGCTTGAGGCAGTAGCCACCAAAGGCAAGGATGCGCTGAAAACTGAACCAATAATTGAGGGGAACATTTTAAAAACTACGGAGATGCTCGTGGAAATTTTTGAAAACAAAGGAAGGAAATCTGCGGAAGATTTGGCTTACTCCGCACACGCATATTTAGCCAAAGGCTTGGCGCAACTGGCAATAGAAAAAGCACAAGAAAGTGGTATAAAAACTGTTGGCTTCTCTGGCGGAACAGCATGTAACGAGATACTTACAAAAATAATGCGGGAAACTGTTGAAATTGCCGGTTTACGTTTCTTAGTTCACAAAGCTGTTCCGCCTGGGGATGGGGGCTTGTCATTCGGTCAGGCGGTTGTAGGCGGATTCTTCGCTGTTTAAACCATAAATGATAAATGGTTCTGTCATTCTGGTTTATGTTGATAATTAATGTGTTTGGCAATTCCAGCAAAGGTCGTAAGCATAGAAGGCGAAAAGGCGAAAGTTGACTTCGGAGAAGGCGTTTTAAGAGAAGTTGACATAACGCTTGTAAATGCCAAAACTGGCGACTACGTTTTGGTTCACGCTGGATACGCAATCCAAGTCCTAGAAGAAAAGGAAGCCCTAGAAACTATACGCTTGTGGAACGAGATTCTCCAAGCAGAAGTTGAAGAAAAATGAGCGGAAAACTGCGGTTCAGAGACCCAGAGCTTGCAAAGAAAGTTGTAGAAAAAATCAAGGAAACAGCACCAAAAAATGAAGTGGTAAAGATTTGCCACGTTTGCGGCACACACGAATGGACAATAACACATTTTGGCATACGCAGCTTGCTACCCGAAAACGTCGAAGTTATCGCTGGTCCAGGCTGCCCCGTATGCATAGTCCCAGCATTAGAAATTGACGAAGCAGTGCAAATAGCCCTAAAAGGCATAACAATAACTTGTTTCGGCGACGTTCTGCGTGTTCCAGGCTCGAATACTTCACTTTTAGGCGTGAAAGCCGAAGGCGCAGATGTCCGAATTGTTTACAGTGTCAGCGACGCTGTTAAAATGGCTGAGAAAGAGCCGAATAAGGATTTCGCCTTCTTCGCTGTAGGGTTTGAAACCACAGCCCCATCAACAGCAATTGAAATCCTAAAAAAACCACCAAAAAATTTGACGTTTCTAATTTCTCACCGATTGATTCCTCCAGCCATGGAACTTTTAGCGGGGATGGAAGACCTAAACCTAGATGGTTTTATAGCGCCCGGACATGTAAGCACGATTATTGGGCTTAAAGCCTACAAAGCTTTTCCAACAGCGTATAGCATGCCAACGGTTGTGGCTGGGTTCGAACCATTAGACGTTTTATTCGGAGTTTACATGATTTTGAAGCAGTTGAAAGACAGAAAACCACGTTTAGAAAATGAGTATGTCCGCGCTGTAAGCTGGGATGGCAACTTGAAAGCCCAAGAAATAATGCACAAGGTTTTCGATGTTACTGATGGTAGATGGCGAGGTCTTGGCACAATAGCCTCCTCAAAATTTTCGTTAAAAGAAGAATATGCACAGTATGACGCGCGTCCCAAGTATGACGTGAAAGTCGAGAATGGCGTTGACATCCAACACGGTTGCAGATGTCACCTAGTAATAATTGGCAAGATTAAACCGATAGAATGCCCCTTATTCATGAAGGCGTGCACACCGCAAAAGCCAGTGGGCGCATGCATGGTAAGTGTAGAAGGAACATGCCGTATATGGGCTAAATCAAAAACCCATATTGGCTAACAAAGAAAAGTGGAAATTAAAAACTTCAGGCGTACTTTTTGCATTTATAGCAGTACCAGCGCTGATACTGCGGAATATAAGTCAGAGGACCTCCGCATGTCGGACAAACCTCAGCGCCAGGCGGCGGTGGAGGCGGTGCTGGTGCAAATACTCGTTCAAATTTTAATATTGCTGGCATTGGTATTGCCTTGCTTTCGAGCATTCCAGAGATGTAGCCACCTGTTGGATAGAAGATTATGCCAAAAACGAGAGATAAAGACCAAACAGTCATAACTGTGCCAGCGGTTCTGCCGGATATCGCAGCCAGCGTTATGAACACAAAGAGTGTAATAAAGAAGTGAACAATCAATGCCATAACGCCCGCCGCAAGACCTTCCATCGGTTCACCTTCAGTCTTATGTATCCTAAAGTTGAAGTAACCAGCGATAAAACCTCCGGGCAAATATCCGAAAAATCCCGAAATAAAGCTCAAAGCAATTACTTCGCCCCATTTTGAAAGCAGTACATATGAAAAAAGTTCAGAGATAAGCATAACGGTAATCGCCATGCCTACAGCGAACCCCAGTAATCCAGCAGCAATATAGTCGTGTAGGTGACCTTCTTCTTTTATGCTCATTTGCCTCACCCACAACTGGATGACATGTTTCTATTTTTGGTATTTAACATTTGTTTAGGGTGTTAACAGCCAAAATTAAGCCCTAGATTCTGAAGTGGAAATTGACATAAAGGTAAAAGAGAGAAATTATTTAAGTTAACGAGATATACGGGTTATGTAGATGGAGGCTTGTTTATGTCTAAACAGGAAAAGAGTGTAACAAAGGACACGCTTATCGGAATGCAGGTTATAGACGCTGAAGGGCATTTGGTAGGGACTGTTAAGGATGTTGCATTCATTGTTGGAAAAACTGGCGTGTCACTTTACGTTGAAAGCAAAAAAGGCGAAGGAAAAAACATTCCATGGGAACAAGTACAAGCAGTAGGAGACTTTGTGCTGCTAAAACCAGAACAACCTCAAACCTCACAAGCGCCTCAAGTATGCCCAACATGTAAGGGACCACTAACTTATATTCCGCAATACCAACGATGGTACTGCTACAAGTGCAAAAAATACGCATGACACATGAAATAAATTAGCATATCCTCGGAACGGGGTCGCCGACAGGTCTAGGAATAATCCTTTTTCCACCAACAACCGTCTGCATAGCCACACCATCAAAGTCCACTGTGGCTTCGCCTATAATTTCTGCATCTTTTCCCTCTTCAGTCGCCCTAAGAAAATCCAAAACTTCACCGGCTTTTTCCTTCACTACGCCTAGGATTATTTTTCCTTCATTCCCAATTTCGAGTGGGTCTAAACCCAACATTTCGCATGCCGCTTTAACATCGCCCCTTATTGGAATTCGCTCCTCATAGACAAGTATGCCAACACGGGATTTTTCGCTAAACTCGTTTAGGGCATCCGCCAAACCGCCTCTAGTAGGGTCTTTCATGGCGACAACGCCGCCAACTTCACCTAGCAAACGTTGAATTAGACGATTTAGAGGTTTAACGTCAGATTTTATGTCGCTTCCAAAGTTTAAACCCTCTTGCGCAGACAAAACAGCTAAGCCGTGGTCGCCTATTGTTCCAGAGAGAATTATTTTATCTCCAACAGCAAGGTTTGAATCCAAAATCCACCGCACATTGAAGTCTTTTCTAAAATGCTTAACAACTTCAATATTTCCGTCTAAGGCGGAGGTTCTTCTGCCAATCCCAGAAACATTGATTATGCATCCGCCAAGGCTTCCTTTCTCAACAACTTTCGTGTCGCCAGTAACTATGCTAACGCCAGCCTCTACGCAAGTCTGCTTCATGCTAGCCAAAATTCTTTCAAAATCAGATAAAGCCAAACCTTCCTCCAAAACGAAACCGCAAGCCAAAGCATAAGGCTCTGCACCCAAAACAGCAATATCATTAACGGTTCCAGAGACAGCCAAGCGCCCAATATCACCTCCTGGAAAGAAAATTGGCTTAACGGCGTGAGAATCACTTTTCAAAACAACGTCGCCAACAACCGCAGCGTCATCCAAAGCCTCAAGAGGCACATCAAAATTAGAAGCGCTGCCAAAATATTTTACAATGTAATTCTTAACCAAATCATGCATTGCGGTTCCGCCAGCACCATGTAGCATGGTAATACGTTCATCTTTAATTGACAAACTGTTTCACGCTCGCCTTTTAGTCGTAATACCCTACCTCTTAGTCAAACATAAACAAATCGCAAATCAGCAAGAATTCAACCCATCAATTTTTAAGTTTGGAAACACTTTTGATGGCTATGCAAAGAGCGAGGGGATATTTGTTAATCGCCGCGGCATCAGTGATTTGGGGAACAATGGGTATATTCGGAAAGATGGCGTTCGCATATGGCGTGCATCCAGTTACACTGACAGCCTTAAGAATATTAATCTCATCATCTACAGCGTTGTTTTCAATAGCCCTCTTTAACAGAAAACTGCTCAGAATCAGAAAACAGCACATACCACAATTAATATTATTCGGCGTTTTTGCGGTTGCCCTCCAAAGAGTAGCCTACTTCTACACTGTGGACTTAACAACTGCAACAATAGCAGCCATAATGTTTTACACTTACCCAATATTTGTCACAGTCTACACTGCAATATTTTTGAAAGAAAAAATAACATCGTTAACGATAATTGCGGTAATATTGGCATTCTTCGGTGTTACACTTGTCGTTAAAGCCTATGAAACATCATGGCTTAACGCTAATATGCTTGGGCTAGTTTTTGGCGTTTTAACAAGCGTTCTTTTCGCGCTCTATTTCTTGATGGCTAAAAAGCTTAGAGAACACTACACTAACTGGACGCTGCTCCTTTATGGCGATGGGATAGGTTCAGTAGCCTTAGCGCCAACATTATTCTTTGCCTACACTGAAATCGCAAGTTACACATCCGAACTTTGGTTTTTAATATGTATAATAGCGTTATTTCCTTCATTAACAGCTTATCTGCTATTCTCCTACGCCCTAAAATATGTTGAGTCTACAAAAGGAAGCATACTTTCCCTCGTAGAACCATTATCCGCGGCAGCATTTTCAACAACAATCCTAGGCGAAACCTTCGAGCCAATGCAAATTTTAGGTGTAATACTCGCCCTAGCAGGAATACTACTCCTATTTTATAAGCCTAAAGCCGAAATGTAACCTCACAATTACTCGCGTCTTGCCCGCTAAGAGTTTAGCTACGAACGGTTTTGAGGCAAAATAAACGTTTATAAAGCCTAATTCTTTCTGAAAAATGTTTACGCTAAAGGAAAACCATATAAATCGCATTGACGCTGTTCAATTGCACAGTTGGAGTGAGCACAAAGTGCCAAAATGGGGATACTCAATAGCAGAAGAGGAATTAGACCCAGAAAAAACCGTTAAGGCAAGCGGACGAGAGATTAGAGTATCCCATAAATCAGCCCACGAAATATGTAGAACAATTAAGGGAATGACGCTTACCCAAGCAAAACAATTCCTAAAAGATGTCATAGCCAAGAAAAAGGCAGTTCCGTTCAAACGGTTCAAAAAAAAGGCTGGACACCGTCACGGACTGGGAAAAGCATACGCGGGCAGATACCCAGTAAAAGCCGCAAAACACGTACTGAAAATTCTTGAAGGCGCTGAAGCCAACGCAGAATATAAGGGCTTGGACACCGAAAGATTAAAGATAATTCATGCATGCGCCTATCCCGGAATGAAGATTAAGCGTTACATGCCGAGAGCGCACGGAAGAGCAACACCAGACTTTGAAACACTGACGCATGTTGAATTAGCCTTGGAAGAGCAAGCGGAGTCAGGTGAAACGTGATGGCAGCCGTAAAACATTTTATTTCAGAATCCATGAAAAAGACGGAAATCGACGAGTTTTTGCAGAAAAAACTTGAGAGAGCAGGTTATGGCGGAGTAACAATTTCAAGAACTCCACTTGGAACTCACATAGTCATTTACGCCATGCGCCCAGGTTTGGTTATCGGGCGCGGCGGGGAAACTATAAAGGAACTTGCAACAATTTTGGAGGAGAAGTTTAAGGTTCCAAACCCGCAAATTTCTGTTTCTGAAATTGAAATTCCAGAGTTAAACCCCTATGTTGTGGCTTCACGAATTGCATCAGCCCTTGAAAGAGGAGTGCACTTCAGAAGGGCTGGATTTTGGGCTCTAAACCAAGTTATGGAAGCTGGAGCATTAGGCGTTGAAATAATTATAAGCGGAAAGTTGAGAACGGAAAGAGCAAGATACGAAAAGTTTAGGGCTGGATACCTACCACGATGCGGAGACCCCCCGCTAAAGTATATGCGAAAAGCAGAAGCCCACGTGCAACTAAAACCGGGAATCTTCGGAGTAAAAGTAAGGATAATGCCGCCAGACGCTGTTTTTCCAGACAAAATCCAAATAGTTGAAGCCCCACTGCCGGAAGAGGAAGTACCAGTCGAAGAAGAAACAATTGAGACTGCCGCTGAGGAAGAAACGAAAACTGAAGAGGCAAGCGAGGAAGAGGCAGAAGAGGAGGAAAAAGAATAGAATGCCAATCTTACGGGTTAAGGAAATACGCGAAATGTCCTCTGAAGAAAGAATGAATAAACTTAGAGAGCTAAGGACAGAGCTTGTAAGACTTAAAACTATGATTAAGGCTGGAGGCTCTGTGGAAAATCCGTCGATGATAAGAGAACTTCGCAAGACAATTGCCAAAATATTAACCATAGAGAAGGAAGAGAAGGCAAAAACGGCAAAGGCTAAAAAGGAGGGGGCGAAGAAGAAATGAAAGTTACTCCAGAAATAATTCGCTACGAACTCATTGGAACAAAAGCAAAAGTTGCAAAAAGCACCAGCCCAAGCTGTGTTGGAATCACTGGCAAAGTAGTAGATGAAACGCGAAACACGTTCACGCTCTTACATGAAGGAAAAAGAAAGGTAATCATAAAAGATTCTACAGTATTTCACTATAGTTTTCCAGATGGAACAGTTGTCGAAATTGACGGCAAACTTTTGGTTGGAAGACCTGAAGACCGCTTGAAAAAACGCCTAAGGAGGCTATGGTAATGTCGCTAACGTTCAAAAAGCCTAAAAAAACGTGCAATGACAGAAACTGCCCATTTCACGGCGACTTACCCGTGAGGGGCCGCGTTTTAGAAGGTTACGTTGTAAGCGCGAAGATGGATAAGACGGTTATCGTGAAACGTGATTATTTGCACTATGTTCCAAAGTTTATGAGATATGAGCGGAGACATAGCAGCATTCCCTCACATAACCCTCCATGCATAGACGCGAAAGAGGGAGACCGCGTAATAATAGCTGAGTGTAGACCAGTAAGCAAAACAGTCTCCTTCGTTGTTGTTGAAAAACTGGAGGAGAAGTAGAGTGGCAGCGAAAGCAAAGCAGCGTGCACTTGTCGCAAAGGGAATGCTTGGACACGGACCCAAATTATCACGTGGATTGCCAATGGGCGCAATACTACGCTGCGCAGACAACACTGGCGCAAGAGAACTACGCCTAATCCAAGTTATGGGATACAAGGGAAAAATACGCCGTTATCCATCAGCAGCAGTAGGTGACAGAATAACAGTTTCTGTTAGACATGGAACACCAGATATGAGAAAGAAAATTTTCCAAGCAGTAGTTGTCAGACAAAGAAAGCCGTTCAGGAGAGCGGAAGGCGTCTGGATTCAATTCGAAGACAACGCTGCGGTAATAATAACTCCAGACGGAGAAATGAAAGGCTCTGAAATTCGCGGTCCAGTAGCAAGAGAAGCTGCAGAAAGATGGCCGAGGATTGCAAGTGCCGCAACAATAATAGTGTAGGTGAAATGCATGCAGACAATAAAAACCATGCCAAGCAAACCTTCAAAACAGCGAAAAATGATTTATAAGGCGCCAGACCACGTACGCCAAAAACTTTTCGCAGCCCCACTTTCGCCAGAATTAAAGGCAACTCATAAAGTGAAAAGTCTACCAGTTAGAAGTGGAGACACGGTACGCATAACAAGGGGCGACCACAAGGGGTTTGAGGGAAAAGTAACACGCGTGGACAGAAGCACATACAGAATTTATGTTGAAGGTTTAACTCGAGAGAAAGTTGACGGAACAACAATTTTTGTTCCAATACACCCATCAAAGGTTATGATAACAAAACTAAACTTAGATGATAAATGGCGTAAAAAAATCTTGGAAAGAAAGAAGGGCGTTCTAGAAAAAGTTGAAGTCGCAGAAAAGCCCCCAGAAAAAGTTGTGGAAGAAATCATAGAACCAGAAAAAGAAGTTGCTGAAGAAAAACCGCCGGAGAAACCTAAACCCAAGCATAGAGTAAAAACTCCAAAGAAAACAGCTGCGAAGAAGACTAAAAAAGAAGAAGAGGCGCAGAAAAAGGAAAAACAGAGGAAAACTGGAACAAAACGCAAATCTGCAAAGAAAATTGAAGGAGAAACGTGAAAATGGGAAGAAAAGGTGAGTCTAAAGGATTAAAACGCAAGCCAGCTCCAAGATTTTGGCCTATACATAGGAAAGAAAGCGTTTGGGTTGTAAAAACTTCTCCTGGACCACATGCAACTGAAAGAAGTTTGCCTTTAACCGTAATTTTGCGTGACATGATGGGATTCGCAAAAACAAGAAAAGAGGCAAAAAGGATAGTTGCTGACGGAAAAGTTTACGTTGATGGAAAAATTAGACGCGCAGATGATTTTCCGGTAGGCCCTATGGATGTTATATCCATACCAGAAGTCGATCAGCATTTCAGAATTTTACCAGCAGAAAAAGGTTTGGTTTTACATCCCATAGGCAAGGAAGAAACTGCCTTCAAGCTCTGCAGGATAGAAAACAAAACCATCCTTAAAGGAGGACACGTTCAACTTCACCTTCATGATGGTTCAAACATCCAAATCAAAGTTGCCGATCCAAAAAACCCACAAGAAGACGTTTACAAAACCTTTGACACTTTAAAGATAAGTTTACCAGATAAGCAAATCCTTGAACATATAAAAATGAAGGAAGGATGTTACGCCATAATCACTGGTGGAAAAAACGTTGGAAAACACGGTAAAATCGTTGAAATTGAAAAGGTTGAGAACAAAAAACGCAGAAACGCCCTAGTGACATTAGAGGCTGAAAATGGCGCAAGATACCAGACAATTTTGAACTTCGCTTTCGCGCTGGGAGAAAACAAACCAATAATAACTCTTCCGGAGGTTTCAGCAATTGCATGAAGAAGAAATCCGCAAAATGTGGGAAACTCATCCAATGCTTAAGCCTAGAATAGACAAAGTTGTCGTAAACATCAGTGTTGGAAAATCAGGGGAGCCTCTAGAGAAAGCAACGAAGGTTTTGAAGGAATTAACTGGACAAACACCATGCAAGAGAAAGGCAAAGAAAACCATAAGGGACTTCGGAATAAGAAGAGGTGAACCGATGGCGTGCATGGTAACCCTAAGAAAACAGCGTGCAATAGAATTTTTAAAGAAAGTATTGCCAGTGGTTGATAACAAAATTTCAAGACAAAGCTTCGACGCGCATGGCAACTTTACATTCGGCATAAAAGAACACATAGAAATTCCAGGAGTGAAGTATGACCCAGAAATAGGAATATTCGGCATGGACGTATGCGTTTCCTTAAGTCGCCCGGGATACCGCGTGAAAGAACGGAGAATTGAAAAGGCGAAGGTCGGCTCAAAACATGTTTTGACGCCAGAGGAAGCAATGGTTTTTGTTAAAGATGCCTTGGGAGTTGAGATAGCATGAGCGGGGAGGCACTTTAATGGGCAAAATAAAACCTAAAAAAGAAAGGAAATACGGAAAAGGGGCAAGGCCGTGCAGCAGATGCGGATCATACGGACCTGTTATTCGGCGTTATAATTTATATTTGTGTAGACATTGTTTTAGAGAAGTTGCAAAAAAACTTGGGTTTAAAAAGTATGAGTGAAAGAGGATGTTGTAATGGACACGGTGTCAAATGGCTTGACGACAATATTGAATAACGAGGCACGCAATAAGAGAGAATGCATCATTAGCCCAGCCTCTAAAATTTTAGGCAGAGTTTTACGAATAATGCAGTTAAACGGGTATATCGGTGAATTTGAGTTTATAGATGACGGGCGCTCTGGAAAGTTTAAAGTTCAACTTTTAGGCAGAGTAAACAAGTGTGGAGCCATAAGACCACGCTTTTCTGTTAGAATTGAAGAAATAGAAGATTGGGAGAAAAAGTTTCTTCCATCAAGAGATGTTGGAATACTGGTAATTTCAACGCCGAAGGGAGTAATATCCCACAGAGAAGCAAAAGAAAAACACGTTGGAGGCAAACTGATAGCGTTTGTCTACTAAGGAGGTTTTCAAATGCGGGCAATAGAAGTTTCCAGGACTATTCGCGTGCCAGAAGACGTTGAAGTTGCATTGGAAGGAAAAAAAATGACAGTCAAAGGCGCCAAGGGAACACTGACAAGAGACTTTTCATACGCTCCGATATCAATAGAACTTAAGGATAAGGAAATCAACATTTGGGCTGAATGGCCAAGCAAAAAAGAAGCAGCCCTCGTGGGCACAATTTACGCCCACATTCAAAACATGATTAAAGGCGTGCAGAAAGGGTTCACTTACAAGCTTAAAATAGTTTTCTCTCACTTCCCAATATCAGTTAAAGTTAAGGATAATTACGTTTTTATCGAGAACTTTACTGGTGAAAGAAACCCGCGAAGGGCAAAAATAATTGGAAAACCCAAAATCAAAATCTTAAGCGAAGACATAATTATTCAAGGCATAAATCTGGAAGAAGTCAGCCAAACAGCAGCAAACATTGAACAAGCAACGAAAGTGAAAAGGAAGGACCCCCGCGTCTTCCTAGACGGCATATACGTTTATGAAAGAGCTGAGGGAATGGAAGAGTGAAAAAACAAAAAGCGCTTGCTACCGAGAAAGCATTAGAAATTCGAAGGCGAGTGAAAGCCAAAAAGCCAGAGTTCATTAGGCAAGAGAGTTGGCGGTACAAACGTCTAAAGGAGAACTGGCGGAGACCAAAGGGCATAGACAATAAAATGCGGAGAAAAGTAAAAGGATGGCCACAAACGGTTAACACTGGATATAGAGGACCAAAAGCCACTAGGGGACTTCACCCATCTGGATACCAGGAAATTCTCGTTTACAATGTTGATGACCTTAAAAAGGTTGACTCTAAAACACAAGCAATAAGAATTGCACATACCGTTGGAAAAAAGAAGCGCGCTCAGATTATTACAGAAGCAAGAAAAAAACGCATAGTTATTTTGAACGTTAAAGAAATCAAAGAAGCAAAAGAAGCGGAAGAGGCTGTTGAAGAGGAAAAAGAAATAGAAACACTTGAGGAAACGGCGAAAGAGAAGCTTGAAGAAAATAAAACCGAAGAAAAAGAGAGAGCAGAGGAAAAAACGAGAAAGCGAAAACCAATAAAAAAGAAGGCTGAAGGAGAACAGAAGGACGATGACGCAGCTTAAAAGTCAAAAACGTTTAGCAGCAAAGATACTTAAGGTTGGCGAGAGCAGAGTCTGGATAGACCCAGAGAGAACCGACGATGTAGAAGCTGCAATAACAAGAGAAGAAATCAGAAAACTAATCCATGAAGGCGTAATAAAGCCAATACCAGAGAAGGGAGTAAGCCGCGCAAGAGCACGAATCTTGCATGAAAAGAAGAAAAGAGGAAGAAGACGTGGTTCTGGAAGCAAAAGCGGCGCATCGCAGGCAAAGATTTCGAAGAAAGAGGCTTGGATGACGAAGATTAGGGCTTTAAGGAGGAGACTCCGAGAGTTAAAGGCAAAGAAAATTATTACAGAAAGTGCCTATAGGAAGCTTTACAAAATGGCAAGCAGCGGGAGATTCAGCTCTGTCGCAGACTTGGAACGCTATTTGAAGGCTCATGAACTTTGGAGGAAACGCTGATGGCGAAAGGCTCGAACTACTGTGTGCCATTCCGTCGCAGAAGAGAAGGAAAGACAGATTATAGGAAGAGGAAAGCCCTAATAATTTCTGGTAAGCCACGCCTCGTGGTTCGCCCATCCCTAAGAAATGTGACTGTGCAGATTATTGTGGCTGAACCAGAAGGGGACAAAGTTTTAGTTTCAGCGCACAGCAGAGAACTAGAAGATTTTGGATGGAAAGCTCCAAAAGGAAACATCCCAGCAGCCTACTTAACTGGTCTCCTCTGCGGGTTAAAAGCGAAATCAAATGGCGTGGAGGAGGCGATTTTAGATATAGGGTTGCACTCGCCCTCAAAAGGTGCGAGGGTTTTCGCCGCTCTCAAGGGAGTTTTAGACGCGAAGGTTGAAGTCCCACACAGCGAGGAAAAACTGCCAGATGACAAAAGAATAAGCGGCGAGCACATCGCAGAGTACGTGAAAATTGTAGCTTCAAACACGGAAAATTACCAGTCAAGATTCTCACAGTATTTGAAGAATGAAGTTAGCCCAGAAAACATTGCAAAACATTTTGCCCAAGTTAAGACAAGCATATTAGCCGCATTTAAAGGCGGAGGAAAAAAGAAATGATGACTAAGAACGAGAAAAGAGGAAAATCTGAAGCCCTAGAACAGTGGGTTCCCAAAACCCGCCTTGGAAAAATGATTCAAGAGGGAAGAATAACGTCTATCGAAGAGGTTTTTGCAGGCGGTTATCAAATACGCGAACCACAAATAGTTGATGTTCTCCTACCAGAGTTGGAGGAAGAAGTCATAAACATAAACCTTGTTCAAAAACAGACAGATGCTGGTGAAAAATCAAGGTTTAAAGCCATAGTCGCCGTTGGAAACAGAGACGGCTACATAGGGTTAGGAGCTGGAAAAGCAAGTCAAGTGCGAACCGCCATCGAAAAAGCATCTGCTGAAGCCCGCCTCAACATAACGCCGGTAAGAAGGGGTTGCGGAAGCTGGGAATGCGGTTGCGGAAAACCCCATTCAGTCCCATTCCAAGTTGACGGAAAATGCGGCGGCGTAAAAGTGGTAATCATTCCAGGCCCAAGGGGTTTGGGTCTCGTTGCAAGTGAAGTTTCAAAGGTAATTTTGGGTTTAGCGGGAATAAAGGATTGTTGGACCAGAAGTTATGGTTCAACGCGGACGGTTCCTTCATTTGCTTATGCAGTTTTTGACGCTTTAAAGAAAACTTACAGTCTGATAACGCCAGTGGATTGGGTGAAGTAGGTGTCTGAAAAAGCAGAAAAACGCAAATGCATAATCACCGTAAGGGTGCGCGGAACAATCAGCGCCCCGCTTGAAGTGCGGGAAACATTGAAAATGTTACGTTTAACAAGGAACAACTATGCCGTATTAATTGACAATCGTCCATCGTTTTTGGGCATGCTAAAAACAGCGCAAAACTTCATAACATGGGGAGAAGCATCAAAAGAAACAGTGACAGCGCTGATAGAAAAACGTGGAAAACTCGTTGGCGGCAAGAAGTTGACTGAAGAGTACGCGCAGAAATTGGGCTATAAATCGCTTGAAGAGCTTGCAGAAGCCATCTTAAACTGCAAAGTTGAATATTGGAAATTGCCAAAAATCCAGCCAGTTTTTAAGCTTCATCCGCCCACAAAGGGTTTCAAGGGAAAAATTAAGAAGAGCTGCAACGTTGGCGGCGAGCTTGGATATCGCGGAGAAAAAATCAACGAGTTAATAAAGCGGATGATATAGCCATATTCGTTTTAACATTTTCTTTTGCGATATGTTTTATAGTAACTTCTGGAATGCCATTGTATCCTAGAGGAGAAAACGTTGAGCGCGAGGTGGCGGAGAAGCAAAAAAAATTCGAAGTGGCTAAAAGCCTTTAGAGAAGACAAGGATTTCATTGACATAAAGAAGCACATAAATGTAAGGAAGGTTAAAACGCGAAAGAATCCCTACGCCTATAAAGTCTCAATAAACTTGCATAAAGCGAAAAGATGGAGAGAGCCAAAACCATTGGTTGACGTTTTTGAAGGAGAAGATGAAATAATGGTTGTCGCTGGGCTTGCTGGTTTCTCTAGGGAAAGCCTAAAGGTAATGGCAAAGGAACAGCAGTTGATAATTTCTGCAGAAGCTTTTGATAGTCGTTACCATAAAAGTTTAAATCTTCCTTCGCAAGTGATTCCAAACACTTTGCGCACAACATACAAGAATGGTGTGCTTGAGATACGCCTAAAGAAGGCTGCCGAAAAGAAGGTAATAGACAAAATAGCTGGTTTAGAAAATGCCACACAAACTTAGAAAAATCAGAAAAAAGCGCGGTTCAAGGACATGTGGCTACGGCAGAGTAGGACAGCATAGAAAAACTGGTTCTAAAGGATATCGCAAGGCTGGGAGACACAAGCACGGATGGAGCTACGTCATAAAATACGAGCCAGAGTATTTCGGTAAGAAAGGCTTCACCTCGCCTAAAAGCCTAAGAACTAAGGAAAAAGTCATAAACGTTGGAGAACTCGACGAGATAGCCGAAAAAATAGCGCAAACAAAAACCGAAGAAGAAATATTCATAGACTTGGAGAGTCTGGGTTACACCAAACTTTTGGGATCTGGCAAGGTGACAAAACCACTTAAAGTGAAAATTGCGGCTTGCTCAAGCTCTGCTGCTGAAAAAATAAAAGAGGCTGGCGGAGAAATTATAACAGCAAGCTAAGAACAAGCAGAATAGGGCTGTTAAAAATGGCTGGAAGATTCCTAAACGCGTTCAAGCCAATTGCAAGAATTATACCAGAAATTAAAGCTCCGGAGAGGAGAGTACGCTTCAACGAAAAAATATTCTGGACAGCGCTCGCAGCAATAATATACCTAATAATGGCTGAAGTTCCACTCTTCGGCATCGAAAGAACAGCGTTAGGAGAACTCGCCGCTTTAAGAATAATTTTCGCATCAAACCGTGGCACACTTGCAGAACTGGGCATAGGCCCGATAGTCACAGGAGGCTTAATACTACAGCTTTTAATAGGCTCGGCAATGATAGAATGCGACATGTCAAAACCAGACGACAGACAACTGTTTACAATCGCGAGTAAAGTGTTCGCAATAGTATTAACTGGCGTCCAAGCATTAGCTTACATAATCGGAGGGATGTATGGAACATTACAACCTTCAATGGCAATAATAGTCTTCCTACAACTTTTAGCAGCCGGAATAATAATCCTACTCCTAGACGAACTCGTGCAAAAAGGCTGGGGCTTCGGCAGCGGAATAAGCCTATTCATCTTGGCAGGTGTTGCACAACGCATATTTTGGGACTGCTTCGCGGTAACAGCACCAGTAGATGAGTTTGGAAGTAGCGGCTTCTTTGTGGCCTTATTCCAAACTTTATTAAGCGGAAAACAAGCGTCAGGACTCTTAATTAGGGGACAGCATCCTTCAATATTAGGCTTTATAGCTACAATTGCCGCTTTTCTTATTATTATTTATGCCGAGGGTGTTAGAGTGGAATTGCCACTTTCCTACGCAGGTTATAAGGGCTTCCGCAGCCGCTACCCAATAAAACTTCTTTACGTGTCAAACTTGCCAGTGATATTTGCATCAGCGCTATTCGCAAACATATATTTCTTCTCGCAGCTTTTCTGGAGCTTCTACAACAGAAACAATGAGATATTCTGGTTTAACCTATTAGGCCAATTCTCACCACAATACAACGCAGAAGGTACGCTAACTGGCTATAGACCTTCAGGCGGCTTAGTGTATTATGTAACCTCGCCTGGAAATTTTGCCGCAGCCATGGAAGACCCAATAAGGACAATTGGTTACATAGCAATTTTGGTGGCTTTCTGCGCATTTTTCTCGCTTATATGGCTTGAAGTTGGCGGGCTAGGTCCATCCACCGTGGCTAAGCAGCTTGTTGACGCTGGAATGCAAATTCCAGGTTATAGGCGTTCTGAAAAGGCAGTGGAGCCAATCTTGAAACGTTACATCCCAGCAGTCACTGTTCTAGGCGGAATAATCGTTGGACTTATTGCTGGAGTTTCAGACATCTTCGGCGTTTTTGGTTCTGGAATAGGCATACTGCTTTCTGTTGGCATAATCTACCAGTATTATGAGATTTTGACGCGTGAAAGAGTCTCGGAAATGTATCCAGCGTTTAGAAGAATATTCGGCGAATAAACCATCTCACACCCTTAACTTTCTTAATTCTCTTACAGCGTACAAGCAATAATAGTTATTAAGCTGAACGTAAAACAAAAAGAAAAGGATGCCACAAAATGTCAGAAGCAATAATCCCGCAGGCAACACTCATTGTAATGCTAATATGCATGGCAATCTCGTTCACGAGTTCATCAATCAACCGTCTACTTATAGGCCATTTTGTCGGCTGGGAACAGTACAGGCGAATGCAGAAGGAAATTGCAGAGTACCGCTCCCAAACATCCATTGCAATACGCACAAAAGACAAGAAACTACTCGAAAAACTGAAAAAGAAAGAACCCCAAATCATGAGCATGCAAGCAAAAATGGCTAAACCCCAAATGATTTTATTTGGAATTTCCTTCAGCTACATCTTCATTTGGTGGTTTGTTCTAATACCACTATATGGAATGGAAACCGTGGCTTACATTCCAGGCATCATGCCAATTTCCGTAGTTTGGTGGTACTTCATATGCTCATTCTTATTCGGCACAATTTTTAACAGATTGCTAGGCATTATGCCAATAGAATAAAGGGAGGATGCGACAAAATGCCTCAGCCTCACCTTCGAACCAGAAGCGAAAAACGCCTAAAGGCAGCACTGCCAGGAGGCAGAAATAAGATACATTACAAAAAGAAGTTAACAGCAACACCAACGTGCACCTTATGCAAAAAACCATTGGCTGGAATCCCACAATTAACAACAGCCAAAATACGCAAGCTCAATAGAAGCAAAAGTAGAATTTGGCGCCTACACGGCGGAAAAATTTGTCACAACTGCCTGAAAAATGCTTTGAAACAAGCAGCAAGGACAACTTAAGCAACTCTGAGGAGCTAAACGAATGGAAAAGGCTAAAAGAGCAAAGAATAAGGAAAAAATAATTATTTGCGTTTGCGGATTGGCTGGAAGCGGAAAAAGCACACTTGCAAAAAAACTAGCCGAAAAATACGGTTTAACGTACTATTCAGGCGGAGACGCATTGAAAGCCCTAGCCATAGAAGAGGGCTACAAACCATTCGAACGCGGATGGTGGGAAAGCCCAGAAGGAATGCGTTTCCTAGAAAGACGAGGAAAAGACCAGAAATTTGACAAAATGGTTGACGCGAAGCTTTTGGAACTTGCGGAGAAAGGAAACGTAGTCCTAGATAGTTGGACAATGCCGTGGCTTCTCGAAAAAGGATTCAAAATATGGCTTGAAGCCTCACCGAGGAAAAGAGCTGAAAGAATAGCGAAAAGAGATGGAATAAGCGTCGAAGAAGCTCTTAAGGCTTTAGAGAAGAAGGAAAAGCAAACAAAGGAAATATATAAGAGCTTGTATGGCTTTAGCCTCGGAGAAGACTTCGCGCCATTCCACCTGATTTTAGACACGGAAAATCTAGAGGCTGAGGAAGTTTTTCAAGCTCTCTGCAGCGTAATAGATAACATGGTTTTACACAGGAAAAGAAAAGCAGAGTAGCGTCTAATCACTTTTACGCTGAATTGCGCAAATTTTAAAAACTTCTAGAATAATTCTCTAGTTTTATTTTCTAGAATTAAATTCTAAAATTATGGAGGGAAAGCTCTGAAAATAGACAAATACAAAAGAGCATTAGCAGTTGCGGCTTCGGTGGAAGGTGTTGCGTTGTGTTTATTCTTAGCAGCAATTTTCATAAACATGGAGTCGGCTGCTATGCTTGCCATTTTTAACGCACTTTTCGTTACTCTAACATATTATTTAGAAGGCTCTGGAACACGCAAAGCCTATCTTCTACTTTTAGGCAATGCTTGTGGCTTTTGTTGGAATTACCTTTTCTTTTTATTCTCTTGCTTTGGAACATATTACATTGGAGAGCCTTTCAAAATTTTATACGCCCTTATCAACCCATTCTTGAACGTCATGTGGACTGTTTTCTTTTGGTCAATAAGCCTGACAGCGCTGACAAGAAAAGGTGAATTCACTTGATTGTTGAAATTTTAGAAGCACTATTCATGTTTTCAGCACTTTTAATGGCAGCCTACCTCGTGAGACATTACATTTTCACGTTAACCGTTTTAAAAAATGATGGCAAGCGCCAGAAAGCAACAAAAAATAACGGGGTAGGCTGCCCCAAAGTTTCGATACTGATTCCAGCACACAACGAAGAAAACGTCATCGGAAGAATACTTCAAAGAATGACGGAACTAACTTACTCAAAAGATAAAATGGAAGTGATAGTCATCAACGATGCATCAACAGACAAAACTAATGTAATAGCGAACCAATATGCATCAGCGTACAACTACATAAGAGTTATACATAGAAGCGAAAAAGAGGGAGGAAAAGGAAAAGCTTCGGCATTAAACGCTGGATTCAAATGGTCAAGTGGCGAATTCATCTTCTGTTTCGATGCAGACTACTACCCGCAACGCGACATAATTGAAAAACTTGTAAAGGAATTTGAGGATACAAAAGTTGGGATAGTGCAGGGAAGAATCACGGTTTTAAATGAACCGCAAAACGTTGTAACAAGATTAGTTGCGTTGGAAAGAATAGGCGGATATAGAATTGACCAACAAGCAAGAGACAATTTAGGGCTTATACCGCAATTCGGCGGAACCGTTGGAGGGATAAGACGTAACTTGCTAGAACTTTTAGGCGGTTGGGATGAAAACATGCTCGCAGAAGACACGGACTTAACTTTTCGCGTTTATCTTGAAGGCTATAAAGTGCGCTATATAAATGAAGCAGAATGTTACGAAGAGGCTGTTGAAAGTTGGCGAGCATACTGGAAGCAACGATATAGATGGGCTAAGGGACACATGCAATGCGCTTTCAAGTACACATTAAGTGTGTTAAAAAGCAAAAATTTGAACATAAAAGAAAAAATCGACGGTTTCCTCCTTCTAAACGTTTATTTTATGCCTATCATAGTTTTATTCTCACTAATCATAGGAACTGCACTGTTCATTCTCAAGCCACAACAAACCCAATACATATTTTGGCCGACAATTCCTATTTCGATTTATAGCTTTATTGGAAACTTTGCTCCATTCTTTGAAGTTGGAATAGGAACATACCTTGACGGGAGAACAAGAGCACAATGGCTTCTTCCACTTTTGATTTTCGCCTTCATTTATAACATACCTATATGCGCAAAGGCGCTTGCTGATCTGTTAATCGCAAAGCTATTCAAGAGAAACCAAAACAATTGGACAAAAACATTTCATTCGGGTAATGGAAACAGTTATATTTTGAATTGTAGCATATCATCAAAAAGATGACTGTTCCGAATCTAAATCCAACAGAGTTTTCAGCTCTAATCATAGGAATTGCAACATTCATTTTCATTATGCTCCTACCAGCATTAATCGAAATAAAAAAGCCAAAAGATGCTGGACCAAGAATTATAGAAAATTCTAACATAATCCCACAAATTAATGAAAAACCGCTTTTCAACATGGACGACGAACAGCATTTCGACAAAAAATTGACACAAAAAGTTGCAGAAATACTAAGCCTTTTACATAACTTGGAGGTCTAATCCCTCTTCAAAAAAAGTTTCGCACTTCGCCACCTGTCCCAGGCTATTTGCATGTTCCCAACGACGCTACCGTGAATAGAATAGAAGATGTAACAAAGATAAGTGCAGTCCCGACATCTGCTATATGTTTTCCTCAAATCATCAAACCTTTTGCTATTCCAAACTTTTGGTAAATCGAAAATTGAGGCGGCTGGCTTATGAAGGTGACAACCAGAAACCTCGCCCAAATGGTTTATCACAAAAAAACTTCGCAAAGCACGGCACCTCCATGTCCTCTCGCCAGCTGCATACAGGTGTTTCATTGCCTCTAAAACCTTGGTTGTCATCAAAATTTTACCATTTTTACGCTTCAAATCCATTAAAGAATCGCATAGTTCAACCATTGCCCCATTATCCTTTATAAGAAACTCGTCGTTCGCCTTGCCTATATTGAAAAGCGAACTCGCTTGATTTGAAAGGTCAAAGGAGTATAGGCAATACCATAATGGGATTCCCTTTTCCAAGAAATATTTAGTAAAATCTATGATTTCATAGAGATTGAACTGCGAAATTGTTGGCGACACGCTTACATTGATTCCTTCATCTCGCAGTTTTTCAACAGCCTCTACGGCTTTTTTCCAGGAACCTTTAACGCCTTTAATAGAATCATTTTTCTCAGGGTGTAGGCTGTCTATTGAAATCGCAACAAAATCCGCGTCACGCAAGGCATCAATTTTCTCGGCTGCTAGGCTACCATTATCATAAACCGTCGTAATGAAAAAGCGAGATGCATATTCGATGATTTCATCAATATCCGGCCTCAAAAGCGGGTTGCCACCGGATATTACGATTTCTAAAACACCAAGTTTTCGAAGAATCTCCAATCCACGTTTGATTTCTTCTGTAGATAACTCCTTTGTGTCTTGTTCTCTCCAGACGTTGCACCCCGCGCAGCGGTAGTTGCATCTTCTTGTAACCATCCATTGCACATGATATGGCCTGTTCGGAGTTAACGCTCGTGATATTACGCTTAACGCTTTTCTGGCGGGCATTGGCGACAACTGTTTGCACCACGTTTTGCTCTAGTTTAATCGTAAAATGTTTGATTTAAATATAAACTGTTAGGCAAGCACAGCCATTCCCATTCATCTAACAATAAAAGGTTTTAAACAGCCACTGTTCTAAATTTGTGCGTGTTAACCATTGGAAACGGAAACTCTCAGGAAATTTGGCGAAGAATACTTTGCCTACCTGAAATATTCAAAGAGAGAAAAAGCAATTAAAAGCCACTTATTAGAATTGCTCAAATGGGGATCTAAAAATTCTGGTTTAAATTTACTTGATGGATCTGGAAAATCGGCTTTAGATGTTGGTTGCGCTTTTGGGTATGGCGTAAGCCTTCTGGAGTCGCTTGGATACGAAACCATAGGCGTGGATGTGTCCAGATTTGGTGTGAGACAAGCCAAAAAAATGATGACTGCAAATGAATTTGTTGTTTGTGATGTTCAAAGAAATCTTCCATTTAAAAAGAAGTTTGACTTAGTGATATGCCTTGAAGTGCTGGAGCACCTTCAAGATCCTCTTAAGGCGCTGCAAAACATGTACGACGTATGTGAAGGCATAATTCTTTGCACTACACCAAACAAGACTGCTGAACGGGTTGTTAAGAAGATTTTGAAGGATTTTGATAAGACGCATGTGAATGTAAAGACTCCACGTGAGTGGGAGAAGTGCATTAATGGCATTTTAAGGAACCGACTTATTAAAATTGAATGCTTTGTGGATTTCACTTTTAGTTTAGCTGATAGATTATTTTTTAAATCCTTTAGACTACCATTTGGGATGGATACGCGGATACTGATTAAGAAATAGGTGCTTCTGATGAACAGCGAGTCCGTTGACGTTGTTATGCTTACAAAGAACAGCGAAAGAGTGCTGGAAAAATGTTTGGATTCTGTTTACCGAAATGTGCCAGTTAACCGCCTAATAATTGTTGATGGCTACTCAACGGACTCAACTTTGGAAATAACGAAAAAGTTTCAGGGAAAATATGGAAATGTTGTTTTAATAATGGATAATGGTACACGTGGCAGCGCGAGAATGAAGGGGATAGAGGAAGTCAAGACGGACTGGTTCATCTTTGTCGATAGCGACGTAACCTTATGTGATGGATGGTATGAGAAGGCTAAAAAGTTTGTGAGCAACGATGTTGGCGCAGTCTGGGGCATAGAAATCTGGGAGGGCATACGAAACCCAAAAACACTAAAACTTTTCTTGAAAATAACGCGAAAGATTTTCGATTTAAGAGGGGGAACACATGATTTACTAGTGCGCTACGACGCCATCAAAGATATAGAAATTCCAAAAGACCTGCACGTTTTCGAAGATATGTTCATTAAAGAATGGATAGAAAAAAAAGGTTATAGGCTGGTGGCTACTTATGACCCATACTGCATACACTATAGACCGCCAGAAACATGGACAATAAAGGGGAGCATAAGAATACTTGCCGATAACCTTCGTTTTGGGTCGTTTAGAAAATTGCCAAAACTGTTTGTTGCCTACGCTTTCTATACAGTTTATGTTCTTTATAGAAGTTTATCCCAAAAATTAACCGCAAAACAATGGGCAAAAAATGAACAGTGACAAACAAGTTTCAGTTGTAATTCGAACAAGAGATAAGGAAAGATTCTTAGAGAAACTATTAGAAATGTTAGCTGTGCAGACGCTGACGCCTTCAGAAATAATAATTGTAGACAATTATTCTTCAGAGGAAAAGAGGCGATTTCTTGAAAGTCAAATCTTAGAGTGTTTTTGGAATTTTTTCCGAGGAAAAGAAATCTCTCTTAAAGTGGTTACCATATCCGACGAAGAATTTTCACATGCATATTCCACGAATTTGGGTGTACATGAGGCAGAAAACGAGCTGGTTTGCATAACGAATGCGCATTCTCTTCCGACATCAGTTCATTGGCTTCAAGACGGTGTAAGGCATTTCAAAAACTCAAATGTTGCGGGAGTAAGCGGTTTCTTCTTGCCACACAGCGAAGGCAAAGTTTTTGGGAAACTCGATAAACTGCTATATTATTTTTCGCAAAAACTTGTTTTACGCCAAGACTGGTGTTCCACAATCAACTGCATAATTAGAAAATCTTTATGGCAAATTTACCCTTTTGATGAAAACCTGCCAAAAATCATACCGCAAACGCGAAAGTATGGTTTAGAGGATTATGATTGGAGCAAGGAAATGATTTTCAGAGGCTACAAAATAATTGTTGACCCCTCCTTCAGCGTTTTCCACTCGCATGGAAAAGGAGTTGACGAAATGGCGAGAAATATTAGAGGCTATTTCATATATCGCCGCTTACAGCAGAAGATAAACCAGCTAAAAAGACCTAGAAAATCCTTCAGCAAACTCCTAGCCTAACCTCTTTTCCAATGCTAGCCATAAGTGGTCGCATTCTGGTCTAGCCAGTTCTTTTTCACTTCCATCTTTGCTTATGATAAAGCGCTTGTTTGGCGTTGACAAAAATTCGCCGATAACATTCGCGGTTATTCCAGCATCCCTCAAACTCTGCAGAACAGCGCCTTCGCAATTTGACTTAGCAGCAATCAGAATACTTCCAGAAGCAATTAAACAAAGCGGGTCTATGTCAAAAAAGCGGCATATTTGGAGGGTTTCCTTGGCAACTGGAATTTTCTCTTCAAAAATTCTAAAGCCAAGTTTTGAAGCATCTGCCATTTCATGTACGCCACCAGCAACGCCACCCTCTGTCGGGTCATGCATGGCGTGAACTACACCAGTTTTGAAGGCTATTAGAGCATCCTTAACAACACTTATTTTATCGAAAAATTTCTTTGCGCTCTTCAGTAACTTTCCGTCAACAGCCTTCTTTAATTCCTCTTCCATGTCCGAAGCGAGAATCGCCGTGCCCTCAACTCCAGCGGTTTTAGTTAGAATTATTTTATCCCCAGCCTTGGCGTTTCCAGCAGTCACATAATTTCCTTTCTCCGTAATCCCCATCGCACAGCCAACAACTATTGGATGTGTTAGTTCAGGCGTTACTTCGCAGTGTCCGCCAGCAATTGCCATTTCCAAATTTTTGGCTGCAGCATCCATCTGCGTGCATATTGTTTCAAGAGTCTTTCTATCAGCTTTTTCTGGAAGCAGTATACAAGAGAAAAAGAAGGCTGGTTCTACGCCGAAAGTGGCAACATCATTCGCGTTAATGTTCACTGCCAACCAGCCTATACGCTCCAAAGCCCCAGTAATAGGGTCTATGGAAACAATTAACGATTTATTGCCAAAGTCTATAGCTGTGCCATCAAATCCCGCTGATGGACCAACAATTACTTCTTTGCGTTTTACTCCCAAATTTTTGAAAACAACTTCTTCTAATAGATTTATCGGAATTTTTCCAAAAGGAAGAGTCAACTCGTTATCCTCCCAACAGATTCTAAACTTGAGCGACTTCGCCTATTTTTCTTTTAGGTATGGGAATATGCGCCACAAAACTTTTGCCACTGGCAACGCCACAATTGCCCCTATTATCATTTGTCCAATATTTATTGGAACCTCTGCTATCGCAACAGCCTCGATCTTGAAGAGCGGATAAATTAGAAACATTTGGTAGAGGAAATATCCAGAAACCATCACAAATCCGCCCGCAATCACCGAAAAAACCATCCAGCCGAATTCTGGGTTAGCCAAAAAACCCAATGCACTTATGGATATAGTCACCATTGCTCCTAAAATTAGCCAAAACTCCATCGGTAGATAAAAGGCATATGTGTTCCAGCCTAAAGTGAGTTGGATTTCGCCGCTATAGTACGTTGAGCCAATCCAGCCCAAGAGAACTCCCGTAACAACACCTATAATCATAGTGAAAAATTTCCACTGAAAATTCGACCTAAATTTAGGATTCTTTTTCTTTAACATCCCCACAATAGCGCCTTCACATGCCTTTATAAAAAGCGTGGCTGGTGCATAATGCGGGTAATTCAACAATAAATCAGCCAGCATGGCGCCTACTCCTCCACTAAAAGCACTGACAAAAGGTCCGAAGAGAAGGGCAGCGAGAAAAATCATGGACTCTCCTATATTGAAGAAACCCTCAGTTGCGGGGATATAAATTGAAAAAATTACTGTAACTATGCATACAAGCGCTGTGAACACAGCTGTGACGGCAAACTTGAAGGGCTGGATTTTTTGTCCGTTCATAGCCATCGTTTTTAGTGTAGTTATAACTATACTATATTAGTCTTTCCGGCTACAAAAGCAGTTTTAAATCATCAATTGCTTGTAGAACTTTTTTGCCGCGCTGCGTTATTTTGAAAAATTTTCTTCTGTCCTTTATGTAGTTTGCTATTAAGCCTTTTTCATGAAGTTCTGTTAGATGTTGGTATATTGCGCCTCTTGTCATCGTTTTTCCGAGTTTTTTCCATAAATCGTAGCCGTAAGTGTCCTTTTCTTTTAGAATCCTTAGGATTTTCTCTTTTGTGCTTATTTCCAAGCCCAAGATTGCCGTTTTCTGCTTCTTGGTTAATGCTTGCAGTATGTCCGTAGCTTTAAGTCCGCTTCCAGTTATTGGACAAACAACGCTTTCATCTTTGTTGATTCGTCCTTCCTTAACAAGCTTCTTCAAAGCCGCAATTTCCGCAGAGCTTGACGGTTCCGCAAATATGCCTTCATGTTTGGCTATTTGGAGTTCTGCCGTGAAAATTTCGCTGTCAGAAACTGTTAAGGCTAAACCATTTGATTCTTTTATTGCCATTATAGCAAGTTCGCTCTGCATTGGCTCCTTAACAAGCAAGGCAAGGGCTTTTGTTGAAGGTTTTGCTGACATACGCTCCTTCTTGAGCAGCGCTTTAATTATCGCTGAACTGCCTTCAGGTTGGACGCCGACTATTTTTGGAAACCTTTTCGCTAAGCCTAGCCTTTCAAGTTCTTTGAAGCCTTTCCAAATTGAGTATATTGTTCCGCCGCTGCCCATAGAAACTATTATCCAGTCTGGAACGCCGAGCTGTTCGAAAATTTCGTATGAAATTGTTTTCTGCGCTTCAATTACGAGTGGATTCAGCTCTGCAGTTGCTTGATACCAGTTCATCTCTTTCGCCAACATCTCAGCCCTACGCACTGCGTCGTCAATAAATTCCCCAAACTCTTCAATAACGGCATCGTAAACTAGCATTTGAGCAAGTTTACCAACATCAACAAGCTTAGGCACTATGACGTGGCAGTTTAGTCCTGCCTTTGCGCAATAAGCAGCCACAGAAGCACCGAGGTTTCCCATGCTTGCACAAACAAGTGTATCATGTTTAAGGTCTAGGGCATTTGATGTTAGCAAGGCAGCGGCGCGGTCTCTATACGAGTTTGTCGGGTTTCTGGTTTCATCCTTCAAATAGAGTTCTTTTAAACCTAAAAGTTTGGCAAGCCTATCAGCCTTATGGAGAGGGGTATTACCCTCGCCTAAAGTTACTATGTGCCTAGCTGGTGGAAGCAGAAGCTTATACTTCCAAAAACCAGCATAACCCGAAACTTCCAGTTTGCGCGCAGATGGGAGAAGCAGATTATAGTCTAGGGATCCCCCACAATTTTCGCATAAACTACGTGGAGGAAACATTGGAAATTTTGCGCCACATTTGAGACATTCTAAAGCCATGATTTCAATCCGTGAAGTTGCACTATAATTATTTGCCCTTTAAAGGTCTTTTAAGCATTTACAAGCGTTAGTAAAATGGGAAAACTCTAAATGCGAGTATTATGCTGATAAATAGCAAGTCATGAGCGGATTAGGTATGAACGGAGAAAAAGCGGAAGAAGACCCCGTAAAACTACACAAGGATGCAAACACGCTCTTTGAGACTGGCAAGTACAAGGAAGCCCTAGAGAAATTTTTGAAAGCGTCAGAGCTTTACTTGAAGAAAAACAACTTTTTCGATGCCACATCGATGCTTTATAAGGCTGGAGAATGCGCGTATATGCTTAAGGATTATGAAACTGCAGTTGAACATTTCATAAAGTCCGCAGAACTATCCTTCAATAAGGGATTCGACAGATACGGCGTCAGCGCATTAGAATATGCTAGAGACTGCTACGAAGCATTAAAGAACAAAGAAAAAGTGGAAGAGTTGAAAAAGAAGATAAAAGAGATAAAGGAAAAACTTGAGGCTTCATTTTAAATTCCAAAAACCTCTTTTCCTTTTAATTTAAGCAAAACATTTTTTATTCTTAAGCAACCCTAGCAAAATTTGGCTACGTTCAAGGTAAAAAGTTATGCCAACACCGTTTAGGGCATTGGCTGAACTGTGCGAAAAACTGGAAGCCACAACAAAAAGGCTTGCTATGGTGAATGTCGTAGCAGAATTCATAAAAAATCTTGAACCAGACGAGGTTGAGCCAGCAGTAGCCATGATTCTTGGCAGACCATTCCCAAAATGGAGCCAAAAAACGCTCGATGTAAGTTGGGCAACATTGAGTAACATAATAATGCAAATAACCGAAGTGGAATGGGACACATTCACAAAGATTTTTGGCGAAACAGGCGACATAGGTTCGGCCACAAAAACAATGTTTGAAAGAGGCAAAATCAAGAGACAAGCAACACTACTGGAAAGAACCTTAACAATAGCCGAAGTTAGGCGAAGCTTCGAGGAAATAGCTGAAGCGGTTGGACAAGGCTCAAGAGAAAGGAAAGAACGCCTAATAGAAGCCCTTTTAAGCCTAGCTTCGCCGGTGGAAGCCAAATACATCGCGAAAATTTTCATAGGCGAAATGCGGACGGGCCTTCATGAGGGATTAATGGAGCAAGCAATTTCAAAAGCCTTCAAAATTCCATTGGAAGCCGTTCAAAAAGCCAGCATGACAATAGGCGACATCGGCGAGGTTGCAGCAATAGCCAAAAAAGTAGGAGCAGATGGACTACTAAAAGTTGGATTCAAGGTTTTTAGACCCGTAAAGTTAATGCTGGCACAAATGGCAAACAATGTTGCTGAAGCCTTAAAAGAACATGGCGGAAAAACAGCCTTCGAATACAAATTGGACGGAGCGAGGGTTCAGATACACAAGTTTGGTGAAGATGTTCGTATATTTAGCCGAAGATTGACCGATGTAACTGAAAGCCTACCAGAAGTAGTCGAGGAAATAAAGAAAGGATTTAAGGCTCAAGAAGCAATAGTTGAAGGCGAAGTCGTAGCCGTTGACAATGTTGGAAATCCTATACCTTTTCAACATTTGATGCGTCGATTTAAAAGAATACGCGAAATAGAGGACATAGCCAAAAAGATTCCAATAAAACTCTACTTGTTTGACGTTCTGTACTTAAACGGCGAAAGCCTGATCTCCCTTCCATACATGCAAAGGAGACAAAAACTAGAAGAAAATGTAGGAGAAATTCCCCTAACAAGGCAGATAATCACAGACAACGCCAATGAAGCTGAAAAATTCTTGAAAGAAGCATTAGACAGTGGGCATGAGGGATTAATAGCTAAAGAGTTAGACAGTCCATACGTGCCTGGAATACGCGGAAAACACTGGTACAAAATAAAACCAATACTTGAACCTTTAGATTTGGTTATTGTAGCAGCGGAATACGGCTATGGGAGAAGGCACGAGTGGCTTTCAGATTATTATTTGGCTGCACGTGATGCTGAAACTGGCGAATACCTAATTGTTGGCAAGACGTTTAAGGGTTTAACAGACGCTGAAATAATAGAAATGACAGGGCGTCTAAAGGAAATAACCATAAAAGAGGAGCCTAGAAGAGTGTATGTCGCCCCGAAAATAGTTGTCGAAGTGGCATACAACGAAATTCAGAAAAGCCCAAAATACAAATGCGGCATGGCTTTACGTTTCGCAAGAATAAGCCGCATAAGAGAGGACAAATCCCCCGAAGAGGCGGACACCATACAAAGGGTTAAAGAGATTTATGAAAAGCAATTTTTGAAAAAAGGTAGATATAGCGTAGCCAGCTAAATACTTGGAAGTGGAGAACACCCCATGCCCAAAAAAGTGAATGAATCCTTTTACGACGAATTCTACAGTCGACAAATGGTGATGCGTGAACTCGGCAGAAAAGGACAGAGGAAACTTGCAAATTCAAAAGTCGCAGTTGTTGGGCTGGGTGGACTGGGCACAGTATCATCACTATACCTAGCTTTAGCAGGAGTTGGACATCTACGTCTCATAGACCAAGACACAGTTGAAATGCACAATTTACATAGACAAGTCTTGTACAGCAAAAATGACTTGCACTATCCAAAAGCAGAAGTCTCAGCAAAAAGACTAAAGAAAGTTAATCCTCTGGTAAAGGTTGAACCAGTCTCCGAAAACTTGAATGCAAAAAACGTTGAAAAACTCATTGCAGGAGTGGACTGCGTTGTCGACGGGTTAGACAACATGAGAACACGCTACATCGTCAACCGAGCGTGCGCAAAACTTGAAGTTCCATACATTTTTGGTGCAGCCATAGGAATGGAAGGAAACCTCTCAGTTTTTGCTCCGCCAGAAACGCCATGCCTAGAATGCGTGTTCCCAGACATAGACGACAAAACAATTTTAACATGCGACGTGCGAGGCGTCCTTGGAGCCACACCCGGCATAATTGGGACAATGCAAGCAATGGAAACAATAAAAGTTTTAACGGAAATAGGCTTCCCCTTGAAGGGTAAACTTATGATTTGCGATTTCAGCGACATGTACTTCACGGTAATAGACATATTCAAAAGAAAAAGCTGCCCAGCATGCCACGGCACAGCAACTACGCAAAAACAGGAAAAACTTGTTTGGCTATGCGGAAGAAAAACCATAAACATAAACCCAGAAACACCACTAAAACTAGACCTAAACCAAATCTACGAAAAAATTAGACGCCATTTCAAAGTGCGTATAAAATCCCAACTCGCAATAATATTCAACCACAAAAACTACGAAATAAGCCTGTTCAAAGGTGGACGCATGCTAATAAAAAACGTCGAAAACGAAGAAAAAGCCCTAAAAATCTATAAAGAAATAACCAAAAAACTCACAGCAAACTAGCCTAAATACATTTATCCAAGTTCAAAATACTTTTTAAATTGCCGGGGTGGCCGAACGGTTCAGGCGGCTGCCTGCAGAGCAGCTATATGTGGGTTCAACTCCCACCCCCGGCTTTCTGGAATGAACCCACAGACTTTTAGTATTACTATTTGCGCTTTCTGAAGAATTTGGCTCCGTTTTGATCGCATACATATTCAAACCCAGCCTCAATGAGGGACTTTATCTCATCATTTGTTGATGCAACTTTGCATATGTAGTCGTCTTCATTTTTGAAATCCACAAGCTGAGTGTATATCAGTGTGTTTTTGATGTTTTTATGACCAAGTAGCCTCATCACGTATAGGATGTCCTTTGTCTTGTGGTATTCCATTGTTGCCTTCCAGTGTCTGAACGTGTGAAATGTTATTTGCATGAGCCTCGAGTTTCCAAGCTTTTCTGCAGCCCTTTTCCTTTGGCGTGAGTATTGACGTGCAAAGCCTCTCAAGGGGTATCCACCAAAAACCAATTGAGATTTTTTAGGGAGCGAGTTGAGCATTGATGCAAGTTTAGATGTGATTTTTAGTATTCTTGGGCTGCTTCCCTTTTCCGGTGTAACCCTCACGTTCAAATTTATGAAGTCGATATCTGTCCAACGAAGCTTCCATGCTTCTCCAGCCCTCATCCCCGTTTCTTTGAGCAACTGAAGGAACGTAGCTGTCTTCTTCCCGCAGCTTGCTATTAACTGATCTAACTCTTCCTCTGTTGGTATGAAAGGTAGCTTCTGTATTCTCCTATACCTTGGGGGCTCCCACTTTCCGCCAAGCATTGAAAGAAAGCTGGTGTAGGCTTCCACAGCGAGCTCCTTTCTGCCTTCGCTCCAATTATCCTGTTTTGATATCGTCTCCTTAACGGATTCGGGGTCGTATAGGTTTGCTCCAAGTTTCACTAGGCGCTTCAGAATTTTGACGCGGCCTTCGATTGTAGATTTGGAGTAGCCTTGTTTTAATAGCCACAAGCCATATTCCACAATTTTAGCGAATGATTCTTTACACTCTTGTGGGGTGAACTTTTCCTCTGAAAGCGTTGTGGCTCCCGCAAGCCCACTTTTAGGCGGGTTTTCAACTTCGGCCAAGGTTTGCACCGCCGCCAAGACGGTGGAATCTCGCCCATCTGGGTCATTGTTCCCTTGGCAAATACGATCTAAGCCGTTTTGCAGATTTAAGCTGAATGGAGGATTCTTCCATTCTGGCTTCAGGGCGTTATGTTTCGGGTATGAGAAGCGGAAGCCGCATTCACGGCATAGCCATCGCTGAACGCTTGTGCCGTCGCTTAGATAGCGCAAGCCGTCCCTGTAAAGCCTACGCGAGCCGCATTGGGGGCAGTCCATATTTTTCTACCGGGCACAGTTTTTTGTCACAGAAAAAGGGGGGAGGTTGGTTGCTGTTTGGCACTGTCGCCACCAGCCGCATTCGAGGCATATGCATGCGCTCGGCCTCAGGAAGCTTCCGTAGCAGTTTGGCTTTCGCTCAGCGCTTCCAGCAGCGCCTTCTTCTGTTCGGCTGGCAAAGACTTCACTTTGGCTACTATTTCGGCGTCTAAAGGGTTGTCCGGCTTGACTTGCAGTTTCTGCTGGGGCTCATTGTACGGCACGCCGAAAATCACGCTCTTCTGTTCGCCCCTCACAGTCTGCGTTTCAACCCTTACCTTGACGCGTTTGCCCCTCCACAACGCGCCGTCGTCGCCGAACGCGTCCAACAGGCGGTCCCACGTTGTGCCGTTGAAGCCCCAAGTGTAAAGCTCACCCGTGCGCAAAAGCTTCACCACGGCGTAGCCCCTCGGCCTCTCAAAACGGCTTTCCTCAGCGCTGCGCACATAAGGCTCTTCAACGATTTCGACCAAATCGTCATGGCGCACATGATGAGGCTTTAAATAGGGCGGCTTACTTAGCCTCGGCAATTTCACCATTAGGCTTTTCACCTCTTTCAAGCTTATTTTTGCCACGTGCACGTGACCGTGAAAGGCGTAAATCAGGCTTAAGGCGGAAAGGCTTGACATCACGCAAAAGCTGCTCTTCTATCTCGGCAATCTCACGTGCAATCTGCTCCCTGCGGGCTGCAATACGCCTAAAAACACGCTCCTCACGCGGATTAAGCGCCTTCAAGGGACGCTGAGCGTCAGGCAAATGCCCAAGACTTCGTCCAGGCTCCCGCAAAACCCGCTGCACATAACCAGGCAAATAACTACCACTCCTAAGCATAGCATTACAAGCCTTCCTCAATCGAGCCTCCTCCCGCAGCAAACCATCCAAACGCACTTGAAGCCTCAACTCCCCAACATCACATCCGCCCAAAAACTGCTGAACAGCCAAATTCACAACACGGTTAAACGAAACATTATGCTCCCTACAAAACCGCAACAACAAAGGATACAAACCACGCCAAAAATACACAGCTCTATGCATAAGAACCTACTTCCACCGCAACTATGTTAAAATGTAGCACGCTTTTGGGAGGCTTAAAGCGGCTTTCTAAGCGACGCTTTCGCCGAAAACGGCTTAAATCGGGCTTATCAACCAACGTGCTACATTTCGCATTAGAAGCGGAAGACGTAGTTCTATTTAGAATGTTTTTTGATGGTGTGTTTTTTGCAGAGTGTGTGGTGGCGTTTTTGATTTTGTTATTCAAGAACTTCGCCTCGGTATACTTCAACGGATATTGTGTTTTCGAGGATTTGGCATAGTTGTTTTAGGGTTTTGTTTATTTGGTTTAGCTGTTTTGCGATTTCGATTAATGCTGCGCGTGGCTGGTCCGCTAAAGGTAAACCATCTAATTCTTCTGCGTTTTCGGAAGGTTCATATTTGCCGCTGGTTTTTTTGCTTGTTTTTTCTGTTTCGGTAGGGTTAGACATTTCTTGTCACTCCTAATGCCTTTTTGGTTTCTTCTGGGAGGAAGGACATTTCGGCTAATGCTTTCAGCAGTAGAAAACGAACCGTGTCGCTTCTTGTTGGGTCGCGTCTTTTATTCTTGATTTTGTCAACTATTTCGACTATATCTTTGGGAAGCCAAATGGTTGTTCCGTCCAATTGGACACCCTCTTTTTTAGCTAAAGGCTTATATTGATAATTGAAGTAATAAGCTTTCGAGAAGTAACAATATTATTGAAAGTAATAATACAGAAGGTAAGTATATGCCGTATCTGCAGAAGATTAAAGAACATCTGGAAAAGGATGTTATTGAGCCCTTAAGGCTTTTAGAAGCAACTCAAAACTTGACGAATCTTGAAATTAAAGTTCTTAGGGAGTTGGCTTATAAGGGGCCTCTCAGCGGTTATGATTTTCACCTTGGCGGACATAAATGGCGTAGCAACCGTGAAGCCATATGTAGCAGCAGAAGCTGGCTTATCGTTCGAAAACGACTTTTAGACAAAAAACTGATACGCTCAATATCTCTGCGGAAAACTCGATCAAACGACAAGAGGGGAAGACGGAAAGACCTCTACTGTTTGACCTTAAGAGGGTTAATCCTGCTGTCGTATTTCAGGCTAATTCCACTTGGCGACGTCGTAAAAGCTGCGGGAAAAAACAAGTTGGATTCCTTAATTTTCAAAAAGTGGGATGAAATATTGCAATTCATACCTGAGGATTGTGCGTTCACAATATTGGCTAATGTGGTTGAAGAATTAGGCTATACTACAATAGCGGTATCTGAGCTTGAACTGCTCAAGGATTATAAACGACTGCTTAATCACAGCGACGAAAGCATTGAAAGCAGTTTTTCAGAAACCTTCCTTAGACTTTTAGCAGATCGTTCGATTTGCGTTAGCTTAAAATTAGAAGAACGAACTGCGCTACTAAAGAGTGACCCTACATTCAGAAAACTCTTCATGCAAATAGCCGTTGAACAAACAGAATACCTCAAGTCAGAACTAGACTGGTACCAGAAGCTTCTCTCCAAGATGGCCTAGAAAAATCCTTACATGCAATTTTTTGAGGTTTTAAAATTTTTTGTAAATATATAATCTTTCGGTGAGCTTCTGTTAACCGTTATTAACAGAAGATAAACTTCCATGAATGAAAATTCGAGTGGCTGAATTTCCTATATAGGAAAAGCGTTTCGAAAGGCAGAAACAGCGAAACAGAGAGAGTATAAGTATATAATCTTTAAAATACTAAGCCTGGGGGATCCTCAAAACAACATTTTCTATTTCTTAAATAGAAAATAACTGAACCATACAAAACCACCTTCCGTTAAACATT
>Ga0315298_1002045_pt1 | contig 35525 bp, 33 predicted proteins | sample WHS_1_MG_FD_203077 | JGI IMG/M metagenome (GOLD analysis project Ga0315298, IMG submission 203077) | Extremophilic microbial mat communities from Washburn Hot Springs, YNP, Wyoming, USA - WHS_1_MG | ecosystem: Environmental > Aquatic > Thermal springs > Hot (42-90C) | place: USA: Wyoming...
GCTCCATGTCAGTGAGCAAACGCAGGAAAGAGACCGACCCATGAGCTCGGCTTTACCCATCCCGGTGATCGCGCCGGCCCGCCCCGCGCACACGCGCGACCAGCTCGAGCGCGCCTTTGCTGAGTTCTTGCGCCTCGACGTGGCTGCGGGCGACGCCGCGCCGGCCACCGTGCGCAGTTACCGCGCCGAGGTGGCGGCTTGGGTGCGCCGGTGTGAAACCAACCGCATCGATCCGGCTACCGCGACCGTTGCCCACATCAAGCTGTTTCGCGCCGAGCTGGTCGAGCGCGGCTATCAGCCCGTCACCATCGGCTGGAAGCTCACCGTCGTGCGATGCTTCTACGAAGCGGGCCGCAGCAGCGGCTTGCGCCAGGATAACCCCGTGGCCGGCGTCCGTCCCCCTCGCGTGCGGCGAGCGGCCGAGGACTTCAAGTATCTGACCGCCGACCAGCTCGCGCGCCTGCTGGCGGCGGTGCCTGGCCCTGACGAGGCCACCGGCGTCGAGCAAATCAAGCGCCTGCGCGATCGGCTCATGCTGAGCCTGATGGCCCTGCACGGCTTGCGCACCGTCGAGGTCCATCGCGCCAGCCTCGAGGATCTGACCGAGCGCGGCGGCTCCACCGCCCTCTTGGTACGCGGCAAAAGCGGCCAGCGGCTGCTCTTCCTGCGCCCAGACACCGGCGAAATACTCGCCCGCTACCTCGAGCTGCGCGGCGAGATGCCTCCTGATGAGCTCGGGACACCCTTGTTTGTGGCCTTAGATCGCGGCTTTAAAGGCCACCGGCTCAGTCGCCGCCACATCCGCGCGATCACCGACCACTACTTGCACGCTGCCGGCCTGAAGCGCCAAGGCCTGTCCTGCCACGCCTTGCGCCATACCGCCGCTACCCTGGGTTACCTGCACACCGGCGATCTGCGCGCCGTGCAGGAACTGCTCGGCCACGCCGACCCGCGCACCACCGCCCGCTACGCGCACGTGGTGGACATGGCCAAGCGCAACCCAGCGCTGTTTATTCCCGTCAGTGGCCTGTGAGTCCAAGGACACCTCCGGCCCCCTGGGTCACAGCAAGGAAGGGAAAGCTCAGGGCAAGCCGCGCCGCTTACTTACCGCGCGGCCGCGTGTGGGAAACTAAGAGGGGAGAGTGATGCGGGAACCAGACGCAGCGGCGTTCCGACCGCCTTCAGCCGATGATCCCGTGCTGGCCGAGGTCGTGCGGCGCCTGGTCGAGGTGTATCATCCCCTGCGCATCTACCTGTTCGGCTCTGTGGCGCGCGGGGACGCGGGCCCAGACAGCGACTACGACCTCATGGTCGTGGTGCCCGACGAGACGCCGGCCGAGCTGCAGGACAGCAAGTTGGGCTACCGAGCCCTTCAGGGTCTGGGGATCGCGAAAGACCTTCTGGTATGGCCTCGGCGCTTCTTCGAGGAGCAGTTGCACCTTCGCGCCTCCTTACCCTCAACGGTGCTCGACGAGGGCAAGTTGCTTTATGCCGCATGATCCGGTGCGGGCAGCCCACACCAAGCGCTGGCTGGCACTGGCGCGGGAAGACTTAGCTTACGCGGCGCACGCCCTTTGTGCGCAGCCGCCGTTTCTCAAGGACGCCCTCTTCCACTGCCAGCAAGCCTGCGAGAAAGCCTTGAAGGCACTTCTCACTTGGCATGACACCCGTTTCCGCGCGGTCCACGATCTCGATGAGCTGGGCAAGCAATGTGTGGCCGCAGATCCCACGCTGGCGAGGCTCGTGGACCGGATTTCTTCACTGACGGTCTACGCCGTCCGGCTGCGCTACCCAGGGACCGATTACGTGCCGAGCAACCAGGAGGCAGAATCGGCTCTGGGCCTGGCCCGAGAGCTACTCGACGCCATCCTCGCCCGGCTGCCCGAGGAAGTGCGGCCGTAACTCTCACGCCCTGCGCGCACACCTCGGGTCCCGTGAGTTACACGCTCGGGAAAGCAGTTTGCGCTCAGGGAAGGCCCAGGCAGGCGCGCAGCGGGAGGCCCAGTGGCTTCTGACAGCCCGCCAGGTTGGCGCGCTTGACAGCCGGGCTGTAAGACGGGTCGAAGTTGTCTACCACCGTGACGCCCCAGCCCTCGGCCAACAGCTTCTCCACCAAGTGGCTACCGATGAATCCCGCTCCGCCGGTGACTAGCGCTGTTCTCATGGGATCCTCAACGCCCAGCACTCCGCACTCTAACCACCGGCATCGCAGCCAGGTTCCGGTGCAACGCCTCCGCAAACGGCACCAGCACTGTAGGCGCGGGCGCGGCGCCAAAACAGCGCTCCAAGCGCAGGCAACCATCCGGCTTCAGTGGGATCTCCATCCTCCAGCAAGGCTCACCGTTGGCCTCAACCAGATCTTCCTCAAAGCACCGCCCCGCCCAGCGCAGCTCCGCCCGGCTGAAGCCAAAACGCGTGCACGCCTCCCGGACCGCCGCCCAGCGCTCCTCCTCCGTTTGAGCCTTACCAAGCGCCTCTTCAAAAGCCTGCAACGCGAGCTGGTTCACCAGGTGCCGCCGAAAGGCCCCCTCCACAAACATCCGCCCCGCCGTCCCAAACTCCACGTAACCCAAATGCTGCACCCCAATCCAAGCCGCCCCGCAAAACAGCACGATCACGAGTCCCTTGGCCTCCCCACGACTCAAACTGCTCATCAGCGACAGCGCCGCCGCCAGCCCACAAGCTCCATAAAGCAGCAGCACCACCCGCCGCGGCGTCAGCCCCCGCGCCAGCAGCCGATGATGAATGTGCCCCGCATCGGCCTTGAACAGTGGCTGCCCCCGCAGAAAGCGGCGCGCAATGGCAATCGCCGTATCGAGCAGCGGCACCGCCAGCGCCATCAGCGGCGCCGTCATCCCTAACACCGTGGCCGACTTCTGCCCCCACAGCACCCCAAAACAGCCCAAAACAAACCCCAGCGTCAGGCTGCCCGAATCACCCAAGAAAATCGAGGCCGGGTTGAAGTTGTAACGCAAAAAGCCCAACAGCGCCCCAGCCAGCGGCACCGTGGCCAGCGCCAGCGGGACGTTGTTCTGAAGCAACGCCCCCAGCAGAATCGTCACCGTGGCGAACAAGGCCGCGCCGGCGCCCAACCCGTCCACGCCGTCAATCAGGTTGAAGGCGTTCGAGCAACCGGCTAGCCACACGAGCGTCGCTGGGAGACTCAGCCAAGCCGGCACCGCCAAGCCAGCTACGGCGCTGATCTGCACACCCGCCCAGAAGACGATGTAGCCGGCGGTGAACTGCACTACGAGCTTGTGCCAGGGCCTCAGCCCACGCACATCATCAGCTAGACCCGCGACGAACACCAAACCCGCGCCGGGCAAAATGCGCCACGCTGTGGGCAGCGCATTCTCAACCAGATTCCCACCCGCCAGCGGCGAGAGCATCAGCAGCCCCAGCGCGCCTAAGTAAGCCGCAAAAATGGGCACGCCGCCCACGCGCGGCACTGGCACGCGGTGCAAGCGCCGTCCGCCGTCAGGCTGATCCACCCACCCCCACCGCCGGCAAAGATTGCGCCACAGCGGCGTCAGAAACAGCGCGAGCAGGAAGGATGCGAATGCGAGGACGCCCAGCGAGTACATAGCCCAGATGGTGTTACACTGGTTTCCGGTATGGCCCTACGCTATGTGCTCAGCGACTACCTCGAACAGGCTTTGGCGCAGGCCGTTTACGATAAGCTCGAAGACGGCACATTCAGCGGCCGGATTCCCGCCTGCCCGGGTGTCGTCGCCTTCGGCGCCAGCCTGTCCGAGTGCGAGCACGAGCTGCGATCGACGCTGGAAGAATGGATTCTCCTGGGCCTGAAGCTGGGTCACCCGCTGCCGGTAATCGGCGGCATCGATTTGAACCGGGAGCCGCTGCGTGAGCCGGTGGACGCCCTGTAAGCGCCGCGACTTCATTCGAAAGCTGCGCTCGCTGGGTTTCGACGGGCCGTTTTTCGGGACGCGCCACTCCTTCATGGTGTGGGGCACACATCGCTTGGCAATCCCTTCCAAGACGGAGTATTCTGTGGCCCAGTTGCGCATGCTGCTCAGCGAGGTGGAGGCTATCCTGGGACGACCCGTGAGCCTCGAGGAGTGGGAGGGACTCTAACCTCAACCCCCGCCTGCGCCGACTCCAGTCTCCCTGTCCGGATGAGCTCACCCCGAATCCATTCGTAGGTGATCCGCACGCCCTCCTCGAGCGGCGTCTGCGGCTCCCAGCCCAGCACCTGCCGGAGGCGTGTGTTGTCGCTGTTGCGCCCCCTCACCCCTTGCGGTTTCGTCAAATCATAGCGCTTCAGGATCCGCTTGCCTGCAATCCGCGCCACGATGTCCACCAGCTCGTTGATCGAAACCAGCCGGTCCGTGCCCAGATTCAGCGGATGGGGATAGTCGGAGCGCATCAGCCGGTAAAGACCCTCCACGCAGTCGTCAATGTAGCAGTATGAGCGCGTCTGCTGCCCGTCACCCCACACCTCAATCTCATCCCCATCGTTGGCCAGCGCCACCTTGCGGCAAATGGCCGCCGGCGATTTCTCCCGGCCGCCATCGTAGGTTCCCAACGGTCCGTAGATGTTGTGGAACCGCACCACCCGTGTCTCCAGACCAAAATCCTCACGGTAGTGGCGGCAGGTGCGCTCCATATAGAGCTTCTCCCACCCATAGCCGTCTTCGGCATCCGCCGGATAGGCGTCTTCCTCCTTGAGCGGCGTCACATCCGTGGTGTTCTGCCGGTAGCCTGGGTACACGCAGGCGCTCGAGGTGAACAAGAAGCGCTTCACTCCGTTGATTCGAGCTGCCTCAATGGTGTTCATGTTGATTTGAGTGTTGTCGCGCACGATCTCGCCTTACAAGTGCTATACTCGGACACAGCCATGGCGCGCGCGCTCAAAATCATCGTCGAGAAACACCCCGATGGCTACGTCGCCTACCCCCTCGGCTTGAAGGGCATGGTTGTGGGCCAGGGCGACACATACGAAGAGGCTCTGGCGGACGTGAAGTCGGCCATTCGTTTCCACATTGAAACCTTTGGGCAACAAGCCCTGCCTGAGGACTGGCAAGTGCTTGAAGCTTTCGTCGCCGAAACCACGCTCGCGCTCTGATGCCCAAGTTCCCTGTGGATGCGCCCCGCGACCGAGTGATCGCTGCTTTCCGCAAGCTCGGCTTTGAAGTCGTTCGGGTTGGCAATCACATCTCCATGCGCCGGCAAAGGCCCGACGGAACTGATTTCCTGACCATTCCCGGTCATACCACCCTCAAAGCTTCAACGCTCCGCACCGTTCTGACCCAAGCCGGGATCAGTCGGGAGGAGTTCTTGCGGGCTTACGAAGAAAGCTAACCACCACACGCCGGGGCCCACTGCCCCCTCGGCAAGCAGCCTTGGCAAGACTTGACCGGCCCGCGGCGAACTGCGGCTGGGACATCAGAAATACTTGGAGTTCATCAGCAGCCGCTCGTTGGACTTCTGAGTAGTAAGCCAACCCCTGCTTCGAAAAATCATGCGTTCCTTGCGCCTTGTCCAACCCCCACCGCCTCCTCGCAATACCATCTATAGGTCGCCTCGATCCCCTCCCGCAGCGGGATCTTCGGTCGCCAGCCCAGGGCGCGCAGGCGCGAGACATCGAGCAGCTTGCGCGGCATGCCATCGGGCATCGAGGGATCGAAGCCGATCTCGCCCCGGTAACCCACTACCTCGCGCACCAGCGCCGCCAGCTCCGCAATCGTCAGATCCTCGCCCGTCCCCACGTTGATGATCTCGCCCTCGTCGTAGTGCCGCATGAGGAAAAGCGCGGCATCCGCCAGATCGTCCACGTGCAGAAACTCGCGCCGCGGCGTCCCCGTCCCCCACAACACCACCCGCGGCGCACCCGCCAGCTTGGCCTCATGAAAGCGGCGAATCAAGGCCGGCAATACATGCGAACTTTCCAGATCGAAGTTATCCCCCGGCCCGTACAGGTTCGTCGGCATCAGACAAATGGCGTGGAAGCCGTACTGCCGCCGGTAAGCCTGGCACATCTTTAGACCCGCAATCTTGGCGACCGCGTAAGCTTCGTTGGTCGGCTCCAGCGGCCCCGTCAACAGATACTCCTCCTTGATCGGCTGCGGCGCCTGCCGCGGATAGATGCAGGATGAACCCAGAAACAACAGCTTCTTCACGCCATGCTTCCAGGCGGCATGAATTACGTTGGTCTCGATCACAAGATTTTCGTAAATGAATTCCGCGGGCCGCGTGTTATTAGCGTGAATGCCGCCCACCCGAGCCGCCGCGAGAAAAACATACTCCGGTCGCTCGCGTGCGAAGAACTCTTCGACCGCCTTCTGGTCTAGTAAGTCCAATTCCTGGCGCGTACGCAATACAAGGTTTCCGTAACCTTCCCGCTGCAAGCGCCGGCAAATAGCCGAACCTACCAAACCGCGATGCCCGGCGACGTAGATCCTGGCCTGCGGCTCCATCTCAGTCGCGTCCTCCCGAAACCGCCGGGAATCCATTCTCCACCAGAAGCTTCTCGCGGCGCGCCAGCTCCAGGTCGTGCTCCACCATCATGCGCACCAACTCGGCAAAACGCACCTTCGGCGCCCAACCCAGCTTGGCCCGCGCCTTGGAAGCATCCCCTTCCAGATGCTCGACCTCCGTGGGACGGAAGTAGCGGGGATCCTGCTCCACGTACCGCCGCCAGTCCAGCCCTACGTACCCGAAAGCCGCCTCCAGAAACTCCTTCACCGAATGCGACTCCCCGGTGGCAATCACATAATCGTCCGGTTCGGGCTGCTGGAGCATCAGCCACATGGCCTCCACGTAGTCGCCCGCGTAACCCCAATCCCGGCGCGCTTCCAGATTGCCCAGATAGAGCTTCTGCTGCAAGCCGTGCACAATCCGGCCCACGGCGCGCGTGATCTTGCGGCTGACGAAGGTCTCGCCGCGCTGGGGCGATTCGTGATTGAACAGGATCCCATTGACGATGTACAGCCCGTAGGCCTCACGGTAGTTGACCGCGTACCAGTGCGCCGCCACCTTGCTCACCGCGTAAGGACTGCGCGGGTAAAACGGGGTTCGCTCGTTCTGCGGCGGCGGCGCCGCCCCGAACATCTCCGACGAGCCGGCCTGATAGAAACGAACTTGCCGTCCGGTCCGCTCCACGTAATCCCGCACGGCATCGAGCAACCGCAGCGTGCCCAGCGCCACCGTGTCCGCCGTGTATTCGGGCTGCTCGAAGGACACCCGCACGTGGGACTGAGCGCCCAGGTTGTAGATCTCATCCGGGCGCACCCGCTCGAGAATCCGGCTCAGGCCGGTGCCATCGCACAGATCGCCGTAATGCAGAAACAGCCTCACGCCCGGCTGGTGCGGGTCCTGGTACAGATCCTCGATCCGCGCCGTGTTGAAGCTGCTGGCCCGCCGGATGACGCCGTGGACTTCGTAGCCTTTGGCCAGGAGAAGCCGCGTCAGACAGGAACCATCCTGGCCAGTGACGCCGGTAATCAACGCGACAGGCATTGCGCCACCATGGCCGCTGTCGGCCGCCCCTCCAGCAGGATCTGGCAGACCCGTCTCACGCCCAGCTTGCGGTCGTAGTTGGCCTCGAATGCCCACCGCGCCCTGGCGCCTGCGCGCACGATCTCGTTGCGATTCCTTTCAAGTTCGTCGAGTAATTCCACGAGCACCTCAATTTCTCCCGGTTCGACCCACCAACCACAGCCATACCGTTCGATGGTCCGGGCCGGGGTAGCCTGCCGGGGACCAATGAACAGGACCGGCCGACCGGCGGCCATCAACCCGTAGATCTTGCTCGGCACGATGCATCCCAGAGCTTCCCTTTTCTGGGTTACCAGCCCGATGTGACAGCGAGCCAGGTGACTCGAAAGCCGCGCCAGTGGGCTATACGGTTCAAATGAAACGTGGTCCCAGGCGCCGCGCTGGCATTTCCTGCGGAGTGCCTCGAACCCCACTCCACCGCCTGCGAACCGGAAGCGGAACCGGGACGGATCCCGCAATCGCCAGACCAGCTCGCACAGCGTTTCCGCCTCGTGCGCCAAGCCCAGATTACCCGAGTAAAGCAGGGTCAGCGGTCCCTCCGGGAAGGGCGCGGGGCGGATCGCTTCCCCGTCGGCCCAGTTCTCCGCCTCGTGAATCTTTTCCGCTCGGACGCCGCGGCTGACCAGTCTGGCCTTCATACATTCCCCGAGAGCAATGATGCCATCGCACCGTTGCCGCGGGAAATCGAGCAGTGGCGCAACCAGCCGGGCAAACCCGTCCATAACGCCCGCCGCGATCGCTACATCGGGGTAAATGTCCATCTCCCAGAGGTAGTGCCGGCACCCATGGAGGCGAGCGGCGAGCGAGCCGGCCAGATGCAGCAGCGGCGGTGTGGTCATAGTCACCAGCACATCAGCGCGCGAGTCTTTGAGTCCGCGAAACGTCGCCAGCACGAGGAAGGAAAGGTACGAGGCTAGCCGCCCCCCGTCATCGCGAGCGAATCGCAGCTCACGAACGCGTGTGACTTTCACCCCGTGTGAGGGCTCGACACTAGCCTGGACCTCCGAGTAGCCACCCTGCCCGCAGATGACGCAGACTTCGTGTCCCCCACGGACCAATTCCTCGGCTACATCGGCCAGCAACAGGCCGGTGGGCGCTTCATCGGGGGGATAGAACTGGTTCAGGAAGGTGAAGCGCATACAATTGCGAAGCGGCTCACAGCGCCGGTGCTTTAGTTCCCCGGCATGAGCATTTGCCGAGCGACCGCCCGAGCCATCAGCAAGTTGCCGCGCTCGTTGGGGTGGACGTCGTCCCGAAACGCGCCCTGGCCGCGGTCGGGTTCCCGGTGAAGCACCTCACCTTTCCGCGAACGCTCGGCGTTGCTCGCTGAGGCTGGTATTCTCGCTTTTGTAAAGGAGGAACGGGCCTAATACCAAGACGTCCATTTGGGTCCGCAGGAAGCAGTCAAGCGCTTCCTCAGGGGTGTTCACGATCGGCTCGTTTTCGTTGAAGGACGTGTTCAACAGCACCGGCACGCCTGTGAGCTCTTCGAAGCGCGTGATCAGCTTCCAATAAATCGGGTTGACCTCTTTCTCCACCGTTTGCAAGCGACCGGTGCTATCCGCATGCACCACCGCGGGTATCCTGTCTCGCATCGCCGGCTTGACCCTATAAGCCGTGATCATGAAAGGCGACGGATAATCCACCTCGAAATACTCTCCCATCCGCTCGGCCAAGATCGAAGGGCAAAAAGGCCGGAAGGGCTCCCGATACTTAATTCGCCGGTTCAGAATATCTTTCATGTCGGGCCGTCGGGGATCCGCGAGGATGCTTCGGTTGCCCAAGGCACGCGGGCCAAACTCCATGCGCCCTTGGAACCAACCGACAATCCTTCCCTGCGCAATCTCCCGGGCCGCGCAGTCGATCAGCGCCTCCTGCTCAAGCTGGTGAAATCGGGCACCTGCTTTCTCCAGCGCGGTGCGGATCTCGTGCTCCGCGTACTCGGGTCCCCAGTAAGCGTGCCGCATGATGAACGTCCTCGGTCGTCCCAACAACTGGTGCCAGACGTAGAGTGCCGCGCCCAACGATGTGCCAGCATCACTAGCTGCGGGCTGAATCCAAACGTCCTGGAAGTCCGTACGCTCGAAGATCTTTCCATTGGCGGCGCAGTTCAGAGCAACCCCTCCGGCCAGACAAAGCCTCTTTTGGCCTGTCTGTCGCTGTACGTGATTGAGCAAAGCAAAGTAGTTCTCCTCGAGCACCTGCTGGACGCTGGCAGCGATGTCAGCATGGCGCTCCTCGATTTCGGTGCGCGGCTTCCGCGGACCGCCGAATACCTCCAGCATTTTCGCCGAATACACCGGCCCCAGCACCGGCTCGCAGTCTTCCCACGTCATATCCACCCCGGCCGTATGGTGGACGAAGTATTCAAGGTTGAGCCGCACCTGATCCCCGACGGTTCGAACGACCTCCCGAACCCGCGACGACCAGCGGGGCTCACCGTACGCCGCCAAGCCCATCATTTTGTACTCATCGCCATATTTCGGGAAACCCAAGAACTGGGTAAACGCCGTGTAAAAGATACCCAGTGAATGTGGGAATCGTACCCCACCCATCACCTGGATACGGTTCCCTCGCCCCACGCCCCACATCACACTCGAAAAGTCTCCAAAGCCGTCGATTGACACAACTGCCGCCTCCTCAAAGGGTGAGCAGAAAAAGGCGCTGGCCAGGTGGGCCCGATGATGCTCCACGAAATACACTTGCGCTCGGCCATCCAGCCCCAATCTTTCAGCTACGCGCGCCACGCGTAGCAAATTCTTACCTCGATGCAAAGCCCGCCGCCAGTACCCTGGGCGCAGAGCAACGCGAAGGACCTTCTCCCAAAAGTGCGCCTTCGGGTTCCGCGAGATGGCTACGCAGTCCGGGGGCTCCCCACTCAGGCAAGCAGAGGCTGCCGCCGCCGGAAAGCCAGCCCAGTGCTTGATGCGGTTGAAGCGCTCCTCCTCGGTTGCGGCTACCAGCTGCCCGTCCGCCAAGAGGGCTGCCGAAGCATCGCCGTGGAAAGCGTTAAGACCCAAGATGCGCATAGAACCCCCTGAGGTTTGCCGTATTCCTGATCGTCGGTGCTGTGCTCTTTCCGGCCACGGGAGCCATGGCCCTTACATGCTGGCCCCGATCAGCAATGATCGCTCCAACATTCTCTAGCTTGTCCCGTGACTTCTCAGTCCTCTGCCTCCCGAGAGTCCGGACTACCACCTCGGCGACACCTCCTTTGGCCGTCCGCGCAGGACATAAAGCAACTCATGGATAGGACGCGCCAACGCTGAGTCGTACACCAAGTCAGTCGCCCACTGCGTGTGAAAAACTGCCAACGCCAACCAGTCCAGCGCAGACCGATGCAACCGAACCGGAGAGCGGACCTCCTCGATATTTACGTTGATTGATAGATCCTCTAACGTGCGTGGCATCATGCCTTCTGCCACCGCCAGACGAAGGTGGGATACCGTCCTGGGCTCCACGCCCATGATTTCACAACATACCCTTTCCGCGGCACCAAGCTCGCCAGTGATCAGGAGATTTCGCCGGACCGGGAGTCCATTCATGGGGCCCGACTTGTCCAAAAAGTACGTGCCGTCAAAAATCGTTAACCGGCAGCGGAGCAACTTATTGATCGCGACTATTTTCCGATCGAAATCCGGGTGATGCTTTACACGCTTGACGTCCGGTATGCAGCCCCACTGATTCTTGAACCCGAGGCTAACTCGGGTCATAACGTGCACCTTAGGTACCGGAACCGTTATGAAAAAGTCGCTTTCTTCTACGAGGAGACGCGGCAGATCGATTCGAACCTCCCGGCCTCGGACGACCGCAGCGCACTTTACACGCGGTTGCCGGCTGAGATTCACAGCAGAGATGCTGTATCTGCGACAGAGCGCCGGTAGGCCGTGGCCAGCGAAGGCCTCGTCAGCGGACCATGCCGCCGAGCCACCATCGGACTCCACAATACGAATATGCGTTGTAAACTCCCTGAGCACACGGACAGCTGCCTCCAACACGGCAGGCGAGGTAGTTACGCCGGGCTTATACCTAGGGTAAGTAAAATTAGGTTTGATGGAAATCCGGCTATCCCTAGTAATTGAGGTTTCGAGCCTTAGACTTTCGAGGGCCCGCCGTATGGGATGTTCCAGCTGCCCACCCATGGTCAGGTGCTCTATCCAGACGAGGTTTGGGACCATCTTTGGCGACGAACCTTTCCCGGATGTTATGTCCGCCGTAGCAGGTGTGACGGCTGTGCACGGAGCCACTGATGCAGCATCGCTTCTGCTGCCGCCGAGGCGCCATTACGCGGCGCATGACCCGCAGGGCTCGGGCTTGGCTTCTATCCTGAGCGGCCGATCGTAGATCGGCTACACCTGCTGCGCCACCTCTTGCCAAGCCAGGCCCTCCTAGGCGAATGGTTCCCAGTCGCCCATCCTCGCGCGCCCCGTGTCGGTCGGTTCCGAGCGCGGCACAACCCCCTTCGCCACGGTTCTGCGGGGTGTCCTCGGGTTACCGACGACGGGTCACGCGCGCCAACCCGTATTCCGCGTTCCCGCAGCCGAGTTCCGTCGGCCAAGCTTCCGGCGACAGCGATCCCGCAATCGGCAGCCAGCGAAAGCACCAAGAAGAGACCAGCAGAGGCACCCTACACTCTCTTCTGTAAGGTAAGGCTGCCTGCCTAATGAAAAACGCAGTCAGGTTCTGCGCCCTGGTTCAGCACCCAGTCGTAGACCGCTTTCATCCGGCGGGCGACATTGGGCCAGCTGAAGTACTCCCCGACGAGCTGCCGCCCTCGCTCGCCCATGGCACGGCGCTCGGCGGAGCTTAATTCGAGCGCGGCAGCGAGAGCACTGCCAATCCCTTGCACCGTGGCATCCACCCACCAACCGCACCCGCGTTCCTGTAAGATCTGCCAAGGCGTGCCCCGTCCCGCGATGACCGGCGTCCCGGAAGCCAATGCCTCGGCTACGACCAAGCCGAAGTTCTCAGCGAACGAGGGCAGCACGAAAAGCTCGCTGGAAGCTAACAGGGCCCACTTTTCTGCGCCGTAAACAGCCTCTCTCAGCTCAAACCCTTCATCGAGTCCGCAGTCAACAGCCAAGCGCGCCAGCCGGCGCCGGTAGCCCGGATAGTCCTCCTGACCCGCCACGACCAGTTTCCAACCCGGACGTACCTGCTGGGCCCAAGCAAGCACGAGAATCTCGAGGTTTTTCACCGGATGCAGGCGGCCCAGGTATAAAACAATGCGTTCCTTGGGACCGGTCGAACGTACCGGCAGCGGCACACCGAGCGGAACTACTGCTACGGGTGCGGTCAAGCCCAAACGCCGGAGGCTTTGCAGTTCGTTCTCGGAGGTGGCATGCAGCACTGCAGCCGACGTCAGAACTCTCCGTTGGAATAACCACCACGCCGGCAGCTTTTTCCAAGACCTGTGCCTCATTGCCTCCTTCCCGCACATGCCACAGGCCGACACAACCAATGGCGCCCCAACCCCTTTGCACCAGCGATACGCCACCCAGTTGTGGTACTGCCAAATACCCATGAGATGTACCACGTCTGGCCTCAGCTCGCGCAATTTCCGTATCCAGCCGAAGCTGAAACCCGCGAGCAGATCGCAGGACCCACGCACCCAGGCCACCTTGACCCGCTGCCATTCCGGTAGATCTGCCTCCGTCCAGCAGTCCTTACCCGAAACCACAACCACATCGTATCCCAAGCACCCGAGCTCCTCACTGAGCCACCTGACAGCATCAGCCCGCGCCGTGGCACGCCGCGAAACAGTGTTCACCAAAAAGCCCACGCGAGGCATCCGTCCCAAAATGAAATTGCCTCCACCCTAACTGACGGAGGAGAATCGTGCTATGCCCGAAGCCCGCCACCGCCACGCCGATCGGTAACCAATCCGGCCAAGATCCTGGGCGCCCATAGAAACCGTCAGGGTCTCGAAACTATTGTCGAGCGGGGATCGTCGAATTCCCCGCAGGCCGTGGCAACAGATACGCCATCCAGTCGCACTCCGGCCTGAGCTTGGGCAACCATTCCAGAAAGTCGAGCAGGAGCCTCGCCCCGCCCCCCTCCGGATGCCGACCGCGTCAATGGCAACGAGCATGAGCACTCCCTGCCGAAACACCCTCAGCTACAACGCGGTCATACAACTCCGCGTACTGCTCCGCGATCACCTGGGGTGCATAGCGCTTTACGTTCTCATATCCCTTCGCGATCAGGGCTTCCCGATAATCAGCATCGATGATGACCCGCCGGATTCCTGCGCGAATCGAGTCTACATTGCGCGGATCGACAAGGCACGCGGCTCCCCCCGCCACGTCTCGCATTGGCGAGAGGTCGCTCGTCACAACCGGGCGCCCGATGGCTTGCGCTTCTAGGATGGGAAGTCCGAAGCCCTCAGCGAGGGAGACGAACACCACCAAATCCGCTTCCTCATAACCGCGCAGCAGCTCTTCGTCCGATAAATCGACCCCGTTCTCGTAGCGGATGCCGAGATCGTCCAAGAACTGGCGCTGCCGAGGACTTAGCCGCCCAACCACGTGCAACACGCAGCGCTCGCCCTTGAGCGCTTGCGCGACCCGCTCCAGGTTCTTGTGCGGGGCAGTTCCGACCTGTACGATGCGTGGACACGAAGCATTAAAGCGCTTCGGAAACGCGCGGAAACCGACGGGGACGCAATCCGGAATCACGGTGACCTTCTGCATCACGAACGGGAACAGCCCCACCAGTCTCTTGCGGGTGTGGTCAGAAATCGCCGTAACAAATCTGCAGCGACGCACTGGCCACGAGAAATAAAGCGATTGAAAAAGGATTCTTCGCCAGCCACAAAGTTGAACCAGGTGGTTAAGGCATTCAATCCATGCAAACTGTGGGATCATTTCCCAATCAAGTCCCCTATTACCTTACACCCGCCGTCGCGGCGGAGATGCCCGCGCATCCAATGGGCGGCAAACCGTAAACCGACTGACAACCGCTCATCGTCCGGCGCATTGTGCTGTGGACTATGACCGTACGAAACCAGGTTTCGGTTCCGCGCCGAGCAACCATTGGTAGATTTGATTCGTCTGTGCTGCGATCCTTCACCAACTCAGCCGTGCTTGCACCAGTGAGCGGCCCCTCTGCCCATTGCCTGGAGCTCGGCTTCGCTGAGTTCTAAAGCCGCCGCTAGGGCTTCGGAGATACTTTCTTGGGTGCCCTCAACCCACCAGCCGCAACGCATGGCCTCCAGCAGTCGCCAAGGCGTATTTCGCGTCGCTAGGAGTGGAGTTCCGCCTGCGGGGGCTTCAGCCACTACGAGTCCGAAGATTTCCCTATGTGACGGCAAAATAAACAGCCCAGCTCATGTAACCAAAGTCCACTTCTCCTCGCCAAAGACTGGTGCGCGCAGCTCGAAGTTCTCCTTACGTGGCTAGCGGGCCGCCAGACGGCTCAGTTCAGCGGAGTCACCCGGTAGCTTTCGGGCTCGGCAAGGGCTAGCCTTCACCGCGGACGCCGGTCATGAGCCCAAGCTTCTGGTAATGCTTCCAGATTCTTATCTGGGTGAGGTCGCCCAACACAGGTCACCACCCGCACTGCGCCGTTATCACCCGTGCTCACGGCCGGGATGGCGGGCACATCGATTCCGATCGGCACCACCGCCACAGGATTCGTTAGATCTAGGTGGCGCAAATTCTGAGCTTCCATTTCCGACGTTGCGTGCGATGCTGCGGCCCTGTCAACGATCTTCCGTTGGTCGGTCAACGATGCCGCTCGCTTCTTCAACCTTTTATAGCGTAGAGGCCACGGCTTCAGCATGCCACGCGGGCTTAGGACGAAAGGAACACCCTCTTCGGAGCACAGCGGCACACCGCCCAATTGTGGTACTGCCAGATACCGTGAACATGGACTACACTAGGCCGTAAGTGATGGAGTTGCTTTAACCATCCCGGACTGCAAAAACCTAGCGGCCTGAACGCGGTTTCGAGCAAGACCACGGGGACGTTGCTCCAGGCTTGCAGATCGGCTTGGGTCCACTGATCCGCGGTCGCCAGAACTACCGAGTCCCACCTAAGCTGGCGCAGCTCTTCTACAAAACGTCTCACCACATACCCCCGCGCCGTACTCTGCTGAGAAGTACAATCGATACCATGTATTAGCTTAGGCGTCGCTTTTTTCGCACTTCGTCACGGCGAATGCGCCCCGGATAACCCTCGCATGTCGCCGCTCGAGCTCTGCCCTCCTCACTTTTGCCGTTGCGTCTGCGAGTGGAGTGCCACCAGCGCCAGTAGCTGAGGTCTAATGTGCTGTAACTAGGGGCTCTTTAATGCGGAGCACTTTTCGAATAATCCTCGATGCGGTTGCTCTCCACGCGAACGGCCACACGCGGTGATTGTGGGCCCACACGTAGTCTTGAATCGCTTTCTCCAGTTCCCGCACACTCCGGAAGGTGCCGGGCCGGATCCGCTGCCGCGTGAGCTCGGCCAAGAATAGCTTCAGTTGGTTCAGCCAGGGGCCTCCTTGGCCGTGAAGTGAAACCGTTAATGCGGATGGGCCTCGACCCACTCGAGAACCTTCGGAGGGGTGTGCCAGAATCGGCTGCACTGTCGGCCACTTGGGGGTCTGTCGCTCGGCCTGACCCAGGAACTGGAGAAACCCGGTGTGTCGGTGGCCCCGCAGGCACTTGGCGATGACCTTCGGGACGGCGCACAGCGTCATCCTGCCGGGCCAGATCGATTCGTGGGTCTGGCGTTCCGGAAGACCCGGCGGCAAGGGCAGAACAGTCGAGCATCATTGGTACTAGTGGCCTGTCCCATAGTCACCATTACCATGGGCAAGGGCGTCTACTGAGCGTGCCCTTTCGAACGACACCCCTCGAGTTGACTGAGCAGGAGTCCCAGGACTCCGACACATGGCGGCTTCGCGCGGCCTGCCGGCCAGCGATGTCTTCCGTGCCCGCTTGATTCTGTTGTTGGCCGAAGGCCGCAGCTACGCCGCCATCAAACGGGACTTACACACCACCGCGCCCACCATCGCCCGGTGGAAGCAGCGCTTCCTGGAGAAGCGCATCGACGGGCTGGTGGAAAATCACCACCCGGGGCGCCGGCCTACCGTCATCACGCCCCAGCTCCAAGCGCGGGTGCTGGCGGCCATCCAGCGCCCGCCCAAGGATGGTGCCACGCACCGGTGGTGCCGCAAACTGGCGCGCGAGCTCAGCCTGAGGAAGGACGCGGTCCATCGCATCTGGCGCACGGCGGAGCTCAAGCCGCACCGCCTAGAGCGCTACATGGCTAGCAACGATCCGGACTTTGAACACAAGGTGGCCGACATCATCGGCCTGTATCTGGACCCGCCGCAGCATGCGGCGGTCTTCTGCGTGGATGAAAACTCCGCCATTCAGGCCTCCGACCGGCTGGACCCGGTCCTGCCGCTGTCGCCCGGGCGGTCGGAGCGGTATGGGTTCGAGTACTACCGCCACGGCACCCTGTCGCTGTACGCTGCCCTGGACGTGGAGACTGGCAAGGTGCATGGCCGGACGGCCGCCCGCCACACCGGTGAGGAGTTCGTGGGCTTTTTGGCGGACGTGGTCCGCCAAACCAAGGGCGAACGGGGAATCCGTATCATCCTGGACAACCTCTCGGCCCACAACACCAAAAGGTCGAGCAGTTCCTCGACGAGCATCCCCAAGTGAAACTCCACTTCACGCCGACTTACTCCTCCTGGCTGAACCAGATCGACATCTGGTTTGCCCGCATTGAGCGGGAGGTGATCGCGCGTGGGGTGTTCACCTCGGTGCCCGACCGAGCGCGAAAGCTGATGCGTTACATCCGGGCGTACTCCAAAACCGCTCGCCCCTTCCGGTGGAAGTACTCCGATGTCCCCCGCCGGGTCCGACCATGATAAAGAAGTCACTGCGACAGGCCAGTAGAGCATCATTGCCGTCGCCCCGCCAGGATCGCCATTCGCCATGGCTCGCTCTTCGGTCGCGTGGTTCCTGCCAAGATCCCCAGCACTGTCCAGAAATAGGCATTCACGAGCGGATTTTGAAAGACCCCAACAGCGGCGAGCAGGACCAAGCTGGCTCTGAGCCATCCCCGTACGATTGAGATGCAGTCCTGCCCTCCTCTCGCACCGAGTCCGCGTCTCAGGTGCCAAGACACAAACCCAGCGAAAACCAGCGTACCGAGGAAACCACTCCCTGCCAGCAGATATGGCCACATTCCGAGTACAACCACAATTTGACGGTACGCTACGCCGACCCACCGGTAGTGTGCAAAGGCGGCCTCCCCCCCGAATCCGATACCAAGCAGTGGGCTCTCTTCAAGAATCCTCGGAGTCATCTCAAGGAAGTACCGTCGCTCCCATCCCGACAGATCCGTCCAGGCTGACTTTACGTAGCTACCCAATGACCCAAAATCAATTGAGCTGTCAGACCAGTGGCTTGTGAGCGCCGCCGCCAGAAACACAATGCCCACCCAAGCGGCCACCCGGACGACTGAAAGCGTGCCCTCGGCCAGCAGGAAAGTCACCAGCACTGCCAGAGGAACCATGAGCCATGCCAGCCGCGCGCCCGTCAGGAAGATGTTAGCCAGCGCAATGAGTAGGACTACGTTGGGCCACCAGCCCACCGGCAAACGGAGACCTGCGTTCTGATCTTTGCTCAAACTACAGCCCAACACCAGCGGGAGGTTGCAAACAAGAAAAGCTCCATAGTTCCCAGCCTCAGCAAAGATAGTGTAGATGCGCCGCAGGTTCAACTCACCCACGTCACGCGCGCCGTACACACCTAAACGCACCGTGCGCAGGTCTGCTATCAGTGGCCAGCCCACGGACAATGCAACATACTAGCAGCAAGCGTAAATTCCTAAAAGGCCGACCACAAGCAGAAGCAGACGTGCTACTCCTTGAATCAGCTGCGGATTTCGCCGCACATAGTTTTTTAGTACGACGTAATAACAGAGCCAGAATAACAGGCGGGATAAGTGTATCAACCTCCGGAGTGCAGTGGCTCTCAGGCCACCCACTTCCGCTAAGCTGCCAAACTCAGGGAACACGAGTTCGCTCGTGATGCAGGAGAGAGTCCATAGGACAGCTAGTATGACCACCATGCCGTCGCCAGCGTCACTGGTACTCAGCTGTAACAGCTCGGTATGTCTAAGCACGAACACCACCGCTGCTACCACGTCGGCGCTGATAATCAGGCCAGCGTCTACGCCTAAGCACTGTAGTGGCAGAGCCGCGAGCAACGCCACGAAGAGCCACGGGACTCGAGGATTCATTCTCAAGCATCGACGACCGAACACGAATCCCGGCCGCGGCTCACGCCGCGCGGGCTGCGAAATCGTCCTCGCGGACCTTAATGCACCCCTCACCATAATACGGAACAACTCCGCCAGCGGTCAACCTAATACTACTGGGTCATAAACGTCTGGCGCCACAAAAAGGGCAGCATGGGAGCTGCCGAATCAACCAGGCGGTGATTGCATTCCGGATGCTGGCGATCGAGGCCGCCTGAAAGCGCCGCCCTGGCCTCCGGGCTGCCCCGCGGGCGGTAGTCGGCTGGGATATGGGCTCCTTCCAGGGCGAGTCTTCCGGCACGCGCCGAGGGGAAAAACGGCTCCTCTCGGCGACCAGGAACCCATAGGCGGCAATGCACAGCGTGGCGTGATGATGAAACCCGCGCCATGAGCGACCTTCAAAGTGTCCCAGTCCCAGCTCCTGCTTTAGCTCTAGGTAATCGCGCTCCACGATCCAGCGGTGTTTGGCCAACCGGACCAGCTCTCGCAGCGTGGTGTCAGGCGGCAGGTTGGACAGCCAGTACTTGGTCGGTTCGGCAGCGCCGCGCGGCCACTCGGCCAACAGCCACAGTTCCGGGTGGGGCTCCGCCCGCCAGTAGTCCCGATGCGCCGGCCGGACCCGCACCGCCACAAAGCGCGACTGCAAGTTCTTGTTGGTTCCCTCCCGCCAACTCACCCGGCGCAAGGCTTTCCTGCCCAGTCCCATCACCAGCTCACGCACTGAAACCGGGCGGTGATTCCGGCTGCGCCGCAGCAGCTTGGGTGGGCGGCCCATGCGGCCACGAGGCTTGGCCGGCAGCGGCCCCATCCCCGGACCCCACACGCTGGTCGTGCTCAGCACGCCCACCACGTAGGGCAAGCCCAACTCGCTCAGGCTTTCGCGAAAGCGCGTGTCCGAGCCGTAGCCGGCATCGGCCAACACCACCCCCGCGGCAAGTCCGAGGCCAGCGCTTGGCGAATCTGATCCAGCGCGATCTCGGGCTTGGTCTGAAACTTCACCTCCTCGGGCACACCGGCTTTCTTTCTCCGCGCCCGGTCCTCGGCCCATTCCGGCGGCAGGTACAACCGCCAGGCCACCGGCAGGCTAGCCTGCCAAGTCGCCACCGACAGGGTCACCGCCACCTGACAGTTCTCCTGCTTGCCCAACTGCCCACAGTACTGGCGCGCCACCCCCACCGAATGTCGGCCTTTCTTGGGGATGGCCGTGTCATCCACGATCCAGGCCACAATCGGTTGCCGACGCCTCATCGCGGGCAGGACTTGGGCGCGCACCGCCGCCAGCACGGCCTCATCGCTCCAGGGAGCTTTGGCCACCAGATGATGCAAGGACTGGCGGGCGGCCTGCACGCGCTCCGGGTGCAGGCGAGCGGCCACGGGTTCCACGGACTTGCGCTCGCCGGGCAGCAGCAAGCCGCGGCAGTAGTCTTTGAGGGGTTCCTCTCGGTCCCGATGCCCTGCGGCCTTGGCCAAGCCCTCCACATAGGCCGCAAAGCGCTTCCCCTGCGGGCTTGGCCCCTGATGGGCGCTTCGCATAAAACAATTGGACCACAATATGTTAGTTTTATGACCCAGTAGTAGTAGCCAGCCACTTGCACGTCAGCAGACCCACCGTGGGCAAGTGGCGCGAGCGGTTCCGGCTGCACGGGCTGGCCAGTCTGCAAGACGAGCCGCGCCCCGGCGCCCCGCGCTCGATCAGCGATGAGTGAGTGGAGCGGGTACTGTGGGCCACCTCGGAGACCCTGCCCGAGCAGCGCACCCACTGGACCGCAAGGTAGATGGCCAAGAAGGTGGGGCTGTCGCAGACCGCCATCGTCCGGGTCTGGCCTGCAGCCCCACTGGGTGGAGATCTTCAAGCTATCCTCCGACCCGCTGTTTGTGGAGAAGGTGCGCGTGACATCATGGGGCTGTATTTGAACCCGCCCGAGCGGGCCGTGGTGCTGGGCGTGGACGAGAAGAGCCAAGTGCAGGCGCTCGAGCGCACGCAGCCCATCCTGACTCCGGCCCCGGGGGTGCCGGGGCGCCAGACCCACGACTACCGGCGCCACGAGGCCACTTCGCTGTTTGCCGCCCTGGATGTGGCCAGCGGGGTAGTCATCAGCGATTGCTATCGCCGTCACCGGCATCAGGAGTTCCTGCGTTTCCTGCGGCTGATCGACGAGAGCGTGCCAGCCGAGTTAGGCATACATTTGGTCCTGGACAACTACGGCACGCACAAGGTCTCCAAGGTCAAGGGTTGACTGGCACACCATCCGCGCTTCCAGGTGCACTTCACCCCACCGGGGGCCAGTTGGTTGAGCCTGGTGGAACGGCTGTTTGCCGAGCTCACCGACCGTTGTGTGCGGCGGGGCAGGTACCGGGCCGTGCGGGAGCTGGAGAGGGCCTTGCTTGACTACTTGGACCGACGGAACCAACCCCCCACGCCCTTTGTCTGGATGGCCAGTGCCGACCTGATCCTTGGCAAGGTTGCCCGCCTTAGTAAACGCGCTTCTAACTCAGCACACTAGCTCGCCTTGACCTACACACGCCGTTCCATAAGATGCTAGTTAATCACCCCGCAGACCAATCATTCTGTTCATGATACGCAGCGCCGCCTTTACCACTATGTCATCCTCGCGGGCGCGGACGATCACAAACGCCACCGCGCACGAGATAAAGGCCGCGATCGCATAGGCGACCCAGACGGGCACAAAAGCTCCTCCAATGGCGCCGGCAACAGACACCCCAGTGAGCATGATGCCCCACGCCGCCGCTCCGGTTGTCAGAAGTGGCTTCGTGTCAACGTAGTCACTCGCAGCGTAGAGCAGGTAAACACCCACCGCCCCTTGTGAAATGGCAGTGGCGAGAGCTGCACCCGCAGCGCCCCATGCGGGTATCATGATCGCGTTCAGAGTGATATTGAGAATGCAGCCTCCCAGATTCGCCCGGAGGATAAGGTAGGCTCTATTGGTAGCTATCAGAACGGCAGAAGAGGGCCCCAAGGTTACCAGGAGCAGATTGCCGACCAGGTTGATGCGAAAAACTGCCGAGGCCGATGCGAAGGGCCGTCCGAAGACCAACGCCAGCAGTTCCCCAGAACAGCCAAAGAAGATGGCCGAGCCGAGCAATCCCCCCAGCAAGGCCCACCTCGTGGCGAGTGCATAAATGCGAGATACGACCTCCTTGTTGCCGCAGGCCACCAGCTCCGTGACTTGCGGAAGAAAAAGAACAGTAATGCCCCAGTAAGGAACCAGCGCAGCCCTGGCCAAGGTGCTCGACACATCATACTGCGAGACTAGCGCCGAGTTGGCCAAGTACCCAAGCATAAGAGTGGGGGTTGCGCTCATGATCATGTCGAGGACTCCGGCGCCACAAATAGGTAAGCCGAACGCCCCGACCGACACAACTTGACGCCGCAGGTTGTGATAATCAAGCCTGGGTGCATGCGTTCTCCACAGGTAGACCGCTGCAATTAAAGCGGTTAAAAGCGAGGCAATCACAAACGCCACTGAGCTGGTGACCAATGTAATCCCACCGTCCGCCAAGCTCCACAGGCAGACAAGACGCGCAACGTTCACGCCTAAGTCCAGGAAGAGAGGTCGTGCGACCAGGTCTTTGTAGCCAACACAAATGTAAACGAGCACGCTGAGGATGGACGTAGGCAGAATCATGAACGAAAGGATGATAAGGACCATCGTAAGGTCTGCCAGATGGTATGCCCTCCCGATTGGGCCGGCCAGCGCCACCACCAGCACACCGGCCACCAGCCCCGCGCTCGCACCCAGAAGGAGCGAGGCCGTCGCCGTCGCCGGCTCCCAGCCGCGTCTCTCGCGCCTCCGAAGCTCAGCAATGTGCTTGGAAACCGAGGCGGAGAGACCTCCGGTTATCAAGGCAGACACCATGGTTACTATCGAGTAACCGAGCGCCCACACGCCGAAAACCGCAGGCCCGAGATGACGCGTCAGAATTCCCCGCCAAAACACGCTCAGAGCGGGACCCAGAACCTGCCCAAAGCTCCCAGCCGCACCACCGGCAACAAGGGTCCGCGCAGAGGTCGCCACAAGTCTGTCGGGAGGCGAGACAATTTGCAGACGGCTAGCCACGACCATCCGGGAGCGATGCGTAGTACCCTCCGGCCCCACAACGAGGCTCGGCGAGCCAATTCCCACCCTCGAGATGGCTGAGAGTGAATCCCAGGTGGACAAGGTGCTCAAGAACGTCTATTACCCGATGGCCAAAAGCCGACGACGTGTCTTCGGCCGCCTCAAAAACAACCACAGGCTTTCCTTCACAGGAGAGCAGTTTTTCGGCTCCCCGGAGCACGCTGAGTTCCGCTTCCTCGGCGTCAATTTTAAGAACATGGACTGGAGGGTTACCCAATTTATCTAGAACATTGGCCAGCGTATCCACCTCGACTTCGCCTCTGTACGCAGTCTTGAAGCTTGGGTTTTCGCGAAGACTCCCGTGTGCTTCATAGCCAGCGGGCGGAAAGTAAAAGTTGGCACGGCCGCTGCGATCCGATAGCGCTATGGGCATCACGAGTACGTTGCTAAAATGGTTGAGCTTTATGTTCCGCTCGAGCTGCTCCCTGACTACCGGATTGGGCTCGAATGCCACCACGCGCCCTGTAGGTCCCACTATCGTAGCGGCCTTCAGCGTGTAAAAGCCCGCGTTCGCGCCCACATCAAGAAAGGTCATCCCTGGGCGCAACCGAGAGATAATGGCTGCCTGAACAGCTGGTTCATATAGGTCATCCAAAAGCATGCTCTCAGCCAAAACGCTTGCCGTAGGAAGCCGAATTATCTCCCCGCTTCGGAGACGATGGGTCATCCACCGCACACCCGCGGTCCTCAAAGTGCTCAGCAGCAGGCGGACCCAAAGCCGCCGCATCGCCCTGCTACGTAGACTCCACACCGTTAAACCGCGCGCGATGCCTTCACTCGGCTTGATTCCATCCAGTTTCCGGATCCGGCAGCGTCACAACTTGATTCCGATTCTGCACGTATCGTCAACCCGGTTAAGCAGCATTTGCACCCGATTAGCAACGAAGTACTCGATAACTGCCCGTTTCGCCCCTGCCCAGTAACCATAGTCGTCCAAGATCAGAACGCCTCTGTGACTTAGCTTGGGAAACAAGACTTCGAGCTCTGTCCGTGTCGACGCGTACCAGTCAGTGTACAGCCGAAGTATAGAGATGCTCTCCGGTGCCCGTCGCATGAGGGTCTGCTCAACGGGGCCCTTCACGAATACCAGCTTGGCCGCCGGATACCCGGTGGAGCCCATATTGCGCACCACTTCTTCCAGGCTGGCGAAGCACCAGTGCCGGCCGCCACCGAGCTCGCGGTATCGTTGCAACGCTGGCGTCCCATCCCAACATACGTCGTGCTCGCTCGGCTGGGTCATCCCTTCAAATGTGTCGTACAGCCAGATCTCCCGCAAGTCACCGAGCCGCATCATTGTGAACGCCACGAGCATGCAGCTTCCGCCGCGCCACACGCCGCATTCCACTACGGCCCCTGGAATGCCCGCTTCGATCACGTACCGCACTGCCTGGTACAGGGCGTACATCCGCTCAAGCGAGGTCATGGTATAGGGCCGGCACCGTGTGGCAATTTCGGTGAAATCGCTATCCAGATCAAGGTCCGGGACGGACGGTCGAACGCGCGTTATCCGGCACCCGAACAGGCCTAAGGCCCGATTGATTGGGCGTACCATTAGCTGGCGCAGGATCCTTGACCAGCCGTGCATCATTACAACGTGCCCCTCTCCCGTCGGCGGCTGCGCGAGGCGCAGCGCCTCACCGACGGCTTCGAGTTACCAATTGCGGAGTAATCAATCACCGCCGCGATCACTCCCCCAATTCCGTTTGTGGAACCTACAACTTTTAGGTAGGGGTGGTGTTAGTGCAGGTAATTAACCGGACACAGAACAGGAAGCAATAGACGGCGTCGAAAGTTTTACCTTTTCGGAGATAAAGGCTACGAGTAAGAGGGTTGGGACTTTTTGGGTTGGCCGTAAGAATTCGGGAGGAAGGTCAGCGTGCGCAGGTGAGGGATCACGCAACTTACAAGCTCGCCATGGTCGGGAAAGCCGAAGCGTTCAGCTAGGGATGGCCGCCTCGGCCTATCACCGGTTGGCGCGAGATTCGCTCGGCGGGGGGAAGTGGCGGGTGATCGCGGTGGTGATTCCGAGCTTGTGCTTCAGCTCGATGGTCCTCTGGCAGTCAGGGGTAACGGCCACGTCACCGCGCTGGGCTCCTATTCCAACGGGCATCCTCAGGGGTTGGAATAGAGCAGGATATAGCCGAGGGTGGCGCCGGCTGGGGTTTTGACCTTGATGACGCCCGACCAGCCGGGAGGGGTTGGAGACGGCCATTACCTCCGCCCTGTCGGCGAGGTTTGGAGACGGGGCCGTGGGGCGCACGATGAGGCGCGCGCCCTCATGTCACCGATGGTTGCGGGATTCGCTTGGGAGGGGCAACGAGCGGGCGAAGAGGCAGAGGTGGTCGTAGGCCCAGAGCTTGATGAGGGGGACGAGGGTGCGGCGGGCGGTGAGGTAGTCGCGCTCAAACGGCCAGCCGGCGTTGAAGTTGCCCGCGAGATAGCGGCTGGCCGAGCGGGGCCAGGAGAGAACGTCGAAGGGATAGCCAGCCATCCAGCGCACCTTGTCCAGGTTGCGGTCCAGACCAGCGAACTGGTGTCCCTCGATCGCGAAGGTCTCCGGGCCCGAGCCGTCCTTGGTTTCCCACTCTGGCGGCAGGTTCACGTAGCGGTTCAGGCGCCGCGTCGTCGGGTCATTCACGTCCGGTGGCAACACCAGCTCCTGACTGAAGGCCGCCACGCAGCTCATGCCGTGTGCCGCCAGCTCGGCGAAGTAGTCGGCGTGCCAGTCGCGCGCGGCGCGGTTGAGCGCAGGTGTCACCGCATCGTCGATCACCCAGTCGCCCACTACCCCTCCGGTGAGCGAGCCCTCCACGGTGACCGTGCCCTGAGCCGAGTTGTGGCTCTCAGAGAAGCTGAACGAGTAGGCCGGCGCGGGCGAGCGTACGGTGATGTTGAGAACGCCGCCTGAGGCCTCGGCCCAAACGCCCACAAAGGTCTCGTTGATGTAGTAGGCGAAGTGCTCGGCGATGGTCTGGGGCGTGTCCGCCGGGAAGACGCTCTTGCCGATGGTCGTGCCACCGATCGTGAGAAACGCCTCGTCGCCGCCGGCCCAGGTGCCGCCGGTTTTGAGGCAGTTGAGATACGGCCAGTCAATGGTGGCGAACTTGGGCGAGTCGATGGGCTGGAGATTGTCGTAGTGCAGATCGAAGCTGAGCGTGATGCCGGAGAAGTCGCCGTCGGGCAGGTAGGAGAAGCGCGGGTGGCCGAAGAAGTCGTCGCGATCCCAGAGAACCAGGACGGCGAAGTCAGCGGCGTCACGGAAGACGCCGGAAACCTTGAATCCGGTCTCGGTGGCTGAGTGCAGCGCGGCGGCGCCGAAGTCGGAGGCGCCTTGAAGGTGGATGGTCCGGGTGGGCTGGAGCTTATAGATCGCGGGCATCGCTCACAGCCGGATGGTCACCACCAGCCGCTCGCCCGGATAGCTGGTGCCTACGCTTGTAATGTCGAGCGTAATGGGTTGATCGGGGCGGATCGCCGGCAGGTCCTTGCCGTCAACCACGTTGGCCGGGAACATCTGGCCATCCTGAATGATGACGGCGCCGAGCGCGTTTCCGGCGACCTTGACCACGGCGTTGATATCGCCACCTTGCGGCGCGCTGCGGCAGTACGCGTAGATGTCGCGGATCGAGGCCGCCTGCGGCAGATAAACTGGCGGCACGGCGTCACTTTCGATCCCAATAATGCCCTCCACAATCAGATCCACCTGCTCGCCGCTCAGAATGCGCAACCGGCCATCCATGAAGTTCGAGGTGTAGTTGTTGATCTTGACCGGCGAGTTGCCGAAGACGTTGGTGACACATAACTCGACCGCACAGACGGCCATCCAGGCGAACGGCTCGCGCGCCTCCCATTTGCCCGACTCCCGTGTGCCATAGAAGTCGCGCGGCACGTGGTAGACGAAGACGCGCCTGTCGAGCTTGATAATTCTGGCGCCAGCGTCGTGCGAAGTCGCGGTCGAACCTTTCTGTGCGCGCAACACGCCCGCCGACTGGCCGGTAATCGAAACGATCTGGATGATTTCGGTCTCTATATGGGTGTAGTCACCGGCGGCGAGGGCACGACATCTGCGGGCTTGGGCCCGATGACGAGGTCGTACATGGAGTCGGTCGTGGTACGGCCCTGGATGTCGATCGAGTAGTCGCGGTTGAGCCGCCAGGAGGTCACGCGGAACTCGCCCGCGCCGCCTGGCATGTCGCGATGCGTCATCGAGCAGACCATACCGGGCTCGGTGTTGAGGGCGAGCACGGTGGTCTTGAAGGCGATTTGCCGCGCGGCCTTCCACTCGGCAGGCGTGATCCCACCGAGTTCCTCGCGCAGGCGTGTCGTGATGATGCGCGCGGCCTGCGACTTCGATGCCGTGCCGGACAGGTTGACGGTAGATTTCAAGAACAGCGGTCCGGCGCCGCCGCCGATAAGGCTGGCATGATCCGCATCATAGAGCGTGAGCGAGTTGGCTACGAAGTTGAAATCCTCGTCGGCAAAGTTGGCCGTGAGGTGGTTGAAGGTGGGCTTGAGCGGCGCCAGCTGGAGCGAGCCGAACAGGATGTTGCCTTCGGTGAAGGCCTCGAGGGCCGAGGAGTTCACGCGCACTCCGAGCTTGAGCTTGCCGAAGGCGAAGGTGTAGTAGCCCAGCGAGTTCATCAGGACTTCCTGGAGCCAGTCGCGCAGCGGCTTTTCCTCCTGGATCACGCCGCGGAAGGCGAACTGCGTCTCGGTGCCCGTGCCGACGAGCTTGGTCACCTGCTGGTCGCAGATCTGGGCAGCCGCGATGGCCGCATCCACGTCGAAGAACTGTTCGCAGGTGGCGGCATCGGCAAAGCGCAGACCGCGCGCCCGCAGCAGCATGTTGATGGCGATCCAGATGGGGTTGGTGAGCACTTGGAGCGAGCGCACGCCGGGCGCACTCCACACCCAGCCGCTCAGGCCCTGGGCGACCACCACCTCCATGGCATGCTCGGCGAGCCGCGAGAGCTGAAGCCCTTTGGCGTCAGCGCGGCGGAGCATCACGAAGGCCGTGCCCGCGGCGCGCTCGACTGGGTTGTCGGTGTCGAAGCCAAAGGGCGTGGGATTGGGATCGGCGCCGAGGCTTTCCATCAAGCCGAGCTGACCAGGATAGCCGTGGTGAAACTGCCCATCGAGCTTGTGGCCAGTGCCGTAAGCGCCGAGCGGCCCTTCGCCCACGATGCCCACGGCAGCATAGAAATCACTCTCCTCGCGGCCCAGGGCGATCTTGGCGTTGACCGGCATGGCCGAGTCGGTGTAGATCTCGGGCACCACCTCGTCGTAGATCGAGTCGGCCACGAGCGAGACGCTGGTGATGGTCGAGCGCCCGAAGCCCCAGGTGCCCGTCGAGTTGTCCTTGATGCGGACGCCGATGGGTTTGGCCAGGATGCCGCCGAAGTAGTCATCCATGCCGTGCGCGCGGCAGCCGTTGGGCGTGTCGAAGCCCTTGTCGCAGAAGGTGTGCTCGCCGCTGTAGGGGCAGGCTGGCGATTTGAACTGCTTCCAGCAGGTGCGCGAGATGCGGCGCGTGGGGTAAGGCAGATTGAGCTCGTAGATGCCGTCGGCGGCGCGGACGTGGAACTCCGGGCCGGCATCAAAGGACCAGTCGATGATCTCGCCCTTCCACAGGTCGAGCTTGATGCCGGTCGCCACATGGAACAGCGAGAACTCAAGCGCCGCTCGGTAGAGATCGACGTCGTTGGCCAGCGCGCGCATGACGCGGTCGGCATTGCCGAAGACGAACCGGGCCTCGTCGGATTCGTTGCCGATCGTCTGCGCGATGCCGTCGAATTGGAGCAAGCGCGCTTGGTACAGTTGGCTGCCGATGGTGCACCGCCGGTCGGAGACGTAGATGGCAGGATAGCCAGGCTCTTTCGGGATGATTTTGATCAGCGGGATGATTTCCTGCACCTGCGCCAGCAGTGCGGTCTGAAGGGCCTGCGGCGGGAAGCGGGCGACTGTCTGGCTGAGGGTGTACGTGGGCGAAGAGGAGGGAATCTCGATGAGCGTGACGCCGACGGAGCAGACGGCGGCGCCGAGCATCTCCCAGGAAAGCGGCTCGTTGGCGAAGCGGCAGGTGTACTGCGTCGTGCCCTGGCCATCGTCGTTCGGTGCGTTGTAGATGAAGGCGCCATAGGGGCCATAGTGCTGCTCCCAGAAGTCGCGCACGGCGATCCGGTCGGTCTCGCGCAGCCGCGCCTTGCGCACGGTAAAGCCCTTGGCGCCCGTGCCCAGCAGGAAGCGCTGTTCGATCTTGGCGTTGCCGGAGCCGAACTGGTGGATCGCGACCTCGGGCGCTTGCGCGCGGCCGTGGGGATAGTCCGGGACGATGGGGAATACGCCGCTCGGCGTGATCTCGGGCACCGGAATGTTGCCGGTGTAGTCCGGCACAGCGCTATCTCACCTTTGCCCCGCCGCGCAGTTTGAGCGATTGGCTCCTCGATCCGCCGCGTAGTTGTTGGGTTACAGCCAGCTGGACCTCCACCGTTTTCGGGCTGCCTATAACCCCAGGTGCGCTTATGGTGATGGTGGCATGGTAGATGCCTATGGGCATACCGGCAGCATTAACCGTCACCGTGGCCTCCAACCGATCGTCGGCCTTGCTGGGCACAACGGACAGCCAGGACGTGGAGGGCGTGGCCGAGATGGTGCATGAGCCGCCCGTGCACTGCGCGATGAGCTGCTGGGATGCCGGATTTTGTCCTGCCGCCTCAAAGTACAGCGCGGTCCTGTCCACCGCCAATTCCACGGGCGGAATGGCGCTCACAATCCAGTCGCCCGCGACCGCCGTTGCCTGGAGCGCTAACGTGCCATCATCTGCGGACACGTGGGCATCATCCACGAGCCTCTGACCATTGCGGTACACGTCGTACGTGCCGGCGGCCAGCCCCGTAACGAGCACAGTGCCAGTCCCGGAGGCGCTGGCCGTCCAGCTCCTCTGCTGAGCATCCGTGCCAGTGCGCGGCAGCACAATCACGGTCGGGCTCGTGGGGTCACCGATTTGGATGGCGTAGCTGGCGGCGTCGGCCGAAAGCACGGAAATCGCCGGCATCGTATCGCTCGTTCCCCCCGACACCCGGTGCACCGCGATCATTTGCGCCGCCGTCACCGAACCCCAGTCGTAGATGATCCCCTCGCTGTTCGTCGTCGTCGTTCGCGATCGCGTCGGATTGCTCCCGTCCGGGAATAGCACCTTCGTCAACAGACTCGCCGCCTGGCCCGTCGGCTTGCGAAACGTCACCGAGGTCAGCGTTTCGTCCGCCGAGAACGACGACGCCGCGTCGTAGCTCTTGTGGTAGAACAGCCGCGTCCGCTTCTGGTTGGCCGCCGACGTGACCACGTCGTCGAACACCACCACGTATTCCGGACTCCCCTTCAGGTGCGCCACGTGCCGGTGCGCCCGCACCACCTTGTACTCCGCCCGGAACGACAGCGTCGAATCCCCCCGCGCGTAGACGTAGCTCCCGTCCCCGTGCGTCCGGTCCATCCGGTTCTGCTGCCCGCCCGCTACCCCGCTGTACCAGGGAACGTAATTGACGCTCTTCAGGCTGCCCGACGATCCCCCGATCTCGAACCAGTTCGTCGTCCCCGATCCTCCCCCGAAGCCGTAATTCACGTCCCGCCCCAGCAACACCTTGCTCCCCTTGAAAATCGCGTAGCAGCCGGGCACCGCCACGCCTTGGTCCACCGTGTGGTCGAACGGATAACTCCAGCCCAGCCCGGCCAGCAACATCGTCGCCGACGGACTCCAGTCGCTCTTGCTCACCAGCAGCCCGAAATACGTGTCCCCGTTGAAATCCGTCTCCTTGTGGAAACTCCACGGGTTCACCACGGAACGAAAGTCCGCCTCCGCAGCGCTCAGCGGCGAGAACGCCGCCACATAAACTTGGTTCGTTATGCTCGTCGTGTTCCAAAGACCGCTCAGATTCCGATACCAGTAGCGCGCATACGCCGTCTCGGGCGTCCCCGGATTCAGCATCGCCGCCGCCGCCGTCCAGCCCAGCGAACTCTGCGTGTAATAGTCCGTGATCCCCGGATCAATCGGCATCTGGCTCCAGTTCGCGCTGCCGTCCGGCTTCGCCGGCGGCGTCCAGAGGAACGCCGTCACCAGTCCCCGCCAGAAGTACGGCTCCAGGATGTCTATCTGCCCGCTCTCGAACGCGTGCCGCCCCGCCAAACCGGCCTGTAGGTGCGTCGCCTGCCACCGCCCGTATTGATACCCCTTGTTCTGCGTCCCTCCTTGCGTCGGACCCGACCAGTATTCCTTGTTCAGCGGGTACAGCAAGTCGTAGTAATAGTTCCACATCCTCTCCGCGTAACCCGCTGCCCGCTCGTCGTCCCCCGCCAGCGCGAACGCAGCGATCAGGCGCGCCACGAGCTGTTGGGCCGTCAGATTGTGCCCCCACTCCCCGGCGAAAGCGAACGCGCTGGCGGTCGGGTGCGTCGTGCCTCTCGGTTGCCGTGTCCAGATCACCGCCACCCCCGCATTGTGCGCCTTCGCCGTCGAATACAGTTGCCCACGCTCCACCGTCAGGGTGCTACCGTTGATCCCGGTGACACGCAGCACCTCGTTGTCAATCAAGACGTAGAACGGCGGCTGGTCCAGGAAATTCGCCACGCTGTCTACCGTGATCTCGGTGTCCCCCGCCCCGATAGCAGCCGACAGATTGGTCGCCCCCTGCGGTACGGCCGTCCCCACATAGTAGCCGTACCCCGTAGATCCCACGATGTACCCCGCCCCGCACCGCGTCTGATCCCAAGGCGCCACCCGGTAATGGTCGGCCCCGCTGTAGCTCACGGGCGAGGCGGCCGTCTTGCTCGACCCCGAGACGAAGTTCACCGTCATCTCCGTGTCGCTCGCTACCGACACCACGTAGCCCCACCGCCCTGTCGTGCCCCATTCCCCCGTCTTGAAGTACACCCCGTCGCCCGCCCCGTACACGCTGAACCCCGTCCCCGTGACCGTCTTGCTCCCCTGCGTCAGATTCGCGCTGCCCGCCTGTTTCTCCAGTTGGTTCGCGCACCCGCCCCCCTCGAACCCGTTCAGCATCTTCGCCGCGAACGCCGCCCGCTCAGCCGCCGTCAGTTGGTCTCGGATCAAGTCGTAGGCCATCGCATAGTTGAACATCGAGATGCCCACCCAGTCCGCCCCCGACCCGAACCCGCACGATTGCGTACTGTTGTCGCAGGGAAAACCCCACCCGAACCAGATGTTGCTCGTGTTCTGGAGCATCGTCCGATGCGCGTGGTTCAGATAGTACCTCGCCAGGTTCAAGTGGCCCGTTTTGCCGTTGTCCGCGTACCAGACGTAGGCCGCCGCAAACGGCGCCCATCCCAGCAGCGTGTGGGAATTCCCCAGGTGCGCCTCCTCGTTCGGGCATAGCTCCGGCGTCGCCCCATCGCAGCCGGAGGTGATCCACCCGTTGCTGGTGAAGTAATTCACCAGGTTCTGCCAAGCCGGTCCGTTCTCCTCGGCCACCGGCGCTACCTGCGGCCCGCTTCCGTCCGGATCCTTCGACCGTTCCAGGATCGGTCCCGAACCGGGCAGCAGGATCCGCGGCCGCGTCTCCCGCAGAGTGTACGGCTGCACCTTGCCCGCGAAACCCGATTCCCACTTCGACTCGAACGGGTAATTGCACGTGATGTTCTGCCCCGCCAGGTCCGTAATCCCGAACGTCCCCGCCGTGCGGTTCGCGTTCACCACCTTCCGGTACCCGTTCGCGCTCTGGCAGCCCGGAACAAACTGGATGTACACCGTATCCCCGTCTGCGAGATCGTGCACCTGAGCCCTGTCGGTGTGGCGCCAGACCGTCAGCACGGCTGGCGTTCCAGAGGACACAGCAGATACGTGATAAACGCTCGCTGGCCCACCATAGCGCAGGCGCAGCGTAACCTGGCCGTAGCCCGCCAGGGGGACCAGCAACAGACCGAGCCAAACTTGTCTCATCGGCTAAGCCCTGTTACCTTCGTCGCAAAGAAATCAACGTACGCCTGGCGATTGCCTGTTCCACCAGTGCGGCCCACAATCCAGACAGGCTGGAAGTCAATGGTGCTTCCGGGCAGTGTGGACGGGTTGTCCAGCGTGATTGTGTTACCGTCGTTGAGTTGCATCTTGATCACGCCCGTCGCATCGCTCCAGATACGAAGCTTGTACCAAGTATCCGCACTAACAGTCAGACCCGTATCCACGTCCGTGCAATTACTCTTCGTGTTCCCATTACACACACAGGCGATGAACTTCGTGCCACTGGGGTCCCAGTTGGCATCAACATCAAACCGAACTCCCATGAAAGCTGTCGGGACCAGAACGTTGTATTCATCAGATTTCACCAGACCCACCCTGGTGCGCAGCTCGCTGGCGTAAGTTGGGTACTCCCAGATAAACTTGGCTTCCCAGTTTGCCTTACCAGTCGCGTTGTGGAAGGGCGCTGTTGGGTTGGACAAATACATAGATCTACCATCGTTCGCATTTGTAGACGATACGCCAATGCCGCGCAACTCGCACGGGTGGGATGGTGAGCCTACGTTGTAAGATGCTGAAACTCCTGTGCCAGCAACAGTAGATGTCATCCAACCCAGTTCACCAATCTGCCCGCCGGATGTGCCGCCCGAACAGAAATCATCGCGAAGCACCAGCGTGGTTGTGTCCATCGGATCCCCGCCGCTGGAGCCGCCCGTAGCGCAAGCTTCACTAGCACTCTCTAACTTCGTCCCGTCCGCCGAGACCTGGACGCACCGGCCCGCTGTCCAGCTCGTTTGGTTCGTCCCCCCGCGCGCCAGACCGAGCGTGCCGGACGTAATCTGCGAGGCGCCCAGTTGCAGCGCGCCCTGGTGCTGAGTCACATTGGACTCCGCTACGCGGGCGTCGGCGAAGGCGCCTGACGTGATCGCAGAGGCATCGTGCTCGTGCCCCTCCAGAGCCAGGATCCCGTTTGCCGCCGGCGCGGTAAGAGTCCAATCTGTGGCGGTATCCGGCGCTTGGACGGCGACGCTGCCGCCAGAGCTGCTATACAGCACCGCTGCTCCTGGCTCGGTGGATTGCGATTCGATCGGACCAGCCACGATCAACTTCTTGCCCGCATTGATCGCCTCCTGGCTTTCTGTGATGGAGGAGTTACCCAGCGTCGTGGTATCCGTCCACAGCGCGAGGGTTCCGCCAGTGCCGCTGCCCCCGACGCCGCCACCACCGCCCGGGCCGCAGGCTGCACTTGCGCTCTCCAGTTGCGTGCCATCGGCCGAGACCTGGACGCACCGGCCCGCCGTCCAGCTCGTTTGATTCGTCCCGCCGCGCGCCAGCGGCAGGGCGCCGCTTGTTATCTGCGCCACATCTATCGTCACGGTTTGTGCTACCCAGCGCCTGACGCTTGCGTCCCAGGTAAGGACCTGGTCATCCGCAGCGCCTCCATCCAAGATCTGGGACGGCTGGATCATCATCTCCGGCACAGGCGGTTGAGCGATGCGCACGTCGGAGATGCGCAGCGGGGTGGCGCTCGTCGGTACGATCCAATATTCGGTCCAGCCGAATCCACTTTTCGGGCGGTAGATGACGGTGTAGCTTGTGCCCTGCGGCATCGCTGTGTCATTCGGCTCCAAGCCTACGTTCAGTGCGCCGTTGCTGATCGCGATCTGCTTGGTCCAGCGGGCGACAGTGCGCCCATCCTGGGTCTTCATCGCAGGGCCGGAGATCAGAATGTTGCCCTCGAAGAGCTGGCCCGAGAACGGCGTGTAGATCGTGTCCTTGATCTCCGTCTGCGCCCATGCGGAACACGCGAATGCCAGTAGTTGGATCAATCGCCTCATGCCACCTCCACTAGCTCCAGCGAGACCTCGCCTAAGCCCAAGTGCACATTCTGTTCCCAACCGCCTTCGAAGCGCACGGTGTAGCGGCCCTGCGTCTGTTGGCCTGTCGGATCGTAGCTGAACTTGGGGCTGGTGTCCCAGGGATCATAGAAGTAGAAGGGTTCCTCGGGCCCCTTGCGCGCCTCGTAGAAATCGCGCAGCGCCGCGAGCTCGGCTGGCGCGAGGCGCTTTGTCAGTCGCCAGCGCTTGCGGCTGTTTGAAGCGTGGACCGAGCGCTGCGATTCGCCGCCGGCGTACTCGTTGTCGAGAACCGGATACTCCTGACTGCGCACGAAGGCGCGCGACAGGCTGCACGGCAGGACCGCGGAGGGCGCGGCGTTCTCAACCGATCCCGGCATTACTGGGATGCCCGCTCGAGCCAGCCCTTGAGATACGGCAGATACTTCGGGTCCTTGGCCGCCAGCGTCCGGTAGTGCTCGGCGGCCAGCGCCCGCAAGTGGCTCAGGACGCATTCCACCGGTGCTTCATTGGCAGCCGCAATGGTGCGCTCGCCGAGGAGTCCGTCCACGGTGAGCTGCGCGCCACAGCGCACGAGCGCCCGCTGGAGAAGCCGGCTTGCACGTTGCGGCCCGAGGTTGACCGCCAGGTCGAAAAACTTGGTGGCCAGACGCTGATCCCGGAGGCGCTCGAAACCGTACTTCTCCCACCAGTGCTCACGGTAGATCGCGATCGCTTGCTCCCGGGTCAAGCTACGGATCGAGTCCCGATCATGCGGCAGGCCGATCGAGCGCAGAAACTCGGCGGT
>Ga0315298_1002047_pt1 | contig 35507 bp, 33 predicted proteins | sample WHS_1_MG_FD_203077 | JGI IMG/M metagenome (GOLD analysis project Ga0315298, IMG submission 203077) | Extremophilic microbial mat communities from Washburn Hot Springs, YNP, Wyoming, USA - WHS_1_MG | ecosystem: Environmental > Aquatic > Thermal springs > Hot (42-90C) | place: USA: Wyoming...
GGAAACTGGAACAGTTCAGGGGTACAAACTGTGCCTGCGGTAACGGTGTTGGTTTTGTTCATATTTACCCAATAGACAATGGGCCGAGAACACCGTTACAACTTTTTTCAAGAAAAATCCGGGTTAGCCCCACTGGTAAGCCGATCATGCTAATGTCAGGCGTTGGGGGAACCAATGGGGTCTCAAACGCTACCTTAGTTTTTGAAAGAGGATGGCCTGTCCCACCTGAGGCTAATCCCATCCCATCCAACCAGACGACGTATTATTCACCCTGTAACTACAAGCAGAAAACACAGCTTCCGGGTGCTCCGGCTGGGCCTTATTCAGTTATGCTCCAAGACTTGGAAGGCGAAAACCCAAATGGGGTTTGGAGACTCTATGTTTATGATGACACGGAACCGGCGGGAGTAGGACAGCTCATTGGTTCATGGGTATTAGACTTTAATTTCTGACATGAGGCGATATGCACAGAATTCCGTTCTTTCTTTTATTGGCGGCTGCACTTGCTGAAACACAAGCAGTCGCAATCGCACAGGGAACTGTTACGTTTAACTTGGAACCGTTTTTCAATGGAACGAACTATAGCGAATCTGGTGTTTGGTTTCGTGTGCTCATTCCTGTATCAGGGCAACCATACCATGACTACATGGTAATTGCTCCGGGCTCGGGGATCGCTAATGTCCCAACAAATTCAACCCCGTACATGTTTTTCATTCGCCAGTACAATCCTTACAACTACGTCCTTTTGAGTCTTACAAATGGTGGGGCTTTTGGGTTGGCCCGGGTAGATCTTGCAGACCCGATTGCGCCGTCATACACGAATCTGCCGATTTCGTTTATTGGTTACCGTATTGACGGCTCCAGTGTCACCAACACGTTTGTGACTCCGGGCGGTGGAGCGAACTATTTTGTCAGTTACCAGTTTGGGCCAGACTTTGCCTCAGGGTTATTGAGTGTGAGGATAGATGCCCCGCGCTGGGCAATGGATAACTTGGTTTGGGTGCCTGAACCCGGCACTTACGCCCTGCTTGGGCTGGGCGCGGTGGGATTGGCCATTGGCAGGTTCGTTTTCAGGCGAAAGCTGTGACGGTGCAATCGCTTGCTGCATTTAACGCCAAGACGCAAAGGTGCCAAGACAACAAGCGGTTTGAAGGACGGTTCGAGTCAATCGTTGAGTTTTTAGCTGGCTTCGGGTGGGGTTGCGGTTGGTCGTTCCTTGCGGCTTTGCGACTTGACGGCTTTGCGTTGAGCTTGCTCTACACTTGCGGACGGGTTACCCCGTGTGCTGCGCCGCAGGAAACCGGATTGTGAATGCGACGATTTGGCCCTTGCACTGGGATGGTTATTGGATTTGGACTAACGATTTAGCTCAGGGAAAACATATCTGCCAAGTGATCGAGTCGAGCTATGATCGCCAATTGGCGCGGTCAATGGGGACGCGGTTCGACATGTTGTAAGCAGTTTTACAGCGACATTGAAGGTGCGATTTCGGCGTCGAGGTCTGTGGGTTGGACACCGTGCGTGAGCTTGAGTTCGGCCAACACACCTACCATGGCTGCGTTGTCGGTACAGAAAGTTTTTTCGGCGAGCCTAAGCATAAATCCATCGGTTGCGGCTGCAGCGGCCAGTCTGTTGCGCAAAGTGCTGTTGCAAAGTACACCGCCGGAAGCGGTAATGCATTTTACAGCACAGCGTTTGGCTGCGCGGATAGTTTTTGCCACCAGCACGTCAACAATTGCAGCCTGCACGCTTGCACACAGGTCGCGCACAAACTGTTCCGAGTGCAACAACTCTGGATGGTCTCGCAGGAAGTATCTGACCGATGTCTTAAGCCCGGAGAAACTGAAGTCGTCTGACGGATCATCCAGCATTGGCCGTGGGAACTCGAATGCAGCCGGGTTGCCGGATTGCGCGAGGCGGTCTATTAACGGGCCGGCTGGGTAAGCCAACCCAAGCATTTTACCGACCTTGTCAAAGCATTCGCCGGCGGCGTCGTCGAGTGTCGAGCCGAGCAGCCTGTGTTTAAGCTGGGCTTGCACCTCGACGAGCATTGTATGACCGCCACTGGCTATGAGCGCAATATTTGGCTTGAACGCGTTGAAATCGGCCCGGGGTGGCTGACCGGCCAACCAGGGCGAGTACAGATGCGCCTCGTGATGGTTGACGCCGATAAACGGTTTGCCCAGGGCAAAAGCAACTGCTTGTGCGGCCTTCAATCCAACCAAAAGGGCGCTTGGCAAACCGGGTCCTTGTGTGGCAGCAACAGCTTCAACCTCAGCAGGCTTGACACTTGCTTCTTGCAAGGCGCTTCTTGCAACCGGCAGCAGGTTCCGCAAATGTTCACGCGCAGCAAGCTCGGGTACAACACCGCCATACTCTGCATGGAGTTTAACCTGGGACGAGACAATGTTTGACAAGATGTTCCCATTGCGTACCAGTGCCACGCTTGTCTCGTCACAAGAAGTCTCAATTGCGAGCACGGTCATATGGGCGGAGCGTGGCGGGTTTGTTGGAGCGTTGGTGTGTTGAGGGGTTGGATCGTTGACTCGTTAAAGCGTTGAATCGTTGAATCGTTGAATCGTTGAATCGTTGAAGCGTTGAAGCAGGGTGGAGACCGGCCACGGCTCGTTCATGAACTGGCATTCGTTCTGTCGGTTGACCTATGCACCCCCGAACATTTTTCGGATTCAATAGTTCGACTTGTTGACGTTTTAGCGAACCAAAGTTTCTGCGCCTTTGTACGGAAGCAGGTTTGCATGTGCAGTTTGGCGGTTTTGTTTTTGTTGGCGTTGTGTATAGATCAAGATGCCTTTGAGCAGGTCAATCGCACGGTCAAGTTGGATGTCGCGCGTTGCAAGGACACGCACGCGTTCTTTTTCGTCAAGCGCCTCGATGCCACCCGGTGTACGTTGCAACATGACATTGCGTTCGTCGTCCTCGCTCATTGGCACGATGATATCCGGTGTAATGCCTTGTGCATGAATAGCCTTGTGGCTAGGTGTGTAATAGATTGCAGTTGTCAGTTTCAGGGCTGACCCGTCCGGTAACGGCAGGATACTTTGGACAGAGCCTTTGCCGAAAGTTTTCTCGCCAAGCACGATTGCGCGTTTAAGGTCCTGGAGACACCCAGCAACAATCTCCGATGCACTTGCACTGCCCAGGTTCACCAGCACGACAATCGGCATTGGCGTACCGTCCTTGTTGATGAGCATGTCACCGTTGCCGCGTGCTTTGCGAACAGTGTTTTGTTCAGGGGTACGGCCTTCGGTGCTGACGATCGGTTTGCCGCGCGGCAGGAATTTCGAGCATACGTCAACGGCTTGATCGAGCAGTCCGCCCGGGTTCCACCGCAAATCAAGTATGAGTGCCTGCATGCCTTGTGACTTGAGTTTTTTGATAGCAGCCTCAAGCTCGGCACCGGTTCGTTCGCCGAACTGAACGATTCTGATGTAGCCGATCTTATCTTCGCCGAGCGGAAACTCGCGTTTGCCGTTGATGTCTTTAACAAGGTCAATGTTTATCAGGGCACGAGTCAGGCGCAGTTCTTTGACCATGCCGGTTGACGGGCGCTGGATTTTTATTGTGACCTCGGTGCCGGGTTGACCGCGCAAGTTACGGACAGCTTCCTGGAGCGACATTTTTTCGGTGCTTTTACCGTCAATTTCCAAAATACGGTCGCCGGCAAGGATACCCGCACGAAAGCCCGGGGTATCTTCCATCGGCGCCACCACGGTCAGGAAATTCTCACGCATCGAGACCACTATGCCAAGCCCGCCGAAACTGCCCTGGGTATCCTCCTGCAAATCCTTGTATTCAGCCACGTCGAGAAATTCGCTGTGCGGATCAAGCGCCTGAACCATACCTTTGAGCGCTTTGCGGACCAGCTCATCATAGGTAAGCTTGTCACCGTCAACGTGGTCTCTGCGCACTTTCTCGAGCACAACGGCAAACGTTTCGAGGCTCGGGTAAGCCGAGTCCTCTTGGGCGCGCTCGGCTGCAGCCAGATAAATCCGCGCACCGACAGCCAGATTCACGCACAGGGCAACTGCAACAAGCCCGAATATCAATCGTCGTTTCATACTGCGCAGTGTGTTTGAACAGGTTCAAGGTAGGGTGCCGTGGCCGGGTTTGCAAGGCCTGCAATTTCGGGTTGGGCAATAAAAAACGCTTTAGCACGGATATCTCACAGACTTCCAGTGTTGGCGACACGACACCGTGGTGGCGCAACACGCCGTTGCAGGAAAATTTGGTGGGTCGCCTGCCCGCGCTGCGGCTATCACAGCAGGCAGGCCGATTTCCAAATCCCCGTGGCTTCGAAATTTCCGGAGCACGGCCTTCGGCAAGTGGCTGGCGGGTTTGTCTCGCAGCAGCGGGACGCCATACCTGCCTGCACAACGCGGGGCGCCTTGCCTTGTGCGTTGCACGCAGATAGGCGGCAGCGTCGGAAGTATGCGTGACGTAAAACGTGTGAAATATCCGGGTTACGTGAGGGTTATCTAACAGCTTGCCAAAAACCTGGCAGGCTTTAGATTCAGTGCCAGTTTTTCGTGAATGCGCTAGACAAAGTTAGTTTTGCAACAGTGATTTTTGGCCTGGGACCACCGCCTGCAGGCGAGCAGAACCACACTGTGCCGTGGTACATGCAGTTTGCGCCGTTTGTGTTGATAATGGTTGTGTTTTACGCGCTATTCTGGCGGCCGCAGCAAATCAAGGCAAAACAACACGCAAACCTGCTCAAGTCACTCAGGCCGAAAGATAAAGTTGTCACCTCCAGCGGCATTGTAGGTGAGATAATCACCGTCAAGGAGCGTACCGTTACGATGCGCTCGGGTGACACAAAACTCGAGGTGCTTAAATCTGCCGTTGTCGAAATCACCGAACGCAGCGGCGACCAAAACTCTTCTTAGTTTGACGCGATGGGCAAAAAAAATCTTTGGAAGTGGATCATAGTACTGCTGGGCGTTGTCTGGTCTATATACCAGTTGTACCCGCCGAAAGGCCGTGATATTGCAACCGAGTTTCAGCGCCGGGCAATCAGACGCGACGTTGCGTACTCGAACATTGTATATGAACTAAGGCGATTGCAGACGCAGAACCCGGCTCGCGCATTTGGCAACCTGCTCGATGCAATCGGCACAAACGACATCACACGGTATTTCGCGTTCTGGCCTGAGGCGAGCAAACAGCCTGATCCAACCCGTTACATTCTGCATCGGCTACAGCGTGAAGGGGCAGGCAAAATCAGGCTTGGCTTAGACCTGCAAGGCGGCGTGTCGTTCCTGGTGCAGATGCAATACGAGGTGAATCCGGAGCATTTGCTGGGCACGCTCGTTCATGAAGCGAAACACACAGACGCAGCTTTCACAAACATCGTCGAGACCGTCCAACAGATCGTCAAACAAACTCCGGATATTCAAATCAGACAGCTCCTGGACATTTTGGCCACAAACGATATTGCACGGTATTTCGATGCCGTACCGAGCGGGGGCGAGACAAACCGCGCGCGTGCCGTAGTTGAGTGGGTTTACCAGCGCGCGCTTGAAACCTCGCGCAGAGAAGCTGCGCTTGCGCAGGCTGTCGAGGTATTGCGCAGGCGCGTTGACAAGTTCGGTGTGGCCGAGCCGATCATTCAGCCTGCTGGCAGTGACCGGATTCTGATCCAACTGCCCGGTTTATCCGAGGCCGACAAAGAAAGCGCAATGCGCCAAATCCAGCGTGCTGCGTTCCTTGAATTCAGACTGGTCCACCCCGAAAGTGATGAGCTAGTGATGCGCAATGAGCGTGCGCCCGGATACGAATTTTTGCCGCATCCGCATGAAGCCGTTGTTGGTGGCCGACGTGTGAATGTGCCCGGTTACCTTGTCCAGAAAAAGCCTGCCTACGGCATGACAGGTAAATACGTCAAAAACGCTTTCCCAACGCGCGACCCGTACACTGGTGGCCTGCAAATTGCGTTCAACCTGACGTCTGAAGGGGCGAAAATTTTCGGCAAGCTTACCGAGGCCAACGTCGGGCGCCAGCTAGCGATTGTGCTGGACGGTGTGCTGTATTCTGCGCCTGTGATCCGGACGGCGATTTTGGGCGGCAGCGGTGTCATCGAGGGCAATTTTGACCTGGCCGAAGCACAAGAGCTTGCCAACGTGCTACAAAACCCGTTGGAAGCACCGGTCAAGATAATCGAGTCACGCGAGGTTGACCCATCCCTTGGCAAAGACACTATCCAAAGCGGCATACGCGCAGCAATCATTGGTGCAACTGCAGTTGTGCTGTTCATGCTCGTTTACTATCTGATAGGCGGGTTGATTGCCGACGTAGCCCTGCTGCTAAACGTGCTGATTATTCTTGGTGTGATGTGTTACATACGCGCCACATTCACTCTGCCGGGCATAGCCGGTATTGTGTTGACGATCGGCATGGCCGTGGACGCTAACGTGCTCATATTCGAGCGGATTCGCGAGGAACTCGCAGCCGGCAAATCGTTACGCGGTGCAATTGCAGCAGGCTACAGCAAAGCTTTTTGGACAATCCTTGACACGAACCTGACCACGTTGATCGCCTCTGTGATTCTGATCTTCATGGGCACAGGACCGGTCAAGGGATTCGGTACCACGCTGACAATTGGTGTGACGGCAAGCATGTTTACTGCACTTGTAGTTACACGGCTTATCTTCGACTTTTTACTGGACAAGAACCTGCTCAAATCCCTGCCGATGCTCAGCTTGATCAGGGGGACAAATATTGACTTTCTGCGTTGGGCAATGCCGGCACTTATAGCCTCGTGGACGCTGATTTTGGTCGGCAACAGCTACGGTATTTTCGTGCGCGGGCACCGCGTGCTCGGCCCGGATTTTGCCGGTGGCATCCAGCAAACGTACCTGTTCAGCACACCACAGGGCGGCAGCGCAGACACACTGCGCGAAGATGTGCGGCGTGTGCTTGCGCCGCTTGGCTTGGGCGAGGTAACACCGGTTGTACAGCGCAACCTTGCCACAGGCGTTGAAACCTTACGTCTTGTGCTGCCGTACAGGGAAGGGGTTTCAGAGCTTGTTGCAAACACATTACGCGAGAAGTTGCCACAGTACAAGTTCAGCCCGCCCTCAGTTGACACTGTCGGCCCGGTCGTTGGCAAAGAAATTACGCGCACGGCAATCATAGCTTCACTGCTTGCGATGTTTGGCATATTGATTTACGTGGCTTTCAGATACGAGTTCTCGTTTGCAGTAGGTGCAGTTGTGGCGCTCATTCACGACATTTTCATGACGTTGGGTTGGTTTTTCCTGAGCGGTCGTGAACTGAGCGCACCGATTGTAGCTGCGATTCTGACAATCATCGGGTTCTCAATTAACGACACGATTGTCGTATTCGACCGGATACGCGAGGACCTGAAGCTCGGTGTACGCGGCACATTCAGGGAAGTAATTAACAAGGCGCTTAACCAGTGCCTTAGCCGCACGATAATCACGTCGTTAACCGTGTTCCTTGCGACGTTGTCACTCTACCTTTTTGGCGGGGGAGTAATCAACGATTTTGCATTTACGTTTTTGGTCGGGATTGTGACCGGCACATACTCGAGCATCTACATCGCAAGTGCGCTGGTGTTGTGGTGGCACAAGGGCGAACGGCCCGTGCTGGGTTCGCAAGTGGCCGTCCAGCCGCTACCCGAGCCTGCAAAGGCATGACATTGGTCCACATGCATGTTCGGCCTGATCAACATAACGGGCTGGCACTGGGCCGGATTTGTAATTTGCATACTCATATTTCTTGCGCTTGACCTGGGCGTGTTCCACAAACACGCGCACGTTGTCAGGTTCAAGGAAGCATTGTGCTGGACGATTGTCTGGGCGAGCTTGTCGTTATGTTTCGGCCTGGTGATTGCCCCCGGTGTAGTACCGGGTTGGACACGGCAGGAAACACTCGAATTTGTTACCGGCTACATTGTCGAATTGTCGTTGTCAATGGACAACGTGTTTGTGATAGCATTGATCTTTGGCTATTTCGGTATTCCGCGCCTGTACCAACATCGTGTGTTGTTTTGGGGAATTATGGGGGCGATTATTATGCGCGGGGTAATGATTACAACCGGCACAGCTCTCGTGCGCAGGTTCGATTGGCTGCTTTACGGGTTCGGTTTGTTTCTGCTTTTGACTGGGTTGCGGATGTTATTTGCGCCGCCTGAAGGCGTGCATCCTGAGCGTAACATTGTGCTGCGGCTTGCGCGCAAATTGTTCCCGGTCACAAATGAGCTTCACGGCCAGAGGTTTATCGTTGCGCTGTCCGGCAGGCGCACACTTACACCGCTTGCGGTTGTATTGTTGATGGTGGAGACAACCGACCTGATTTTTGCAGTGGATTCGATCCCGGCCATTTTCGGTGTGACAACCAAACCGTTCATAGTGTTCACCTCGAACATATTTGCCATACTTGGCCTACGATCGCTTTATTTTGTGTTGGCGGGTGCAATCGAATATTTCCGGTATCTGAAGGTTGGGCTTGCGGTTGTGCTGGTGTTTATAGGTGCAAAGATGCTTGTTGAACCGCACGGTCACCCGCCGAAGTGGTTTCAAGTTGATATACCGACCGGCGTGTCTTTGTTAACAGTTGGTGCGATTGTGCTAACTTCGATTGCGCTCTCAGTGACGGCTGCACAACGTGAAAAAAAGTTGCTTGCAAGCAAGGCGCCACAGCAAAGTTGACGCGGTGCAGCCGGTATAACCGCTGGCTTTGCCCAAGCGCGTCTTACGCAGATGCAACAGCCCCTGTCGCAAACACTGGTCGAGCTGCTGGACGAAAATTCAGCTCAAGTGCCGCTCACGCTAAACATGTTGTTAGAGCGGACACAGGGCCGCGGCCTGTACATTTTGATGGTTGTTTTGTGTCTGCCGTTTGTTGTGCCGTTGTCCGTGCCGGGCCTTAGTACTGTGATGGGCATAACGATATTTGTGCTTGCAGTGCGCCAGGCCGTCGGCAAACCACCGCGTCTGCCGAGGGCACTTGGCGAACGGCCTTTACCTGAGCAGCTCAAACAACGTGTCGTTGTCAGTGGAGCAAAGGTGCTTTGCAAACTGGAGAAACTGGTCCGACCGCGCCGGACGCACTGGTTAAGCTGGCCGGCTGCGCGGCTTGCAAACGGGCTGTTGATTGCAGTCATGGCGTTTTTGCTTGCGTTGCCGTTGCCGTCACCCCCGTTTTTCTTCACAAATTCATTCCCAAGTTACACAATCATTTTGCTTGCGCTGAGCATGATGGAGCGGGACGGCCTGACGATCTGGCTCGGTTATGCAGCGGCGGCTGGTACACTGGCGTACTTCGGTTTTTGGGCAGATTTGATTCTCAACCATCTGGTGAACTGGGTCGGCACGTTGATTGAACTGCTGCGTTCGATGCAATGAAATGCCGCTGGTCAGTTGCGCATGCGCAACCGTTGCTTGCACAACGGTTGGCTGCACAGTTGCGCATAAACACGTTGCTTGCACAGTGCATGCTCAATCGCGGTCTGAGCGACCCGGAGGCGGTCCACAGATTCATTGAACCGCGTCTTGCGCATTTGTCCGATCCATTCGCTGTTCCCAACATGGCCGCTGCGGTACGGCGATTGTTTGATGCGGTTCATGCGAATGAGGCGGTTGTTGTATTTGGCGATTACGACGTTGACGGTGTCACCTCAACGGCACTGCTTGTCGAGCTGTTTAGGCGCTTGGGGTTGCAGGTGGATTTTTATCTGCCGCACAGACTCGACGAAGGATACGGCTTAAGCCGGAAAGCCGTCGCCAATTGTCTCGAGCGATTCAAAACGAACCTGTTGATTGCAGTTGATTGCGGCTCGACAGCAACCGAGACCATCCGATGGCTGCGCGAGCGCGGCATTGACGTGATAGTACTTGACCATCACCAATTGGCTTCACCGCCACCGCCGGCAACTGCACTGGTGAATCCGCAATTGGCTGCTGTTGCATCAGAAACCGAACGTCAAAAAAGAACCACCTCCAATACAGACGAGGTTCAGTCGGGCACATTTACCGAGCTGTGTTCGGTTGGGCTTGCATTCAAACTTGCGCATGCGGTTGTCAAGCACGGGCGCGCCGTCGGATTCAAACCTGCAGCGCAGTTCGACGTGCGCAAGTCACTTGAGCTGGTTGCCTTGGGCACAATAGCTGATATTGTACCGCTTACGGGCGAAAACCGGATTTTGGTCTCGGCAGGTCTGGCGCGCCTTAACACAACCAGCCGGCCTGGCCTTGTCGCGCTGAAAACGGTTGCACGTTGTCCGCCCACGCTCGGCCCGTACGAAGTCGGTTTTCAACTCGCGCCGCGCCTGAACGCAGCCGGCCGACTCGAGACGGCGGCGCAGGCGCTGCGATTGCTACTGACAAACGACGCGGCTGAAGCCGAGTCGCTAGCAAGCGCGCTCGACAGGTTCAACCGGAGCAGACAGAAAATCGAACAGACAATTGCCAATGAGATTTTGTGTGCCGTTCAAGCCACGTTCAATCCCGACGCCGATTACGTGATCGTCGAGGGCCGCCAAGGCTGGCACATCGGTGTGATTGGGATAGTTGCGTCGCGTCTCGTACAACAGTTCTATCGTCCGACGGTCGTGATTGGCGGTGAAGGCAACCGACTACGCGGGTCGGGTCGGAGCATCGAAGGATTCGACCTGGCAGCGGCATTGCGTGAATGCAGCGACCTGTTGATTGACCACGGCGGTCACGCAATGGCCGCAGGTTTGACAATTCGACCTGAAAACATTGCCGCTTTCAGACAACGGCTCAATGAAATCGCGCGCAAGATGCTCGAACCGAAACACCTACAGCCGTGCCTGCACATTGATGCCGAGGTGACGCTGGCCGAGCTGAACGTCGAATGCGTGCGCCAGTTGGACAGACTGAAACCGTTTGGGCTTGGCAATCCACCCGTGCGATTCATTGCGCGCGGCTTGACGCATCATCGCCCGTTGCAACGCATCGGGCCTGACCGCCAACATGTCAAAATGTGGGTTACAGACGGTGCAGCAACGCACGAGGCAGTTTGGTGGGGCGCAGGCAATGAACCTTTGCCAACGGGCAGATTCGACCTCGCCTTTACACCGGTTGTTAACGAGTTCGGCACGCGCCTAACGGTGCAATTGCGTGTATTGGACTGGCGCCCGGCGCACCAGACCAAACCAACCTGAATCCATCCTGACACAAACTAATCCGGCGCAAGCGACGGCTGAAAACTTGGCACTGGTCTGGGCGGGGAACCATTTGCAGTGCACACTTCAGTCTGGTGGGAAAATCTCCGAGGCAATCCTGTGTCTGTGGGCGTTGCACCTCGTAAAGCCGTTCGGCCACCTGCAGGACTGCACGGCTGGCTTGAAACCGGCACCCGAAGTTCACAATGCCTCAGGTGTACCCAACTCCGTTTACCCGCCGTAAGACTGCGCCACCAGAATCGGCGCATGTTTTGTGCAAATTAAGTTTGCTATTCTTCGGGCAAACGCGCATCATCTACCCAAGACAGAGCCAATTGGACTTTTCGAGATGCGGTAAATCTTCAAGTGACACTGTTCAGTGAAGGTTTGAAACCCGGCGGTCGGGAACGGTCTCAAGGAAATGTCTGATTACTCTGCAGCAAAGTTATCATGCAAAACAGACTGTATGTTGGCGGGCTTGCACCTGATGTGACTGAGGCTGACCTGCAAGCTTTGTTCTCGCAGCACGGCAGCGTGACTGAAGCCAACATTGTGCTTGACCGGTTCACGCATAAATCGCGTGGGTTCGCGTTCGTCACAATGGCTAGCGACGAAGCCGCGCAAACTGCAATTCAAAAGCTGAACGGCACAAGTTTCAAAGGCCGCACAATTACGGTTAACGTGGCACGCCCACGCGAAGAACGACACGGCGGTGGCGGACATCGCGGCGGGCACGGCGGCGGGCGCATGGGCTGATCGCAGGCCGTCCGAAGCCCTGCTGCCTGATGGGCGGGGCGACCGGCTCAAGTTAATCGGCTTACCACCGGCCTGCGCAATGCGCCGGTGCATCCTGTGTAGCAGGGAGGCGAATAACACTCGTCGGCCCGGATTTTCCGGTGGTGACCCGGAGCATTTCCCGTCCTGCACCGACAGGGCGGAGTTTTCGGGCTTGTGGCATGGGTTGCCCGCTTACACCTGACCAGCCGGGTTTCATATCCGGGCGTTAACACAGTTGACGGCACGCAATTCCTGCGTCAGCCTGACTTCGCAATGGTATGAATGCAACGAGCTTATCCGCAGCCGAACTTGCACGGTTTATTGATCATACGTTGCTCAAGCCGGATGCAACAGCACATGACATTGAGAAACTGTGCGCTGAAGCGCGTGAATGTGGTTTCTACAGCGTATGCGTTAACGGCTCACGCGTTGTACAGGCGCGGTACCTGCTGGAGGAAACCGACGTGAAAGTATGTTGTGTGATTGGGTTTCCGCTGGGCGCAATGGCAGCCGATGTGAAACGATTCGAAACCGAGGCCGCAATTGACGACGGTGCACACGAAGTAGATGTGGTGTTGAACATTGGAAAACTGAAGGAGGGCGACGATAAGTATCTCCTGCGCGAGTTGCGCGACGTTGTCGAGGCTGCTGACGAACGGCCTGTGAAGGTCATCCTGGAAACTTGCCTGCTCACGCGCGAAGAAAAGATTCGTGCATGCCATCTTGTGCTGGATTCAGGTGCGCAGTTTGTGAAAACCTCGACCGGGTTCGGCTCCGGCGGCGCCACAATTGAGGACGTTAAACTGCTGCGGGAAATTGTCGGGCCGCGATTTGGTGTCAAAGCCGCAGGTGGAATTCGTGATGCGCAAACTGCCCTTGCAATGATTGCGGCGGGCGCAAACCGGCTCGGCACATCGGCAAGCGTGGCGATAATCAAGGGTCTTGCACCGCACGCGGGCGGTTACTGAACATTGTTTTGCGCCAGGACAATTGGAGCGGGTGATGGGAATCGAACCCACGTAGCCAGCTTGGAAGGCTGGAGCTCTACCACTGAGCTACACCCGCAACCCGAAGCATATTAACCCGTACACTTGCAATGTCAACCGGTGCAAGTATATGCTCCGGCTTGATGAGTGCACTGCTACTTAGTGGCGGGCGCGTGATTGACCCGGCTAACCCGGTTCTCCGGGACACCGTTGCGGACATCTTGATTCAGGACGGTAAGATAGCCGCTGTTGGGGCTGAGGCAGTCAAAAAAGCGCCGGCAGATTCCGAGCGGATAGATGTAAAAGGCCTCGTTGTTTGCCCCGGTTTGATAGACATGCATGTGCACTTGCGCGAGCCGGGCCAGGCCGCCAAGGAAACCATGGCAACAGGCACCGCCGCAGCGGCACGTGGCGGGTTTACCTCGGTTGTCTGCATGCCAAATACCACGCCTGCAATTGATAATCCAACCACGGTGGCACTGATCCACGAACGCGCCTTGCGGCACGGTGTCGTGAATGTGTTCGTCGCAGGCGCAATCACAAGAAACATTGCCGGGGAGGAACTCGCGCCGATTGGTTCGCTTCACCGTGCCGGTGTGGTTGCAATCAGCGACGACGGCAACTGCATTCAGAACAATGAACTGATGCGGCGCGCACTCGAGTACGCGCGCATGTTTGACCTGCCGGTGCTTGACCATTGTCAAGACAATGCATTGGCTGCAGACGGTGTGATGCATGAGGGGTATTGGAGCACTGTGCTCGGGTTGCGCGGCTGGCCTGCGGTGGCCGAGGAGGTCATTGTTGCGCGGGACATTTTGCTGGCAAAGCTCACAGGTGCACACGTGCATTGCCAGCACATCAGTGCAGCCGGCAGCGTCGAGCTGTTGCGCCGCGCCAAAGAGGCTGGACTACCCGTGTCGGGCGAAGCGTGTCCGCATCACTTCACGCTCACGGATGCCGCAATTGCAGGGGGCCAAAAGTTCTGGGCTACCGATGGCAAGGCACTGGCCGGCAGCACGCACAAAGCCGATCAACTACCGTGCTGGCCCAGCTACGACACAAATTTCAAGGTTAACCCGCCGCTCCGATCCGCTGCCGACCGCGAAGCGCTTATTGCAGGGCTTGCAGACGGCACAATTGACGTGATTGCAAGTGATCATGCGCCGCATTGCGATTATGAAAAGGAAGTCGAGTTTGATGTTGCACCGTTCGGCATGACCGGGCTTGAGACTGCATTGGCGTTGTCGTTGATGCAGCTTTATCATTCGGGTCGGCTTGGGCTGGTTGAGTTGATTGCAAAGTTCACGGTAAACCCTGCGCGCCTGTTGCATTTGCCCAAGGGCACACTTGCAATCGGCTCAGATGCAGATGTCACAGTGATTGACCCGGAGCGTGAATGGGTGTTGTTGCCCGAGTGCACCGCAAGTAAATCCCGGAACAGCCCGTTCTACGGCTGGAAACTCAAGGGTAAAGCCGTGCTGACGATTGTTGGTGGGAAAGTTGTTTGGGCTGACAGCAATTTGCATTTGGCATACCGGAGTGCAACATTCCGGTCATGAAAAGTCTCGTGGCTAAACTGGTTCGCTTGGCGTGGCTCGGCACTGTGGCACTGCTGAACCCGGTTGCCGCACAACCCCACTGGATCACAGATGCACAGCAGGCACTGGCCAAGGCTAAGGCGGAACAAAAACTGGTTTTGCTGAACTTCACCGGGTCAGACTGGTGTCCGTGGTGCATTCGGCTGGAGCGCGAGGTTTTCTCGAAGCCCGAATTTACCGCGTACGCTAAAACGAATCTTGTGCTTGTACTGGTTGATTTCCCGCGTGGAAAACAGCTCGGCAAGGACCAACAACAGGCAAATAAAGCCCTGGCCGAAAAATACGGCATTGATGGGCTGCCGACCATAGTTGTTTTGGACAGCACCGGTAAACAACTAGGCAGGCTAGGCTACAAACCGGGTGGGCCTGCCCGATTCATAGCTGAGCTTGAAAAACTGCGTGCAAAGGCCGCACGACAGCAAGAGACCGGCTCAGCACCCGGAACAAACACTGCAGGAGGAAGGCCGATCGAAAACTAACTGCACGATTTACGATTGACTGGGCCGGTTGTAGGGCAATAATCAGCGCAAAAAATTGTTTATGGCCAAACTTGTCGTTCTGACCGAAGGGTTCACCGGACTCTCTTATGAGCTTTCGGCTGAGCGAGTTACAATTGGCCGCGCCGAGGACAACAGCTTCCAAATCGCCGAACCGTCGGTGTCGAGTCATCATTGTGAACTTGTTGTTTCTGGAGACGAGGTCAAAGTGAAAGACCTCAACTCGACCAACGGCACCTTTATCAATGATGAACAGATAACCGAGGCGGTGCTCAAGCCGGGCCAAATACTGCGTTTGGGCAGGATCGAATTGCGGCTCGAAGACGGCCCGGTGGTGCCTGGGTTAAAGCGCCAGACTGAAAAGATCACAACCCGCGGTGTGCGCCTGGATGAACTTGGTCAGGCAAGGCCAGCTACGGGGCCGATGCAGGCCAAAGGCTTCGCCAAAAAAGAAGACAAGGCAGCACGGTATTTCCGGATTGGAGCGATTGTGGTGCTGATTGTAATTGCAGTTGTATTGGTTTACGTATTTGTGACTATAGGCAGGTCGTAGCGCGCAAAATAGCCAAACAATCCTTCGCGCTCATTCAAACCGGGCCTTTCCAAACCCACGGCGCAATCAAAACCAAATGTGCGGCGCGGTCGAAGTCGGGCAGCTTAACCCCCATTACGCAACCAGCCAGCAACTTCACACGCTGCGTAGGTAATAATAATGTCTGCGCCGGCACGTCGGATTGCGGTGAGCATCTCCAACAGGACAGCTCTTTCATCGAGCCAACCGCGTGCTGCAGCGGCTTTGAGCATGGCGTATTCGCCGCTTACAGCGTAGGCGGCCGTCGGGTAACCAAACTCGGTTTTCACACGGTACAGCACGTCGAGATAGGCAAGCGCAGGCTTGACCATCACAATGTCTGCCCCCTCGGCAATGTCCATTGCAACCTCGCGTAGTGCTTCGTGTGCGTTGCCAGGGTCAATTTGATAGCTACGGCGATCGCCAAATTTTGGCGCGGATTCGGCTGCCTGCCTGAAGGGGCCGTAAAAAGCCGAGGCGAACTTGGCTGCGTACGACATGATTGGTGTATCAGCGAACCCGTTCTTGTCGAGTGCAGCGCGGATCGCGCGCACGCGACCGTCCATCATGTCGCTCGGTGCAACAATGTCAGCTCCGGCCGCGGCATGGCTCACAGCCGTTCGAGCAAGCAAATCGAGTGTTGGATCGTTGAGGATTTTTGCGCCACGAGCAAATTGCTTCACGATACCGCAATGGCCGTGCGACATGTATTCGCACAAACACACGTCGGTGATAACAATCAACTCCGGTATAGCCTTTTTGAGCTGGCGCACTGCAACTTGCACAATGCCGTTTGTCGCGTAAGCACCTGAGGCTTTCTCGTCCTTGCGATCCGGTATCCCGAATAATAACACCGCCGGTACACCCGCCTTGTAAGCCCGCTCAGCCTCACGCACCAATTGATCCGGCGAAAGTTGAAATACGCCAGGCATTGCAGCCACAGGCCGACGCACATTGCGTCCGGTGCGCACAAACATCGGCAACACAAGCTGTGCGCCGTTGAGATTTGTCTCGCAGATCAACCGGCGCAGTGCCGGTGTCTGCCGTAACCGACGCGGTCGGTAGGCTGGGAACATGCCTACTGTATGCATGGTCATGGACTGCATTGTAGGTACCGGTTCGGCTGTGCAAAGCGGAAACTTCTCTGGCGCCCTTGCAGCTTTTGCACCGGCCACAGCTCCGGCCCACACAGCATGTGAATGCGAGTTAAGTTTGATGTTTTTACATTGGTTTTGTCGGACTAGACTATGCACATGAAAACCCTGCGTTTGGCAGCGACATTGATTGTTTTGGGGGCGATTTTCTGTCTCGGGCTGATTATAGGCGGGCACATTTTGCAATTGGCTGGTCGGAGCAATGCTGCGCGGGTCGGCTCCGGCCCGGCGTTACTGAAGCAAATTCAAAGTTTGGCCGAGCTGGTTACGGTTAAATACGTGATCGAAAAAGTCGTTTCGGTCGAGGATGTCAAGTGGTACGGCGAAAACCGCGTGCTGATTGTTGCGCATGGGATTGTCAAGGCCGGTGTTGACCTGAACCGGCTGCGTCCAGAAGACATTCGTGTGGCAGGGGAAAAAATTAGCATTAATTTGCCACCTGCCCAGGTACTTGATGCGTACTTGGACGATTCACAAACCAAGGTGATCGAACATTCAACAGGGCTGTTACGCGCATTCGACAAAGACCTGCAACAAACCGCGCGCCAGAATGCAATTGACGATATCCGCCGTGCGGCGCGGCTGGGCGGGATTTTGACCGAGGCCGAACAACGCGCCAGAACCGAGCTGAGCCATTTCCTTTTGCAGCTCGGGTTTGAACAGGTCGAGTTTGTGTCGCCGTAAACCCGGTCTGCCACCGGTGCAACCGGCGCGTCGCGGAGGCTAACGCCGTACCGCAAGCTCGCCCTGTTGTTTACCCGGGTGCCTCAATTGGACAATTTTGACCGGCTGTGGCAAGAGGGCGGACTGCACCGAAACCGGTATGGCAAACTTCTTCCGTGCAAAAGTCGAGGCGGCGCTGTGCGACCGCAGTTCCATCAGGTAAAGCACAACCGGCTTTAGTGCAGGCCGTTTCATTGGCGTGCGTTCGACCGGCTGCACGCTGTTCAAAAGCTTGATTAGCCTGACCTTGGTTGCCATAAAAACGTCTTGTCCGAACTTAAAAAGCCGCAATTCACGTGCCAAAAAAAAGCCAAACCTGCCCAAATTAAATCGCACTTGGCAGGCTCGACATGTTCTGTTTAGCTGTACGTGCCGCATGCGAACCGGTGTGCCCACCAGCATCGTGACCGCCTTGTTAATTGCCGTGGTTGGTTCATGTGCACAGGAATCGGCCGAGTGGCAAATCGAGGCGCTTAGTCCGGATGGTAAGGTCGAGATTGACCTTGCCACCGGCCTGGTCACTGCAACCAATCGTGTTTTGGTGCGCTACGGCACAACCGTATTAACAGCCGATAAAGCCAGCGTAAACCGTGACACAGGCGATGCAATTGCCGAAGGCGCAGTTTGCATCGTGCACGAGCAACAGGTCTGGGTCGGCCAAAAAATCCGTTACAACTTCAAAACGCGCCAGATGCACGCCGCGCAGTTCAAAACCGGCAAATGGCCCGTGTTTGTCCAAGCCGAAGATTTGCAGGGCGACATTTCAAACCGCGTTTACTACGCCACAAATGCGCTCGTAACCACCGAAGATGCGGCTGAGCCAGTCCAAAAAATTCGTGCCAAATCAATCAAGATTGTCCCCGGCAAATTCATCGAAGCACATCATGCAACTCTTTGCATTGGCGATGTGCCGGTGTTTTATCTCCCTTACTACACCCGCAGACTCGATGCGCGTGCCAATCATTTCAGTCTGACACCGGGTTATCGCAGTCGGTTCGGTCCGTTTGCACTTGGCAGATACGACTTTTTCGCCGGTGAACAGTTCGACGGCGCGCTGCAACTCGATTACAGGCTCAAGCGCGGCTTGGGCGCAGGCACTGAAGCTGAATACAGACTCGATCGTTGGGGCACAGCCACCCTCAAATACCATTACCTACACGACGCCGACCCTGAACGCGCTCTGACCGGCGAGCAGTATCCGACCGACCGGCACGTGTTCGGGTTCGACTATCAATCAAGCCCGTTCAACAACGTCGAAGTCAAGGCGCAGGCAAATTACCAAAGCGATGCAGGTGTGTTGAAAGAGTTTTTCGAACGCGATTACCGGCGCAATCCGCAGCCGAAAACATTCGTTGACCTGGCCAAGTTCTGGCAAAACTTTAGTCTGGACATTTATGCACAGCCGCGCCTGAACGAGTTTTTCGAGACAGTCGAGCGACTGCCACAAATCAAACTCACCGGCTACCGCCAACAAATCGGCCCGGTGCCAGTGTATTACGAAAGTGAAAGTTCGTTTGCATATTTGCATCGGCGTTTTGCCGAGACAAACGGGTTTGTTCCGGGAGACTTTGCCGCTGCACGCGCAGACACATTTCATCAGCTTGTCCTGCCGCAGACATTGTTTGGCTGGTTGAACATTACACCCCGAGCGGGTGCCAGGTTAACTTATTATTCCGAAGCCACAGGCAGCGGCGCCGGCACAGACGAAATCTATCGCGGTGTCTTCAACACGGGTGCCGAACTAACGTTCAAGGCATGGCGAGCCTGGCCGGAATGGCGCAGTGAGCTACTGGAAATCAACGGGCTGCGCCATATAATCGAACCCACACTCAACTACGTTTACGTGCCGCAGCCAAATCGCAGACCACACCAGATTCCACAATTCGATTATGAAACTGCCAGCCTGCGCCTGGTGCCAATCGAGTTCCCCGATTACAACGCGATTGATTCAATAGACAGCCAAAACGTGCTCCGACTCGGCCTGCGCAACCGGCTCCAAACAAAGCGCGCCGGTGCAATTGACAATATTGTCAATTGGGAACTGTTCACCGACTGGCGCTTGGACAGGCATGACGGCCAGACAACGTTCTCGGACATTTACTCTGCACTGGTTGTCAAACCGCGCACATGGCTCACGTTCGAGTCCGAAAACAGATTCGATGTTGATACCAGCCAGTTCAACCTCGCCCGCGAAACGTTAACAATCCAACCCGGATCAACCTGGAGCTGGGGGATAACGTACTTCTACCTGCACGATGACCTGCGTCCGGTGCCAACTGCGTGGGGTTTGGGCAACAACATCGTCAACAGCGCATTGTTCTTTCGGCTGGACGAGAACTGGGCGGTACGCGCCGCGCATTACATTGACCTGCGCCGCGGCAGGCTACAGGAACATAGCTACGCGGTGTATCGCGACCTGCGTAGTTGGACCGCTGCAGTTGTTTTCAGATTCCGCGAAGATATTTACGGCAGAAGCGATTTCGGCATAGCACTCACACTCTCGCTCAAGGCACGCCCGCGGTTCAGCCTCGGCAGCGACACCGTCAGCCCGTTCTCTTGGCTATAAAATTTCAGCCCAAAGGCTGTTCGGTACAACCGCTCTGTGGGCACGTGAATCGGCTCGTACATGCACATGGTTCCAACTCGGCCAAAGTGAGATTTATCGTGCCACCGGCGCCTTGCAGCCAGGCCAAAGGTTAGATGTGGAACAAAGCGAATGCGACAAATGTTTTTTCCTAAACTTGTTTCGGCTGACCAGGGCGAAGACCTTCGGCCTGATGCATTGCACTGCTTAAGCCGGCCATTGTTTTGGCCATCGCAAGAGCTGTCTGCGCAGCTTCACGCCCGCGATTGTGCTCGTGAGTCAGGCACCGCACTTTTGCTTGTTGCTCATTATCGAGCAACAGCACTTCGTGTATCACAGGCACACCGTAATCGAGCTGGATACGCGTCAGTGCGTGTGTGACTGCTTCAGCGATCAGATTTGCATGCGCAGTTTCACCCCGAAGGATCACGCCCAGACAGATTATGGCTGAAAAACTCGGTTTTGCATTGCCCGGGCCACCTTGTGTGCGGGCACGCGCAAGTGCCGCAGCTACAACCGGAATTTCGTACGCGCCAGGCACACGCACTATCAACGGTTTTGGTGCACCTGCACGTCTCAATTCGGCCACGGCAGCGCGTACAAGCCCGTCCACGTACTTTGCGTTGTAGCGCGAGGCAACAATTGCAAAAGCGCCGCCTGTGAACCGCAGTTTTCTTGTCGGGGTTCGTTTAAGCATACACCAGTCTGGTTCAGAAATTGCCTGTTGAAAAACGTGTGGTTGAAACGCGTCGTGTCAAAGCAAATGCCCGAGTTTTTGCCGTTTGGTTTTCAGGTACCGTTCATTATGCGGGTTTGGCGGGATACGAATTGGCACACGCTCGACAACCTTTAACCCGTACCCCTCAAGCCCAACGATCTTGCGCGGATTGTTTGTGAGCAGCCGAATAGTTTTCAGACCAAGGTCGGTCAGGATTTGCGCTCCCAGACCGTACTCGCGCAGGTCAGCAGCGTATCCGAGCTTACGGTTTGCCTCGACAGTGTCGAGTCCAGCCTCCTGCAACTTGTACGCCTTGATTTTCGGCGCAAGACCGATCCCACGCCCTTCCTGCTGGCGCATATAAACAATCACACCCCGCCCCTCCTGTGCAACCATGCGCATTGCCTGACGCAATTGCGCACCGCAGTCGCATCGGCGTGAGCTGAACACGTCGCCTGTCAGACATTCGCTGTGCACCCGCACCAGGACGTTTTTCTGGCCTGCGACCTCGCCGCAAACAAGCGCAACATGGTGTTGCCCGTCCAGTTTCGACCTGTACAAGTGCAGGTCGAACTCGCCGTAATCAGTGGGCAACCTGACTACCTCGACTTTCTCGACCAGTTTTTCGCGCGTGCGCCTGTACTGGATCAGGTCTGCTATCGAGCAGATCTTTAGCTTGTAGCGTTTGGCGAATTTGAGCAGCTCAGGCAACCGCGCCATCGAACCGTCATCATTCATGATCTCGCAGATCACGCCCACTGGCCTGCACCCGGCTAGTCGCGCGAGGTCAACAGCAGCTTCAGTATGGCCGGCCCGTTGCAGTACACCACCCGGGCGCGCGCGCAGTGGGAAAACGTGCCCGGGTTGCACAAGGTCTTCAGGTACGGCTGTCGGATCGGCTATAACACGGATTGTCCGCGCGCGATCGGCTGCACTTATGCCGGTTGTTATGCCGCGTGCTGCGTCCACGCTCACCTGGAAATCCGTCCGGAACGATTCACGGTTTTCCCTGACCATGCTGCCTATACCGAGCTGTTGGAGCCGCTCGGATGTGGTCGGCACACAGATTAGGCCCCGACCGTACTTCGCCATGAAATTGACCGCTGCAGGTGTAACAAACTGCGCGGCCATGACAAGGTCGCCCTCGTTTTCACGGTCGGCATCGTCAACAACAATCACCATCTTGCCCTTGCGAATATCTGCAAGGACAGACTCGATAGTGTCGAACCGCGTGGTCATCCCAAGCAAACAGGGTATTGGACAAAACTGACATTTCCAATCAGAAAACTGCGCCGATCAGAGTTGTGAACTGCCAAATGCCGGCTTGCTTTGGCAGTAGTTGAACCATAGCCTGCTTTCATGCACTGCAGATTGTCGCGCACATTTTATAGCATGCTCAAAAATCTGCTGTCTTACCTGGTCACAATAGCGACAACGGTTTTGATATACGATGTGCGTGGCGGGCCTTTGGAAGAATGGCATTGGAGAAATCCCTTGCCCCAGGGGAATGCACTGCACAACGTGGTGTGGGTTAATGGGCACTGGCTAGCCTTGGGCGAACTCGGGACAATCCTCATCTCGAACGACGGCACAAATTGGAGTCGTGTTGAATCTGGTGTGGCAGATAATCTTCGCGACTGTGCGTACGGCGACGGCAAATACGTGATTGTGGGTGATTGGGGAACTGTTCTGACCTCCACCAATGGGATCTCATGGAGCCAACAGTATGCCGGGACGTTTTACTCGCTGAACGCAGTATGTTACGCAAACACACAGTTCGTTGCCGTTGGCGAATCTTGTACGATACTAACCTCACCGGATGGAGTGGTTTGGACGCAGCAAAGCTCTGGTGAGTGGGAACTTTTCGATGTCGTTCATGGTGAAGGATTGTATGTGGTGGTGGGTGGTGTAGATGAGGGTTATCCATGGTGGGGAATAGGTGTCGTTCTAACATCACCAGATGCAAAGGTGTGGACACGTCGCGTGTTTACGCCGAAACCTCCTTTCACCACCGTTGCGTATGCTAATGGAAAATTTGTAGCCGCAAGTGCTAGTCAGGTCTGTTGGTCAGATGATGGCTTGACCTGGCAATTCAGCAGTTCCCCAGCGCAATACGGGTTAGTCAGTCTTTCCTACGGTCACGGCAAATGGGTCCTTGGCACAGCCTATCCGTCCTTTTACTACGGCTATGCGAGCATTTTTACATCCGGGAATCTGATTGACTGGTCGGAAGTCGCTGAGTCACCACCCGTAACCGGAATCGCTTTCGGCCAGGACCGGTTCGTTGCGTCGCGCCCAGATGGAACATTTTTGATTTCATCAAACGGACAGAATTGGGCGAACCCGCTAGCTAAACCCTTATCAGTTTACTTTCGCGACTTGGAGTACATAAACGGTTCGTTTTGTGCACTGGATGCGAACCTGCTGGTGTTCTCACCGGATGGCACTGTCTGGACGAACATAGTGGTGGTAACCAACACCGAGGAGTTTGTCAGCATAACTTTCGGTAACGGTCGCTACGTAGCTGGTGGCAAATACCGGACTGTTTGGACTTCGACCAATGGAGTGGACTGGACAAATCCGGCGCCGGAGTTGAGCACATACCCTTACGGGGCCGATGTTTTTGTTGCATATGGAAATGGTGTGTTTGTGGGTGCGGCCGGTGAGAATGGCGATATTTTGACTTCGCCCGACGGGATTAACTGGACAGTGCAGCAACTTATTACGAATGCCACAGTCAGTTTTCACGATGTCAAGTTCGGGGACGGACGGTTTGTGGCCGTTGCAGATCAATACCTCGCCACTTCAATAGATGGAACAAATTGGTCTGTTGCCTATTTCCCCGACCGGTATTTTAAAGGTGCAACACGCGGAAACGGCATGTATGTACTTATCGGAAGAAACACCATCGGAAGCTCAAACGATGGAACAAATTGGGTCTTCCAAACCTTCGGCCAATCTGATTACCTCCAGGCTGTCGCATTCGGAAGCGGGTTTTTCGTTGCAGTCGGTGAAGAATCATATATCTCCGGAACACCCACATACGGAATGCCCCCAGAATCGCCGATTTTAATCTCACCCGACGGCAGAAACTGGTGGCGGGTCAGGTCGAAAACCGCCCGGCCACTTTCAAATGTTGCTTACGGGAACGGGACGTTCGTGATCACTGGTGGAGCCGGGGCAATCCTGCAATCGGACCCGCTGGTGAATCTGACTATAACGAAGCTTGCATTCCCTCGATTGGAACTGTCGGGGCCGGTAAATCGGTCTTATCGCATCGAATATGCCGACGGCTTGGACGCATCCAGCGCGTGGCTTGAACTTGCTACGGTAACTGTAAATGAAATCCCTGCGTTCTTTAACGATCCTAGTTGGACGAACAGCACAATGCGGTTTTACAGAGCGGTGCTACTCCCGTAGCCGGGCGACGGCTCTTTTGCAGCCGTCACAGTTTGGCTTAACTTTTTAGCGGGATCGCCTCTTCGATCAGCATCACTGGGATGTCGGCCCGGATCGGATAGAGAAATTTGCCGTCTGCGCGGACAAGGCCCCCATCAATTTTCTCTGTCACCGGTTTCCCAGCGCGATTACGCAGTGTGCCTGCGGCGATTCGCTGATTCAGTTCGGCTACCAAACCCGGCTCGGCAAGCCACACCGGCTGACGCGTCTCCGGACAACACAGGATTTTGAGCAGCTCAGGATGCATGGCTATGGGTTCGTTAAAGCGTTGAACCGTTAAAGCGTTAAAGCGTTGAACCGTTAAAGCGTTGAATCGTTGAATCGTTAAATCGTTAAATCGTTAAATCGTTAAATCGTTAAATCGTTAAAGCGTTCCATCTGCCAAACGAACCAAGCGTGCTGAGAGTATGCATGCCGGACACCGAAAATAAAGCAGCGTTTGCGCTACGGGCCCGGAATCTGCTTTCGGAGCCACCCAGCCGGTCGCGGCGGCGCTCTCACGAAAAAGTGTCCGTTGCTCACAACAATCGAAAGGCGCTGCCGGGTGCGACCGAGGATGTTTTGCTGGATCATCTCAACAAACCCATCGCCCACTTCTGTGACAATGCCCACATGCCCGTACTTCGTGTCGGTAAACACCAGCAGGTCATCAGGGCGCGGTGGCTCGCTCGATCCGTTGCGATACTGGACAAGCCCGCGCCGCTGGTTGAATGCGCCATCCGGAATGGACTCGTCGAAGAAGCTTTTGGCATGACCCATTACATCGGGCATTTTGTGTCCTTTGACATCGTAATAAAACCGTTTGACGAACTACACGCACTGCCATTTCTGGCCGTAGTAATACGCGTCTGGTGCGTAGTGCCGCCCGTAGCTCCAAAAGAACAGCAAGCCGTTGTCATATACGGGCACACCCCGATAGCTGTCGAGCACTCGGCCTACTCTTCGAGCGTTGTAAAGAAGCAAAAGCGCCATTGCCACACTGCATAGGACCAGTGTTGCCAAAACCGGCTTGCCTATGGCCCGATTCGGTCTCATGACATCGCCAAGGTCAACATGTTCACCATTCGGGGCAACGAAAAGCGTGACTCGGCGCTGATCCGGCCCGATGCCTGTGACCATGTAAAACGGCCAAACGTAATCTTGGTGCGTCATGGAATTGCCTTGTGGATAGGCCAGTTCACAATTGGTGACGGTGAGAGACTCCGGCACGTGCTGATGCCAAGTCCAGCATCGCCCCGCCTTAATGTCTTTCAGAACCTGTTTGCTCGATTTAGGTTTGGCTTGGCCGGCAGGCGTAAGCTTGCGGAAAAACCACTCGATGCCGGAGACCTCGTTCCCACTGACAAAACTGAACCGCAGCTTGCCCCCGTCTCCGACCGTGCTGAGCGCGCTGCCGGCAGGCATACGCTGGTAGAATGTAACACTCCTTTCCCTGATTACAGATTGCCGTTTGCCATTTGCACGATCAGTGAACCAGATCACACCCTGCTCACTCATCCCGGCTAACGAGCCATCCTCTTTGACTTGGAGATCGTTGGTCGTCAGCCCGAACAATGGCAGGAGGGCGAGCGCCTTCCTGAGCACCTCGTCAGCTGACGGAACGTCGTGCACTAAGGGCTTGTGATTCTTTACGTCCCAACGGTGGCCGTCGCCGCCACTACTATACCGGAATGCCCCGGTAGTGCATACGAAGGCAACCTCGCGGGTGAGCCAACGGTTGGTTGGGTTTTTCTCCTGGATCCAGTATCCAAATGCCCCGACGAGTGGTTCGTCGAACCGCTCGATTTCGCCCTTGACCCCAAAATGAGCGGCCACACAGCGTATCAAATCGGGATTGAACTCTGGAATCTGGGCAGAATAAACAATTAGTTTTGTCCAGCGCGGTTCCGGTGCCCGCCACAAAACGTTGCGGGGAGGCAAGTCCGGCTGATACCCGACAGTTCGTTCCAGCACGTATTCATTAGGTGGTGGGAAACCCAGAGCTGCATGGCAGGCCAAAGAGCCGCACCAGCTACTGCGCATAGCCAAATCCACCAACTATTCCAGTGGCGTTGCGAACTGATCATCTTCAAGCAGGTCAGCTTGTTCGGTTGGGTCAGTCGGATCGCAGTCAGGATCCGTTTGAGGCCCATACCCGTAAATGTAGTCGCCGCTGCATTCCGGCCAGTAAACCGACCGGGAGACGTTCGGTTCTGGAACCCGATGGGTTCCATTGCGTTGCCCGGCACACGTAGCGCCATGCACCGCGCACCGTATGGAATTCCGACGGTACCAGTGGATTTTTCTGTAGTGCCAGTGTCCACCAAAAGGCCATTTCCGGATGCACAGACATCTCGGTCGCATAGGCTTGGACCATGTGCAAATACCCGGTCATCGGCAACGCGAAGTGGTTCTTCATTTCGTGGTAAACGCCGTCTGGCCTTTGCGGCGGATCCCAAAATCAGGTTACCGCTAAAGAACGCAAGCCACCTCATTATCCGGACCGTTGGACCGAGAACGATTGGATCGGTACAGCATGCCGCTGAACAACCCGCCTTTCCTTCTTCAACGCTTCACCGATTCACTGTTTCACCGCTTTACCGGTTTAACGGTTTAACGTTTTAACGATTCAACGCCTCAACGCTTTCAAAATTCAACGCTTCACCGCCCGTACCGCTTCTTCATAAACCTGTTTCACAGGCACACCGGCGCGTGCCGCAACTGCGCGGCACGACTCGAACTCGGGCGCGACGTGCAGTACTTTCCCACCCAGTTTTCCCAGCTTCACCTTCACCTCGCCAAACGGTGTGTTGACCATGACAAACTCGCGTTGCAGCTTGCGCCGCTCGACCAGATACCGGCGCACGCCAAATGCGCTCGTTTCACGTAAGATCATCTCGGTGAACTTGTCCGCATCCGCCTCAGTGCAAAGGACCGTTAGGAGCACACCGGGCCGGCTTTTCTTCATCTGGATGGGCGTGTGGAACACGTCAAGTGCACCGGCACTCAGCGCTTTTTCCATAAAGTTGCCCAATATCTCGGCATTGATGTCGTCCAAGTTCGTCTCTAGCACCGCAACGGTGTCGGTTTCCCAATCCAATGGCGACTCCTGAGACGCGACACGTGACATCTCACCCAACACGGCGCGTAATACGTTTGGTCTGGTCTTGTTTTCGCGACTACCCAATCCATAGCCGATCTTCTCGGCCACAAGACCTCTCATCGGCCCGAAGCTCTCGACGAACTCAGCAAGCAACGCCGCGCCGGTGGGTGTAACCAACTCGTGCGGCTCGTCGCACTGTGTGAGCGGGACACCGCGTGCACCGAGAATCTCAAGCGTGGCCGGGGCCGGCACAGGCAATGTGCCATGTTCGCATTTGACCCAGCCCGTGCCGTCCACAACTTGTGAGGCGAACACACGCGGTTTGCCAAGCATCTCCAGCGCAATACACGCACCTACAATGTCAACTATCGAATCAACAGCACCAATTTCGTGGAAATGGACACGATCAGTCGGCACACCGTGGATTTTCCCCTCGGCTTCAGCAATGCGTCGGAACACAGCCGCAGACTTGTCCTTCACCCAATCTGAAACCGGACTGCGTCGGATGAGAGTTTGGATTTGGTTGAAATCGCGGCTCTGCCCGTGCGTTTGGGCATGTTGATGAGCCGGTGTCGGCCCCACATCACAAAAGACTCGGAAATGCACCCCTGCAATGCCGCCTCGGGTCTGGCGGTCTGTGTGCAGATGCAAATCGCCTAGGCCGAGCTTTGCCAGTTCGCGCTCGAGCCCGGCTGCATCCACGCCCAAATCAATCAGTGCACCCAGCAGCATGTCGCCGCTGATGCCGCTGAACAGGTCGAGGTAGAGGATTTTCATTCGTTAAAGCGTTAAAGCGTTGAATCGTTAAATCGTTAAAGCGTTGAAGCGTTGAAGCGTTGAAGCGTTAAAGCGTTAAAGCGTTGATTCGTTGAAGCGTTGAAGCGGAAGCTCGTCACTTTCACGATCTTGCGGTTTAACGGTTCAAGGGTTTAACGCTTTAACAATTCAACCCTTTAACGAATCAACACCCAGCCGCAAGGCTATTGATCTGGCTTGCTGCATATGCCGCGCCGAACCCGTTGTCAATGTTGACCACCGTAACCCCGCCACTGCAACTGTTCAGCATTGCCAGCAGGGCTGCTACACCGCCAAAGCTGGCGCCGTAACCGACACTGGTCGGCACTGCAATGACAGGTTTGTCAACCAAACCGGCTACAACACTCGGCAGTGCACCTTCCATACCTGCCACAACCACAATCACATTAGCGCGTTGAACTGTATCAAGATGCCCGAGCAACCGATGTAAGCCCGCTACGCCAACGTCGTAAATCCGCTCGACATTGTTACCCATGAACTCGGCCGTGACAGCAGCTTCTTCGGCTACAGGCAGGTCACCTGTACCGGCGCTGACAACAGCAATTACGCCTTTGCGTTTTTGCACCGGTCTAGCCTCGATTGTGATGCACCTGGCCTGTTCATGATAAACTACGCGTTTGAACTTTCTCTTCAGTGCAGCCGCCTGTTGGCTGTTAACCCGCGTGACCAATACACGTTGATGCCGCTCGAACAACGTACTGGCAATCTTCACCAGTTGGCTCGGTGTTTTGCCTTCGCCAAAGATCACCTCCGGACACCCCCGACGCAATGCGCGGTGTGTATCCAGCTTGGCAAACCCAAGATCAACAATCGGCGCGGCTTGAAACGCGCGCAACACTTCGTCACGCCCGATCTTGCCTGCGCGAAAATTTTCAAGCAGCCGTATTGCCTCGGCAGTTGTCATGCGAGCGAGCTTGCCACACACTTAATCAACGGTCACGCTTGAAACTGAGTAATATTTAGCCGGAGACGGTTTGAAATGAACAGGTCCGCTGTGCGCGGGTAGCTGTGGCATCAGTGCATGCGTGCAAGCCGGTGTCCGGCTGCAGTCCGGTTGCGCTTGGCATTAAAAAGCATGCACTTACTCAAGCCGACTTGGCCGCCAGTCGTGCCTTTCCCCAGTTGTAGTTTCGCCAAGCGGCTGGGCTGGTGGCGGGTAAAATCCGAGCTCACCTTTAAGCGAGCCAGCTTCGATTGTCCCATACCCTACTAACCATGCATGCCAATGGGATGTTCCAACACTTTCTGCCGAAGGAACATGCAATTTTAGCTCGGCCCTCCAAGGGATCCTTACCGTAAAATAAAACCCGCCACCGAAATCGTAGAAATCGTTGATAGGGAGCGTTTTGTCCCCATCAACGTAGGTAGCGATTATGCTGCTGTTTTGCTTCTGCAAGCGCAACCGGACCGGGCGCGTTGTTACTGGGTCGGTCCATTCCCACAACCCGACATAATTGGCTGGCTCGCGCCGCGCGCGGAACTTGCCCTGGTCAAAAGCACCCCTGGCCGTTGGAGAAAAACGTACTTCAGGCGCGTTTGAACCATGACAGCCCGGCAATTGAACCGTTAGAATCCCATCGAGTTCATCCCATTCGACATGGCCGTCGAACTCCAACACCTGAGCGCTCGTCTGACCGATGTACCCGGTACAGCGAAACTGAGTGCCCAGCAAACTACAGCGGAGCCGCCCTTTAATGTTGTTTGTTCCCGAGAGCTCGAACTCCCCTGTAACGTGCGCAACTGTTTGATACAATTTCAACTTCAAATCATGCTCGGCTCCAGCCATCACGACTTTGCCCCGCCACACCCCTGCTATCTTGGCCGGCACAATCCAAAGCCAGACCCCATTCACCTCGGGAAAACCAAACTCCAGCTCGTAATCCGGCACATGTTCGCAGCGACTGAACGGGTTCCAAGGCTTGCCCGTACATACCAAGAAACGGAGCGCGAATTCTGAATTCTTTGTGCGGAAGCCATTCGCCCATTCCGAACTGATGCGAGACAATCCGTGTGCCTGGTTTTAACAATTGAAAAATTTTTGGGCGCAGTTCAAGGTTGGCCTCGCGACTCAAGTAAAGTGTAACGACAGTGCCTTCACTGAAATCGTTGGTGAACAGGTCGCCATGAATGAATTTGACACGGCGAGCCACGCCGGCCTTTGTTGCGTTGCTTTGGCTTATTGCCACCAACTTTGGGTCAATTTCAATCCCCACTGCCTTGCGTGCGCCGAAATCGCGCACCGCTGCAATGGGAATGCGCCCGTCACCGGACCCCAAATCGTAAACAACGTCGGTCTTGCTCACGTCCGCGAGCCACAGCATAGCCCTGACAAACTCATGCGGGGTGGCAACATGCCAAATCCATCCTTCCGGTTGAGCTGGAAGATTTGTTAATGCTCTGGGTGCCTCCGCAACCAGGATGTTTACTACCATGCACAACCATGTGGTGTACACAAAGCGAATTCTATAGGCCGACATAGTATTCAATTCAGATGGTTTTCATCACTTGGACTGCGGCGCGGATAGTAGCTTCGATATCAGTTTCGGTGTGCGCAGTCGAAATGAAGTTTGCCTCGAATTGCGATGGCGCCAGGTACACACCGGCCTCGAGCATGCCATGAAAAAATTTCCTGAACTGATCGCGATCGCTCGTCATCGCGTCAGCAAGGTTCCACACCGGTTGCTCAGTAAAATAAATGCAAAACATCGACCCACACCGGTTGAACGTGACTGGCACACCTGCGGTTTGTGCTGCCTGCTTGATTCCAGATTCGAGTTGTGCGCCCAATTGTTCAAGTCTCGCGTATGGATCACGCGCGGCGGCGCCAAGGCACTCTGGCGCGCAGACCGGTTGTGCCTTGCTACCAACGCCAAGTTCTTCCAATGCGGCGATGCCTGCTGCCATGGCAAGCGGATTACCGCTCAATGTACCAGCCTGATAAACCGGTCCCAGCGGTGCAAGCATGTCCATAATGTCCGCCCGTCCGCCAAATGCGCCGACTGGTAAACCGCCCCCAATTATCTTGCCCAGGCATGTCAGGTCCGGCTTCACACCGAACCGTTCCTGTGCACCGCCGGGGCCGAGTCTGAACCCAGTCATTACCTCGTCAAAGATCAGCAGCGCACCGTTTGCTTCAGTGATGCGCCGCAAAAATTCGAGATACCCGGGTTTCGGCAGATAGACACCTGCGTTACCTGGCACAGGCTCGAGGATCACAGCAGCAATTTGGTCTTTATTGGCTGCAAATGCCTGCTCGACTGCCTGCGTATCATTGAACGGCAGGACAATCGTGTTTTTGGCAAAATCCTGTGGTACACCTGCACTGTCCGGACAACCGAACGTAAGCGCGCCGCTCCCGGCTCGAACCAGGAGCGAATCGGCATGCCCATGATAACAACCGTCGAATTTGATGATCTTGTCGCGTCTGGTGAACGCGCGTGCAAGTCGAATGGCCGACATGCACGCTTCTGTGCCCGAGTTGCACATACGAACCTTCTGAATGCTCGGCATGGCCGCACAAATCAGCTCGGCCAGCTTGACCTCCAACGGATTCGGCACACCGAAACTCGTGCCGGTTTCGGCAGCGGCTTTGACCGCAGCAACGATCTTCGGGTGTGCATGCCCGAGTATAGCCGGCCCCCAGGTGCACACGTAATCAATGTATTCGTTGCCGTCCACGTCCCAGATACGGCTCCTGAGGGCTTTCTGTGCAAAGAACGGGTGCCCACCAACTGCGCGGAATGCGCGTACAGGCGAGTTCACACCGCCTGGAATGTACTTGAGCGCTTGTTCAAACAACGCGGCTGATTTAGCTCGGTTCATTTTGCTCGATCCTGGCTCAATTCACACCTCGGATTGCGGCGGCTGCACCGCCGTACCAATGTGCATCAACGGCAAGGTTTTTTCGAGCTGTACCGCAGACCGTACCCGAATGGGAACAACGGATCATAATTCGCGTCGCCCACATTAATTGGCACCTGGCTCATCGAGCGCGGCCAACTGACCGAAAGTTTGCCAGTTGGATTGTAATCGCCGAACAACACGTCTGCGACACCGTCGCCTTCAGTACCGGGCAACCAGGCTGCAATGATGCTGTCGCATAACTCGAGTGCTTCCCCCAGGATTAGCGGCCGGCCGCTCAGCAACACCAACACAACCGGTGCACCGCCGGCTTTGGCATTTCGGAGCGCCTGAAGGTCAGACTCGGGTAGGGCAAGGTCTTGCCGGTCGCCCAAACCTTCTGCATACGGTTTTTCCCCCAGCACAACCACGGTGTAGTCCGCCCCGGCTGCATCACGCGCATCTTGATCGAAAGTGACTGTTGTGGACGGATGCACAGCACGTCGGATTGCCTGCAGTATGGTCGTGCCGCCCTCAATGACACGGCCGGGCCTGCCTTGCCATGTGATTGTCCAGCCGCCGCATTGAATGCCGATATCGTCAGCAGCAACGCCGCCCACATGAATGCGCCGGGTTTTCTTGGGCAGGGGTAGCACGTCGTGATCGTTTTTCAGCAACACAAGCGAAGCACGCACGCATTCACGTGCAACCTTGCGGTGTGCCACCGAGCCGATAGCCCCCAGCAGTTTGCGGTCTGCAAACGGGCGGTCAAATAATCCAAGCTCGAACTTGATTCGCAGGATTCGCATTACCGCGTCGTTAATGCGTGATTCTGACACGCGCCCTTCGTGCACGAGCTGTTCGAGCAACTCGATGAACTGGACATAATTCCGCTGTTTGGGCGGGCCGTCCGGTATCATGAACATGTCAACGCCGGCATTTACTGCAGTCTCGATCTGGTCTTTGTACTCGCCCGGCAACTGATTAATCGCCGCCCAATCAGACACAACTAACCCGCGAAAACCAAGTTCGCCCTTGAGCACGTCGGTGATCAGATATCGGTTGGCGTGCATCTTCAACCCGTTCCAACTGCTAAACGAGACCATGACCGAGCCGACTCCAGCCTTAACTGCAGCTTCATAAGGCGGCAGGAACAACCTGCGCAATGTAGGTTCATCGCAGACGGTGTCGCCTTGGTCTTTGCCACCGGTTGTGCCGCCATCCCCAAGGTAATGTTTTGCACATGCAAGAATTGCACTCCGAGCAGACAACCGATCCGATTGAAACCCGCGAATCGCTGCTGCACAAAGCTCGGCCACAAGACCGGGTTCTTCGGCATATCCTTCGTATGTGCGACCCCAGCGTTCGTCTCGAACCACACACACTGCAGGTGCAAATGTCCAGTCTATGCCGGTTGCGGCAACTTCGCGTGCGGTGATACGCGCTGCGCGCTCAACAAGTTTCGGATTGCGCGTTGCGCCCAGCCCGATGTTATGCGGGAAAATGACCGCGCCATTGACGTTGTTATGGCCGTGCACGGCGTCAATGCCGTAGATGATCGGTATCTTGAGCCGGTTCTTGAGCGCCCAAGCCTGCAACGTGTCGTATGTATCAGTCCAACCTTTGGGGCTGATATCCGGCGGGTCCGAATCACCCCCGCTGAGCACCGAGCCGATGGTGTATCTGGCCAGGTGTTCTTTGTCGGCCAGGGCCAGGAGATCAACCTGGACCATTTGACCGATCTTTTCCTGGAGCGTCATGCGTGCAAGCAATACTGCAGCCCGTTTATCCACGGTACTGGCCGGTTTTTGGAATTGATACTGGGCAGCGGCAGAAAAGCTGCCGAGCCACGCCAAACCAACAATTAATCCACACGCAATTGCATGTTGGAGGTTTCGAGCTGAGGTTTTCATCACGGTGAAGATTGATCCAGTTAAATGCTGTTACGGGTTGGCATCGAAGAACGTTTTCAACAATGTGCCTTTTTCAGTCCGGACAATTGCACCGGGACGGATACCGTGCCGATCAAACCAACCATGTCGTACTTCAAGCACAAACTGCACATTGGTTGACCATGAGCTGACACCTTTTTCATCGCCGGGTTGCAGCTCAACTATCTGCAATACTGTGCCGTCCGGCGCAATGTACGCCACGGACAACGGAATCAAACAGTTGCGTGCGTAAAAGTTTTTCGGGCCGGGCACCGGGAAGACAAACAACATACCCTCGGTTTCGAGCAGGTTTGTTCGGAACATCATGCCTGTGGCGATCTCGACCGGCGCACGTGCTATCTCAGCGATCAGCTCCTGTTCGGCCACAAACAGTTTGATTGTGGGCAGCTTCGGCAACGCATGCAGTAGATGCCCGCGCACAGGATCAATTGCGCCATCCGATTGCCGTGCAGTTTCCATCCTTTTACAGCCGCTGACGCAAACACTAAGGATGCACACAAGCACAATAAGTGCACCGCATTTCATTTGCCGGTATGATGCGCGTGCAAAACCGATTTTTCAATTGCTGGCTTGGCCAATGGCGCATGATAAACCGCTGGCACAGCCCGGTTCTGAAAAACTTGAGTTGGACGTGTACCGGATGTGTGGTAGAATTTAGGCGTGCCGCGGGTTTATGTCACGTTGAACGTATTTAAGCGCCGGTTATCTAATTCTCCGGGTTAACCATGAAAAACAAGCTTGTTGTGGTTGCTGATCTTGGGTTGCTCAGGGCGTACAGACTTAACCGAAACGAAACAGGTACAACACCACGGCTTGAACCTGTTCATGAAATCGAGTTGAGGGATGCGCACAGGAAACTTACCGAGATACTCACTGATCAAGCTGGCAGATTCGCCAGTAGCGGTGCAGCCGGTGCTGCCGCAGGCGAACGGCACAACATCGAGCTCGAACACCGCAAACGGCTTATCAAACAACTTGCCGAGCATATCACCGCGCTGTTGCGAGCCGGCGATGTTGACGCCTGTTATTTTGCGGCAAGCAGAGAGATCAACCACAAAATACTCGAGCTGCTGCCGCACGATGTCCTGAGCAAGATCACGAAAAACATACCGGCTGACCTGACCAGGCTCAGCAAGGCCGATCTATTGGCCCGATTCACCGCCGAGCCGTAAAAGGCAAAGCAAGCCTACCGCACCCCATACGTTCGGCGTTGCTGCAAGCAAAGCCGCGTGCGCTCTTGTATTGAGGGCTTTGTGCATCACCTTTTTGTGGTCTTTTCTTTTTTTGCCCATTTTCTTTCCTGTTTTTCGGGCAAGCCATTAACTAGCAAGGGGTTAGCTTGTTTGAGGGTTTCATGTGTACCCGTACAGAATGCATTTTGTCTCTTGTCATCACCCATATGTTGTTCTTCTCGTGGCCATGAAATCCAAATCCCAGCAACTGGACCTTGAAATCCAACAACACCGCGGCAATCCAGTAGGCCTGATCCGATCTTCATTCCGCAAGGACGGCAAAGTGTATCACGCCACATACGGGCGCATTACGGGTTTGTCGCTGGAGCAGTTGCGATTGATCCAGGC
>Ga0315298_1002049_pt1 | contig 35475 bp, 30 predicted proteins | sample WHS_1_MG_FD_203077 | JGI IMG/M metagenome (GOLD analysis project Ga0315298, IMG submission 203077) | Extremophilic microbial mat communities from Washburn Hot Springs, YNP, Wyoming, USA - WHS_1_MG | ecosystem: Environmental > Aquatic > Thermal springs > Hot (42-90C) | place: USA: Wyoming...
CTTCACCCGACTTGACGAACACCGGAAAGAAATGACACCTGTTCAACCGTCAGTGGTAGCCCACAACACCGCGTCATGCCGTTCCCCACGCCAGCCTCAGGCATGGTGAACATCATGATCGCGATCACCGGAATCAGTGATCGCGATCGATGGGCATCCGAGATCACCAGCTTGACGCCGCGCAGACCGCGCCGGGCGAGGCTGCGGAGGAATTCGGTCCAGAACGTTTCCGCCTCCGACGCGCCGATCGCCATGCCGAGGACCTCGCGACGGCCATCACCATTGACGCCGGTTGCGATGGTGACGGCGACCGAGACGATCCGACCGGCCTCGCGCACCTTCAGATAGATGGCATCCAACCTCCGGGGCGTTTCCAGCCGCGCTTCGCACGACTGGAACCTTGCGCCCCTCCGCCATACATACGGCCAGTCGCCCTCAAGGGGACGGTTCAGAAAATCGTTGATCTTGTCGTCGATCTCGCCGCACAGGCGTGAGACTTGGCTTTTGCTGATCCCGCTCATGCCGAAGGATTGCACGAGTTCATCGACCGAGCGGGTCGAGACGCCCTGAATATAGGCTTCCTGGATCACGGCGGCCAGTGCCTTCTCGGCGATCCGACGGGGCTCAAGAAAAGCCGGGAAATAACTGCCGTGGCGCAACTTGGGCAGGCGCAACTCGATCATTCCGGCCCGGGTTTCCCAGGTCCGGTCGCGATACCCGTTGCGCTGGTTGACCCGCTCGTCGCTGCGTTTGCCATAGGGCGCGCCGGTCAGGCTTTCGGCCTCCAGCTCCATCAGCCGTTGGGCCGTAAAGCCCACCATCTCGCGCAACAAATCGGTGTCGGAGCTCTTCTCCAGCAGCGCGCGAAGGGCCATTGTGGGGTCGGTCATCGTTCGGATCTCCTCAGATCTTTGTTGGTCGGTTGCAATTCCAACCATAACCGAAGACCGACGATGACCACCGCTGTGGATAAGTAGCCCGCCTGCGCCAGACTCGTTGCCCGGTCGCTCCGGCGGGCTATTTACCCACAGCTCCTACACCACCCAAGGGGACGCGACCCCTCGAAATCTTCGAATCCGTCGCGCGAGCCGCCCGCTCGCGCAGCGCCATAGGCGACAAGTCCAAACGCGTTATCGCTACCGTCATCGCAAACCTCCTCCAAGGAAGTCCAGCGAATCATACCCGCCCGAGCCGCGACAACTCACATTCGAGTCAACGGAACCTCAGGTTGGTATTAGGGCAAATCCGGGTCGATGTGAGTGGACGAAAACGCCAATCAACCCATTAAAGTCAAAGACTGTATGGGACAGTGCTGGATATAGGGGTGGCGGAGGGAGTGGGATTCGAACCCACGGTACGCTTTCACGCACACACGCTTTCCAAGCGTGCGCCTTAAACCGCTCGGCCATCCCTCCTGCGTGCGCGGTTCATAGCCAACAAGTTCGAGGGCAACAAGTGGCGGGCGCGGGCGAGGGGGCAGGTATTACGGTTCGGCCTGGGAGGGCAAGCCTAGCAGAGGCGAGGCCTCGGCGTCGTCGATGGCTTCGACTTCGCGTAGGGTGCGGCCCACGGCGCGGATGCGGATTTGGGTTTTGTCGATCTCGGTGCCGATATCGGTGGCGCGTTTGGCGAGCTTGTCCATCGCCTCGCCCAGCTTGCCCCATTCCGCTTTGACCGCGCCCAGGATTTTGCCGATTTCGCCTGCTTTGCGTTCGAGTTGCACCGTAAAATGGCCGACGCGAATCGTGTGCAGCAGGGCCGGTAGCAGGCTGGGGCTCTGGATCAGCACGCGGGTTTCGCGCTGGATGGTCTCGATCAGCCCGGGCACCCGCGCCACCTCGGCGAACAGGCCCTCGCTCGGCAGGTAAAGAATAGCGATGTCGGTGGTGCGGGGGGGACGGATGTATTTCTGGGCGATTTTCCGGGCTTCATTGCGGATGCGGGTAGCGAGCGCCGCGATCGCGCTATCCTCGGCAGCGCGATCGCCGGCCTCGGCGGCGAGCAGCAGGCGGTCGTAATCCTCGGTCGGGAATTTCGCATCGATCGGCAGGTAAACCGGTTGCTCGCCTTCCCGCACCGGCATGCGGAGCGCGAATTCGACCGTCTCGGCGCTGTTCGGATCGGATTTGAAATTCGCTTCGAACGTGCCGGGAGGCAGAGTGTCTTCCATGGTCTGGCGGATCTGCGCCTCGCCCCAGCCGCCGCGGGACTTCACATTGGCGAACAGGCGTTTCAGGTCGCCGACCTGCACGGCGACGTTCTGCACCTGGCCGATCGCCTGCTGCACCTGGGCGAATTGCTCGGAGACGCGCTGGAAGCTTTCGCCGATCCGCTTTTCGAGGGCGGATTGCAATTGCTCATCGACCGCCGCGCGCATCGCTTCCAGCTTCGCCTCGTTCCCGGCGCGGATGGTCTCCAGCTTGGTCTCGACCTGAGCGCGCAGCTTTTCCTGCTCGTCGCGCAATGCCACCGACACACTGGCGAGATCGCGGCTGACCCGGTCGGCGAGCCCGGTCTGACTTTCCGTCAGGCGCGCGATCACCGCGAGGGTTTCGCTCAACGCCTGGGCTCGTCCGGACTGGGCGGCGGCTTCGGCTTCGGCCAACCTTTGGGTCACCAGAAGCGACAGGTCGCCGATCGTTACGTTGATCGTGCCGAAACTGCGTGCCAGATGCTCCGCCTGGCTCCGTGCGCCGTCCTGCAACCGCTCGATGCCGCCCGCCAACGCCGCCCGCGCCGGTTCGGCCATCGCGGCGGGCAGGGTTTCGAAGACCGAAAGGCGTCGCACCTGCCGGAGCAGCAGGGCGAGGATAACCAGCAGCAGCAGGCCGATGACGGCCAGCCCCACCTCGATCGGCAGCATCAGGCGTCCATTTTCAGGGCGGCGAGGAACGCGGATTGCGGGATTTCCACCTTGCCGAACTGGCGCATCCGCTTTTTGCCCTCTTTCTGCTTGTCGAGCAGCTTGCGCTTGCGGGAGATATCGCCGCCATAGCACTTCGCCGTCACATCCTTCGACAGCGCGCTGATCGTCTCGCGCGCGATCACCCGGCCGCCGATCGCCGCCTGGATCGCGATTTTGAACAATTGTTTGGGGATCAGATCCTTGAGTTTGGCACAGATCGCCCGGCCACGGGTTTCCGCGACCGATTTGTGAGCGATGAACGACAGGGCATCGACCGGCTCAAGGTTCACCAGGATCGAAATTTTCGCGAGATCGCTCTCGACGTAATTATCCATCTGGTAATCGAAACTGGCATAGCCGCGCGAGATCGATTTCAGACGGTCGTAAAAATCGAACACCACCTCGTTCAGCGGCAGCCGATATACCGCCATCGCACGGTTGCCGACATAGGTGAGATCGACCTGATGGCCGCGCCGCTCGTTGCACAGCGTGAGCACCGCGCCGAGGTAATCGTCCGGCACCATGATGGTCGCCTTGATCCACGGCTCCTCGATATGATCGATCACCGAACCGTCCGGCATGTCCGCCGGGTTGTGCAGGTCCATGGTTTCGCCATTGGTCTTGGTCAGGCGATAGACCACGGAGGGCGCGGTCGCGATCAGGTCGAGGTCGAACTCGCGCGAGAGGCGTTCCTGGACGATTTCAAGGTGCAGCAGGCCGAGGAAGCCGCAGCGAAAGCCGAAGCCCAGCGCCGCCGAGGTCTCCGCCTCGTAATGGAAGCTCGCATCGTTCAGCCGCAGGCGGCCGAGGCTTTCGCGCAGTTTTTCGAAATCATCGGCATCGACCGGATACAACCCGCACCAGACCACCGGGATCGAGGGTTTGAAGCCTGGCAGGGCTTCGGTCGCCGGGTGACGGTCATCGGTGATCGTGTCGCCGACGTTGCAATCCGCGACGGTCTTGATGGCGGCGGTGATGAAGCCGATCTCGCCCGGCCCCAGATCGGGCTCGGGGCGCAGTTTCGGCGCGAACACCCCGACCTGTTCGACGGTGTGCACCGCCCCGGACGACATCATCCGGATTTTCATCCCCTTGCGCAGCCGGCCGTTCTTGATCCGGACCAGAATGATCACGCCAAGGTATTGATCATACCAGCTATCGACCAGCAGCGCGGTCAAGGGCGCGTTTTCATCCCCGACTGGGGGCGGCAGGCGCGTGACCAGCGCTTCGAGAACGGTGTCGATCCCGAGGCCGGTCTTCGCCGAGATTTCCAGCGCATCGGACGCATCGAGCCCGATCACGTCCTCAATCTGCTGCTTGACCCGCTCGGGCTCGGCCGCCGGCAGATCGACCTTGTTGAGCACCGGCACGATCTCGTGATTGGCGTCGATCGCCTGATAGACATTCGCCAGCGTCTGCGCCTCGACGCCCTGCGAGGCATCGACCACCAGCAGCGAGCCTTCGCAGGCGGCGAGCGAACGGCTCACCTCATAGGCGAAATCGACATGGCCGGGCGTGTCCATCAGGTTGAGGATGTAGGTCCTGCCGTCCTTGGCCGGATAGCTGAGCCGCACCGTCTGCGCCTTGATGGTGATGCCGCGCTCTTTTTCGATATCCATGTTGTCGAGCACCTGCTCGGTCATTTCGCGTGCGGTCAGCGCGCCGGTGGCCTGGATCAGCCGGTCCGCCAGGGTCGATTTGCCGTGGTCGATATGGGCGATGATCGAGAAATTGCGGATCAGTTCGGTGGGGGTCGTGGTCATGCGTGTCTCTTAATCGAAAATCACCCCCGTGTCAGCGCATCAGCTCCACGGCGCCGGGGGTTCAGCAGGGGGCCGATCCGTGCGACAGTTTCGCGTTGCGATTGAAAACGAGGATCGTGCGCGCCACATCGGCGGGACGGGACACAACCCGGAGATCAGACCATGGACCATCCGCTCCAGACTTCAGGGCCGGTCGGCGAAGTGACGCCGGACCCGGTCACGTTGGGCATCGATATCGGCGGCAGCCATATCAAGGCGGCGCTGGTGGCGCCGGATGGTGCGCTTCTGACCAATTACGAGCGGGTGGTAACCCCGCTCGGCAAACCGCCGGACCTCATCGTCGATACGATCAGCGCCCTGATTGCGCCGCTGGGCGATTTCGACCGGGTCTCGGTTGGGTTTCCCGGAGCGACGCGTGGGGGGACGGTTTTGACCGCGCCCAATCTCGGCAACGATCAATGGCATGGCTACAAGCTGGCCGACCGGCTCGCGACCCGCCTCACGCGGCCGGTCCGGCTCGCGAACGACGCGACGGTGCAGGGGCTGGGGGCGATCGCCGGGCGGGGTCTGGAGTGCACGATCACGCTGGGTACCGGGATGGGCTTCGCCCTGTTCACCGATGGCAGGCCGGCCCCCCATCTCGAACTCGGCCAGCACAACGCGCACAGGAAACACACCTACGATCAGTATGTCGGTCACGAGGCCCTGAACCGCGACGGGGCCAGGAAATGGAACAAGCACGTGCTGCGCACGATCGATGCGTTGCGGGTGCTGGTGAATTTCGACCTGCTCTATATCGGCGGCGGCAACGTCACCGCCATCACCTTCGCGTTGCCGGCGGATGTGCATCTGGTTTCGAACGAAACCGGTATCACCGGCGGGGTGCGGCTGTGGGACGGGGTATCCCCCCGGCGCGCATGATCACGATCCGGTCACCATGAGCGTTCCGGCAATGATTTCGCCCCGCGCAGGCCCCATCTGCCGATCCGGATGACAGGGTCCGGCCCTTAACGAGACGGCAATAACATTCATCCACGACTGACTTCAGGAGATCTTCCGATGAACCCTCTCAAGCAACTTGCCGAAACCGGCCAGGCCCCCTGGCTCGATTTCGTCCAGCGCGAACTCATCGAGGGGGGCGATCTCGCGATGATGATCAAGCGGGATGGGCTGAAGGGGGTCACGTCCAACCCGTCGATCTTCGAGAAGGCGATCGCCCACGCGCCGGAATATACCAAGGAGTTCGAGCGCTACGTCCATAGCGGCGATCATGAACCGATGGCGATCTACGAGCATCTCGCGATCGGCGACATCAAGGCGGCGGCGGATGTCCTGCTGCCGGTGTATCATGAAACCAAAGGGCGTGACGGGTACATCAGCCTCGAAGTATCGCCCTATCTCGCGCTCGATACCGAGGCCACGGTGAACGAGGCGCGGCGCCTGCACAAGGCCGTGGGCAAGCCGAACCTGATGGTCAAGGTACCGGCGACCAATGCCGGGATTCCCGCGATCCGCACGCTGATCGGCGAGGGGATCTCGATCAACGTGACCTTGCTGTTCGCCGTCCCGGTTTATGAGGAGGTCGCCCGCGCCTATATCGAGGGGCTCGAACATTTCGCGGCCAATGGCGGGGATATTTCGAAAATCGGCAGCGTCGCGAGCTTTTTCGTCAGCCGGATCGACAATGTCATCGACAAGCAGTTGCAGGACAAGATCGACGCCGGCGGCGATGCGGCGGCGCTGAAGCCCTTGCTCGGCAAAGCCGCGATCGCCAATGCGAAAGTGGCTTATGCCGCTTACAAAAAATGGTTTTCCGGTGCGAAATGGCAGGCGCTGGAAGCCAAGGGAGCGCATACCCAGCGGCTGCTCTGGGCCTCCACCAGCGTGAAGAACCCCGCCTATCCGGACACTCTGTATGTCGAGACGCTGATCGGGCGCGATACCGTCAACACCATGCCGCCGGCGACGATGGATGCGTTCCGCGATCATGGCAAGGCGACGCCGGATGCGGTGGAACAGGATCTGGCCGGTGGCATCGATATTTTGAAATCACTGGAAAAAAACGGCATTTCGCTCGAAAAAGTCACGGCCGATCTGGTCGCCGACGGAGTGCGCCAGTTCGCCAACGCGTTCGACCAGTTGCTGGGTGCGGTGGCGAAAAAGCGGACGGCGCTGATCGATCTCAACGGGGCCGAAATCGAGGCTGATGATGCGCTGCACGCCGCCATTGAAAAAACCGCGAAACGCTGGCTCGCGGAGGGCACCATCCGCAAGCTCTGGGCCGGGGACAAATCGGTCTGGACCGACACCGATGAGGATAAATGGCTCGGCTGGCTCACCATTGTCGGCGAGGAGCATACCCATGTCGCGACGCTGGAGCGGTTCGCCAAGGCGATCCGCGAGGGCGGGTTCAAACATGTCGCTCTGCTCGGCATGGGCGGCTCCAGCCTCGGGCCGGAAGTGCTGGCCCGGAGCTTCGGCCATCGTGACGGCTGGCCCGAATTTCATATGCTCGATTCGACCGACCCGGCCCAGATCGCCACGCTGGAATCGAAGCTCGATCTGAAGACGACAATGTTCATCGTCTCCTCGAAATCGGGCTCGACGCTGGAGCCCAATATTTTCCTCGCCTATTTCAAGGCGCGGATGATCGAGACGGTGGGGCAGGGCGATTGGGCCAGGCACTTCACCGCCGTGACCGACCCGGGATCGGCGATGGAGCATGTGGCGAAGCACGACCATTTCGCGCATATGTTCCACGGAGTGAAATCGATCGGCGGCCGCTACTCGGTGCTCTCGAAATTCGGCCTGGTGCCGGCGGCGGCGATAGGGATCGATGTTGCAAACTTCCTCGCTCTGACCTCGCATATGGTCAAATCCTGCTCGGCGAGCGTGCCGGTCGACCAGAACCCGGGCGCGCAGCTCGGCCTGTTGCTCGGCGTCGCGGCGAAAGAGTTCAAGCGCGACAAGGTGACGATCATCGCCTCGCCCAAAATCGCGGATCTCGGCGCATGGCTGGAACAGTTGATCGCGGAGTCGACCGGCAAGCAGGGTCACGGGCTGGTGCCGATCGATGCCGAGCCGCTGGGCGATGCCGCCGTTTATGGCCATGACCGGGTGTTCGCCTATCTCTGTCTGAAAGGCGACGAGCAGGCGAAGCAGGCAGCACATGTGGCGGCGCTTGCGAAGGCGGGGCATCCGGTGGTGCGGATCACGGTGAACGATGTCGCGCAGATCGGTCAGGAATTCTTCCGCTGGGAGATGGCGACCGCGATTGCCGGTGCGATCATCGGGATCAATCCGTTCGACCAGCCCGATGTCGAAGCCAGCAAAATCAAGACCCGCGCGCTGACCGACGCCTACGAAAAGGGCGGCTCGGCACCTCATGACGAACCTTTGTTCCACGAGCACGGCGTGGCGATATTCGCCGATCCGAAAAACGCAGCGGCGCTCGGAACCCACACCACGCTGGCCGCATACCTCAAGCAGCATTTCAACCGGGCGGACGCAGGCGATTATATTGCGATCCTCGCCTATATCGAGCGCAACGGATCGCATATCGCGGCGCTGGAGCAGATCCGCACCCATCTGCGCAATACCCGCAAGGTGGCGACCTGCCTCGGCTTCGGGCCCCGGTTCCTGCACTCGACCGGCCAGGCCTACAAGGGCGGACCCAACAGCGGCGTGTTTCTCCAGATCACGACCGATGATGCGAGGGACATTCCGGTGCCCGGCCACGCCTACAGTTTCAGCCAGGTCAAGGCAGCGCAGGCCGAGGGCGATCTGAGCGTGTTGGTCGAGCGGGACCGGCGCGTCATCCGGGTGCATTTCCAGAATGTCCAGCACGGGCTCGACGCGCTGCACAAAGCGATCATCCACGCGTATCACTGACAACAGCGAACGGAACAACAGATGAAAATCGGAATTATCGGCCTTGGCCGGATGGGTGCGAATATCGCGCGACGCCTGATGCGCGATCATCATGAGTGCGTGGTGTTCGACAAATCGGCCGATGCCGTCAAGGGACTTGAAAAGGATGGCGCGACCGGCGTTGCCGACGTGCCGGGCATGATCAAGGCATTGCCGACGCCGCGCGTGGTCTGGGTCATGCTGCCGTCCGGCAAGATCACCGAGGATACCATCGAGGCGCTGGCCGCGATAATGGAGAGCGGCGACATCATCATCGACGGTGGCAACAGCTTCTACAAGGACGATATCCGCCGCGCCGAAACCCTGAAGGCGCGCGGCCTGCACTATGTTGATGTCGGAACCTCGGGCGGAATCTGGGGCATCGACCGGGGCTATTGCATGATGATCGGCGGCGAGGCCGATATCGTCAAACATCTCGATCCCATCTTCAAGACTCTGGCCCCCGGTATTGGCGCGATCGACCGCACACCCCATCGTGACGGCCACGATCCCCGCGCCGAACACGGCTATATCCACGCCGGGCCGGTCGGTGCCGGGCATTTCGTCAAGATGGTCCACAACGGCATCGAATACGGTTTGATGCAGGCCTATGCGGAAGGTTTCGACATCCTGCGCAACAAGGCCTCGGCCGATCTGCCGGAATCGCAGCGCTATGATCTCAACCTTGCCGATATTTCCGAAGTCTGGCGGCGCGGCAGCGTGATTTCGTCCTGGCTGCTCGATCTGACGGCATCCGCTCTGGCCAAGGATGAGAAACTCGCCGATTTCACCGGCTTCGTCGAGGATTCCGGCGAAGGCCGCTGGACCATCGAGGCGGCGATCGAGGAAGCGGTGCCGGCGGAAGTGCTCACCGCCTCGCTGTTCGCGCGCTTCCGCTCGCGTCAGGACCATACATTCGGCGAAAAGATGCTCTCCGCGATGCGCCAGGGTTTCGGCGGCCATCTCGAACAGGGTCATACTCCGGTCAAGAAAGGCGATTGATCATGGCAGATCTCATCCCCCATCCGCATGGCGAACCCGCGACTGCGGCGAAACCGGCATCGGCCAAACCTCCCGGCCCGTGCGCCATCGTCATTTTCGGGGCAGGGGGTGACCTGACCAAGCGGTTGCTGATGCCGGCGCTGTACAATCTTGCCAATACCGGCCTGACACCGGACAAATTCGTCCTGATCGGCGCCGATATCGCCAAGCGCAGCACGGATGACTGGAAATCCTCGCTGCACAAGACCCTCGAAAGCTTCATCGGTGATCCAAACGCGGAAGACCAGATCAAGGCCATCGACGAAGCGAACTGGTCGAAGCTCGCGGCGCACATGTCCTACGTTCAGGGCGACTTCACCGATGCGGGCTTCTACACCGCACTGAAGACCGAGCTTGAAAGTCTGGAATCCCAGCACGGCACCGGCGGCAACCGATTGTTCTACCTTGCCGTGGCGGACCGGTTTTTCGGCACCATCGTCGAGCATCTCGGGGCGGCCGGTCTGGTCGAGCACAAGGATGACGAAAACGCGCCATGGCGGCGGGTGGTGATCGAGAAACCCTTCGGCCACAGCCTCGATTCGGCCAAGGCGCTCAATGCCCAGGTGCTGAACGTTCTCAACGAGAAACAGGTCTACCGGATCGATCATTTTCTCGGCAAGGAGACAGTCCAGAACATCATGGCGCTGCGCTTCGGCAACGGCATGTTCGAACCGATCTGGAACCGCGACCGGATCGATCACGTCCAGATCACGGTGGCGGAGACCGTGGGCGTCGAAGGCCGTGGCAAATTCTACGAACAGACCGGCGCGCTGCGCGACATGGTACCCAACCACGTATTCCAGCTTCTCGCCATGGTCACGATGGAGCCGCCGGTCGGCTTCAAGCCCGAGGCGATTCGCGACAAGAAATACGAGTTGTTCGCCGCGATTGAAACCCTCGCCGACAACGATGCTGTTCGTGGCCAGTATGGCAAAGGCACGGTTGCCGGCAAGCCGGTGATCGCCTATCGCGAGGAGCCCGACGTCGCGAAAGACTCAGCGACCGAAACCTATGTCGGCATGCGGCTCAAGATCAACAACTGGCGCTGGGCCGGCGTGCCGTTCTACATCCGCACCGGCAAGCACATGTCCTGCCGGATGACCGAAATCGCCATCCAGTTCAAGAAGGCGCCGCTCGCCGCCTTCCAGGATACCTCGCTCGATACCCTGCCGCCCAACTGGCTGGTGCTGCGGATCCAGCCGGATGAAGGCATCGCCCTGCAATTCGAGGTCAAGCACCCCGGCCAGACCATGCGGCTCGCGCCGGCCAATATGGAGTTCCGCTACCGCGACTGGTTCACCCCGGAACCGAACGTCGGATACGAAACCCTGCTCTACGACTGCATGATCGGCGATCAGACCCTGTTTCAGCGCGCCGACATGGTCGAGGAAACCTGGCGCGTGGTGCAAGGCGTGCTCGACCATTGGGGCAGCACCACGCCTGCTGATTTCCCCAATTACGAAAGCGGCGGCCCGGGACCGGACGCGTCCGACGCCCTGCTCTCCGACGACGACCCCACCCGGCACTGGCGTCCGGTCGCCCTGCCGGCCAAGGACCCGCGCGCATGAGCCGTGCGATCGATCTGGTTCTCGCCGATGTCGATGGCACGCTCGTGACAGGCGAGAAGGTGCTCACCGAGGCAGCGAAGCGCGCGGTGCATGACCTCCATGCGGCGGGGATCAAATTCGCGATCACCAGCGGTCGCCCCCCGCGCGGCATGGCGATGGTCAGCCAGCCTCTCGCCATCGACACGCCGATCGCCGGGTTCAACGGCGGCGTGCTGATGGCGCCCGACATGGAAACCGTTCTCAATTCCTACGACCTGCCCGGGGACGTCATCCAGACCGCGCTCGATCTGCTCGGCGAGCATGGGCTCGATGCCTGGGTGTATACCAAAAAGCGCTGGCTGATCCACGACGTTTCGGCCCCGCACGTCGCGCGCGAGGCAAAGACCGTGCAGTTCGAGGCGGAGGTGGTGGCGCGATTCTCCGCCGACGATCTGAATTCGGTGGTCAAGATCGTCGGCGTGACCGACGATAAATCCAGGATGCAGGCGGCGTTGCAGGCCGCGACGAAGGAATTCGGCGAGCGGGTGACGGCGGCCTGTTCGCAACCCTATTATCTCGACATCACCAACGCCAAAGCCAACAAGGGCGCCGTGGTCGATGAACTTTCGCAGCGGCTCGATATTCCGCGCGACCGTATCGCGACCATCGGCGACATGCCGAATGACGTGACCATGTTCAAGCGCAGCGGCATGTCCATCGCGATGGGCAACGCGGATGACGAGGTGAAATCGAGCGCCAAATTCACCACCGACAGCAACGAGAACGAAGGCTTCGCCAAGGCGATTCGCAAATTCATCCTCGATGGAGCGCGATCATGACCCCCGCTCGTGGTGAACTGATGGTAGTCGAGACCGCCGAAGCATTCGCGGAAGCGGGAGCGCGGCTGTTTGCCGATGCCGCCGCCGCGGCACAGGGCCGGTTCGTCGCCGGACTTGCCGGGGGTTCGACCCCGAAATCGATCTACCGGCGGCTTGCCGAACCCCCTTACCGCACGTCGCTCCGCTGGGACGCCATGGACCTCGTGCCCGGCGACGAGCGCTTCGTCGCCCATGACAGCCCCGACAGCAACCTTCATATGATCAGGGGCGCGCTGATCGATCGTCTGGACCATCCGGTCGGCGGGCTGCACGCCGTGCCGTTCGAGGGACTGACCGTCGATCGCGCCGCCGCCGCCTACGAGCAGACGCTCAAAGATCTCTACGGTCATGAAACACTCAGACCGGAGCAGCCGTTTTTCGACATCTGCTTCCTCGGCATGGGCGATGACGGGCACACCGCATCGCTCCTGCCGGGCCAGCCCGATCTGCTCGACGAACGGCAGCGCTGGGTTCTCCCGGTCACCAAAGGCCGGCCCGAGTCACGGGTGACCCTGACCTACCCGGTGCTCGAAAGTTCCCGTGTCGTGGTGTTCGTGGTCTCCGGCGAAGGCAAGCGCGCGATGCTGGATGCGATCCTGTCAGGGCGGGACACCACGGTTCCCGCGGCACGGCTGCAGCCGCAGGGGCGTCTGCTCTGGCTCGCCGACCGCGCCGCCGCAGGCCGCTGGGCATCGTAGATAGCGTAATCCCGTGACAGACACCGACACCCAGAAGCGCAATGCGGCCACCGAGGCAGCGAGGCTGGTCGACACCGGCATGCATGTCGGGCTCGGCACCGGCTCCACCGTCGCGCATTTCCTGACGGCTCTCGCCGCGCGGATCGCCGCCGAAGGCTTGTCGATCAGCTGTGCCGCCACCTCGCACGCAACCGGGCAACGGGCGCGCGAACTCGGCATCCCGGTCATCGACCTCGCGCAACCGCTCGATCTCGCGGTCGATGGCGCCGATGAAATCGAATTCGGCTCCCTCCGTCTGATCAAGGGGCTCGGCGGGGCGCTGCTGCGGGAAAAAATCGTCGCCCAGTCCGCCCATCGGTTCGTGGTCATCGCCGATCAGGGCAAGCTGGTCGGCCGCCTCGGCGCGCATGTGAAACTGCCGGTGGAACTGGCGAATTTCGGGGCCGAACGAACCTTCGGGCGGTTGACCGCGCTCGGTCTGGAACCCGCCTTCCGAATGGCGGCGGATGGTACCCGATTTGTCACCGATAACGGCAATGTCATTGCCGATTGCCGTCTGCCCGCCGGGCGTGACGCCGCTGCGGTCGGCGCGGCGCTGAAAACCATGGCGGGAATCGTCGAGACCGGCCTGTTCCTCGAAGGATGCGCGGCGGCCTTCGTCGGCTTCGCGGATGGTACGGTGCGCACATTCGAGGGCGATTGCTTCGCCCGCGCCGGGGTTGCGGGCGAGATCGCGACCTTGCGGGCAATGGGTGTCGCGCCGGTTTTCCCCAAACCGCTCCTCGCCGTTATGGGCGTGACCGCTTCGGGCAAATCGACGATCGGGGCGATGCTGGCAGGCTGCCTCGACGTTCCGTTCGTCGATGGCGACGATCTGCACAGCGAGGCGAACCGCGCCAAGATGCATGCGGGCCACCCGCTCGACGATAACGACCGGATGCCCTGGCTGCACCGGATCGCCAGCCAGATCCGCGCCTGGCGGCAGGCTTCCTCGGGCGGGGTGATCGTCAGTTCCCTGCTCACCCGCCAGTACCGCGACCTCGTGCGCGGCGATTGCGCCGAACTGGTCCTGATCAATCTCCAGGGCAGCCGCGCAGTGCTCGAAGCCCGGATCGCGGCCCGGCGCGGCCATTTCATGCCCTCGCGATTACTTGATAGCCAGATCGCATTACTTGAACCCCCAGGCAGTGACGAAGCGGTCATTACCGTCGATATCGGGATGACACCTACCGCGATCGTCGAAGCGGTCATCGACCGGCTCGCCGCGCACACCTGACCGTCCCCCGGACCAAATTCCAATGAAGGAGGGCCTTATGGCTCTACGCATCGAAGATTACGGCCTGATCGGCGACCGCCAAACCACCGCACTCGTCGGCAAGGATGGTTCGATCGACTTTCTCTGCCTGCCCCGTTTCGATTCCGATCCCTGTTTCGCCGCCCTGCTCGGCACCAGCGACAATGGCCGCTGGCTGATCGCCCCCGAAGGAGAAATCATCAAGACCCACCGGTATTATCGCGAGGATACCCTGGTTCTCGAAACCGAAATGACCACCGCGACCGGCACGATCCGCCTGACCGACTGCATGGTGCCGCACCCGCACGACACGACCCGGCTGGTCCGCCAGGTCACCGGGCTGGACGGCAATGTCGATATGAAAACCGAGCTGGTCTTCCGGTTCGGCTTCGGCAAAATCGTCCCCTGGGTGCAGCGCCTGCCGCACGGCAAGGGCATCACCGCAGTCGCGGGACCGGACATGGTCGTGATCTGGTCGGACGTGGAACTCGAAGGGCGCGATCACCACACCGCCGGCGAATTTTCGGTCGCTGCCGGCGAAACCGTCACGTTCGGCCTCGAATGGCTGCAATCGCACCGGCGGGTTCCCCATGAATTCGACGTGAAGGCAAGCATCGCCACCGCCACCGAGAAATGGCAGAGCTGGGCGCGGCGCGTCCCGGTCGAGGGCCGCTGGGTCGAGATCGTCAAGCGCTCGCTGATCACGCTGAAGGCGCTCACCCACTGGGAGACCGGCGGCATCGTCGCGGCGGCCACCACCTCGCTGCCGGAGGAACTCGGCGGCGAACGCAACTGGGATTACCGCTATTGCTGGCTGCGCGATGCGAGCTTCACCCTCCAGGCGTTTCTCGCCGCCGGATATCGCGAGGAAGCCAAGGCGTGGCGCCTCTGGCTCGACCGTGCCGTGGCTGGCAACCCCGACGATATCCAGATCATGTATGGTATCGCGGGCGAGCGCCGCCTCGCGGAATGGACAGTCGACTGGCTCGCCGGTTACGAAAACTCCCGCCCGGTCCGCGTCGGCAACGCAGCGGCGGAACAGCGCCAGCTCGACGTCTATGGCGAACTGCTCGACACCCTCTATCAGGGCCATAAAGGCGGGCTGAAGCACGACGAGAACAGCTGGCAGGTCAGGTGCAATCTGCTCGGCAATCTCGAAACAATCTGGGCCGAACCGGATGAAGGCATCTGGGAGGTGCGCGGCGGACGGCAGCAATTCGTCCACTCCAAGGTCATGGCCTGGGTCGCGTTCGACCGGGCAATCCGCTCGATCGAGGAATTCGGTTATGAAGGCCCGGTCGAACGCTGGCGCGGAATTCGCCAGCAAATCCACGATCAGGTCTGCGCCCACGGGTTCGATACCTCGATGAACAGTTTCGTGCAGGCCTACGGCTCGACCCTGCTCGATGCCAGCCTGCTGCTCCTCACCATGGTCGGCTTCCTGCCACCGGACGATCCGCGCATGATCGGCACGGTTGCGGCGATCGAGCGCGATCTGCTGCAGGACGGCTTCGTCCGCCGCTACAACACCTCCGGCGGCAATGACGGGCTCAGCGGCACCGAGGGCGTGTTCCTCGCCTGCAGTTTCTGGCTGGTCGACAATTATACATTGATGGACCGGAAGGACGACGCGGAAGAATTGTTCGGGCGGCTGATCGCGCTGCGCAACGATCTCGGCCTGTTCTCCGAGGAATACGACACGAAAAACAAGCGCCAGATCGGCAATTTTCCGCAGGCTTTCACCCATGTCGCCCTGGTGAATGCGGCATTGCGGATGCACGCCGCCGAACACGGCAAGCCCGCGCCGTTATAGGCGCAGGCGGGCCATGGTGAGGCTGTCGATGAAAACCCCGTCGCGCAGCACATCACCGCGCAGCACGCCTTCGGTCTCGAAGCCGAACTTGCGGTAGAGGTGGATGGCGCGGTCGTTATCGGCATTGACCGTGAGGCTGACGCGGTTGAGGCCGAGCCAGTTATCCGCGAGGTCCAGCACTGCCGTCATCAGGGCATGGCCGACGCCGGCATTGGTATGATCTTCGTGGACGAACAGCAGGATCGAGCCGGTATGGGCCTGCCGGCCGCTGCCGCGGGTCAGCGCGGTGGTGCCGATCACGTGAGCGTCACGTTCGGCGACCAGCGCGGCGGCACAGGGGTGGCCGATCCAGGTCCGGGCGAAATCGACCGACACGAACGGCACCCGCAACGTGCCGTGCCGCACGCCGGGCAGGTTGATCAGCGCGGCGATCGCAGCGGCGTCGGACTCTTCGCGCGCGCGAATGGATACCGTGCTCATGGTGTCCCGCTGAATTTGGGCGGGTCGAACAGCCGGGCCATCATGTAGCCATCGGCGTATCGTCCCATCCGGAACACCCGGCGGCGCATTGTGCCCTCGATCTCGAATCCGAATTTCCGGTACAACGCGATCGCGGGGTCGTTGTCGGTGAACACTTCGAGGCTGATCCGCGTCAGGCCGAGCCAGTTATGAGCGGTGTCGATCATCGCGGCCATCAGCGCGGAGCCAACCCCGCGCCGCCACCAGTCTTCATGCACGGCGAGGCCGAACCAGCCGCTATGGCTCTGAAACCCCTTGCCGCGAAACAGCACGATATGGCCGATCACCGCGCCATCGGTGTCGCTGACCGCGACGATATTGAAGGTTGTGGCGGCGGCGTCCATGTGCGCCGTCGCAGCCGCTTCGCTGGTATACGGCGCGAACACCATCGTGCCGTGGCGCACCGCAGGGCGCATCAGCAGGGCAGCGGTTGCCGGTGCATCGGTCTTTTCATGTGCGCGCAGGGAAAATCCGCTCATGCCATGCCCTTTCCTGTTCGACCCGCCGCGTCTATCTCTGAGCCATCATAACCAAGGGGACAGGCAATGGACAATTCGTCGCTCGACGCGGTTCTGGCTCATATCGACGCCAATATCGACTCCTCGCGCGCCCGCTGGTTCGACCTGCTGCGGATTCCTTCGATCAGCGCGCAACCGGCGCACAAACCCGATTGCATCCGCGCCGCGGAGCACATGCGCGACCTGCTGACCGGCATGGGGTTCGAGGCGCGCCTGTCGGAAACCGAAGGGTTGCCCGGCGTAATCGCCACACACCATCACGCCGGTGGCAACGCACCGCGCGTGTTGTTTTATGGGCATTACGATGTTCAGCCCGCCGACCCGATCGCATTGTGGCATTCCGATCCGTTCGACCCCCAGCTCGTCGAAGGACCCAATGGCGCGCGTGTGGTGGCGCGGGGCGCGGTGGACGACAAGGGTCAGGTGATGATGGTGCTCGAAGCGATCCGCGCGCATCTCGCGGTCAACCGCGCCCTCCCGGTCAATCTGACCGTGCTGCTCGAAGGCGAGGAGGAATGCGGCTCCCCGTCGCTGGAGGCGATGCTGGACGCCGAGCGGGCGGCGCTGGCGGCGGATTTCGTGCTGGTGGCCGACACCAATATGTGGAACCGCGACACACCGGCGATCACCACCTCGCTGCGCGGTCTCGCCGCGCTGGAATTGCGGATCACCGGGCCCAACCGCGATCTGCATTCCGGTCTGTTCGGCGGCCCCGCGCTCAATCCGATCCGCGCGCTCACCCGGATATTGGGCGATCTGTTCGACGAAACCGGCACCATCGCGATCCCCGGCTTCTATGACGGCATTGCCGAAATCCCGGCGGATGTGCTCGCCTCGTGGAAGGCGACTGGGTTCGACGAGGCGGGCTGGCTCGCCGCGATCGGGTTGGATCGGGCCAGCGGCGAGCAGGGCCGTTCGGTGCTCGAACAAAACTGGTCGCGCCCGACCGCTGAAATCAACGGTATCTTCGGCGGCTATCAGGGCGCTGGCAGCAAAACCGTCATTCCGGCGGAAGCCGGTGCCAAGCTCACGTTTCGTCTGGTGCCCGGCCAGAACCCCGACGCGGTGATCGCCGGCTTCAAACGCTTCGTGCAGCAACGGCTGCTACCGGGTGCCCAGGCCCATTTCGAGGTGTACGGCGCCTCACCGGGGCTGATGGTGCCGATCGATGCGCCGTTCGTCCGCGCGGCGCGGGGAGCATTGGCGGCGGAATTCGGCAAGGCGCCGGTACTGGCCGGGTGCGGTGCCTCGATCCCGGTGGTCGAGGCGTTCGAGCGTCAACTCGGCCTGCAAACCCTGCTGGTCGGCTTCGGGCTGGATGACGATTGCATCCATTCGCCCAATGAGAAATTCGAAATGCGCTGTTTCCATCGCGGCATGCGGGCGGAGGCGCGGATGCTGGCGGCGTTCGGGATGGAGGGGTGAGGGAAGCAGGAGAAGACTTCTTTTTTGTAAAAAAGAAGCAAAAAACTTTCGTTTACCTGGGTCCGTGTCGGTTTCAACAGCGTAGTCCCAGAGTCCAGAAGTTTTTTTGTTTCTTTTTTTACAAAAAAAGAAATCCTTTCCTTCCCCTGCCTTCATGAGACTCCGCACCCAGGCCCTGAAAGGTGCCGCCGGTGGCCCGTTCGATTTTGCGCTCGGCGCCGGGGACGCCATGGCGATCACCGGCTCGTCCGGTGCCGGAAAGTCGGTATTGCTTCGCATGATCGCGGATCTCGACCCGCATGAAGGAACTGTCGCGCTGGACGGGGTGGAGCGTGCGGCGTTCACCGCGCCGGACTGGCGGCGGCGTGTCGCTTATCTGGCCGCCGAGCCGGGCTGGTGGCATGACGACACAGCGGCGCATTTCCCGGATCGGGCGCGCGCCGTGGCGTTGATGCCGGATTTGGCGCTGGATGCCGCCTTGCTGGCCCAGCCGGTGCATCGGCTGTCCACCGGCGAGCGGATGCGCCTCGCCCTGATCCGGACCCTGCTGAACGATCCACCGGTTCTGCTGCTCGATGAGCCGACCGGCGCGCTCGACCCGCAGGCGACAAGGCTGGTCGAGGCCATCCTGTCGGCGCGGCTGCGTGCGGGTGCCGCGCTGGTGATCGTGACGCACGATATGGATCAGGCTGCCCGTCTGGGGGCGCGGCACTATCATCTGCAAGCCGGAACCCTGACCCCGCAATGAACCCGATCCTGCTGACCCCGACCGACCTGATCATCGCCTCCTCGCTGGTGGTGCTCGATGCCGTGGTATCGGTCTGGCTCGGGTTGCGGCTGCACAAGCAGGTACTGGTCGCGGCGGTGCGCTGCGCGGTGCAGCTCACCCTGGTCGGCTACATCCTGCGCTTCGTCTTCGCGATCGACACGCCCCTGCTCACCTTGGGATTGATCCTGGCGATGGTCGCAATTGCCGGGCGCGAGGTCGCGGCGCGACCGGAACGGAAACTGGCGCGCTACGGCAACCAGATCGCGGGGCTTTCGGCGGTGGCGCTGGCGACCTTCGTGACCGCGACCTTTGCCCTCGCGACCGCCCTGCGGCCCCACCCCTGGTATGCCGCGCGCTATGCGATCCCGCTGGCCGGGATCATGCTGGGCAACGCACTCAACGCCGCGTCGCTCTCGCTCGATGCGCTGTTGTCCGGCGTGATGCGCGAGCGCGCCGCGATCGAGGCGCAACTGGCGCTCGGCGTGCGGTTCCGCGAGGCGACCAAACCGCTGATCCGGGCATCGGTGCGGCGCGGCATCCTGCCGATCATCAACGTGATGTCGGCGGCGGGGATCGTGACGCTTCCGGGGATCATGACCGGCCAGATCCTCGCCGGACTATCGCCGATCGAGGCGGTGAAATACCAGATCCTGCTGATGTTCCTGCTCGCCGGCGCCACCGGAATCGCCGCCGTCGGCGCGGCCTATTTCGCGATGGCGCGCCTGACCGATGGCCGGGAACGCCTGCGGGTGGACCAACTGCGATAGCCAAGTGCCTCAATTCAAAAACCCTGTGCCAGGAGATTCCAGACGATGAACGAGAGCGATCTTCATCCCGCCACGCGGGTCGCCCAGGCGATGGGGCGGATCGATCAGGCGACGCGGGCGGTGATCGCGCCGATCCACGTCTCGACCACCTTCATCCGCGATCCCGACAATCAATATAGTTCGGGCTTCGTCTATGGCAGGCCGGACAACGCGACGGTGCGCGAGGCCGAGGCGGTGCTCGCGATGCTGGAGGCTGCTCCCGCCGGCGCGCTGCTGTTCGGCTCGGGCATGGCCGCCGCGATCGCGGCCTTCGCCGTGCTGAACGCGGGGGATCACGTGCTCGCGCCACGGATCATGTACTGGGCGCTCCGCCATTGGATGATGACCGAGCTACCCCGCCGGGGCATCGCGGTCGATTTCGTCGCGATGGACGATCCCGCCGCCGTCGCCACCGCCGTTCTGCCCGGCCGCACCCGCCTGATCTGGGTCGAAACCCCCGGCAATCCGCTCTGGACCATCACGGACATCGCCGCGATCGCCGGCATCGCCCACGCGGCAGGTGCGCGGCTCGCGGTCGATGCCACGGTCGCGTCACCCTATCATCTCCAGCCCCTCGCGCTGGGCGCGGATTTCGTGATGCACGCCGCGACCAAGATTCTCAACGGCCATTCCGATGTCGTGGCCGGTGTGGTCGCGGGTGCGCGCGACGATGCCGACTGGCAGCGCATCGTCACCGCGCGCCGGTTGGGCGGCGCGATCCTCGGGCCGTTCGAGGCGTTCCTGCTGATGCGCGGCATGCGCACCCTGTTCCTGCGCGCCGCCGCCCAGGCCGCCAATGCCGCCGCCCTGGCCGCGCGTCTCGCCGCGCATGATCATGTCGCCCATGTCCTGTATCCCGGCCTGCCGGATCACCCGAGCCACGCGATCGCGGCAGCGCAGATGCGCAACGGCTTCGGCTCGATGCTGTCGATCCGGGTGCGCGGCGGTGCCGCCCATGCCATCGCCACCGCCGCCGCCGTGCGGGTCTGGCACCGGGCGACCTCGCTCGGCGGGGTCGAAAGCCTGATCGAACATCGCGCCTCGATCGAGGGTGAAGGCACGCCCTGCCCGGACGATCTGCTGCGCCTCTCGGTCGGGATCGAGCATGTCGAGGATCTCTACGCCGACCTCGACCGGGCGCTGCGCGCCGCTTCCGGTTAGGCGCGCTCAGCCCGGCTTGCGGCCGACCAGATCGATCAGGGCCGAAATGCCGGAATGGCCCGCCCCTTCATCGAGCACGGCATCGTAGCTTTCGAGGCGTTCGATTTCGAGCCCGGCGAACGCCTCGCGCAACATCGCCTCGGTGTAGCAATGCGCCGGATCGGTGGGACCGCCGGTGCGGTTGGCGACCTGCTCCGGCCGGTAGCCTTCGAGCAGGAGCAATCCGCCGGGCTTGAGCGCGTCCATCAGTTTCGTGAAAAACCCCGGCCGCTCGTCCGGCCCGACGAACTGCACGAAAATCGCAGCGACGGCGTCGTACTGCCCCACCGGCCAGGTCCAGCGGAGCAGATCGGCCTGTTCGAACCGAAGCTCGATCCGCCGGCTTTCCGCAAGGCGCTTCGCCTTGGTGATCGCGGTGGCCGAAACCTCGACGGCGTGGACATCGAGGCCGAGCCCCGCGAGGAACACCCCGTTGCGTCCTTCGCCATCCGCCACCGAGAGCACCGATCCGCCGGGCGGGATCGCCGCAGCGGTCCGCGCCAAAAACGCGTTGGGCGCGGTGCCGAACACATAGGTATCGGAGGCGGCGAACCGCGCCTCCCAGCGATCTTCGCGCGACAGGTCTGCCATTTGAGCGTGTCCTTTCCGGATTGCGGCGGGCCAGGAAGGCGGGCCAGGAAGGCGTGCCAGTGAAAATGTGGTCACAGCATGTCGGGGCCGACATATTTATGACGCACCGGCTTCGCAGATATGGGCGGCACCGGCAATCGTGAAAGAGCATACCATCCACCCCTGCAAGCGATGCCCGACTCTTCACGACGAGAGAAAGATCGTCTAAAAAATTGAATATAGTTCGCATCTTTCGATCCGCGCTCAACTTCATAGATCCAGGCATCTATTATGAAATTCCATTCTGTGTCATTGCGATTTGACACAATTGTGGTAGCATCGGGCGGAATAGCGGCTAGAATGAGAGTTCAGCCATTTTATAAGATTTACATAGATATACTTTGCCTGACTAATTGATAATTGGGTATTTCGACAATAGATATTTGGAAGTTTCGCTCTATCGAAGTGAATATCGTGCCTGCCATGAAGAGCGATGGTTTCTCCCGTAATGGAGTAGATTTTGACTGCACGAATACTGGTCGTTGACGACGTATCGCCCTTCGCGCGGATGCTGGAAAGCCGCCTTGCCACCGAATATTATGAGGTGAAGGCAATTTCGGTCGGCTGCGATGCGCTGGCGATCGCTCATGACTGGCAGCCGGATGTGATTTTGCTCGATATCATGATGCCCGGCATGGACGGCTATGAAATCTGCCGCATGCTCAAGGCCGGGCGGTCCACCGCCCATATTCCGGTCATCCTTATCACCGGCCTCCAGAACTCGCCCGATCGCTGGCGCGGTCTCAGCAGCGGGGCCGACGATTTCATGAGCAAGCCGATCGAATACGGTATCCTGCTTGCCCGCCTGCGCGGCATCATCCGGTTCAAGCGGCTCATGGACCAGTGGCGCGCCCGCGACGAGACCGCCGCCGCCCTCGGTTTCCGGGTCGAGCGACCGGACGACACCTCGATCGCCGATGCCCGCGTGCTGCTGATCGATCATCTCGCCAGCCGCGCCGCGCGGATCAGCGCGGTTCTTGCGTCAGAAGGCATGGTCGTCGTGCCCTCCGGCGCCGATCGCGATGCCGACGACAGTGCCGACGACGACGGCTTCGACCTGATCCTGATCAGCCTGTCCCTGCTCGATGGCGATCCCCTCCGCCTGGTCGCCCGGCTGCGGGCGAGTGCCGCCACCCAGGACACGCCCGTGCTGCTGCTCGCCGAGCCGGACGAACGCGATACGCTGATCAGCGCACTCGATCTCGGAGCGACCGATTGCCTGATGCTGCCGCTCGATGAGAACGAGTTGCTCCTGCGCGCCAGCAACCACATCCGCCGCAAACGCCATCACGACCGGCTGCGCGTCGATGTCGGCAGCGCCCTGCATATGGCGGTGATCGATCCGCTGACCCAGCTCTACAACCGCCGCTATGTTCACAGTTATCTCGACCGTCTGTGCGCGGACCCGCTGGCCGGCACTTTCGCGATGCTGATGCTCGATGTCGACCGGTTCAAGGCGATCAACGACCGTTTCGGCCACACGGTCGGCGATAATGTGCTGCAGGGCGTCGCGGACACGCTGCGCACCCATCTCCGCCAGAGCGACCTGCTCGCCCGCTTCGGCGGCGAGGAGTTCATCGTGATCATCACTGCCCTCGACGATCCGGGCGTCGCCATAACCGTCGCCGAAAAACTGCGGGGCGCGATCGAGGCAATGACCGTCGCGCCGGGTGTGATGGTTACCGCCAGCATCGGCGTCACCATCGCCCAGGCGCCGGCTGTCGCGGCGGAATTGATCGATCTGGCCGATGCCGCCCTCTATGACGCCAAGCGCAACGGGCGTAATCAGGTCATGCTCCACGGGCCGCAGTACGGCCCTTCGCTCCAGCGCAAGGAACGACCGGCATGACCGCCACGATCAGCACGGGATACGCAGCCGGCATCGACGTCGCGGCCACGGTCGCCCGGTGCCGCGAGCAACTCCCCGGCCCGGCTGATCTCATTCTCGCCTTCGTCGGCGGCAAGCACGACCCAGAGGCCGCCCTCGCCGCGCTGCGCGCCTCGTTCGGGGATATCCCGCTCGCCGGCGGCTCGGCGGCGGGCGCTATCGCCGGCGGCGGGACCGGCGTCGGGACTGGCGGATTCGGCTATTCCGGCCTCGAAATTGGCATCATCGCCTTCAGCGGCCCCGACGTCACCCCGAAAATCCTGACCAATCGCGACCTTCTGGAGAGCGAGGAAGCAGCGGGCCAAGCCCTCGGGCGGGCGGTGCGCGCGCAGGCCGCGCCGGGTTCGGCGGTTCTGATCCTGTTCGACAGTGTCGCGGCATCGGCCCCGCTCCGCCTGCATCCGGCGAGCCGGATCATGGCCGGTTTCCACGCCGCGCTCGACGGGCTGCCCCTGCACGTGATCGGCGGCGGCCTGCTGACCGACATCAATTTGTCGGATGGCTGGATGTTCGATGGTCATGCCATTGCCAAGCACGCCATGACCGCCCTGGTCTTTCCGCCCGGCCTGCACGCCGCCACCGCGATTCTGCACGGCTGCCGCCCGGTGAGCAGTTTTTTCGAAATCACCCGGGTCGAGGGTGCCGAAGTGCTCGAACTCGATGGTCAGCCCGCCCTGACCGTGATCGAACGCACGCTCGGCCTCGAACTCGGCACCACCAGCGGCCAGCAATTATCCCTGGTCGCAACCCTCGGCCAGAAACAGGGCGACCCCTTCGCCCCGTTCGACGAAAACAACTACGTCAACCGCCTGATCCTGCAGGCCGACCCGGCGCGCGGCTCGATCACGCTGTTCGAACCCGATTTCACCATCGGCACCAGGGTTCAGATCATGAGCCGCGACAACGCCCTGATGCTGGAGTCGGTCACGCAGGGAATTGCCGATCTTGAGGCCGGGCTGCACGGCGCGTGCGCCTTCGGCCTCTATATCGACTGTGCCGGCCGCGCGAGCGTGATGACCGGGGCCGAAACCGAGGAGGCCGATCTCGTCCTCCGCACCCTGAAACCCGGCTTTCCGTTCATCGGCTTCTATTCCGGTGTGGAAATCGCGCCCTTCGCGGGCGATTACAGCCGCCCGCTCGACTGGACCGGCGTTCTGACGGTGTTCCAGCGCACGGCATGACCGACGGGCCGAACCCCAGCTTCGAGCAACTGGAACGCGAACTTCAATATTATCGCCGCGAATATAACGAGATCGGTGCCCGCCTGCTGCGTGCGCAGGAAGAGCAGAGCCGCGTCGCCCGCGAAGCCCGCCGCAGCCGCACGGTCGCCCGGCTGGTCCGGGAAGCCTATCAGATCATCGACCAGGATATCCCGGCGGAAACCATCGGCCCGCTGATGCTGGCGACCATAGCCGATACCGCGGTGTGCGATTGCGCGGCGTTGCTGCTGGTCGATCCTGCTGCGCCGGAGCGCTTTCTGGTCCAGCACGCCTTCGGAACGACGACCCCGACATTGCTTACACTGCCCGATCCGCCCGACCACCTGTACACTGCCGGACGCACCCCGCCGGTCGCGGCGGCGGCCCCGATGATTGATCTGCTCGGCGTCCCCTTCATCCTGTGGGCGTACGACCCGGCGACCGGTCGCGCCCTGCTCCTCGGCAATCGTACCGAAAGCAACATCCACCGTGCCTTCGAGGCCGGCGATCGTGAACTCGTCGACGTGTCCCTTGCGGTCTATAACGACCTGCTGGTGCGCAAGCGGGCCGAGATCGCCCTGCGTGAGGCCAAACAGGCGGCGGAAGACGCCAATGCGGTTCGCGCGCGTTTCCTCGCCACGCTCAGTCACGAGTTCCGCTCGCCGCTCGAAGCCGTGATCGGGTTTTCCGAACTGCTGCTGCAAACCGGGCGGCAGACGCCGGGACCCGAGCAGAAGGACGAATTCGCCCGCCAGATTCTCGATTCCGGTCACCGGCTGCTCGCACTGGTCAAGGACATCCTCGATTTCTCGCGCTTCAACAACACCGTTCCCTACCTGCGGCGGGACTGGCTGTCGCTCGGCGTGCTTTTGCGCAATGCGGTGAGGAGCTTCGCCGCCGAGGCCGCGAGCCGCGAGATCAGGATCGATGTTGCGGTTCCGGAACCGCCCATCGAGGTCTCGATCGATTACGAGCGGTTCCGCCAGATCCTCGCCAATCTGATCGGCAACGCCCTGAAATTCACCCCGGCGGGCGGCGTCATCACGGTCGGCGGGATCGCCTCGGCGGGAGACGGCGCATCGATCACGGTGAGCGATACCGGCATCGGCATCGCCCCGCAGGATCTGCCCCGCACGCTGGAACCCTTCGTGCAGGTCTACGACCCGGCGGGGCCGCGGGTATCGGGCGCCGGGCTGGGACTGCCGATCGCCAAGCAACTGGTCGAAGCCCATAATGCGACCCTCGCCATCCGGAGCGCCCCGGGCGCCGGGACCAGCGTGATCATCACCCTCCCCGCAAGCGATGTCCGGTGCGGCGGGAGGCAATCCGAACCGGCACGGGGTTGAGCGGCGTGCCGGGCCATGATGGGCGCCTCAGCCGAACAGATCGGCCGGCGCCCGCGCCATCGCCGCGAAATTCTGGTCGATCGCCGTGAACAACCCCCAGCTCTCGACGTAATTGGCCGGAAAGCCCGGGCACCCCGCATCGGCATCCGATTGACGGGCATGGGTGTAGTCGGTCCAGCGCTTGCCGGGGCGGCGATGATGGAAATCGTGGCACGGCGCGTCGCCGACCAGGACGAACACGCGAACGAACAGCTGGATCGTCAGCATGTCGGCCCACCAGAGCGTCCAGCCGCCGAGGCGGCGCAGCGTCGATTGCGTTTCAGGCGGCGGATAGCTGCCCGGAAACACGCCTGCGGTCGCCTCGCAGACCAGTTGCTTGCCCCGGAGCGCGATGATCTCCGCCGAGGGCAGCCGGTGTTCGCACAGGATCCGGAACACGGTGGCGATCTGGAGCAGCACGGTGACTGGCAGCACCCAGGCGACCAGCACGATCGGCAGGACATGCAGGAGCAGGCCCCCGATCAGCAGGGTGCCCCACACGCCGAGCCCGATCAGATTATGGCGGCGCTCCTTCGACATCAGGCTGCCCTGGATGCGCTTGACCATGAAGCGCCCGTGAAACCAGGGCGAGACCAGCAGGATCAGCAGCTTGCGCCACAGGGCCCGGCGGTCCAGCGCGGTGTGCAGATCACAGATGCCGACCACGAAATCGGTGAATTCGTCATCGTCGGTGAACAGCTTGTTGGCATTGTGGTGCAGCATGTGCTCGCGCTGATACATGTCGAAATGCTTGAACAGCAGGATCGCGGAAACCCAGCGCCCGACCATGCGGTTGCGTTCGCGGGTGCTGAACACGGTTCCGTGGGAGCAATGATGGAAAATCACCACCTGGAACAGGCCGAGTCCCGAACTCGTCGCGAGCAGCCCGCAGAACAGCAGCGCCCAGAACGCCACGGAGTCCAGCGGCAGCGCGGCCATCGCGAGCGAAGAAGCCGCGCACCCGCCGAGCACGAGCAGCACGGCCTCGCGGACATAGGAAACCGGTGGTCGCGGTGCCGCAGGTTCGCCGGGGGCCGGTTTGGCGGTCAGCCAGGTCAGGAACGGCTGGAGTGAGGCGGGAAGGCGCGCGGCCATTTCCACGCGCGGATCGGACCGGGTCGGCGCATCGGCCAGGCGGGTGACGGTCTCGATATCCAGTTTGGTGATATGCATCGGGTTACCTTTCAGGATCGACAGACGAGCGGGGAGTCAAGACTTCGAACGTAGTGTTATTGGCGGGAAAATCTTAAAATCATCAAATGTATAAATATTGATTGTCAATTATTTGTCGAGGGATGAGATCAAGTTTATGATATTTGTTAAATCAATCGGGATATGAGTGTCAAAGCAACATTTGATCGATCAGAGGATAATCGATTGTCGATGACAAAACTTACGATCACGTAAATGTGAGGATCAGTTTTTGATATAATCGAATAAATAATGAAACGGACCGGCGGGTTATTCGACTCAAATCGTCCGTGATAATGCCGGTGGTCCGGAAGTTATGCAACTATTGATTGCATCAACCCGGCTATCGTCGAAGGGGCAGCAACGGGCGCTCGGCGGGCTTGCGGAGCACGTTGGTGGTGGGTCGGGCGAAAGCGAGGGGCATTTCAGCAGTCGTGATGACTCCTGAAATGCGGATCGTTACTTCTCGACGAAAGCCTTTTCGATCACGTAATCGCCAGGATGCGAGGAATTGCCCTCGGCGAAGCCGCGCTGTTCGAGCAGGGCGACCACATCGGCGAGAAATGCCGGGCTGCCGCACAACATGACCCGATCCTGTTCGAGCGACAGCGGCGGCAGGCCGGACGCGGGATCGAACCCCTCGGTCAGGAGGGTCGTGATCCGGCCGGTGTGGCGGAAGGCTTCGCGCGTCACTGTCGGGTAATAGACCAACTGGTTGCGCACCTGTTCGCCGATGAACTCGTCGGAGGGCAGGGTTTTGGTGATGAAGGTCTCATAGGCCAGCTCGCTGACGTGGCGGCAGCCATGAACCAGCACGATCTGCTCGAACCGGTCGTACACATCGGGCTCGCGGATGATGCTCATGAACGGCGCGAGGCCGGTGCCGGTGCCGAGCAGGAAGAGACGCCGTCCCGGTTTGAGATTGTCGGCGATCAGCGTGCCGGTCGGCTTGCGCCCGACCAGGATGCGGTCCCCCGGCTTGATATGCTGCAACCGCGAGGTCAGCGGGCCGGACGGCACCTTGATGCTGAAGAATTCCAGATGTTCGTCATAGGTGGCGCTGGCCATCGAATAGGCGCGCATCAGCTTGCGCCCTTCGACATCCAGCCCGATCATGGTGAACTGCCCCGCCACGAACCGGAACGACGGATCGCGCGTGACCGTGAAGCTGAAGAGACGGTCGGTCCAGTGCTGGACTGTCGTGACGACCTCGGTGTTCTGCATGCCAACTATATTCCCGTTGCAACAAATACGTTCAACCCTGCCGGATAGCCGCACAGGAGGGGGTGGGGCAAGGTGGTCCGGCAAGACAGGGCCATGCCCGCAGCGCACCCATACTTGACCCGGCACGGTCATGCAGAGGCAGCCGCGCCGGCTACGTGGCGGGCATTGCGGGAATTTCGGTCATTCGATGCCGAAAAAAAATATCCGACGGCTCTTGTGTCAGTGAGGGACTTATCGTTTACGATCACGATTTCGTGCTGACAATAAACAAGCTTGGGGAGTTTTCATGTTTCATCAATTGCTTACGCCGGTCGCGGGAAGCCTCGGCGCGTCCTTCGCCGTTGCGGCCCTGCCGATCGCGGTCGTGCTGGTCATGCTGGGCATTTTGAGGCGTCCGGCGTGGCAGGCCTCGCTGGGCGGCCTGATCTCGGCCCTCATCATCGCCATTCTGGTCTGGCGGTTCCCGGCGGGCCTTGCGCTCGACAGTGTTGCCGCCGGTGTGGTCTTCGCGCTCTGGCCGATCATGTGGATCGTGGTCAATGCGTTGCTGCTCTATAATATCGCGGTCGCATCGGGGCATTTCGACGCGTTTCGTGAATGGATCATCGAACATCTGCCGAACGACCGGCGGGTGGTGCTTGTGGTGGTCGGGTTCTGCTTCGGCTGTCTGCTCGAAGGCATCGCAGGCTTCGGTACCCCGGTTGCGATTACCAGCGCGCTGCTGATCATGGTCGGGTTTCCGACTCTGGAGGCGCTGACCTTCACGTTGATTTTCGATACCGCGCCGGTCGCCTTCGGGGCGCTCGGCGTGCCGATCACCGTGCTCGGTCAGGTCACCGGGCTGCATCCGGATACGCTCGGCCAGATGGTCGGGCGCCAGTTGCCGTTTTTTGCGTTCCTCCTGCCGTTCTATGTGATCGGCATTTATGGCGGGCTGCGCTCGGTGCGGGCCCTGCTGCCGATGCTGCTGGTGGCGGGAGCCAGTTTCGCGCTCACCCAGTTCGTCACATCGAACTATGTCAGCTATGCCCTGACCGACGTGCTGTCCTCGCTGGTGTCGCTGATCGTCACCATCGGGTTTCTTCAGGTCTGGCACCCGGCGCATGACGATCAGTTCGCGATCCGTGCGGATGTGCTCGCCCTGCACAAGGCCAGCGGCATCGCGCGCTGGCGCGGCTGGATCCCCTGGGTCGTGGTTTCGGCGGTGGTGATCATCTGGACCGATCTGAAGATATTCGCGATCGGCCAGCAGGTCATTGCGTGGCCCGGGTTGAACAATGCCGTGTTCATCACGCTTTATCACAAGCCCTACGCGGCGGCATGGGTGTTTCAGCCGCTCGCGACCGGTACCGCCATCCTGCTCGCCGCTGTGATCACGTCCGTTCTCGTCGGGGTTGGTCCGGCTGTGTTCATCAAGGCGATCGGCACCACGTGGCGCCAGAGCCGGATTGCGATTTTCACCGTCGCCCTGATCATCGGCCTCGCTTATCTGATGAACTATTCGGGCATGAACTACACGCTCGGCCTCGGCGTCGCCTCGATCGGCGTGCTGTTCCCGCTGGTCTCGCCGTTTCTCGGGTGGGTGGCGGTGTTCCTGTCGGGCAGCGACACCTCGGGCAATGCGCTGTTCGGCAATCTGCAGGTCGTCGCGGCCAACCAGTTGCATCTCAACCCGATCCTGATTGCGGCCAGCAACTCCTCGGGCGGGGTGATGGGCAAGATGATCTCGCCGCAGAACATCGCGACCGGTGTTTCGGTGACTGATCTGAAAGGCAAGGAGGGCGTGGTGTTCGCGCGGACGTTCAAGCACAGCGTCCTGCTGACCGCGCTGCTCGGCCTGCTCGTGATGGCGCAGCAATATCTGATGCCGTGGATGATCCCGCACTGAGGGATCTGCGAAGGGGGGATGGTGGAAGAGGTTGGATTCGAACCAACGTAGGCGTACGCCAGCGGATTTACAGTCCGCCCCCTTTAGCCACTCGGGCACTCTTCCGCTGCCCGTATTCTGCGATTGGCACGGCGTTGTCAACGCCGTGTTCCGCAGGGTAGAGAGCGCCGATGGAACAGCGTGATCAGCTTCGGAAATCCGGCAAACCGCGTCCTCAGGGACAGAATCAGGGGGGCCGGCCGGAGCATCGGGGGCGGCAGGATGCCCAGCGCGATCGCCGGCCGAGTGCGGGAACCGCGTCCGGATTGTGGCTCTACGGGGTTCACCCGGTCGAGGCGGCGCTGGCCAATCCGGCGCGGCGGTTGCGGCGGCTGGTGCTGACCGAGGAGGGCGAGGCGGCGCTCGCGGCACGGTTGCCGAAGCCCTGGGCGATTCCCGGCGAGCGGATCGAGCGGGACAAGCTCGATGCCATGCTGGGGCGCGGGGTGGTGCATCAGGGGATCGGGTTGCAGGCCGATCCGCTCGCCAATCCCTCGCTGGCCGATGCGCTGAAGCGGCGTGGCCCGGTGGTGGTGCTCGATCAGATTACCGACCCGCGCAATGTCGGGGCGATCATGCGTTCGGCGCAGGCCTTCGGGGCGGCGCTGGTGATCGCGCAGGAGCGCAATGCGCCGGAGGAAGGCGGGGCGTTGGCCAAGGCGGCATCGGGCGCGCTGGAGCGGATTCCGCTGTTGCGCACGGTGAATATCGCCCGCGCGCTGATCGCGCTGAAGGCGGCGGATATCTGGGTGATGGGGCTGGATGCCGGCGGGACGACGCGGCTTTCGGGTGCTGCACTCGGCGGGCGGCGAGCGGCGCTGGTGCTCGGCGCGGAAGGCGAAGGGTTGCGGCGGCTGACCCGCGAGACCTGCGACGAGCTGGTTTCGCTCGCGATGCCGGGCGGGATGGAGAGTTTGAACGTCTCGGCGGCGGCGGCGGTGGCGCTTTACGAGATCATTCGATAGGCGCGATCGCGTTTTTCGTTTTGGTATCGTAACGAAATCAGCGTGACTGATCACGCGGGGTTGTTTCGGTATTTTCGTCGGGGCGGCCAGAAGCGGTTGCCGGGGCCGAAATGGACGCCGTGGTAGTTGGCGTCGGGGACGCGGATATCGGCGGGGTCGAGGGGGATCGGCCAGATGATGCGTTTGGGTTTCGGGTTGGGGTTGGGTTTGCGCTGGCGTCGCTCGCGAGGTGGCGGGCGGAGGTGGTCGGGGAGTTCGACCCCGAACATGCGGCAGATCGGGCGGAGGATGCGACCGAGGCTCGGCTTGGCGGCGAGCAGGGCGATCAACTCGGGGGAATTGACGAACGCGATCAGGTCGTAATGGGCCTGTGCGGCGACGACGCCCGTGGTCGGCGTGGTCGGCAGCAGATGGAGCAGCCAGGCGAATTGGGTGGAGAACGGCGAGGGTTTGCGCGGGCGGGAGGGTTTTAGCGGTGCGGTCTCGGGGGTGTCCGTCTCCGCTTTATCCGTCTCAGGTTCGCGGATCGGTTTGGGTGGCGTTGCGGGTTTGCCAGCGGAGCGGGCGAAGCGGATCACGACGCGGTTGAAATAACCCAGCAACAACGTGACCATCGGCATCGCGGCCCGGTGGTGCTGGGCCAGCCGGACCGCCTCGCGATGGAAACCCGCAAAGATGGCTTTGAGGGTTTCGGTCAAGGCTTCATGAGGGCGGGTTGCTTCGGTCACATGGGACTATAAGCATAATGGGTGGGGGGTGAGAAAGCGCCAATCGGATAAACGCGTCGGCAACGCGATTCTGGCCCCTTCAATCGCGTCAGTCCGCCTCAGCGGCGTTTTGAACCCATCTTCCGGAAAGCGTCGGGCGCACTAAGCGGACAAGTTTAAAAAAGATTTTTTTCATATTCTTTTCTCTTGATATGTCAAAATTGGAAGAGTAGCTAAAGATTTGTGCCATCAAACGAGATGCGCAGTAAATATATAATAATTAGAATATGTCGGAGGATATAGATGGCTGAAGTCGTCGTTATGGGCGCCGGTCTTGGTGGTAGCCTGATGGCCTATGAACTTGCACTGGAACTCCGGCCTGGGGATCGAATTACCCTTATCGGCACCAGTTCATCCTATCAGTTCTATCCTTCGAACCCGTGGGTTGCGGTCGGGTGGCGGAAGCGCAAGGATGTCGAGGTTGATCTGACTTCGGTCATGAAGAAAAAGAAGGTCAACTTCATCCCCATGCGGCGCAGCGGGTCGATCCTGCGAACAACAGTATAACTCTGCATGACGGCACCGAACACAAGTATGATTATCTGGTGATCGCAACGGGACCGGAGCTTGCGTTCGACGAGATTCCGGGGCTGGGGCCGGATGCTCATACGTTTTCGATCTGCGAGACCGGACATGCGGTGCAGGCCTATGAAGGGTTCGAGGAATTATGCCGCAATCCCGGGCCGGTGGTCATCGGCGCGGCGCAGGGGGTTTCGTGCTTCGGGCCGGCTTATGAATTCGCGTTGATCCTCGATACCGAACTGCGCAAGCGCAAGCTGCGGAGCAAGGTGCCGATGACGTATGTGACGCCGGAACCTTATATCGGGCATCTCGGGCTCGATGGTGTCGGCGACACCAAGGGGTTGCTCGAAAGCGAATTGCGCAACCGGCATATCAAATGGATCACCAACGCGCGGGTGAAGGAAATCACCGCCGGGAAAATGGTCTCCGAGGAGATTAACCCGGATGGCAGTATTCTCAAGACCCATGAACTGCCCTTCAAGTTTTCGATGATGATGCCGCCGTTTCGTGGCGTCGCGGCGGTCAAGGGCATCGAGGGGCTGGTCAATCCGCGCGGGTTCATTCTCGCCGACGAGCACCAGCGCAACCCGACGTTCCGGAACGTGTTTTCCGTGGGCGTGTGCGTTGCGATCCCGCCGATCGGGCCGACGCCGGTCCCGGTCGGTGTGCCGAAAACCGGCTTCATGATCGAATCGATGGTGACCGCCACGGCGCATAATATCGGTGCCCTGCTGCGCAATCGCGAGCCGACGGAAAAGCCGACCTGGAATGCCGTTTGCATTGCGGATTTCGGCGATGGCGGTGTCGTGTTCGTTGCCCAACCGCAATTGCCGCCACGCAACGTGAACTGGGCGGCCGATGGCAAGTGGGTGCATCTCGCCAAGATCGGGTTCGAGAAATACTTCATTCGCAAGATCAAAGGCGGCACCAGCGAGCCGCTTTATGAGAAATTCGCGATGAAGACAATGAAGATCCATAAGCTTCAGGCCAAGTCGAAGCATACTGCGGCTGCCGCGGAGTGAGCTTTGCGGCTGTGAGACAGGCTACCCGACTCCACTGACGCAAAGTCAAGCGTCGATCATTCAGGAGTACAACGAGATGTATACGCCGGAACGCAGCCACATCACCCCGACCCGCAGGCGGTATCAGGACGCCGCCGAGACCGGGCTGCAACTCGATTCACGACGGGCGCCGACGGGGGCGTCCGAGACAATTGCCTACGCTTTCGTCAAGGTCCTGCGCTTCACCGCGGATACATTCTTTGCCAAAAGATATGGCAATCGCGCGGTGGTGCTCGAAACGGTTGCGGCGGTTCCGGGCATGGTCGGAGGGGCGTTGCAGCACCTTACCTGTTTGCGGCGGATGAGCGATGATCGCGGGTGGATCTACACATTGCTCGACGAAGCCGAGAACGAGCGGATGCATCTGATGACGTTCATGGAGATCGCGTGTCCGTCCCGCCTCGAACGGACGCTCGTTTTCATGGTTCAGGGCATGTTCTACAATTCGTTTTTTCTCCTGTATCTGTTCTCCCCGAAAACGGCGCATCGGGTCGTCGGCTATTTCGAGGAAGAGGCGGTCGTCAGCTATACAAGGTATCTCGAACAGATCGATGCCGGACTGGTCGAGAATATTCCCGCGCCGCGTATTGCGATCGATTACTGGCAACTCGCTCCGGATGCACGGCTTCGGGATGTGGTGCTCGCCGTCCGGGCCGATGAGGCGCTGCACCGCGACGTCAATCATCAGTTTGCCGATCACTTGGCGGGAATGATGCCGGGACCGGTGAGCGACGATCCGCATCACACCGACATCGTGGATGGTCCGACGGTTCACTGAGACTGATCGAAAGCGAGGTCCGGTCACACGGACCTCGCCACAGGCACGGACCCTGATTCAAAGAGTTTTTGTGTCTTTTCCTTGCGGCAGGGCAGGGCAGGGCAAGGTAAGGAAGGGCTACTTTTTTGAAAAAAAGTAGCAAAAAACTTTTGTTATCTGGGGCATGGGCGTTCGAGAGGGCACGGGCCTAGATTCAAGAGAGTTTTTTGCTTCTTTTTTGCAAAAAAGAAGTGCTTTCCTGAGCTTTCTTCTTTGGGCAGGACGGCAAAAGATGGGTAGCGCGGCTACCCATCTTTCGGGGTTGCGATGTTAGTTGCCGGCTTTCTGGCGGGCGACCAGGGCGTCGACGATGGCGGGGATTTTGGCGGTGTCGTAGGGGGCGCCGAAGGCTTTTTGCATTTTGGTGACTTCGGCGGTCCAGGTTGCGGGGGAGAGGGTGGGTTGGTCGTTGACGAAGTTGGCGGAGTGGCAATAGGCGCAGTTCTGGTTGAGGATGGCGGCATCGGTGCCGTGGAAGTAGGCGCCGGGGACCGGGATTTTGACCGATTCGGATTTGAAGACCGGGGTTGCGGCGACGGCGATTGCGGTGAGTGAGAGGGCGGCGCCGGCGAGCAGGGCGATGGTTTTGTATTTCATGGCGGGGGTTCCTGCTTATGCGACGGTGACGTCGACGTGTTCGATGCCGTTGTACATGAAGCCGCCGGGGTTCCAGCCGGCGACCGGGGGCTGGACGTGGCCGGCGGCGTTGGTGGCTTTGACCATCAGGCGGTAGGTGCCGGGTTTGCCGAGTGCGGCTTTGATGTGCCACTGGCGGAAGCCGTAGGCGCCGTAGTTTTTGCCGAGCATGGCGGTG
>Ga0315298_1002050_pt1 | contig 35440 bp, 33 predicted proteins | sample WHS_1_MG_FD_203077 | JGI IMG/M metagenome (GOLD analysis project Ga0315298, IMG submission 203077) | Extremophilic microbial mat communities from Washburn Hot Springs, YNP, Wyoming, USA - WHS_1_MG | ecosystem: Environmental > Aquatic > Thermal springs > Hot (42-90C) | place: USA: Wyoming...
TACAACACTGCACGGTCAAACCCAGATCCAGCAGTTCCAGAAAGAGCGCATGGGTAGACTTCGCGAATTCCCTTGCGGGCGCCAGCAGCCCAATCCCCTGTCCAGCCAGAAAAAGGCGCACCTCCTTACCCTCGGCCAGCATGGCACCGGCAAGACGTACCGCCGTATCGGCGCGGGGATTATCCGCCTCGGGAGCGGCATGCAAAACAATCAACGCGATGGTCATACATTACCCTTTTTTTGAACCGGACGAGGATGGGTTTCTTTCACGGCCAGGGCCACCCACAGCCCCGACAGGGCGATAATACCGGCTGTAGCCCAGATGGCGGGGAGAATTTCGTTACTCCATTGCGCCACCAGGCCCAGCAGCAATCCGCCGATGGCATAACCGGTATCGCGCCAGTACCGATAGACACCGAGGATACGCCCTCGCTCCAGCGGTGGAGCCGTGTCGGACATGGCGGCGACCAGGTTCGGGTACAGGAGCGCCATGCCCAGGCCCATGATGAGCGCCGTCGACATCCACAAAACAAAGCCTTGCACCAAGGCAGTGGCCGCCAAGCCCGCAGACAACAGAAAAAAGCCGCTGACAATGGGGATCTTGCGGCCGATGCGATCGGCCAGATAGCCGGTCCAGAGTTGCGAAAGCCCCCAGACGGCACCGTAAACGCCGGTGATCCAACCGATAGCCACCACTCCCATGGCGTGCTCCAGGAAGTAGAGCGGAAAGAGCACCCAGACGAGGGTATCGGCCACCTTGTTGGCCACCCCCGCCTGGCAAAAGGCGCGGTAGCGCGGATTCTGGAAAGAGACTTCGAGAAAGCTCTGCATCCAGCTCCGCTTTGACGGGGGGGAGGATACGGGGTGGGCGCCATGCTCGGCGTGAACCCAGGCGATGGTATCGCGCACGCGTAACAGCAGCACCAGGGCCAGCAGGACTACCCCCAGGCCGAAGAGCAGCAACGTCCAACGGGGGCCATAGAGCACGGCCAGATAGCCCGTGGCCAGCCCCGCCACGCCCATGCCCAAATAACCCACCGCCTCATTGATCCCCACTGCCAGCCCGCGCTGTCGGCTGCCTGCCAGGTCGATCTGACTGGTCACCGTCATGGTCCAGGTGAAGGCCTGGTTGATGCCGAGAAAGACGTTGGCAGCGATGATCCACCACCAGTTGGGGGCAAAGAAAATCAGCAATGGAATGGGAATGCCGGCAATCCAGCCGATCAACAAGACCCGCTTACGCCCGACACGATCGGAAAGGGAGCCCGCCACCAGGTTGAGGGCCCCTTTCACCAGACCGAAGGAAATGACAAAGGAGGCTAGGAAGAGAAAAGCCCCCTTGGCCACCCCAAAGTCCTGGGCGAGGGATGGCAAGACCGTGCGCTCCATGCCGATGACCAAACCGACAAAAAAGACCTGCGAGGTTTGCAGCAGAAACTGGCCACTATTGCGGGCAATTCCCCGCTGATACGCCCCGGCGGCTGCCTGCACCGGGCTCATGAAGTCGTCTTGCGTAGCGGTACGACTTCCGCCAGTTGCTGACGGCAGGCGGTGGTGATATCCATCTGGTCAAGAATCAACTTCCGCACGATCTCGCAGGTCTCCAGCACCGCAGGGCTGGTGAGACGGTAATGGCAGAAGGTGCCGCACTTGTCGCAATGGACCAAGCCACGTGCCTTGAGCACGTTGAGGTGTTGCGAGACATTGGCCTTGGACAGTCCGGTCAGCTCAGTCAACTCCCCCGCCGTATGCTGCCGTTCTCCCAGGTAGTGGATCATCTCCAGGCGCTTGGGATGGGCCAGCGCCGCAAAGACCTCGGCGAAGAGGGCGAAGCGCACCGTCTCCGCGCTCATGCCGCCGCCCCCAGATTGGCCGCCACCATGCGCGCCATCTCCGCCGGCCGCTCCGGGATGTTGGCCGTGAGTTCGCGGATAAAGGCGTCCCGGTCGGTCATAGACAGATAGGGATCCCAGCGCTTCTCGAAGCCGATGGTGGAAGAGGGCTTGCCGGACAACCCCGCACCACAGACACTGCCCGCCGCATGGCCGGGGAAGATCTCAAGGTCGTCGGGCAGGGTGAGGAGTTTGGCGTGGATGCTGTCGAAGATCCGGCCCGCCATCTCCTCCGGAGTTCCCCCCAAATCGGGCCTGCCGACGCCGCTGACGAAGAGGGTGTCGCCAGTGAGCACGAACCAGGGATCGGCGCTGCGCCGCAGGTCGCTGACCAGGAGACAGATGCTGTCGGAGGTATGGCCGGGGGTATGCAGGACTTTGGTGGTGACATTACCCGTTTCCAGCACCTCGCCGTCCTGTAGGCCGCGGATCGGGAAATGCACCTTGCCCACATCGCTTTCGTGCAGGCAGTAGGGTGCATCCGCCAGCTCCGCCAGTTTCCGGCCGCCGGAAAAATGATCGGCATGGATGTGGGTGTCGATGACAAAGGCGATGCGCACCGCCGCCTTTTGCGCCTCCTCCACGAACCACGCTTCGTCGCCAGCCACGACATCCACTGCCACCGCCGAACCCTTGCTGCCGCATCCATAGAAGTAGGACAAGGTCCCGTCGGCGCTACTCCGTTGTTTGAAAAACATAGACCATCCCACTAATCGTTAGTTAAGAAATAAATTAACTATAAAATATCGGGACCTTTCCTGCTTGTCAATAAGATCCAATTGCTTTTCTCTCCAGGAGGGACGCATGGTCGATGCCTACCGAGGCTAGGCTGCCCCCTCCGCAACGAGCCGTAGGGCATCGCTTTCCCGGATGTCCGTGACACCCGGGGCAAGCTTCTGGTCGTGCTCGTGGGTCAGAAAAAGGCTGCGGCCATGGCGGCGCGGAATGGATCCGGGGAACGGCGATGGTCAAAACTGCGGGAATGGATGCAGTAGCTTGGGACGTGTGGGACCAACGGTCGCAGTATCTGGAAGCAGACGTAGGACTCGGATAAAACGGCTGGATTCGCATACGATATAAAAGTTAAGAAATTCATTATGTTGCCTGATTTCTGGTCACAAATGGAAACTAATCAAAAACAATATTATGGATTATTTTGTCAGCACGAATGTGAGACATGCATGGTCTACTTTTTTGTCTTAACGACGCACCCTAAAGGCATCGTTCTGGGACGACCCACTCAATCTGATGACGAACCAAATTCCAAGCGAACCTTCTTGATGGCCGTCCTACGCGCAATCGTCTCCGCCAAATCTCCTGTAATTCGTAGCTCTCATATTTTATCCGATCAGACTATATCTGCGGAGTTTTTCGAGGAGCCGTATTGTTTCATTAAAATTACAGTTTATGTAAAATAATCGGTACACATTAGAAAATTATTAGCATATAAGCATATAAACTAATTGATGTTAAATTATAAAACTATTTTATATGGTCAATAAAATAATCTTGACAAGGAAGCAAGTTGTTAATTAACCTACGCTAGGTGCCAATTACATGGGAGCTAACCATAACATGAATACATCATACAATGAGTTGACACACGTCACTCCGCATAGTGACGTTACCATGGAGTTCACCACTACTTCGGGTAAACACCTGCGTATTCATGTGCCCCTCACCCTCTTCGATGATCTAAGCCTGAGAATCGGCAACGGCTACAAGGCTGGTTGTTGGGTAGTGGCACGCTGCAACGAAGTAGAAAGGCTTTCACACGCAACTATTGAGCAATATGTCAATATCATGGCGCGTCAGAGATGCCAGCAGGTCACTATGCCGCGCATTGAGGTACAAGCCGCCTAGCTGTAGCAGTTTTCGTTCAAAACGGCATGCTTATACTAACTGAATCAGTGACTTGGTAACCTGGCGGCCACCAAATGGCCTGAGTGGGCCGTGAGGCCAAGGGAATAGGTCATTCCGAGAAAGGAAAAGAAAGGACGAACTCCTTTGGTTATGATGTTGCGAGTATTTTGAGGAGGTTTTTTCATCGGGAAAACGATAGTCCGCCCCCCTCCGTGGCTGGGCTCTGGAAAAGGCGGGTGTGAGGAATCCATACCGGATTTCAGGGCGCCCACCCAGGCCGCATAGAGGTGTTGGAAAGGAGCAAAGGCCAGGGTATGAACCGGAAAAGACAGAATCTGCTGGCGGGCAAGATGTAGTCAGTGAGCCGCCAGGGTCATGATTTCCTGGATGACGGTTTTTACCCGGCGGCGCTTGGCGCTATGGCGCGGTGCGTATTGTCTCAATATCGGCCAGTTATGTTGTGATGTTGCGTTTCAATATTGAAACCCGCTGTAAATCTATGGTATTCCGTTTCAGCGCATTTCCGGCTGTTTCCGGACCTTTGATTGGGGCAACCGCCTTTCTGCACGATCCGATCCTGTTTGGAAACCCAGCGCAAGCAGGGCGTTGATCTGCTGCACGCCTTGGTTTAACCTGTTCAGGGAGAACCCCCACAACCCGCCATGGGATAACTTACCCTTGGTGAATAGTCACATGGACAAAGTTCTACCACGTATGGCTTACCTAATCCTGGGCAAGCTTAATCTCAGGCTACTTGTCTAAAATGACGCGGAACCTATATTCTAATCTGAAAAATTTATTTTTTACTGTTAGCTTGGATAACGCTTTATGATTACATTGACTTTTAGTCAAGATATCGATTGCATTCTGGCTGGTGTAATAGTAGGATTTTCCTTGGGACTGATTGGCGGCGGTGGCTCCATTCTTGCGGTTCCATTGTTGCTCTATTGGGTCGGCGTACACGATCCTCATCTGGTTATCGGCACGACAGCGCTAGCTGTGGGTATCAATGCTTTCATAAATCTGATTCCGCATGCGCGTGCCGGTAATGTACGCTGGGCAGTCGCTATACATTTTACTATCGCTGGTGTTATTGGAGCTTTTGCCGGTGCTGAGTTGGGGAAAGTGATCAATGGAAAATATCTACTCATTCTCTTTGCACTGCTCATGTTTTGGATTGCCGTAAGTATGTACCAGACACGAGAAAATCAGCCAGTTGTTCATAGAACATGCAAACGGCATGCTTGTGTATATTTTTATGGCGGCGGTACTGGTATTTTATCAGGATTTTTTGGCATTGGTGGTGGTTTCCTCATTGTTCCTGCACTGATGCGTTCTGGGCGGTTGCCTATTTTGAATGCCGTCGCTTCCTCATTATTAGCTGTGGGAGCCCTAGGCACAGCCACTGCCATCAGCTATTCACTGGAGGGCCTCGTAGACTGGCGTATTGCTGCAGAATACATAGCTGGTGGAATCTTGGGAGGATGGCTGGGGGCATTTAGTGCCAACAAACTGGGACAGCGCAAAGCGGCGTTGAATGATATCTTTATCGGCGTCATAGTTTTGGTCGCTATTTATATGTTATACAAAGAAATTGGATATTTTATATAGGGCAGTTCAAAAAATTAGCCATTTCCAGTAAAATGTAGGGGGCCGATTGGAAGGGAGAACGCTTCCGCCCCATTCTGGAAGGTGTGCAGAAGGCCAAGCCCAAAGGGCCGGGAGGGAGAAAGCCCTACCGTTTTTTGCAGGACCTGAAAGCAAAAGGAGATAGCCCTACCGTTTTTTGCAGGACCTGAAAGCAAAAGGAGATAGCCATGGACCAAGATCTTCAACATGCGCATTGCGTACCCTGTGAGGGTGGGGTTGCGCCCCTGGACGCGGAACGGGTAGGACTTCTATTACGCTCCCTACCCCAATGGCAAGTGGTCGGGCAGGCGATCCGCCGGGAGTTTCGTTTCAAAAACTTTTACGAGACTATGGCCTTTGTGAATGCCGTGGCATGGATCTCGCACCGGGAGGACCATCACCCGGACCTGGAGCTGGGTTATAACCGCTGTGTCGTCCATTACAGTACCCACGCCATTAGCGGCCTTTCAGAAAATGACTTCATCTGCGCCGCCCGGGTGGATGCGCTGCTGACATGACGGGGGCGGAAAAGCGCGTCCGTGCGGTGGGCTGGTTGCGGGATGACTTGATCGCCTGGATGGAAGCCCGTAAAAAATGACACTGCTGAATGATCCAGCGTCAGTCTTCTCGCCGGAGCGTGTCCCAACTGTCGATGGTGACCGCCTAGGGCTAGGAGATTGTAGGGTTCGCGCAATGGATACCATATGGATACCAGTCACCGAAAATGCGAGAATCGCCCACATGGAAATGTTATAACGCCATGTTTTATATGGTACGCCTGGAGGGACTCGAACCCCCGACCTACGGCTTAGAAGGCCAAAAACGCACATTTAGCATCAATGATGTAATGCATTATATCTTTTAATATCAGTTAGATATGAGACATTCCGTTCCCTGATATCCCCCTAAATTCCCGTCCTAAGTGTGGTGCAATTACGGTGCAATTTTGGGAGTCAGTGGGTCCGGCCACCGTTCATCACATCGTGCAGCATGTCCAAAGCTCCGCAATTGACGGTGGCTCTCGGCCAAGACGGTTTCGGTGAAGCGTCGTACCTTGAGATAAGTTCCGCATGCGCTGGTCAAGGTTGACCGTTTCCCCGATTTTGGCCTGCTTCCAACGGAGGGCAGGGGAGAGCGCGATATACACGTGCTCATTATCCCGATCATTTTTCATCACCACCAATCCCGCCCGTCATCTGCCATACGTTAACTGTTTCGAAGTCGGAATTTGTTCTGGTAGCCTGACAAATGAGGCAGATTCGGCGTGGCAGGGGACCCCACGTTTCTCCAGGCATGAGCCAGTCTCTTTTCCAGAGGCCACGCCAAATCTGCTTCATACCCCCGCGATAATACGGAGCAGCGCCATGCCAGTAGAGAACCTATCAGCCATTGTCTTTTCCAAGGCCCCACCGCCGCCGAAAGGGAAAACATCACCACGCAGAAAACCAAAAGAAATCGACCAATACGGCTTGTTGGGTCAGGAAGAGTATGAGGTTCGACGGGAAATCGAGGGCGACCAGAAAATCCTTCATCACCATCGCGTGCAAGAGATACAGTCTTGCGCAAAAAAGCGGACCGCTCAAAAGGCTAAGGCCGCTGCTGTAGACCAAATAACCGCAGCGTCCATTAGACGACCGCGCAGCCAGCATCGTGGTGCCGCGCCCGCCAAAGGGGAGGGGGATGGCGACAGCGACCCTGACCCTGACCGACTGGCTGTCCCGCTCGTATTAGATCAACAAGGACTAGCCAACCTACTCCTTCTCAGTAAGAAAACGGTCCAAAACATTGCGTCCGTCGCACCTCACAAGCTACCGAAAGCCACCTATCTACCGTGTTCCAAAGCGCCACGTTATTTGCGCGATGATGTGCTTGCATGGCTTTATAGCTATCGTCAGGCGGTAGAACCACCCCCCAGAAAAGTCGGCAGACCCCGCATAGCCACCCAGCGTCATTGACCTCGCGTCATGGCCGGCTACGTTGGATGGGCAGCCATCCTCAAATGCAATCATGCGCTCAGCACCGATAATTTACGGCGGGCGCTCCAAAACAGCACGGACTCACAGGATATTTCCGAGCTTCAAGAGCTACTGGACAGCAGGCTTGCCGGTTATCGGAAAAAAGCTGCGGCCAATGTACCGCCACTGCCAACATATCTCCATCCGCTCTTGCAACTTGTGATTGATAGAATGCCGGAAAAGCCGTATTTTTCAAGCAACATTGAGCGTGGCATCCGTATCCGCGATAAAGCCGTGGCATTGCGGCACCGTGAAATACAAGTAAATCAACCGTGGGCGCGTCAGTGTTTAGTGCTTGACATAGATCATGAGAAGCCGCTTTCCGGGTTGCCGCCTCCAAACGTGATTGTAACCAATCTGGCGAATTGGCATAGGCATGCCCTCATCGTATGGGAAACGCCTGTTTTAGTTGGTCCTGCCGCCAGCCGGAGGGCGCAAAATTACTACAAGGATATTGCACGCGCGATTGGCGAATGTTGGCATTCGGACCAAAATTACACGGGTTTGCTAATGCATAACCCCCTTCATCCGCATTGGCGTACGGAGGTGTTCCGGGATGAGCCATACAATCTAAGCGATTTCCGCGATGCTATTAAAATTGTCCGCGAAATGCCTGTGGCGGTTAACCATTCGCGATTAAAAGGAAATGAATGGGCAAATGAATATGCCAGTCTTGGGCGAAATTGTGCCACTTTTGAAGCGTGCCGTTGGCCTGCGTATAGTTTGGGCAGTGGTGCTACTATTGATGCGGTTATGCGCATTGTACAGAGTTATAACTCAATACATAACAGCCCCCCTTTGAAACTTTCAGAATGTAAAAATATAGCAACATCCATCAACAACTACGTGTTGGCAGGCAAACGCAAAGGTCACAGCATGACGGATACCGACTGGCGTCAATGGGTAGAACATACCCATACGCCAGAGGTGCAGGCCAAACGCGGGAAGGCCAGCGGCGAAGCCAGACGTGCTGCCAGCGAACAGGAAAGGGCCACGGCACGGCTGATGCGGGCCGATGGCAGCAGCTATGGGGTCATCTCTCAGGTGCTGGGTATCCCTGAATCCACGATTAAGCGGTGGTGCAAAAATTGATTTTCACAGGGGTCCACGAACCTATTTCAGGATGAAAGCCGGAGCTGCGGCGCAGGCGGTAGCGAAGCGGCCACCGCTGCGCCATGGCATCAGTCCGGCCAACCGGTTTTTTAGGTTGGCCTCATTCTCCGGAAGTCTGAGGGGTACGGGGAAAAGCAGTGGCAACAGGTGATGGCAACACCATTTTGTCCCTTTGCGTCGGGTTGCCAGTAGCATTTTGGGCACAAGGCGGTTGATCTACAGACGGGAGAGTGATGTGTGAGCCATTCGCCCTCGACGGGGGCTGATTCATGGGTGAGCACGGTCACGCAATTTTTGCATGCACGCCTGCACCGCCTTGGCTTGCCAGATGGCGTCATCGAGGGCGTTATGGGCGACACCCTTCTCTTCGACGGGGATACCGCCTTGCGGATAGGCCAAGGAAAAAATGGTACGGCAGTCCCGGTCGGCATTATACCGCACCGGCCAGCCCATGCCCGGACCCAATTCTACCCGAAACCGCACATACAAGAGTTGTAGCTGCGCGGAATCGAAAGCGGGACCATTGGACCACAGCCGCAACCTTTCTCCTGGAATGCGCTGCAGAAAGCGGGAGAACTTGCCCAATCCGGCGGCCACTGAATGGGCACAGGGGCCGTGGAAGGCTGCATTACGCGCTTCAAGGGTCTGCTCCATCCACCATTCAATGGTGTCGATGTCCACCAGGGCACCTTTGTCGATCTGCTCTTGGGCAGGCAGGCGGATGGCAAAGGTCTGCCCGATCTGGTCAGACCCTGGATCGAAAATGACGGCACCAATGGTGAGCACTACCGCTCCCAGTTGGGTGGACAGCGCCTCAATATCCATCATCACGTCATGCATAGCTATCTCCCTTGCTCGTGGCATTCGTTTCCACGATCCGGTATTCCCGTGCCCGGCCTTCATCGGGATAGCCCCAGGGGTTGCAGAGCACCCGCGTCTTGCCGATGCGGTAATCCATAGGATCATGCACATGACCATGAATCCAGACGTCGGGCTTCCAACGCTGAATGCGATGCTCCTGATTGGAGCAGAAGCCGCCCGATATGGGGCTGCCGGCGAATCGGGGATGCTGGCTTTTGTAACTGGGCGCGTGATGGGTGATAACCACCGTCGGCCCATCATGCGGGTGATGAGTGAACTGATCATCCAGCCAGGCGATGCTGTCCTGGTGGATCTGGAGGATGGTTTCCGGGGTGATGCTGCCGGACACGCCCGTGCCGGGTGCCAACCCCTTGCAGGGTGCAAGCCCATCATGAATCACCTCGAAGTCGGACATCATGTGCCGACAGTTGCGCATCTGTTTCCCGCTGGCGAAGTCCGTCCAGAGGGTGGCGCCCAGCAACCGGACACCCTGAATGATGATGGCCTCGTTTTCCAGCAGGTGCGCTTGGCGGTCGTGGGCGATGGCATCCCGGTACTTCTGCCGGTCGTCTGGGAATATGCCGTGGTAATATTCGTGGTTCCCCAGCACGAAGATGACTGGCCCCGCGTAGGCCAGACGCAGCTTGCGCAAAAACTCCGTGTAATACTCCGGTATGGTGTCCACGTCGCCGGCCAGGACCAGCACGTCGGCGGTGGATAGCCCGGTCAGCGTTAAGGATGAATCGAACTCCAGGTGGAGGTCGGAGGCGTAGGCAATGCGCATGGGTTATCTCGCTTATCTTATCGAAACGGCGATATTTTCAAGTAAAAACAGAACCGCCAGGAACGTCTGGACGGTTGCCACTAACCGGAAGGGGCTTCGTCGAAGGTTTCGCCATTGGTCGGCCAGAGCATTCAGCCCAGAAAAATCGCCCAGCCTGCTGAGGACTAAAGCGATAATCATCAAAAGGATGATGACCGCTATGGAACCTGGTGAGCTCCCCGTAAGCCAGCGCCACATTCTCGCTTCATCTCATTTCTTACCGTAAGTTGCATCGTGGTCCGGGGCAACGGTTAAAAACCGCAAGTAGTCTCCATCCCGGTAGGCGGTCGCCCTGCGGGATTGCGTGATCCGTAGCGAGTAGATGGCAGCAATACCTTTGGGTGGCGTCACACTCAGAATTTTCTCCCATCGCAACCCCTTATCCCGGTAGACCTGATCCCAGGTCATGTGCAAAATCTTTCTCAAGGTCTCCAGGGCAGAATGGCGTTCTGGCTTGGGCAAGGCAAGCAGGTTTTCCTGGAATACCGGATTATTCAGGTCCAGACGAACCGGATCACCCACGGATCATTTGATCCAGAGCGTGCGGGGTGTCGGTATCATCCGCCGGATGCGCCGATGCCCAAGCCAGAGCACGTTGCAGATCGCTTTGCGCCTTGGGCGTATTCAGCCAAAGCTCATTGTCAGGGATTATCTTCACGGTTCGTACCAACCATACCCCAGGCTCTTGTTCTTCCACGCATACTTGACGGCCCGCATACCGTTTGCCAAAAGAAATCTGGCCATTGCTCCCAATCGTTTTAACGTTCTGCATGATAGCCTCCATGACATGCACCACTGCACGCATGCACTATAGCACAAAAGAGATGCGCTCCAACGAACGCTTTGACCATCCACGCTGATTTTGGCCATCTCCCGCATGCTGGCCCAGCCTTGCAGGCGGCAGCCATTTACCCCATCAACACGATCATGATTGCCGACGATCAGATGCTTGATGCCGTGCAGCTTTTTGAGCAAGTCACTGATGACCGCCGCCGGGCGTAGGGAGAAGTCCCCCAGGTGGTAGACCACATCACCGGGGCTTACCACACTGTTCCAGGCGTCCATCAACGCACGGTCCATCTGTGCGCCGTCCTGGAAGGGGCGCTTACAATGCCGGATGATATTGTCGTGTCCGAAATGACTGTCGCTGGTAAAAAAGGTGCGCATACTCCTCCCTGAAATCTTCAACGGTACAGGGCGTCAACATCCACGCCCATGTCTGCCCCTAGAGCCACATCCCGCAGAATTTCCGCCCACCAGGGCAGAGGCTCCGCGCTTTGCCGGAGGATGACGCCTTTCTCTATTTCCAAGAGTAGGAGCGGCTGATAGTCGGCCTGCAGGTTCAGGTCCACCGTGGCGCGGTTATCGTACACGCGCAGACGCCGCGCAAGATGCGCGACCAGCGCGGCGTGGGTAAAACCGCTGAACAGATTGCGTTCAATCTGGGCCTCTGGAATATCTACCCGATCACTGCCCAGGGCACGGGATTGCACCCGCTGGACCAGCGTATCCAGATCATGAACACCCACATAATCCAGATCCACTACAGCCTCTGCCCGAATGCTTTCGAGTACCTGATCGAATCGGCCCGCAAGGGAGAACGTGGTTTCCACCAGCAGATTTTGACGGGCATCCAAGCCCCGCCGCCAGTCCGCATTGGAGAGCAGATAGGCCACCTGCAACTCTGGCAGGGGTTCATTGGCGGCGGGAATCAGGCCCATGGCCCGATCTGCGTCATCTTCGTCTGGCAGCCATTGCCGGATGGCCTCACGGGCCATCGTGACAAGGCGCGCGTGATCCTTCGGAAGCGACGGCAGATAACGATCCACGTCGACCCATGCGCTTTCCGCAATGCCCAACTGGCGGCGCAGCGGCGCGGAGAGGAGCGTTTTGCCGGAACCGATACTGCCGGCGAGATAATGCAAAACCGGTGCACTCCCGTCGGCACGATGACAGTTGGTCCGCGCTTCAGCCATTTCTTCCGCATAGTGGGCCAGTCGGATAGCCACGAAACGCCGGTAGGTGAACGCGTCCCGTTTGGGATCGGCGGGCAGCCTGCGTGCGGCGAGGGGTCCTTCCGGTGGCAATCCCCTTTGTTTGAATTTGGCTTCCTGCAACTGTTGAAAGGCACCAGGCGTCAGTCCGCCGTTGGCGTGCTCCGGACAGGCCACATGCCAGTAGGCGCCACTGACCAATAAGGTACCCGGCAAACCGCAGTGCTCACAGATCCGGCGTGAGCGGTCACAATAATCCTCCACGATCTGAAACAGACCATGTTTCTGCGCATCCATCAGTTTTGCGTCGTAGCCATAGTAATAGCGCAGCGTCCCGAATTTCTGTTTGACCTGGGTGACGTGGAGACCTATGCCGTTCTCCTGGCAGTAGGTCTCTACGGCCTGAGACAGGGCGCGCAGCAGGGGATACCAGCCGTCTTCGCACTCAAAATGGATTTCCCGGCAGTCGCTGTAGAGTGCCGGGTAATCCCGTCGCAAGGCGTGTTCCAGGGCGATGTCCATGTGCTTTTCTCCTGTATCAGTTTAGAGCGCGGGCGTATTTCCCAGCGTTACGCTCTCCATGTCGGTTGCGGTGGCCATCCAGCCCTGCTGTTCCTGATGGCAAAACAGGGTCAAGCCCTGATCGCGGTATCGCTCGGCCTGATCCAGATGGGCGGCACCCGTATCCAGAAACACATGTCCGGCGACCTGCAACAAGCGGCCTTCCCGGGGCGGTGTGATGGTGTGCCCCACATAGGTGCGGGACAACGCGGCCGGGACAATGGGTATCTCGTGGGACAGGGCATAACGCAAGCTCCGCCCCCACAGCAGATGATCTTCCCAAGTCCCTGTTGCGTCATAGCCGATGACCTGATGCGGCTCCTGCCAGCGGGGATGCGTGTCCTCTGCGAGCGTGGCGTCATTCCAGCACACCGCCAGCCATCCTCGCGTTCTGCCGCCAGTTCCGCGTGCAGCACCTGAAACCGCCCTGCAGGAGCCGTATTCCCAGCGTCGACGATGCGTACCAAAGGCACCTGAGACAGCGCTGACCGCCACCGTTCGCACGATTCTTCATCCATCCGATAAGGACGGAACCAGTCCCAGCCGCCATTGCGGGCAAAGAGATCGGCGTAGGCCGCAGTCCGTTGGGCTTCCTCTCGCCGCATCTCCCGCACATGACCCAGATTCAACGTGGCCAGCAGCATGGCGTCGTGGTTGCCCAGCACCGGATAAAACCAGGGCGCATCCAGCAGATCCAGCGCCCCGGCACTGTTCGGGCCGCGATCCACCAGGTCACCCACGCTGAACAGGCGATCCATATCGTAGTCGAAGGCCACATGATCCATGAGCCTGCGCAGGACATCGGGGTGACCGTGCAGATCACCGACGATGAAATCCCGGCCCTGAAGATTGGCCGGATGGGCGATGACACGCGGGTTCATGAAATCTTCTCCTCCAGTTCAATCACCTGATCCAACTGCACGCCGGTACCTTCCCTCGGGTATCCGAAGGCGTTAGATAATATGCGCACCGCACCAATACGATAATCCACCGCATGATGGGTATGGCCGTGCATCCACAGCCGCACCCCCTGATCACCGGTGCGCGCCACGGTTTCCTCCAATCGGCTGGCGTAGGCACCGGACAGATCATCCTGCCGGAAGGATTTGTAGATGGACTCCCATGCCGGGGCATGGTGGGTGATCACGACCTTGTGGCCAGCCCAGGGCTGTGCAATGGATTCCTCCAGCCAGACTTTGCTGGCCAAATGCACCTCCAGGGTATCCCGCGGCAAAAAGCGCCGGGCACCGCCATGACACCGTATTCGCTTATGGTCCTGCATGGTCTCCTGTGCCGCCCGCATGGCATAGGGGTCGCCGCCATCAAAATCCGACCACAGGGTGGTTCCGAAAAAGCGGATATTGCCGATGTCCACGCCTTGTCTTTCCAGCAGAGTACACCGCGCCATCAGATCCTTCGGTAGATGCTTGGCCAGGCCCTCCCGCCACTTTTCCGGCGCCCGTTCGACGGATAAACCCCAGTAATCATGGTTCCCCAGTACCGCCACAATATGTGGAAAAGGGTCGGCCACCATCTTGAGCCAGTCCGCCAGCTTTTTGGGCGTGCCGAAGTCTCCCGCCAGTACGAGAATACTGTCCCCGTCCGTCGGCAATGACGCCAGACGGACGGTAGCGGGTGGATTCACATCCACATGAATGTCGGAAATCAATCTGATGAACATGGTATTTTTCTCGTAAAACGTATGGCTATAACGCCATGCGGGTGATTTTCATCGCTCTGATCCTTATGGGTTGAATACCCTTCCCATACTCACTGCAGACGCCTCAGTGCCCCATCTTCATCCATCTGTGCTTTGGCCTCCAGTTGCAGCAGCGATCGTGTGATCACGGCCAGCCGCCGCAGTGAACCGGGTTTGCGCTGAAACCGCCGTCGCAATGCCCCGGCCACCTGTGGATTCAGGGACGGCAACGCCCAGGGTTCCGTGCCCAGATCTCGGGCGATATCCTTGAGGATATTCGTCAAAATACGGTCAAAGTCCCCTCCGGCGGGTTCCCCCACCCGAATGATGGTGAAGCGCGATTGCAAGGGTTCGGGCAGGTCCTCCACATCATTGGCTGTGGCAATCCAGTTGACGGGCGAATAATCCACCGGCCCAAGCAAAAATTCGTCCGTGACGCGACTGGCCGTCGCCGGTTCCAGCATCGTCAGCAACGTTTCCCAAAGGCGGCCGTTGTTCCGCCCCGTGCCGATTTTCTCAATTTCATCCAGACAGACCAGCGGGTTGGCCTGACGGTTTTCCAGCATGAATTCCACCAGATAACCCGCCCTCGCGGAACTCCAGCCGCGCGCCGTGCCTTTGAGCATCATGTTATCGTTCATTCCTGCCATCGTCATGAATGCCGTTGGCAACCCCAACGCCTCCCCCAGGCTTTGCACAAAGCGGCTCTTTCCGAGCCCAGGATTTCCGACCAGCAGGAGAGGGCGGAACTTCAGCACCGGTTGTCCAGTGACGCGATTGAGCGCCCATTCATTCTCCAGCATATCCATGGCCCGCGACATCCAGGGGTATTCCCTCCGCAAATTCTCCGTCCAGGACAGGCTGCCCGGCCAGGTCTGCAAGGGCAGGGGGCGAAGCAACGGTTTGAAACGCTCCAACGCCTGATTTTCCTTGCCGTCATTTCCTGGGGCGATACGGTTCAGTATTTGACGGCTGGGCTCCGAAGCGGGCTTGTTCTGGAGCAGCAACATCTCCGCCTGCCATTTCAACCCCGTCAATTGCAGATCATCGAAGGACAACGCTCGCATGATGCCCAACACCTCTTCGGCCAGAGCGGCATCTTTCCGCCCCACGGCCGCCCGCAAACCCAGCCCGAAGGCCACCGGACGCATCATGTCAAAGCGTTGATTCTGGTTTTTCCAAAGGAAATCAGAACGTTCCTCTTCGGCCTGCCATCTCTGGAAGGCCTGCAACCATCGAGGGTCGTACGCGGTCCTGCCAACCTCAATATTCATCCGCAACAGCAGCATCTGCCCCATCAACGAACCCAGCTCTGCGCCGATGGACAGCCACTGTTCGGCAATATTCCGATCGTTTGGCAGTCGGCTATCCCCTGCGAGATAACAGCGCCCGATATCCACCAACCCTTCCCGCACACTCAGATCGACGATGTTTTGGGGTTCACGTGCGGACACCAGGTCGAAATCTTCATCCAGCAGCTTCAGTTCAATGCTGTCCCAGATCGCAAGAAAGACGTCTGTGTTCCGTTTGCCGGATTCTTCCACATCATTCTTCAGTTTTTCGCCCAGAGCGAGCAGTTGGTCGATACATTGTGCGGTCATGTCAGCCTCCTTTTTGCGGAATGACAATGGTGCAGAGTATAACTGAGTAATACACACAAGTCAACTATCCTGTACTGTAGCATGGTTTTGCAGTTTTCCGTTTTTATGTGTATCTGTCAGCACCCGTTTTGCAGGACGTTGGCGGCGGGATACCATATAATGCAGATCGTTCAAAAGCTCTGTCCTAGAGGTGTTCATGTCCATCCGTGCCTACCCGATCCCGATTGAAGATTTGCGCAATGTGCTGACGCTTTCTCACCTCAGCCTGGTGGAGATAGCGCGCAGATTCGGGGTGAGCAGAAGCAATCTGATGGGGGTCGTCGGCGGCAGGCGGACGCTCAGCGATGACAGGCTCCTGCAGTTGGTGGGCTGGGCGGGGCTGGTGGCGGATGCTTCGGATACGCTTCACCTTGGTTCTGGAATCCATCTCTGGAAGATCGCTTCCGAAACGCAAATGGAGGCTTTTTTGCATCTGCCCACGGGGATGTTGCCGGAGAATTTGCGGTGGAGCGTGGCGCTCGAATTCCCACCCCAGGAGCGGGACTGGATTCACCTCGTGGCCGAGGTCGGCAAGGACTGCTGGGTGCTGCTGTCCGTCCGGCCCGTCTTTTTTGCGTTGCTCCGGGATCGTGTTCCGGACGTTGGACGTCCCATGGGGATAGCGAGCCTACAAAAACCGCTGAACCAGATCATCGCCACTACCGCTGCCAAGGGTTTGTATGTTGCGTGGGCGGAGCAGCGGCAAACACTCTCCTGGGTAGAGCCCGAGATGCGGGACACCTATGCAGAGGATTTGTCTGCCTGGATGGCTTGGGCGCGTCAAAAGTTGGCTTTGGATACCAGTGAAATGAGTGGCCAGACCAATCCACCGATGGCGGTACCAAATGACGCGCGGGACGATGCGGTTCCTTGTGATCAGGCCTGGGCACTGTTTGCTCACCGGCTGGATGTCGCCGGCGCCGCGCACCAGGATGTCGCCGATATACCGGTATTCAACATGGAAACGGTCCACGATTACCCCGTAGGCATGGTGCGGTTGGATCGGACATGGCTGGGCGACTCCCTGCTGGAGCTCGGGAAAACTGGACGGTTGCGATGCTATGTGCGGGCAGACGGTGCTGCGATAGTGATAGTAGTATCGCCGTCAGCCGCACGCTGTGGGTTGCCGCAACACTGGGTCGCGCTACCAACTGCGGAAGGCTACCTGATATGGCATGACCAAATCCTGGAGATATCCGCTCACGTCGGGGCGGATGACCATTGTATTGGGCCGGTTGTCGCGTCGTGGAATCGCGGCGCAAAAATTCCCTTGTAAATAATGCCCCGTCTCCGCGATAGGTGGACTGCCAGACGCTCATCTTCGGTGCAGAACCGCATGGAAGATGAGCGTTTTCTAATGGGCAGTTCGGTATGGCAGCAAGGTCTATTAGCGCTTCCTGTTTGTCACCATTTTGGTGTTATTTTGGGGCCATGCTGGTGTCATGCTGGTGAATGGTGACATTTTGTCGATATGTTGGTGACATAATGGCGCCATTTGGGACATCCGATGTATTTTACTGCTTTTATTGGTCGGTTTTTGGGTGCCTGGTCATCGCGGATTCTATGGAACAGCGCCATGGGTTACCCGACGGCAAAACTGCATTGAAGAAAATCTGTAAACGCAGTTTTCATGGGGTTTTTTCTATCGTTAAAAACATGCATTCGATAAACCTAGCAGGGGGAGTGTTGAGGGTGGGGCGGATTTTTGTGCGGGATCGTGTCCAGAAGAAGGCGATGAAATTCCGTGCCTATCGACTCTCGTCTTCGCGGCTAAATAGCCGCGAAGATGAGACTGCTTAGGCCGTAGCTTCGGCAATCGGTACTGCAGCCCACCCATGACCGGATGCCTGCCGTCATTGGCATCTGGGATTATGACCTTTGGCTGAACAGGACAAGACGGCGCTACAGGTGTTGATGAAACCCATGCCGAGTAAGTTGCTGGAGGGTTGGCCGATGAGCAAAGCGGTCAATAATCCCAGAATGGACGGGCCGGAACTGATGGTACGGTAAGTTGCCGACTGACCGCCTGTCCAGCATACTGACCCCATAAGAATACACTGTGATCGGTATATGGATTGCAGTATTCCGCAGAAAGGGAAACCGCATGGCCGCAGAACAAAGTCCTGTCCTCATCCTCACCATCAACGACTGCCCCAGCATGCGTATTGTCCGGGTCATCGGGCCGGTCTATGGCACGGGTGTCCGATCCCGCAATATCGTCGGCAATTTTCTCGGTGGTGTCCGCGCCATCTTTGGTGGGAAGCAGGCTGGCTATCTCAAAATGATTGCCCAAACCCGGGAGGATGCCCTGGAATAACTGGCCGAGCATGCCCGGTCCCTCGGTGCCAATGCCGTTCTGGGGATGCGTTTTGATTCCGGTGAGTTTGACGCCGGGCAGGGGCAGGCGATGAATGAGGTCACGGCCTATGGGACGGCGGTTGTGGTTGAAGCGTTATGAGTGATCATACAGAGTTACTGCAGGCGTGGTTATTGCCGGGGGTGATGGTTAGGCAGCAGAAACCGCCGTTTGGATACTTGGTAAATAATTAAGAACCGTTTTGAAGAGTCTGACCATGACCACAACTCCTACTATTCGCGATCTAATCGACTATCCGGCCATTAAGAAGCTTGCGTCAGCCTTACATCGCCTTGACGCAAGCCACCATGGTGCCGCCATCATGATTGGATCTGGATTCAGCCGTAGCGCAGCTCGCCATGTTGGGGGTCAGAAAAAGATGCGCCTTTGGGACGAATTCACCAGAAGCCTGGCGCGAGAACTCAACGCCAACGAGCCGGACCTAAGCTTTGCTGACCCACTACGTGTGGCAGAAGAATATCGGGCATACTTTGGCCAAGCTGCACTGAACGACCGTATCCGTTTTGAAATCGAAAATGAGGCATGGCGCACCGGACCTTTATATCGGTCCCTCCTTGAGCTCCCCTGGTCGGAAGTCCTGACAACCAATTGGGACACCTTGCTTGAACAGGCGGCGACCAAGATCCACAGTCCCTACTACACCCCAGTAACCAAAGTGTCCGACTTAGCCTGGGCACAATCACCGCGCATTGTGAAGCTTCACGGCACCATCGGCGTCACCGAAACGTTCATAGCCGCGCAGGAAGACTATCGTACCTACCCAGAGCGATTTGCCCCGTTCGTCAATCTGGCACGACAGGTGTTCATTGAGAACGAACTCTGCCTATTGGGGTTTTCGGGCGACGACCCGAATTTCCTCCAATGGGCCGGCTGGGTTCGCGACCATTTGGCGAGCCATGCGCGAAAGATATATCTCGTCGGTGCTTTGAACTTGTCCGCAGCGCGCCGCAAGCAGCTTGAATCAATTAATGTTGCGCCAGTTGATCTGTGGCAAGCTGTCGCACATATCAGCGAGTCGGATCTGCGGCATGAAACGGCGATCAGGTGGTTCCTGCAGGCAATGAGGGACGAAGAAAAGTCCCGGCCAAAACCACACGAGTGGCAGCCAACAGGTTTAGCCAGCAACTCAGTCACCATTGAAGAGCACACCCGAACTCTTAATGACTCAAAGTACGGCGCGAGTCTGCTTGCGGGACAGCTAGAGACCTTGCGGCGAGATCGTGAGTCGTATCCGGACTGGGTGGTATGCCCCCCGTCGCTGCGATGGCGCTTGGCGAACCAGATAAGCGCGCCATCTCCCAATCCGACAAACTTGGCGGCCCTCGCCCCTGATGATCGTGCGAGGCTGCTCTATGAGATCGCCTGGCGGCACAGCATCACGTTTGAATACATCAGCCCTTGGCTTTCAGACGCCCTTTTTGATGTGGCGAAACTCGATCCGTCGTGCGCCCTTAGCAAACGGCAACAGTTGGAAATTGCTGTGGTGCTGCTTAACAACACCCGTTGGCTTCATGCCGACAACGAAGACGGGCAACAGGTCATCGAGGAACGTATCGGTGACTTGATTGGCATATTGGAGAAGGACGCTTCATATCTGCCCGATTGTGCAGCCGAAGTAGCCTACCACCGTGCGCTTGCGGCACGGGATCGGCTGGACTATGTCGGCCTGACGGCTGCAGTAGGTAGTATTACCGGTGAAGATCCAATCTGGATGCTGCGAAAGGCGGCTTTGCTCATGGAACTGGGCCGATCCGAGGAGGCGACCCAGTCGGTCGCGCAGGCATATGGATATCTGCGCGAAAACCATCGCCAGGACCGTCAATCGATATCCGTTCTGTCGCGGTTGCTTTGGGCGCATTGGCTTCTGTCCGCTTCACAGCGAGCCAGTGGTCAGACGATCGAAGAATTGTCGGCGTTTGCCGAAAGCAACTATCGAAAATGGCAATGCGACCCATGGTCGTGGGTGGACGACCTTCGACACAATATTGGTAAGCGCCGGGAGAAGTATCTCGAACGCCGAAGACGCATCGAACCGCAGTTCGGACAAGGTCATTATCGTGATCGTTCCAACGACATTTCGTTCGAAAATGACATATCGGACTCCTTTATGTTCGATGGCTTGAGCAGAACCATTGGTATCCCCCTGCACTCAGGCAACGGCGCTATCGGTGTTAACCTGCTGGCCGGTGATGCCGAGAAGCTTGTGCTTTCTGGTGGGACTGGCGTTGATCTATGGGATCGCACGTTGGCAATCCGATCTGCCAGCAGTGATAGTTCATCGGCGATCAATGGACTATTCACGCGCATTGGCGTGGCCTGCGCGAGTCTATCTATCGTGGATGTCTTGGTTCAAAGGGTTCTGTCGGCTGTAGCGTACTGGATGCGAGAGAGAACTCAGGGCACCAGGGACAGCCAGGTGGCGGCCATATCCAGGCTTCGCGTGTTGCTGGAGGTGCTAGCTCGGCTAGCTGTTCGCGTTTCTCCAGCACAGGCCAAGGAAATGTTCTTGCTGGCCGCATCGTTTGGGCAGCAGCCTGAGATGCGGCACTTTTGGTTGTACGAAGCCCTCGGCCACCTTCTAACTCATTCGCTCAAGAGCATTCCCGAATCAGAGCAAAGGGAATTGCTGCCGACCGCGTTAGAATTTCCGCTCCCACGCGAGATCGTGGGTGGCGACGATTATCACTGGCCGAATCCGGTGATCGACCATCCCTACGTCCGAGGTGCGTACCCAACCATTGACGCACGTATCGCGCAGATGGTAGCCGCTGTGGCGACAAGCAACGGCGAGTCAAGGCGCGCTCCATTACTTCGGCTCCTGCCTCTCGCCGCCAAAGATGACTTTTTCACCCAGACAGAGCGCGAAAAATTGGCCGCCGCAGTATGGGGCGTATCACCTGAGTATCAGGTCATGCCTGAGACAGGCTTACCTCCCCATGCGCTCCTACTGCTGCCTGTAATGGATATAGGGGCGGCTGAAGCGCTCGTTCGGGCGCATCTGTATGACCATGGCGCCGACATTTTGGAGGACACGCAAAAGGAAATGCAACGGGCCATTTCGATATATGACGGCATAGCGATTGCTGCCGCCAATGAAACGACGCGCTTGTTTCCGACTGCAGAGCAGGCGCGCGTGCTTTTTGACCGCCTGACCCTATGGCGACCGCCTGCGGAAAAGACAGGCCCCTTCGACTTTGAAAGAGGCTCCAGAAAACAGCTCGCGGAAAGCATTGGCCGAGCACTCTCTTACGCGATATTGCCGGCTCTGGCAGGCGACGCGAAGACAGCTTCTCGCTTAGGCCAGTTGGAGGCGTTCTATTCGGGAGTCGAGGGGGCTCGAACAGCGCTTCCGGCCTTCGTTTATTTTTCTCGTGTAAATGAGGAATCAGGCAAGGCCGTCGCAAAAATCATCCAGGCAGCCCTGCGAAGTCGTGACTCGACTCAGGTTGGCTATTCGGCGATTGCGCTACGAAAATGGATGGACTTGCCAGAGTCTGGCCTGTCGGCCGAGTTCAATAATCTCACATCAATGGTCATTGCCATCATCGAATCCGGCCGCACCATTGGATTGCAGCACCTTATCTGGCTTGCGGGACAGCTACTCAAGCGCCCACGGCTGTCCGAAGACCAACAGAGAATATTGGCCGAGGTCATGCCGACCATCTTTGAAACCGCGGACTACGCCAACATCGATCCGAATAGCTCTGAGGCTGTCAGTGCATCAACCATTAGGGCAGAATGTGTAAAGTTGGCGCAAACTTTACAGCATCAATTCCCGAACGAACCAGGGCTGATAGAACTGGTCGTCAATTCCAAATCAGATCCCCTTCCGGAAGTGCGGTTTGCCGTAAACTCAGGCCAATGAACCGGCCAAGTTGAGGTACCCTGAATCTCGTGGACACTCTGGATTGGATATAATAAATCAAGGAGAATTTTAGGGGGGAGAAAGTACAGAGCAATACGGCCAAGTTTCGGGCCGAAGCTGTCAAATTGGTCTTGGTGCAGGGACTCACATATCTACCCTGTCTCGTAATTCAACGGCGGGCTTTAAGCGGTAAGGGGGTGAGGGTTTGGACGGGCATTCGAGCGGTTTAGGGTGGCATTGTCCATTTCGTTAGTGATTTTTGGCGTTTTGCCCATCCCAGGTTTCCAAGACAAAAGCCGCAATTGTATGTGCAGAGTTGATGGCTAGTTTTGCGTGCCTAGGTTTAAGCTTGTAAGAGTTTTTACCAGCGCCATGAGCTGAGCTGGCGTGTGTTCTTAATGCACCAATACCATTGACAACCGCCATTATGCCGCTAACGATCGTTTGTAAGTCTTGTTCCTCCACTTTTGACGCATCTAGGCCGAGGTCTGTCTTAACAATCTTCCATACAGATTGGATATCCTGTTTGGCTGGCATTGATAAGTGGGCGTGTTCTTGAATGTAAACCTTAAAAACCGATTCAAGAATATTGCACGCAGCAGAAACTGCTTCTCGTGGGTTACTTTCAACATTTATTGCTGCCCGGTTAAATTCAAAATCAATGGCTTGGATATTTCTACCCTTAATTAGATCGAATAGTGTCTTGGTGGCAGGACCGTCCCCATTTGAGAGAATTCCGCCTTGCGAGTATTTAAGGCCGGCACGCTCAAGAGCGTTTCTAATTTTTAAAATCCCGGCCCGATTTTTGTTAATTTGTTCTTGAGAAATCCATATAGTGGGGGTTGCATCCTCATCATTATCCAGGTACTTTTCAATAATCCGTCCCATTATAGAGAAGGCATCTTCGGCGCTCTCTTTATTAATTCTTCTGAGCCACTCTAATGCTTTGACAGGTTTACTGCCTTCTGGCGGGTCTCCAGGAGCATCGGCGTACATGAACAAGCTATTAAGACTTGCGTGTGTCTCTACTTGGCTAACTACGTCAGCAATCGCTGAAATAACATATGAAGGAATCAAGGGCTTTTCTCTGTAAAGTATTGGTGGATATCCGGGGGATTAAATTGAGCAACATCACGTGACGAGGCCGAACAACCTTGGAATCCAACTTACAAAAACCGGTGCGTCATATCAGGTACGTCTTCGAAGGGAGGCCGTTACTTATCTGCAGCTTTCTGCGACAATACTGCATTTGTCATTAATCCACGAATAACCAGATTACGGGCGCCCTGTCTCTCTGTTGGTTCTTCGCAAGAATCAATAAGCTGGATTGCAATTGAAAGATTCTGGAGTCGAGACAATTGGTCAAAATGATGTAATGCTCGTGCCTGTACTTTTGAGTGTAAATGAAGGAAAAGTGCAGATATAAGATTTACTACGCATCCAGCGGCAATTGAGAGTGATGCCATAAAGGTATCTGGGTGTCCGCCTCTAAAATAAAACAACCAAAGACCAGTAATGATTGTGCCAAAACCAAGAAGCATCGCAAAGACAGCCCATCCAAAGCTGGAACGTGCTTGACTTTGGTTGATAACATAATATTCATTAAGCTTTGTTAAATCCAAGTTAAGCGCATTTTCTACCGTTTTTGATTTATTAAACTCTCTTTCCGCGTTCTCTTTTTCTTCTTTCGCTTGCATTGCAGGGAATGTAACTGCCCAATGCTCCCCAGAAAGCGTTGTGACATAAATAAGCCATGGGCCAACAACCATGGACGAAAGAAATAAAGCTAGCAGTGAAATGCCAAAAAACCTTGTATTCGTGCTGTTAAAAATATATCCAACAACACCGGCAGTACAAACCGCAACACCAAGGGCGCCTATGCCCCAACGGTAAACTGGATGCACCCTCAAGAATTCTACAACGCCATACGTCTGCACGCCCCATTTACCGTTGAGTGTATAAGTCCATTTTACTTTTGGCGTGGCCACTTGCTGTTTTTCGTTGGTGTCGGTCATATTGAGCTTATACCTTTTGTATCCTGAGAGCCATTATAGAGCGATCCTTATAGTGTTTATTTTAAAATCGGGATACTGGCGACACTTGCCGAGTACGTTGCAATTGCATGCAATAATAAATCTAAGTAGAGACTAACGGAACCGCCTATTCATGCCACCAACCCCTCAGCCTGCTCAATAACCATATTCACCGCCCCCTCTTGCATGTCGGGCGGGTAGCCGTGTTTCCGTAAAACTCGTTTCACCATCCGCCGCAAATGGGCGCGCGCCTGTTCCCGGATGGACCAGTCGATGCGGGTATTTTGACGCACGGTGTCCGCCACCTCTTTCGCAATCATTTTCAGGGCATCGTCACCCATGGCCTGTACGGCGGAATCGTTGGTCGCCAGGGCATCATAAAATGCCGCCTCGTCCTTGCTGAGGCCCAGTTCCGCATGGCGTTGATCTAGCGCCTGTAATGCTTTGGCCAGTTCGATGAGTTCCTGCATCACCTCGACGGTATCCACCGAGCGGTTGTGGTACTTGCGCAGGGCTTCATCCAGCTTTTCCGAGAAGGCTTTGCTCTGGATCAGGTTGCCTTTGCCTTCCTTGCGCACCTTGTCCTGCAACAGGCGGCGCAGCATTTCCAGCGCCAGATTCTTTTCGGGCATGGCCTCGATCTGGTGGATGAATTCATCGGACAGCAGGGATATTTCGCTTTTGGGCAGTCCCGCCACCGCATACAGGTCCACTACGCCTTCCGGGGCGATGGACTGGTCGATCAACTGGCGGATGGCGTATTCCTGCTCTTCCACCAGGGATTCCGCGTCGCCGGTCTTGTCCAGGGTGTTGCGGACACTCAGGAAGAAAACGATCTCGGTCCGGCAGCGTTCCACCACGTCATCGCCCGCCGCCAGAGTAGCGGCCTTTCTGAGCCCCGATGTGGCATTGCGGAAACGGCGCTTGATGCCTTCTTCCGTGAGTTCCTGGGACAGAATGAACTCGGTACCCTTGCGCAGGGCGGCCACCTTTTCCGATCCGTCGCCGGTCAGATAGTCCTGATAGTCGCAGCCATGGAACATACTGCGGCAGATGTCGAGCTTTTCCAGCAGCACCTTGATGGCGGCCTCGACGGTTTCGGCGGGGTTTCCCTTGCCACCGGACCGGGTGTAGGTGGCGATGGCGTTTTTCAGGTCCTGGGCGATGCCGATGTAGTCCACCACCAGTCCACCAGATTTGTTGGTGAATACCCGATTGACCCGTGCGATGGCCTGCATGAGCGTGTGCCCGCGCATGGGCTTGTCCACGTAGAGGGTGTTGAGGGCCGGGGCGTCGAAGCCGGTCAGCCACATGTCCCGCACAATCACGATCTCAAGTGGGTCATTAGGGTCTTTGAGGCGGTCGGCTATGGCTTCATTGCCCGCCTTGCTGCGGATGTGCGGCTTCCATTCGATGGGGTCGCTGGCATTTCCCGTCATGACCACCTTGATCCGGCCTTGCGTGTCGTCTTCGCTGTGCCAGTCGGGATGGATACGGATGATGGCATCATTGAGTTCCACGGCGATGCGGCGGCTCATGGCGACGATCATGGCCTTGCCGGACAGGATGCTCTTGCGCTTTTCCCAGTGGTCCAGCATATCGGCAGCAATTTGTTCGACCCGCTTCGGCGCACCCACCAGGGCTTCCAGTTGCGCCCAGCGGGTTTTCAGGCGTTCCTTGCTTTCCTGCTCGTCGTCTTCGGTGATTTCCTCAAAGGTGCTGTCGATGAGGGGGCGCTGGTCTTCCGGCAGGTTGAGACGGACCAGCCGGCTTTCATAATAAATCGGGACGGTGGCCCCATCCTCGACGGCACGCTGGATGTCGTAGATGTCGATGTAATCGCCGAACACCACCCGCGTATCCCGGTCATCCAGTTCCAGCGGGGTGCCCGTGAAGGCCACGAAGGTCGCGTTGGGCAAGGCCGCCCGCAGATTGGCGGCGTAACCATCCAGAATCTCGTACTGGCTGCGCTGGGCCTCGTCCACCATGACGACGATGTTCTTTCGGTCGGACAATACCGGGTGCTTGCCCTGAGGTTCGTGGCGGTCTTTCTGGAACTTCTGGATGGTGCTGAAGAGGACGCCACCGGAAGCCCTTTGCAGCAGTTCCCGCAAATCACTCACGCTGTCGGCCTGCTGCGGGTCTTGCCGTAAAAGCTGGCTGCCCGCTGCAAAGGTATCGAACAACTGGGTGTCCAGGTTCGTGCGGTCGGTGAGCATAAGGATGGTGGGGTTTTCCAGGGCAGGGTGCTGAATGAGCATGCCCGCGAAAAAGAGCATGGTAAGACTCTTGCCGGACCCCTGGGTATGCCAGACCACACCACCCCGGCGGTCGCCACCGATGCCGGCAGCGGCCAGCGTGGTCAGCAGGGCCTTATGGGCGGCGTGGAACTGATGATAGGCGGCGATCTTCTTGCTGAGTTTGCGGCCATCGTCTTCGAAGGCGATGAAGTATCGCAGCAGGTCCAGAAAGCGGCGGGGTGCAAAAACACCGTGAATCAGGAAGCGTAAGGGGTCATCCCCCTTTTGCATGAGTTCCTGCCCGTCGATAGTCTTCCACGGCAGAAAGCGTTCGTAAGGGGCACCCAGGCAGCCCATAGCGGCTTTGAGGCCATCGCTGATGACCAGCACGGCATTGTAGGCCATGAGATTCGGAATATCCGCCTGATAGGTCTGCAACTGGTTCCAGGCTTTGCGCACGGTAGCATTGGCATCGGCCATGTTTTTCAGTTCAAAGAGGCCCAGCGGCATGCCGTTCACGAAGACCACGAGGTCGGCGCGGCGGTTGATGCGGTTATGAATCACCGTGTACTGGTTCACGACCAGAAGATCATTCTTTTCGGGGTGATCGTAATCCAGCAGGCGGATGATGACGCCGCGCTCTTCGCCGTCCACCTGATGCGCCACCCGCACGCCTTCCACCAGCATGCGCTGGATGAGGTTGTTTTGCGTGACGAGGCCCCCGTGGGCGGCATCCCGCACCATGCGCAGGGCTTCGTCGCGGATGTCTTTGGGGACGGCGGGATTGAGCGTGTGGATGGCGGTGCGCAAGCGTTCCAGCAGCATGGTTTCGCCGTAGTCTTCGCGTTCGGGATGGTCACTATCTGGGCCGATGTTGGGGCCGAAGGCGTAGGCATAGCCCAATTCGCGGAAGAGGGCGATGCCGTGGTGCTCGATGGTGGATTCGTTGAGGGGACTAGTCATGTTTATCCCTACGTCTTCTTTGTTCAAGATAGTTGATGATTTCAGTGGTCATGGCAATGCTGATATAGCTGAAGGTAAATTGATTGCAGTCTTGATGCTTTTCTTCCATCTCGTTAAGGTAGATATGAGAAGCGCAGGATTTTCTATGACTAATACGTTTAATGACATCAATGAAAGTGAGGCCGAACCTGTTGACAAGATGTTCTTTTAAGTCAGGATTTTCGTTCAGTGTGGTTTGTATCAGACCCCTTAACATTAGGTTAAAATTGTTTTGATGAATCCGCAAATAGCTTTCTAGGCATCGAAAAAATCCCAACTCAGCAAAGGATAAGGCGTCATCGTTTGCCCATCCTAAAATGGCTACATTCTTTGCGAGCGCGAAGGATCTACTGACTTCCTGTCTGGCACAATAAATATGCAGATCACCTATTAAACGTTTGTACTCATCATAGTTAGTGATTTCTTGTGGATTTCCATCTGAATCAGTAAATTGTAATGGATTTCCTTTTCTCTGTTTCTTTATTACGATAAAGTCTCTCGTTGTCGAGTAGAGAACCCCACCTGTTATTATTAACGCCAGAAGGACTAAATCAGTTAACCTGAATCTTCTTTGAGATAGAAACATCCTAGTTGCACCCACCAGAGTCTACTGAGATGTGGAAAAAGTAAAACCCATGGCCAGCTATTAGCGATTCATGGCTACAGCTTAGCACTTTAAAAAGAGTGATCGCGTGGTGTTCGATGCTGGATTCGTTGAGGGGGGTCATAGAATGTCCCGATATTGTGAGTCTTCAAAAAATTCGCTAGCCTTTATGCCGAGCATATGGATACCATTAGAAAAGTGCGTCTCACAAAGTACTGTACGAATATTTGTAAGTTCATCACTGGTTTCAGCGTCGGGATTAACTATGATGCATTCGCTAGCTACAGCATTATTTCTCAATGCCGCTATTAGAAGATACAGCGCATGCTGATCTGTTTTTGGGAACGAGTATCCTACAATAATAATATTATGAGCATTCATTAGTGCTTTATAGGCGTTTGCCCATTGAAATCGTATTATGGGATCAATCAGGCTCTTGCCGAATGTTGGCGGTTCAATAAAAATTTCATGGTTGACTGGATCGAACGTTAGCTCTTCACTTGTCAAAAGAGATACTGGGTCGCCAATCATTAAACCTGCTGAATCTTTTTGACGTAGCCAACGAACTGAACCGTGCAGCTTATACAATGAAAGAGAATTGGTATCTATGTTGGAAACAAGGCGAGCATTTGCTTCAAAGTTTTCTTTTTTTCGGGACCAATCCGTACCTTGATAATACTTGCAATTGACATTATCTAAATCAAGCCCTATGTTATAATTTACTTTTAACAAATTACAAGACCTTTCTATTATGTCGTCATAATTAAAAGTGATAATAGATGTATTACCATAATCGTTTGCATCTGTATGCCCAAGCATAACACGCAACCATTCGGCATATTTTTGAGGTATTTTGCTACCCGCTTCGTAAGCGTCCCGCGTTTTTATGGCAAGAGTATACGCTATAGCGTTTTGCATGCTGAATCGATCGAATCCAGCCCGATGGTTTTTCCCAATACTTTCTGCAGCCAAAAGGCTAAAAACATCCTCGATATTGTCAGATCGTATAGGTAATGGAATAGAAAACTGCGTATTCAACTCGCTATGGAATCTTAAAGTCTCTTCGAGGGGAACTTTAATAGGTGCCGTTTGGTGTTCTAATTCTAAATTAAGCCACACATCCTTCATTACCGAAAAGAATCCATCAGCAAGGGGCAGCCCCGCATCTTTTGAAAAACCTGCACCCAGAATATAAACTGTTTTCATTGGTTGCTTTTCCAGATGATTTTAGCTTCAATCTTGGTGAGTCTGCCGAGTTGCATGGTTATCCTTCGATATGTTCAATGAGGTGTTCGGCTTCTGGTACGCGGATATCACCGGATATGAGCTTGGGTAAAAGAGTGTCTCGCAAATCTGCGAGCGTGCGAGACTCATGGACATTAGCAACCATTTGGTGAACAGTCGGTACCACTAATTCATCGAATACCTTCGCTATTGATTCTGGTGGTAATGCGATTTCATAATGAGCCATACGATTCCAACTCGTTCTAGGCATTTTTGTTCCAGTTGAGTCCGAATCAGTATAAACAACAAAGGCATCACTTGATGTATGCCCAAGCACGAAGGATAACCAATACGCTGATTGTGGCGCGATAACTACAATATCCGTTGAGCAAACGCCATTTACTGGCGCTACCCCAACCTTGTGGAAGTAGGGACGTAGCTTCCCGAACAGTATCTCATTTTTCCTAAACATAAATTTGTTGCTTTCAAGTTCTTCGCCTGTGCCCCACTCAGATAGATAGATACACCGTCTCGGCATATGTTCAAGTGCGATATACGGCGTTTCCGTGTTTATCTGCTGAGGCCGAATTCCTCGACGGGGATTTTCGGCAACGTTACCAAGAGTTCCTACCACCCACCCCTCAGGAATCTCCCCCAATTCCGAGTCCACCAGCCTATCCGGGAACAGGTCAAGAATCTCGGGCGTGAGTTTCAGCCGCTTGCAGATGCTTTCCGGGGATTCCCCGTTCATCTTGGCGCGTACCGGGTCAAAGTCCACGAACCAAGACTGGAAGATGGCCTGCGCCATGGCTTCCAGCAACTTCGCCGTCTTGCGGTTGTTCTCGATCTTGTCGTCAAGGGTGCCCAGAATGTGGGCGATGCGGCGTTGTTCTGGTAGGGGTGGAACATGGACCGGAACCGGATGGATGAAATTTCGATTGAGAGACGGCTGGGCACTTCCTGAATTGTAGCTGGTAAAGTCAAACTGCTTGAGTAAGTAATACGCGAAGCGTTCGTCGTTCCCATGGAAATCGATGACATAGAGGGCCGTGTTAAGTGGCCAGTAGTCTGTACTTGCATAGCTCACAACCCCAAAGGACGCACCACTCCTGCCTACCGTAACACCAGGGCCTCGTGCCTTTGCCTCGTTATGCCAGCCAGTGATCCCGAAAGATCCAAGGATCGGAGTACAGCCAGGTCTTCGCCTTTCTTCCGGTAGGTCAAAGCCGCGCTGAAGCGTTATGAAATCACCAAGCGGCTTTTCCGACCAATTCTTTAAAGCAGTATCTGCGTTGTTCATTCATATATTCTCAAAATGCTTCCGCCGTAAATATGTGCAAATACCATCCAGCCCTGGAAATAAGGATGCGTGAGTTATGCCCATAAGCCCCAAATCCTTCAATGCATTTTTTGCTTCTGAGGCAAGAATATCGTATGCAGACAAATACCGCTTGTTCATATTCTTCCCAAGATAGGCTACATAGCTCTCAATATCGTCTATGGTTGAAATGCAGGATATGGACTGTTGTGGGATGGCCCGAGGATTGTTTAGCGGTGGCGTCACAACAAAGGATACATGAACATTCATATCGTTGACTTCCAGGAACTGCGGAAAATCCTTTTGGTATTCTTCTAGGTCGAATTTGTATATTCTTAAGTACGAATATAACGTATCGTCGCAATGTTTAGCGGTTTCACACGATGCATTAAGGAATGCAAAATAAGCCGCTATGTATGGTGATTCTGTCCAATCCAGTATTGGCGTTGGATAACCGTGGTGTTGCGCTAATGTTAGCATGGAGACAAGATGAGAAGACTCTGTGAGTGAAAGATAGTCCTTGTGAGCGGATGACAAGAAATGCTGTAGTTCTGGAACATTATGTTTATAATACCTCGCTATATTGGACCTATTGGTTCTGTGAAACGATGTGCGCAGCCGGTTCGTTACCGATTGACCTCTGAAGATGTAGCGGCGCAAAGGCCCCACTTCTCCAACCTCTCTTTTGAACTCCTCCCAGGTTACGTTAGTTGAATTTATCTCGGATGGCGTAGTTGCTGTTACTACAAGCCCTTCCGACTGCATGGACTCGTTGGTGTCTGTAGTCCATGTTAACCGCAATCCTTCTGCCCAGGTTATATTTAGGTCTGCGGCTTTATACTGTTGCGTGTCATATTCAGACTTCTTGAAGGCGCCGTTTTCCTGACGTACAAACTCCTGGATTTGAGAGACCTTGATCAAAACGCTTGGCGAACGCATTGCCCAATCAAAGAAAAATGCTGTGGTGTATATTTTTTTTCCCGAGAAAATTGTTGCGTATGCTTCGTGGTTGCTTGCAGCAACGTGGTCAATGTTCACGCATAGGAAAGAGTTTTCCCCGGATGTCGTGTTTGTATAACCACCTATGTATTGGCCGCTGAGGTCGGCCGGAACATTACCCGTGCCCATGTTGCAACAGCCTATGATTTAGAAGGCCGGATAGCCCACCCAGACGCACTAAGGCTCTCATCTGGGAGGCATTTTGGAACCAAGAGGAACCCATCTATGCCGCCCTCACATGCGGCATATCCCTTGCCGAAATGGGCCGTACCTCATCGGCTGTCAGGGTCAACACCCCCAATGGATCACCGGCCAGGGTGACGAATTCCACCTCAAAGGCTTTCCCGCCATCATGAACCATGACCACGGCACCCATATCCCCTTTCACCAACCCCTGGTCGTGGTAGTCTTGCATTAGAATGACAGTATCCAGTTCCTGAATCATGGCTCCTCACCGTGAAATTGTTAGCCGACTGTTTTCATTTATGTGAATGCGTTTCTCGCAGGGCATCAATAGCGGTCTCTAAAGTAATTATTGCACGGGTGTAAATGTCCAATAACCCCTCATCTTCCCTGAACATCCCCAAATGATCCGTATTACGCATAACGGTCAAATGATTTAGTCGTTCTTCAAGAGCCTCTATTGTCAAATTACTTGTGTCTTCTAGGGCCTCGAGGCAATCAATCAACTCTGCCCTGTTGGTAATTTTGTTTTCTGCACAACAGTCCGGTAGTGATCCAGTCATGGCAATATCCCCTATAATTAACTGTTACAGTTCATACCCCAACACCAGAAAGTTCTTCAGCATCTCGTCTTCCAGCCGCCGCCCTTCCGCCAACTGCGCGGACAGTTCTTTGGTCAGCCGGTCCATTTTTTCTTCAAAGGGTTCCCCGTCGTCATCCTTGGCGGCAGCCCCTACATAGCGCCCCGGCGTCAGGACATGGCCATTCTTGCGGATGTCATCCAGACTGGCCGCCTTGCAGAAGCCGGGAATGTCTTCGTATTCCCCTTCACCGTCGCCACGCCAGTTATGGTAGGTGTCGGCGATCTTCTGGATGTCTTCATCGGTCAGTTCCCGATGGGTGCGGTCGGCCATGGAGCCCATGTTGCGGGCATCAATGAACAGCACCTCGCCAGTGCGTTCAAACAGTTCCTTGCCCGCCATGCCGCGTCCGTCATCCCGGTTCTTCGCCAGAAACCACAGGCAGACGGGAATCTGGGTGCTGTAGAACAACTGGCCGGGCAGGGCCACCATGCAGTCCACCATATCCGCTTCGATGAGGTTCTTGCGGATTTCACCCTCGCCACTGGTGTTGGATGACATGGACCCGTTCGCCAGCACGAAACCCGCGACGCCATAGGGTGCCAGGTGATGGACCATGTGCTGCACCCAGGCGAAGTTGGCATTGCCCGTGGGTGGTCCCCCGTACTGCCAGCGTTTGTCATCCCTGAGTAGGTCGCCGCCCCAGTCGGAAATGTTGAAGGGCGGATTGGCGAGGATGTAGTCCGCCCGCAGATCGGGGTGCAGGTCTTTATGAAAGGTGTCCGCCGCTTCCGGTCCCAGGTCGGCCTCGATGCCGCGAATGGCCAGATTCATGAGGGCCAGCTTCCAGGTGTTGGGGTTGGATTCCTCGCCATAGACGCTGATGTCGCCGACTTTGCCGCCATGGGCTTCGATGAACTTTTCGCTTTGCACGAACATGCCGCCGGACCCGCAGCAGGGGTCATAGATGCGACCTTTATACGGGGCCAGCATGGCGACCAGCACACGCACCACGGAAGCCGGGGTATAGAACTCACCGCCGCGCTTGCCTTCCGCGCTGGCGAACATGCCCAAAAAGTATTCATAGACGCGGCCCAGGGTATCTCTGGCCTGATGTTCGGCGGTGCCAAGTCCGATGGTGCCAATGAGGTCCACCAGTTCCCCCAGACGGCGTTGGTCGAGGGTAGGGCGGGCATAGCCTTTGGGCAGGATGTTTTTCAGATGCGGGTTTTCCCGCTCAATATCGGTCATGGCCTCGTCAATGCGTTTGCCGATGTCCGTCTGTTTGGCGGCGGCCTGGACCACATGCCAGCGTGCCGAAGCGGGCACCCAAAAGACCCCTTCCGCCGTGTATTCGTCGCGGTCTTCGGGGTCGGCGCCGGGACCCTCAGCCAGAATTTCGGCATGCCTTTGGGCGAAGCGGTCCGAGATGTACTTCAGGAAAATGAGACCCAGCACCACATGCTTATAGTCGGCGGCGTCCAGATGCCCACGCAGCTTGTCAGCGGTGGCCCAGAGTTTGGATTCGAGGCTGCTGGTGTCTTCGGTTTTCTTCTTGGCTGGTCCGCGCGGCATGGTGTCCCCTTTGCTTTTGTGATGTTGTTATAGCACGGGAAGCAGAATTCGTCAGGCTGTCAGCGAGTGCAGCCCATCGTCCGCCACACGGGACACTGGTTGCGCCTTCAGCGTGTCGTGCGGCAAGGCCAGCACACGGGAAACATCTTCCGGCTTCAGTGCCGGACTGCTCCAAAGCGACATGGCCGCATCCCCCAGCAGGACCGGACTTCGGTCATGAATGCCGGTGACGGCAGGATCGGGCGGACCCACCAGAATGGTGCAACTGTCCAGGGTCGTGCTGCCGTCCGTCCAGTGGTCCCAAAGCCCCGCCAGTGCCAAAGCCTGCCCATCGGCGCTGTCGAAGTACCAGGGCTGTTTCTTGCCCGACTCAAGTGCCTGCCATTCATAGAAGCCCGTGGCCGGAATGATGCAGCGACGGTGTTTCCAGGGTTCACGAAAGGCGGGCTTTTGGGCCGCCGTCTCGACGCGGGCGTTGAAGGTGCTGTATGCAGTTTTTGCTTCCTTGGCCCAGTGTGGCACGAGTCCCCAACGCATCATGGCCCATTCCGGCCCATTCCCGGCATCCCGGATTACCGGCACGGTTTGGCTGGGATGGATATCAAAGTGGGCCGTGAATTTTGGATCTGGCAAGGATAGCAACCTGACCAGCCTTTCCAGTTTGCGGGGGTCAACGGCGTAGCGTCCGCACATGGCGCACCTCTTGGAAAACGGTATACTGTACATCAATACAGTATCAAAGGAATCGGCTTATGCTAGTCAGTGTATACCCCCTGCGCGTTCGTGGGCGACGCCTCAAGGCGGAAGCGATAACGCGGCAAACGCCCGTTCGTGGGGATTTGCGCACCTACCAGCAACAATGCCACCTGGTGGCCGCGCTGGAACCGGCCTTGCCCCGCGATGCACGCCCGCTGCCCCCGCTGTACGACCCCAAGCTGGTGCTCATCAGCCCGCAGTCGATACGCTTGATGGGTTTCGAGAAGATGGGGGATGGCGAGAACGCCACTACCTATATGCAGGAATGGCTGTGTGAAACAGGCTGATATCGGCGCTCTCCCATACTACCCTCAAATACGGTATTCTTTTCCACGGCGTACTCCTTACGTTGCTTACTTGGCCTGCAAACCTTTTGTAGCAACAGTACGCCACCTTACTCAAGTCAGTTGTAATCTGCCTGTACACCAGTTTCGATCATAGCTCCGCAGGATTATGTATTTGCCGTCTGGAAAACCGCCAAGGTCAGCATCGACTACCACGTGGAGTATAACCGGCATCGTTACTCGGTCCCTTACCGTCTGGCCCATGAGCGGGTCGATCTGCTGGTCAGTGCCCGAACCGTAGAAATATTC
>Ga0315298_1002051_pt1 | contig 35430 bp, 36 predicted proteins | sample WHS_1_MG_FD_203077 | JGI IMG/M metagenome (GOLD analysis project Ga0315298, IMG submission 203077) | Extremophilic microbial mat communities from Washburn Hot Springs, YNP, Wyoming, USA - WHS_1_MG | ecosystem: Environmental > Aquatic > Thermal springs > Hot (42-90C) | place: USA: Wyoming...
GGCGCTTGCCCAGGCGCTTGAGATGGGTGTCCAGACCGAAGAGGAGCTCGAACATGGGGCCGCCCCGCACCGCCGGCGGCTCCAGGGGGTTGCCGCCGAAGCCCAGGGCGATGGTTCCCTTGTCCAGGAGCGCCAGGCGGTCGCGAATGGCTTCCGCCGCCTCTATGCCGTCGCAGATGGCGATGCTGTGCTCGATGCCCGGGAGCTTTTTGATGCCCCTCCCGCCGCTGGCAATGATGAGGGCATCATTGCCCACCTCGCCCGTATCGGTGACGACGGTACGGCCGCCATCTTTGAGCCCGGTGACGCGGCCCTGGTGAAATTCAACCTTCTGGCGCGCAAAAAAGCGTTCCAGGGGGATGCGCAGGTCCTCGCCCCGGCGCAGGCCTACGGGGATCCAGATGAGGCTGGGGTAGTAAACGAATTCGGCCTTGGGAGCGATCAGCGTGATCGCGGCGTCCGGCAAGCGCCGACGCAGGGCACGAACGGCGGTAAGGCCGCCGAAACCGGCGCCGATGATGGTGATTTTTGCCATAGGGTTCCTCCCGGCTGCAGGTTAACAAGGATGCCCCATCATGCTGCGGCGGGTCGCCCGGGGCAAGGATCGTAACTATCCTACGCAATGGCAAGAGGCAGGGCCATCCCTGCCGCCGACATTGGTGCGGTAAACCTCAAAACAAGTCCACCAACGGCCGGATCAGGCTAGATACCCCCAGTGGGTCCGCATTTCAGGTGATGCGCAGATAATCCGCCGGCAGGGGGCTCTGTTGCTGGGCCTGCGCAAAACCCTTTTGGACAAAGAGACTCACCACGAGCCCGTGGGCCTGGATGAGCTTGACCACATTGGCGTCTTCGCTGGTTTCCTCCACCAGCGCGCCATTGGGGACCAGGGTCACCTCCATGCGCACCTTGTCGCGCTGGGCGAAGATCTCGGGGAAGGCCGGGTCCCAGTAGCGCAGCCCGAAGTTCTCTTCCAGACGGTGGTGCATGGCCGGAACATGGTCGTGCAGGAGCTTGACGATATCGGGATTTTCCGAGGTGGTGAGGGAGCGGATGCCGGTGGGGATATTGGTGACTTCCCGATGGATCTGTTCGTGATGACGCAGCAGGGTGTGGAAGACATCCTGGTCGTGCTGATGGCGCGCCATGCGATCGTTACCCACCCGCGCGGCCATCTCCATTTCCATCGTCTCTTCCTGGTCGAGGGTCATGCCGGCGGGCGCCATGCCCGCTTCGCTGCCAACGCGGAAATTGGCCCCCGCTCCCATTCTGCCGCGGCCCCCACCGCCGCCTCCCATCCCTCTGCCGCCGGGGTTGGCCGCCTGCATCACCGGTATGCTTCGTAACTCTTTGACTTTTTTCATTGCAATCTTCCTTAAGCGCTTGCGGCGCCGCAGCGTTGGTTGGCCGGTACGGCTACATCGATATGGCGTGGTTTGGGCAGATCCAATTCTGCCATGATGGCAATGAATTCCTCGCGGTTCTTGTGCGCAAGGCGGGGATTGCTGCTTTTCTCTTCGGCAATGCAGGATACCCGTCGGCCCTTATAATCGTGGCCGGGATAAACCAGGGTGTCTTCGGGCAGGGTGAAGAGTTTCCGGGTGATGCTCTCATAGAGGACTCCCGCATCGCCGCCCTGAAAGTCGGTGCGACCGCAGCCGCCGATGAGCAGAGCATCACCGGTAAAGACGCGATCACGCCACCGATAGCTGACGCAGCCGGGGGTGTGGCCGGGAGTGGCGAGGATGCGGATCACCTCGTCGCCCAGGACCAAAAAGTCCTCATCATCCACCAGCAGATCGGCGCAGGGGGCTCCGCCATGGCGGCTGACCACCACCTTGGCCCCGGTGCGGGCGCGCAGGGCGCTGGCGCCGGTGACGTGATCGGCATGGACGTGGGTTTCCATCACCGTTTTCAGGGCCAGGCCCTCGGCTTCGAGAGTCTGGAGGATTTCCTCAACCTCGCCCAGAACGGGGTCGATAACCGCTGCTTCCCGCCACAGCAGATCGCCGACAAGGTAGGTATAGGTACTGGTATCCGGTTCAAAAAGCTGGCGAAAAAACATGCTATTGGCTCCTTTTCGCGCGTAATATTCCCAGTGGGGACAAGGATCGTGACAAGGCCCCGATGGAATCTTTGTACAGGGTTCCTGATAGGCCTGCATTGATAATTGTTAATGCTTTGGAATATGCGGGCTTATGGTGCGCGTGTTCCCGGCAGGACGGGGTGCAGCGGCCGGGAAGGGTCCCCGTCCGCCTAGGCGCAGGCGCCGCTGGTACAGGCGTGTTGCAGGAGCCGCCGGCTGTCGGGGATATCCAGGGTGCCCTTGCGCTCGCTGAGGAGCCCCTGGCGTTTGAACTCGGCCATGAGGCGGCTGACATGCTCGGTGGAGAGGCCCAGGAATTCGCCCAGTTCCTGGCGGGTGAGGGGAAAGGGAACGGCGCCGCCTTGGGGATAGGCGCTGCACCACTGGCAGAGGAAGGTGGCAAGGCGTTCCTCTGCCTTTTTGGCCCCCAGTTCGACAATGCGGTTTTCGGCCTCCTGGAGGGCGCTGAACCAACGCTGGGTGATGGCCCCATGGACGCTGGGCAGGCGTTGGGAGAGGGCTTCCAGGGCGGGCAGGTCAAGCTGGCAGAGGTCGGTCTGGGTGAGGGTGATGGCGCTGTGCCGGTGCCGGGCTTCGCGCAGTCCCTCGAAACCAAAGAGATCGCCGTGGCGCAGGAGGCGAACGATCTGGGCGCGGCCATTGGGCAGGGTCTTGACGAGTTTGACGGCGCCCTGGCGCAGGGTGTAGGCGTAGCGGGCGCGGTCGCCTTCCAGGTAAAGGGTGCTGGCGGCCGGGACGCGGATGTCCTGCACCTCCATGCCCAAAGCGCGCAGATCGTCCAGGGACAATCCGGCGAAGATGCTGCGGTCGCGCATGGGGCAATGCAGGCAGTCGGAAAGACCGGCGCGCGTCGTCACGCCTGCCGCCGGTAAACCAGATCAAAGCTGCGCTGGCCCAGTCGTTCCCCCCGCCGCTCAAAGCGGGTGGGGATGCGATTGGCGGGGCGGGGGGAAAAGCGGCCGGGGCCCGCCGTGTTGACGAGATCCGGCTCGGCATCGAATACCGCAAGCATGTGCCTGGCGTAGGTCTCCCAGTCGGTGGCGAGCTGCAGCTCGCCACCGGCGGCGAGCAGACGCGCAAGGGTGCCGGCAAAAGGGGGCTGGATGAGACGGCGTTTGTGATGGCGTTTTTTCGGCCAGGGGTCGGGGAACTGGATGATGATGGCCTGCAGGCAGCCAGCGGGCAGGGTGGCAAGCCAGGGCGCCACATCGTCCTTGAGGATGCGGATGTTCTGCAGTTCCTTATCCCGTATGCGCATCAGCAGGGCCCCCACCCCCGGACCGTGGACCTCGGCGCCGATGCAGCCCCAGTCGGGGCGGCCGGCGGCCAGGGCGGCCAGATGTTCGCCGTTGCCAAAGCCGATCTCCAGCGCCAGGGGCCGCCCATCGGCCCAAGGGGGAGTCCAGGGGGCTGTCGGGTCGATCCGATAGCGCGGCAGGAGCATCTGCAATAAGGCATCCTGAGCGCCGGTAAGGCGGCCTTGGCGCAGCACAAAGCTGCGAATGGGACGATGCGGACTATTGAGGGCGTGGCTCATGACAGGCATTATAGCCGGTTTCCTGCCGCGGCCTAGAGAGGAGAGAGGCATGGCGCAGCCATTGGTTGGTGTGGTGATGGGCAGCAATAGCGATTGGGAGGTGATGCGCCATGCCGCGGCGCAGCTTCGCGCCCTGGGGGTGCCCTTTGAGCGACGCGTGGTATCGGCCCATCGCACCCCGGATCTTTTGTTTCAATATGCCGAAACCGCAGCGTCCAGGGGGCTGCGCTGCATCATTGCCGGCGCTGGCGGCGCGGCGCACCTGCCGGGGATGCTGGCGGCCAAGACCCTGTTGCCCGTCTTGGGGGTGCCGATCCCCTCGCGTTATCTCAAGGGCCTGGACTCCCTCCTGTCCATCGTCCAGATGCCCAAGGGGGTGCCGGTGGCCACCTTCGCCATCGGTGAGGCCGGCGCCGCCAACGCCGCATTGTTCGCCGCCGCGCTGCTGGCGGCGGCGGGGGACGCGGCGTTGGCGGCCCGCCTCGAGGCCTTCCGTGCGGAGCAGGAAGCGGCGGTGCTGGCCATGACCATTCCGGAGGAGGAGTGATCCTTCCCGGCGCTACTCTGGGGGTCCTCGGCGGCGGGCAATTGGGGCAAATGTTCAGTCTGGCGGCCCTGCGCCTGGGTTATGGGGTCCTGGTCCTCGACCCCGATCCCCACTGTCCCGCGGCAGCGGTGGCCAGCCGTCATCTCTGCGCGGATTACGACGACCCGGCGGCTCTGGCCGAGATGGAGCGCTCCTGCGCTGCCGTGACCACCGAATTTGAAAACGTATCGGCGGCCGCTCTGGAGCTTCTGGCCCGGCACCTGCCGGTGCGGCCCGCACCCAATGCCGTGGCCATGGTGCAGGACCGCATTCTGGAAAAGGGCTTTTTGCGCGACCTGGACCTGGCCACGGCACCCTTCGCGGCCATCCATGCCGAGGACGATCTGCATGCCGCCTGGCGGAGCGTGGGCGGGCCGGCCATTCTGAAGCGGGCGCGTTTCGGTTATGACGGCAAGGGGCAGGCCGGCGTGGGCGATGGGGATGCCTTGGCCTCGGCCTGGGTCGCCATGGGGCGGGCGCCGGCCATTCTCGAAGCCCGCATCGCCCTGCGCCAGGAACTCTCGGTGATCCTGGCGCGGGGCGAAGACGGGATGATGGCCTTCTATCCCGTTGTCGAAAACATCCACCGCAACGGCATTCTCGATCTCAGCATCGTCCCCGCCCGCTGCTCCGAGGCGATCCAGCAGGAGGCCCGGCGGATGGCGGCCCGCATCGCCACGGCCCTTGACTATGTGGGCACCATGGCGGTGGAGTACTTTGTGGATGAGGGGGGGTGCCTCCTCGTGAACGAGATTGCCCCGCGTCCCCATAACAGCGGGCATTTCACCATCGACGCCTGCGTGCAGAGCCAGTTCGACCAGCAGGTGCGGGCCCTCTGCGGCCTGCCTCTGGGCGACACCCGCCTGCTGAGTTCCGTGGTGATGATGAATCTCCTGGGTGATCTCTGGGCGGAGGGCGAACCGGACTGGTCCGCCCTCTTCCGCCATCCGCAGATCAAGCTCCATCTGTACGGCAAGGCCGAGGCCCGCCCCGGGCGCAAGATGGGGCATGTGCATGCCCTGGCCGCCGACAGCGCTCAGGCCATGGCCGTGCTGGAGGTCCTGCGCGCCGATTGGGGATGGCCGAAGGGCTGAGGGGATTCCGTCAACAACGCCCTGGGGCTGCGGCAAAGCGTCCCTGCCAAGCCCTGTTTCCCGGGTTGCGCCTTCGCCGGCCCCCTGCATGCTGACCATCCGGTCGGCACTGTGTTAGACTGGGTTTCTATGGCAAAAGACGAGGGCAGTCATGGGTCGAGTACGCATTCCCACCCTTCTCCTGGACGGGACCGATGCGGAGGCCAAGCGGGAAGAGATTCGCCGCACCTTCCATCAGACCTCCCTGCTCTATGAACGACTCTTCGATCATCTGACCAGCCCCGAGTCCTGGTATCATAAGGCCATTGCCCTGCGTCATCCCCTCATTTTCTACTTTGGCCACACCGCGACCTTTTTCGTGAACAAGCTGCAGGTGGCGGGGCTGATTCGGCAGCGCCTGGACCCGGCCTTTGAATCCATATTTGCCGTGGGGGTGGATGAGATGTCCTGGGATGACCTGAATGACAGCCATTACGACTGGCCCAGCGTGGAGGCGGTGCGGGCCTATCGGACCGAGTTGCGCGAACTGGTGGACGGTGTCATCCGCACCCTGCCGCTGACCCTGCCCATCACCTGGGATTCGCCCTGGTGGGCCATCCTCATGGGTATCGAGCATGAAAATATCCATCTGGAGACCAGTTCCGTGCTCATGCGTCAACTCCCCCTGTCCTTGCTGCGTCCGCTGGCGGGCTGGGAACCTTGGCAGGAAAGCGGCGTCCCCCCGGAAAATGCCCTGCTGCCTGTGGCGGGAGGGCGGGTGCGCCTCGGCAAGGCGCGCGATGCCCGCCTCTACGGCTGGGACAACGAATACGGTGAGCACGAGGCGGAACTCAAGGATTTCGCCGCCGGGCGCTATCTGGTGAGCAATGGCGAATTCCTGCCCTTCGTGGAGGCGGGGGGTTATGCGGATTCCCGGTGGTGGACGGCGGAGGGGGACAACTGGCGGCGCTTCGCCCGTCCGGAGCATCCCAGCTTCTGGGTGGCGGGCGCCGATGGCTGGAAACTGCGTCTTATCGCTGCTGAGCGGCCCATGCCTTGGGATTGGCCGGTGGAGGTGAACTGTCTGGAGGCCGAGGCCTTTTGCGCCTGGAAGTCCGCCCAAGGCGGCGTCGCCCTGCGCCTGCCCAGTGAGGACGAATGGCGGCGCCTGCGCGATCTTTCCGGCGTTCCCGACGTGGACGAGTGGCGGGAAACGCCCGCCAACATCGGCCTCGCCTACGGAGTCTCGCCTTGCCCGGTGCAGCATTTCCGCCACGGCGATTTTTATGATGTCATCGGCAATGTCTGGCAATGGACCGCGACCCCCATCTATCCCTTCGGCGGCTTTGCCGTGCATCCCTATTATGATGATTTCACCACCCCGACCTTCGATCAGCAGCACAACCTCATCAAGGGCGGCTCGTTCATTGCCTTGGGCAACGAAATGCACCGCGAAGCGCGCTATGCCTTTCGCCGTCATTTTTTCCAGCATGCGGGCTTCCGTTATGTGCGTTCCACGAATCCCTTGCCCGAAGTGCCGGTCTATGAAAGCGATGCGGCCATTTCCCAGTATTGCGACTTTCACTATGGGCCCGGGCACTTTGGCGTAGGGAATTTCCCCGCCGCAGTGGCGGAGTTGGCCGTACAGGCCATGGCCGGGCGGCCCCTGCGGCGGGCGCTGGACATCGGTTGTGCCGTGGGACGGAGCAGTTTTGCCCTGGCGCGCCATTGCCCCGAGGTGACGGGGCTGGATTTTTCCGCCCGTTTCATCCAGGTGGGGGTGCACCTGCGGGAGCAGGGGAGCTTTTCCTACACCCTGGTGGAGGAAGGCGAACTGCTGAGTTACCACACCGCCTGCCTGGCGGACCTGGACCTGGCCGCCACTGCCGGGCGGGTGCAGTTTTTTCAGGCCGATGCGTGCAATCTCAAGCCGCTGTACCGGGATTACGACCTGGTCGTCGCCGCCAATCTCATCGACCGGCTGTATCAGCCGCGCAAATTCCTCCAAGAAATCCCCAAGCGGATCGTTTCCGGTGGCATTCTCGTGCTCACCTCGCCCTACACCTGGCTGGCGGAACACACGCCTCGGGAAGAATGGCTGGGCGGCTTCAAGCGCAACGGGGAAAACTTCACCACCCTGGATGCCCTGCGCGAACTCCTGGCACCCCATTTCCGCCTGCTCCAAGAACCGCTGGATCAGCCCTTCGTCATCCGCGAAACGGCCCGCAAGTATCAACACAGTCTTGCCCAGGTCACGCTCTGGGAGCGCTTGTGACGGACTTTGATCAGGTCACCCCGCGTTTGGGGACGGGTGCCCTCAAATGGGATGGGGCGGTCGCCCGCTTTGGCCGGGAAGTATTGCCCATGTGGGTGGCGGACATGGATTTTCCCGCGCCGGAAGCGGTGCAAGCCGCCCTGGCGGAGCGGGTGGCCCACCCCATTTACGGTTATCCCTGGGGTGGCGCGGCAGCGTTGGCGGCAGGGGCGAACTGGATGGAACGGCGCCATGGCTGGCGACCCGATCCGGCCCAGATGCTCCTGGTCAGCGGCGTGGTGCCGGGGCTTTTTGCCGCGGTGCGGGCCTTTACGGAGACAGGCGACGGCATCATCGTCATGCCGCCCATTTACCCGCCCTTCCTCAGCGCAGTCCGGGAACAGGGGCGGGAACTCCTCATGGCGCCCCTGCAACGGGACGGACGCGGACGCTACGAGATGGACTGGGAACGCCTCGAAGCCCTCCTGTCCCAGGCGCGGATGCTGCTGCTCTGCTCCCCCCACAACCCTTCGGGCCGGGTCTGGGGGCGGGCGGAATTGCAGCATCTGGGGGAGCTCGCCCGGCGCCAGGGCGTGCTGGTGGTGAGCGATGAGATCCATGCCGATCTGGCTTATGCAGAGCATCCCCACACCCCTTTTCCCAGCCTCTTTCCCGACAGCCTGCTCCTCAGCTCCGCAGGCAAGAGCTTCAACATCGCCGGCATTGGTGGTGCCTTCGCCGTGCTGGCGGATGATCGCCAACGGCAGCGCTTCGCCGCCGAACTGCGGCGCAGTCAGATCCACGAAATCAATCTCTTTGCCCCCATCGCCATGACCGCCGCCTGGGAAGCGGGGGACGTCTGGCAGGAGGGCCTGCGGGCTTACCTGGCCGCCAACGCCCGCCATCTCGGCCGGCGTCTGGCTGCCGAACTGCCCGCCCTCGGCTATCGCGTACCCGAGTTCGGCTACCTCGCCTGGCTCGATCTGCGCGCCCTGGGTCTGGACGATGGGACCATTGCCCAGCGCCTGCGCCATGCGGCTCTGGGCCTGAACCCCGGCCCGGACTTCGGCCCCGGCGGCGCGGGCTTTGTGCGCCTCAATTTCGGGACGCCGCGGACCGTGCTGGATAAGGGGATAGACCGCCTGCGCCGGGCCTGTGGCTGAACCGGTTCTGCCGAACGATTGCGGCACCCAACCCGGAATCATTGTGGGATGATCAGACCCGGGTCCTGCGGCAAAACACGCCCGCCAACGGCCGTTTTCAGCGTAAATAGCAAGGATGACGAAAAAGGAGAATGCTCATGGCAACAACTGCAAAAGACCTGCCCCTTGGTAGCCCCATCCCCGATTTCTGCCTGCCCGCGGGCGGGCGGAGGGAACGCTGGTGTCGAGCCGATCACCAAGGGCGGCCGACCCTGGTGATGTTCATCTGCAACCACTGTCCCTATGTGCTGCACATCAGCCGTAAGCTCGGAGAACTGAGCGCCCAATGGATGACCCAAGGCCTGACCGTGGTGGGGATCAACAGCAACGACCCGGAGCACTATCCCGATGACGCGCCGGAGAAAATGCCCGCCGAGGCGGTGCGCGCCGGATATGTCTTCCCCTATCTTTTCGATGCGGAACAAACGGTGGCCAAGGCCTTCCATGCTGTTTGCACCCCGGACATCTTTCTTTTTGACGCGGCAGGGCGCCTCGCCTACCACGGGCAGTTCGATGACAGCCGCCCGAAAAATGATCTGCCCACCGATGGCAGGGATCTGAGCGCCGCCGTGGCCGCCGTTCTGGCGGGCCGGTTGCCGTCGGCGGAGCAGAAGCCAGGCATCGGCTGCAGCATCAAGTGGCGGCCGGGCAACGCGCCGGAGGACCTGTGATGGTAGATGCGCGCAAGGATTCCCCAAAATGCGCCGTGATCACCGGCGCCTCGTCAGGCATAGGAGCGGCTGCGGCGCAGATGCTCGCTGCCCAGGGCTATGTCGTCTGGCTTGGCGCCCGTCGCCTCGACCGTGTGCAGGAAGTGGCCAAAAGCTGCGGCGGCAGGGCGCTGGCCCTGGATGTCACGGACAGCGCCTCGGTGGCGGCCTTCGCCGGGCAGTTGCCGGCGGGGGTGGACGTGCTGGTCAACAATGCCGGTGGCGCCCTGGGCCTGGAAAGCATCGCGGTCATGGAGGAAGCGCACTGGCTGGCGATGTTTCAATCCAATGTCCTGGGCCTGGCCCGGGTCACCCGTGCCCTCTATCCCCGCCTCCTGGCGGCCCCCGGCGGCGTCGGCCACGTGGTCAACATCGGCAGCGTGGCCGGACACGAAACCTACCCCGGTGGCGGCGGCTATACGGCCTGCAAGCACGCCGTAAGGGCACTGACGGAGACCATGCGTCTGGAGTGGTTGGGCCAGCCCTTGCGGGTGACCGAGATCGATCCGGGCCTGGCCGAGACCGAGTTCAGCCTGGTGCGTTTCTCCGGTGATGCCCAGCGGGCCGCCCAGGTCTATGCCGGCATGACGCCCCTTACGGCTGTCGATATCGCCGATGCCATCCTCTGGGCCGTCACCCGCCCCGCCCACGTCAATATCGACGAGATCATCATCAAGCCCCGGGATCAGGCGCGGGTGGACAAGGTATTCCGCCACCATTGATCCTGCGGCAGCGAAAACCTTGGTGCGGAAAGGAACGCCCTCCTTGCGGAGGATAGGTCGCCCGTAGCCCGGGAAAGCGATCCACGCGAGCGATGGGGGCATTTATCCAGCCGCGTCCCGGCCGTTGGCGGAGGGGTTTTTTGCTCCGGCGGTCCTTGCCTGTTGTTCTACGGCTCGCCCTGCGGGCTCAGACAGTTCGCCTGCCGGGCGCGGGATTTCGCCAAGAGCAACGACGGCGCGGACCGAAGTCGCGGCAAAGCCCCTCCGCCAACGGCCGGGACGCGGCTCGTTCCGTCAGGGTTTGGGTGGCCCGAAACGCTGGTAGAGCACCTCGGCGATGTGGTCGATTTGATCTTCGGGGATGGGCGCACCGAAGGCGTTTTTCATCTTGCTTACCTCCACCTTCCAGGTGGCCAGGGAGACGGCGGGTTGTTCGTTGACGAAATCCGCCGAGTGGCACATGAGGCAATAGGTATTGAGAACCTGCCCGCCCGGGCCGGAGAAGGTGAGATCGCTGGTGGGCAGGGTAATGCGCTCCGACTTCCAATGGATCTTGGGGGCGCTTGCCGCCGCCGCCGTGGAAGCAAGACCGAAAGCCAGGAGCAGGGTGCAGCCTGCACTGAAGATGCCGTGCCGGTTCATGGGAATCCTCCTTACACCGCTTGCAGCGGCAGATGTTCAATGGCGTTGTACATGAAGCCGCCGGGGTTCCAGCCGCCCTGTAACGGCTGTTCTTCGCCTTGGCGGTTGACCGCCTTCACCATCAGGGTATAAGTGCCTGCCTTCTCGGGGGTGAAGGAGGCCTGCCAGGCGCGGAAGCTGTACGGACCATAGTCGTGGCCGAGGCTGGCCTTTTGCCAGTGGGCGCCCCCATCGGCGGAAAAGAGCACCCTTTCGAGGGCCGTGGAGCCGCCCATGGCGATACCGCCCACCTGCACCGGATGGCCCTTGGCGACCCGGGCACCACTTCCGGGCTCGGTGAAGAAGCTGCGCGGTTTCATGCGGTTGATGGGGACCATTTTGACGCCTTTTTCTCCGGGGGTCATGTAACCCGTGGGGGTATCGGGAATGAGATAGGCCTTGGTCATCCAGAAACCGGTACCGGGGTGATCCATCACCTCGATTTCCGTCAGCATTTTTACCCAGTAGGTGGAATACCAGCCGGGCACCACGAGCCGCACCGGAAAGCCGTTGAGCAACGGCATGGTGGCGCCGTTCATGGCGTAGGCCAGCATGACCTCGCCGTCGTTGCCGTGTTCCAGATCGAGCACCTTCTCGAAGCGCGTATCTGCGGGGAAGGGTGCCATGCCCTTCTCCAGGCTGCGGAAGGCCAGATGGGTAGCGCCTTTCTTCACCCCTGCCCGCTGCAAGAGTTCGCGCAGGGCCACCCCCGCCCAGACCGCATTGCCCATGGCCCCGTTGGCCCATTGGGCGCCATTGACCCGGGGATTCACAAAGCCGCGGCTGTTGCCGGAGCACTGGTTCACCGCCGCCATTTCCCGCAACGGAAAATCGTGGAGGAGTTCTTCCAGGGAGATCTCCAGGGGCTTTTTCACCAATCCGGTCACGCGGATACGGTAGGTCTTCACATCCACATGATCGGGAAAGTCCGGCATGTGCCAGCGCACATAAAACTGATCGTTGGGGGTGAAGATATGGCGATCGAAGACCGACCAGGGTGTTTCCAGCAGTGGCGGGCGCACCCGCTGGAGAATCATCTCCCCCTTCTGGGGGAAGGTGCCGGCGGGAATGATCTTGCGCTCACCGTTGACAAAGGGGAGGTCGATCATCGCGGCCGCCCGGGCGGAAAGGCTGTGACCGGCAAAAAGGCCCGCCGCCCCCAGCAACGCCGACATCTTGAGAAATTCGCGCCGCCCCCATTGCGGTGCGGTTACGTCGTCTGTAGAAAAGTCCTCCCACATGGCACCCTCCTTATGCTGGTTTATCCATGAATTGGTTATAGCATAGAATTTTTCAAGTGCAAGGAATTTGCATACAACATTATGATAATAAAGTGATAAACAACTATCCATAATATCTGATTGGATACACCGACGGGGATTTATATGCCCCATGGAAAACGGGTCCCGTAACCGGCTTTTGGAAATCCAGTGGGGGAGGCCAGAAGCGCCCTCAGTCCATGCCCCGGTCGGTGCCCATGCCCTGCGGTCCCCTCTCCCGGACGGCGCCTCTGCCGTTTTTCGCAACAAGCTGCCGCTAACGCAAGCCGGAGATTAACAGCGTTGCGGCCGGGGCGGCCCGCAATGACGAATCTCCTCGGCCGTTTTCCCGTTCCCATGCTAATCTTGGGGCTGATCAGGGGAAGGAATATCACCAGTGAGCCAACTTTCAGAAAAACAGCGGCTGGGGCAGATTCTCGTCGCGCGGGGCTTTATCAGCCCCGAGCAGTTGGAGCGGGCCCTGCACCGGCAGCGCACCACGCAGGAAAAAATCGGCAAGCTCCTCATTGCCGATGGGGTGGTGGAAGAGCATACCCTGCAGCTCACCCTTACTGCCCAGGCCCGGTTGCGCCATGAGGATCGCCAGGCGCAGGGCGCCAGGCTGCTGGCGGCAGTGGCGGAAAAGCTCCGCGCCGACCTGGAAAAGCTCAGCCTGGATCTGCTCAAGGAGTGGCAGCAGCGCATTGCTCGCCTGCCCGATCGGGAAGGGGGGGAGCGCAAACGCCGGGAGGCGGCCCTGCGCTTGGCCATGGATTTCCCGCGGGCCCTGACGGCGGCCCAGGAGCGCATCGAAGCCCGCAAACGCGCCGGGGAAGCGACGCGCTTGCGACGCACCCTGAGCGCCCTGCAAATGATCGAAAAGGATTTTGTGGCCTTCCGGAACAGCATCGCCAGCGTTTCGCCCTATCCGGTGAACGACTGGTCCGCGCGCTGGCAAACCCTGGGGGATTTTGCCAAGGAGCTCCAGCGGGCGATTGCCTGATCCGAAAAATACAGATCCACCCTGTGCCGGATCCGGGTTGATGCTGACGGTGGTGCGTGGTGAAGGTGTTTTGCCAGGCGATCCCCAGCGGGAATTCAGTCCGGCCGATCCTGGCGGTTGAGATGGGTGCGCACTATGGTCAGGGCTGCGTCCACGGCCTCTGCGACGGCTGTCTGCATTGCCTCGATTTCGTTTATCGGCGTGTAGAAAAAGAGATTCACCGAGTCCTTGACATAGCGCGGGGGGAGGCGGTTGAGGGCGACACAGGCCACGTCTTCCAGAAAGTCCGGATGACCCGCAGGGATATCCTTCACCAGCATGAGTCTGGCGTAGACCAGTTGTTCGTAATAATTGTGTGATTTCCGGAAATATCTTTCTTCTGCCATAGCAATGTGCCTTGCGGAGCGCCCCAATCATAAGACCATGGAAATGCCGGTTCCGGCAAAACTATGGCATAGTTCCGGGGCCGGAGAAAGCGCTGCCGGGGCGGGAGCGCTTGAAGGAAAACGGCTACACCGATAGGCCCCACCAGGGTCGGCCGCGCTGGAATGAGGACCGGTTTCCCTTATGCCCCTGGGCGTTACGCAAAAATCCCCCGCATCAGGTGCCGTTGCATTTGCACGACATGAAGGGCCCGCCGTTGCAGGCTGCGTTGCCGGCGAATCCGCAAAAGGCGCTTTTGCAATTCACGCTTGATGCGCAGACGCTCGTTTTGCGCCATGAAGGAGCTGTAGGCGGGGAAGCTGCGCACCCGGCGCAGGGCGGCCAATAGGTTTTGGGTGTTGTCCATGGGGATCTCCTGGGTTCACTCGCTCCTCCATGATTAAGCAAAACTCATGCCATTAAAATTGCAATAGGTAAAACAATGGGATAATGCCATGGCCAAGACAGTCAGGGCGTCTTTCCGTCACCATTGGACGACAATGGACGGGCAGAGCGGCCCTTGCGCCGCCCGTCGTTCCCGCCGCGCCTTCCTAGCGTTTGCGAAAGGCGTCGATGACAAGCATGACGGCGCCGATGCTGATGGCGCTGTCGGCAATATTGAAGTAAGGCCAGTAGAGACTGCCCCAGTGGGCGCCGATGAAGTCGATGACGTAGCCCAGACGGATGCGGTCCAGGAGGTTGCCCACCGCGCCACCGAGGATGAGGGCGAGGGAGATGGCGGTCCAGGTGGCACCCGGCTTGAGGCGTTTGAGCAGGGCGACGATGACCACGATGACCAGCAAGGCCACGCCGATGAGGGCCCAGCGCTGCCAGCCCCCGGCCCCAGCGAGGAAACTGAAGGCGGCACCGGTATTGTGCACCAGACGCAGGTTCAATAGGCCGGGGATGATGACCACTCCTTGGCCGACCCGCCAGATGTGCGCGAGCCAGAACTTGACCGCCTGATCCAGCAAAACCACCACCAGGGATAACCAGAGATAGCGCAGCATCAGCAGATCTCCCGCGTTTCGCCGGGTTCGGCGAGATTTTTGATGCAGCGCCCACAGAGGAGTGGATGCTCCGCGTGCTGGCCCACGTCCGGCCGGCGATGCCAGCAGCGCGCGCATTTGGCAGCGGTGCTGGCCTCTACCGCCATGGCCAGGCCCGGCAGGCTGTCGAGACAATCGGCGGGGCGTTCGGCGTAGGGGTGCAGGTGGAGTCCGGAGCTGAGCAGCAAAAAGCGCAGTTCACCGGCATAGGGATGGAGGAATTCCTGCCAGTCGCTGTTGGCATAGAGATGCAGTTCGGCGTCGAGGAAGGCGCCGATGGTGCCGGCCTTGCGCTGGGCCTCCAGGGTCTGGTTGGCCACCGTGCGCAGGGTGAGGAGGCGTTCCCAGCGGGCCATGAGGGCGTCGCTGTCGGCGGGCAGAGAGAGGGATTGATATTCGGCGAAGAAGACGCCGGCTTCCTGCCGGGGACCCATGAAGGTCCAGATCTCTTCGGCGGTGAAGCTCAGGATGGGAGACATCCAGCGCACCATGCCGGCGAGGATCCGCCAAAGCACGGTCTGCGCCGAACGCCGGGCGCGGGATTTTTGCGGCGTGGTATAGAGGCGGTCCTTGAGGACGTCGAGGTACAGGCCACCGAGTTCCACGGAGCAGAAGTGATGGAGGCGCTGCTGGACGCGATGGAACTGGAATTCGCCATAGGCAACGCGGATTTCTTCCTGCAGCAGGGCGGTGCGCGCCAGCATCCAGCGGTCCATCTCCAGCAAGCGTTCCGTGGGCAGGGCGTCGGCAAGGGGATCGAAGTCGTGGCAGTTGCCCAGGATATAGCGGGCAGTGTTGCGGATGCGCCGATAGGATTCGCCGAGACGCTTGAGGATGTCGTCGGAGATGGGGATCTCGCCGCGGTAGTCCTCGGAGGCGACCCAGAGGCGCAGGATGTCCGCGCCCCATTGGTCGATCACCTTTTGCGGGGCGATGACGTTGCCCAGGGACTTGCTCATCTTGCGCCCTTCGCCATCGACGGTGAAGCCGTGGGTAAGGACTGCCCGATAGGGCGCGCGCCCCCGGCTGGCGACGCTTTCCAGGAGCGACGACTGGAACCAGCCGCGATGTTGGTCGGAGCCCTCCAGATAGAGGTCGGCGGGGCTGCCCAGCTCCGGTCGGCGTTCCAGGACGAAGGCGTGGGTGGAACCGGAGTCGAACCAGACATCGAGGATGTCGTTCACCTTGATGAACTCGCCGTGGCCGCAGGCCGCGCAATGGGCGTCGTCATCGAGGAAATCACTGTCGGGATGGTCGAACCAGGCATCCACGCCGGCGGCCTCGATGGCCCGGGCGATGCGTTCGAAGGTGGCGGCGTCACGCAAGGGTTCGCCGCAGTGGGTGCAGGCGAAGAGGGCCACGGGCACGCCCCAGGCGCGCTGGCGGGAGATGCACCAGTCGGGACGCTGGGCTACCATGCCGGCGATGCGTTCCTGGCCCCATTCGGGGACCCAGCGCGTAGCCGCGATGGCCGCCAGCGCCCTGGCGCGCAGTTCATTGCGTTCCATGCCGATGAACCATTGCGGGGTGGCGCGGAAGAGCAGCGGCGTCTTGTGCCGCCAGCAATGGGGGTAGCTGTGGCGGATCTTCTCGAAGTGCAGCAGGGCGCCGCGCTCCTTGAGGAGGGCCACCAGGCTGTCATTGGCGGTGGCGACCGTCTGTCCGCCGACGTAGGGCGTGTCGGCGCGGAAGCGGCCGTTGCCTTCCACCGGGCTTTCCACGGGCAGGTGATAGTGGCGGCCGGCCTCATAGTCTTCCTGGCCGTGGGCAGGAGCGGTGTGGACGCAGCCGGTGCCGGCTTCGAGGGTGACATGGTGGCCGAGGATCACGGGCACCTGCCGTTCGAGGAAAGGGTGCTGCAGGAGCAAGCCTTCCAGGGCGGCGCCGGGGAACTCGGCCAGGACTTCGGCGTCCGGGTGGCCATAGCGGGCCAGGGCGGTGGCGGCGAGTTCGGCGGCGAGGATGAGCGTGTGCGGTCCGGCACGCAGCAGTCGGTAGCGGTAGTCCGGATGCACCGCCACGGCCTGATTGGCGGGCAAGGTCCAGGGGGTGGTGGTCCAGATGACCAGGCTGGCAGCGACGGTCTGCGCCAGACCCAGGCGGCGTCGCAGTTCGTCGGCATCCGCCACGGCAAAAGCCACGTCTACGGAGGGATCGGTGCGATCCTGATACTCCACTTCGGCCTCGGCCAGGGCGCTGCCGCAGTCCACACACCAATGCACCGGCTTGGCGCCGCGATAGACGCTGCCGTTGACGGTGAGGCGGCCCAGTTCGCGAACGATGTCGGCTTCGGCCTGGAAGTGCATGGTAAGATAGGGGTGCTGCCAGTCGCCGATGATGCCCAGCCGCTCGAAATCCTGGCGCTGACCGTCCACCTGGCCTTCGGCATAGCGGCGACAGGCCTCGCGAAAGACGCGCGGCGACACCTTCTCGCCCGGGCGGCCCAGTTCCTTTTCCACCTGGATCTCGATGGGCAGCCCATGGCAGTCCCAACCCGGCACGTAGGGGACTTGAAAGCCTTCCAGCAGCTTGGATTTGTTGATGATGTCCTTGAGAACCTTGTTGACGGCATGGCCGATGTGGATCTGCCCGTTGGCGTAGGGGGGGCCGTCGTGCAGGAGATAGCGCGGCCGATTCGCCCGGGCCCGGAGGAGTTGTTGATAGAGATCCGCTTCCTGCCAGCGGCGCAGGGTGAGGGGCTCCTGTTGGGGCAGTTTGCCCTGCATGGGAAAGTCGGTCTTAGGCAGGTTGAGTGTGCTTTTGTAGTCCATGGTCATCCGTAGAGTGGGGGCGCTCGGCAAAAAAGGCGCGGGTGGCCAAGACATCCTGGGCGATGGCGGCCGTGAGGGTGTCGAGGTCGGGATATTGGATTTCGTCCCGGAGTTTTTGGTGCAGCTCGACCTCGGCGCGTTGACCGTAGAGATCGGGGGACGCATCCAGGGCGTGGGCCTCCAGCACCAGTTCGCGGCCCTGCACCGTGGGACGCATCCCGATGCTCACGGCGGCGGGCCAGGATCGATCGGCGACGCGCAGGACGCCGGCAAAGATGCCGCGCAGGGCCACCGGGCGGCGGCGCAGGGGAATGTTGGCGGTGGGAAAGCCCAGTTCGCGGCCCAGATGATCGCCATGGACCACCCGGCCGCAAAGGCCGTAGGGGCGGCCCAGCCACGCTGCGGCCCGGTCCATGGCCCCGGCCTGCAAAAAGGCGCGGATCCCGGTGCTGCTCACCCGCTGGCCATCCAGCAGAAAGGGGATTTGCTCATGGACCGTGAAACCCAGTTCGCGGCCCATGCGCCGCAGCAGCGCAAAATCCCCGGCGCGACCAGCACCGAAACGGAAATCATGGCCCACGTAGAGGGCCCGGGTGCGCAGGCCGTGAACCAGGATGCGGCGCACGAAGTCGGCGGCGGGCAGTTGCGCCAGGGCCCTGCGGAAGGGCAGGCAGAGCACCAGATTCACGCCCTGCCGGCGGAGCAGAACGACCTTTTCGCGCAGGCTGGTGAGCCGTGGCGGTGCTTCCCGCCCCTGGAAATACTCCCGCGGCAGGGGTTCAAAGGTCAGCACCGCCCGCGGCAGCCCGCTTTCCTCCATGGCCCCGAGCAAGGCCTGGTGACCCCGGTGGACACCGTCAAAATTACCAATCGTCACCGCCAGCCCCCCCGCCGAAGCGGCGGGAGGGCTGCGATGTATGGCGAAAGCTGCAGACATGCGAACAAGGACCATGGCGTAAACCAGAACACTTTACCGAGGGGAGTTGTCCGGGTCTAGGGGGTGCGCCATTATTTTCCGGTATACTGGAAGCCTGGCGATCAGGCTACAGGGAGCGGCGCATGAGGAAACTGTGCAGTTTTTTTGACCGGGACATCTATCATCTGGAAGGCGGGCAGGAGCGCCCTGCCGTCTACTTCATTGCCGACAAGGACGCTGGCGGTATTCTGATCAATGCTCCGGCGTACAGCCCGGAGCGGGCAGCGGAGTTGGCCGGCATCGCGCCGTTGCGGGTGCTTTTCCTGCCGAGCCGCCTGGGGGCGCGGGATCTGGCGCTCTGGCAGGAGGCGGGGTGCAGATTGATTGCCCAGCCTGCCGAGGGCGCCGCCCTGGGGGTTCCTTTGGACGTGCCCCTGGACAGCAAACTGCGCCTGTCGCGGACCATTGAATTCATCGCCATGTCCGGGCGCACGGCGGGCAGTTGCGCCATGCGCTTGCGCAACAAGCCCGGCGCCGTCTTTTTCGGACCCATCCTGGAGCCCGATGCGGCCGATGCCTGGCCCACCCTCGTTCCCCACCACGACGATGTCTCCTGGGAAAACCGGCTCTTTGGCAGCCTGGGCTTGCAGGACATCAACTACGACTACGCCTTCACCGATACCTTCGTGCCCGAGGTGACGCCCATCGGTCCCGGGGCAGCCGCCGCCATTCAAGAACGTCTCCGGGCAGTCATTGACGACTGACTAGGCCGGCCGCCGGCGGTGGATATCCACCATGTGGTGCATATCCACCGGCGAAAGCGGTGCATATCCACCAGGCAGGGCATTATTGCGGAAGGGATATAAAGATAACTTCATGATTTTATAATATGCAAATATAACCATTTTTCTCGGGAACAGAAGCTGCTAGTTCCGGTCGCGGTGATTTTACCGCCCGTAATGCATCGTGAACGAGGGATTAAGAATGGTTATCGAAAACACGCTCCCCGTGCTGCTCAGCCGCCTGGATTTCGCTTTCATCACCTCCATGCACATTTTGTGGACGCCGGTGACCATTGGCATGTCGTGGCTGCTCTTTTTTCTGGAAGTGGCATGGCGACGCACGAACAATGACAAGTGGTACCGTTTGCAGCGCTTCTTTGAAAAGCTCTTCATCGTCAATTTCGGCGCCGGTGTGGCCACGGGTGTCACCATGGAAATGGCCTTCGGCATTCTTTATGGACCATTTTCCCAGGCCGTAGGGCCTTTCTTTGGCAATATTCTGGGTTTTGAGACCATCACCGCCTTCATGTATGAGGCCGGTTTTATTGGCCTCATGATCTTTGGCTGGGGCAAAATCGGCAAAGGAATGCATCTTTTTGCCACTTTCAACGTCGCCCTGTCCTCCAGCCTGTCGGCCATGTGGATCCTGGTGGCCAACGGCTGGATGCAGTCGCCCACCGGAGTGGTCCTGAAAGACGGGTTATTCCAAGTGCAAAATTGGTGGACTGCCATCTTTAACCCCAATTTCAATATTGGCTTTCCCCATATGTGGGTGGCCACCCTGGAACTGTCCCTCTTTTTCTTTGCCGCGGTAAGCGCCTGGTTTGTGCTCAAAAACCGCCATGCCGAGCTTTTCACCAAGCTCCTGAAGCCTACCCTGCTGGCGCTGATCGTGATCACCCCCTTGCAGATTTTTATTGGTGACGTGCTGGGACGGGAAGTCGCCCATGATCAGCCGACCTCGCTGGCGGCAATGGAGGGGCATTGGCATACCTATTTGCCTAATGGCAAGCCCAACACGGCCTGGAATCTCATCGCCATTCCGGACGAGTCGGCGGGCAAAAACGTGTTTTCCATCCAGATCCCCCATGCCCTGAGTCTGCTGGAGACGCATACCTGGAATGGGCCGGTTACGGGCCTGGATCACTTCGCTCCCAAGGATCGCCCCGATGTCTGGGTACCTTTCTATGCCTTCCGGGCCATGGTGGCCATCGGCTTCTTCCTCTTCCTCATGGCCCTGTGGGGTAATTCCCTGCGCCTGCGCGGTCAGATGACGGCCGACAAGCTGCAGAAACACCCCGTTTTTCTCCGGCTTTTGGTATTCAGCGGCTTTTTGCCTTATCTCGCCGTCTGGACCGGATGGTGGACTCGGGAAGTAGGGCGTCAACCATGGGTGGTCTATGGACTCATGCGCACCTGGCAGGGCGTCAGCCATATGAGCGTGTCAGCGGAAACCGTCTGGCTGCTGGGCTACATCGTCTTTGAGTTCATGGTCTGGAGCGGCGCCTGGTATTTCTTTACCCGGGTGATCAAGCGGGGGCCGGACATGGACAGCCCGGTGGTCGGATCCGCGGAAGACGCCGCCGCCCATGCCGGCGGCGGTGTGGCCAAGCCCGCTTTTGCCAAGCCCATGATGGATAAGCGTTGAGTCGCCGGAGAGAGGCCTTTGCGGCCTCCTCCACTTTTTCGAGGACAAGATAATGGACCAAATATTCCGCATACATGCTTCCCTTGGGACCTTTTGGTGGATCCTGCTGGGACTCTTTTTTGTGATTTACATCATCCTGGATGGGGCCGACCTGGGCGCCGGGGTGTTTTCTCTCCTGATGAGGGATGAAAACGACCGGGCCGCGATCATGGCTTCCATGGCCGGCACCTGGGATGCCAACGAAACCTGGCTGGTGGTGGCGGGCGGGGTGATCTTTGGCGCCTTCCCCCTGGTTTACGGTGCCACCTTCAACTACCTGATGATCCCCCTCATGTTTGCCCTCTGGGGCATCATCTCCCGGGCGGTGGCTTTTGAGTTTCACGTCCATGCCAAGAGCAGCAAGCGGTTTTGGGGCGTCATGTTCGGCCTCGGCAGCCTGGTGGCGGCGCTCTTTGCGGGCATGGCCCTGGGGGCCACCCTGCAGGGTTTTCCCATGAGCACCACCAATGCCCAGGGAATCAACGCCGCCAACGATCCCTTTGCCAACACCATTCCCCATTTTGCCGGCAATGCCCTGACCTTTCTGACGCCCTTCAGCCTCTGGACGGGCATCGGCGCGCTCATTGCCGGCGGGCTGGCGGGGACCTTGTACCTCTGCGCCCGCTTTGAGCAGACCGATCCCATCTACCAGAAGGCCCACCGCTGGGCGAGCATCTTCTCCTATCTGGCCTTGGGCGCGGTGGTCATCACGCTGCTGTGGAGCTATACCATACTTCCCCAGGCGACGGCCAAGTGGACGGGGGCGAATGCCTGGATGTGGCTGGTGCTGTTGCTGGCCATCCTCTTCTCCGCCTACCGGATGATGAGCAACCATTCGCTCAAGAACGACTTTGCCGCCCTCCTGTGGTGCGGAGCCATCGTGGTCCTGATGTGGGGCGGGATGTGGGCGACCAATTTTCCGTACATCGTCCCCAATACCTGGACCATCGGCGCCGGTGCCAACCCCGCCAACGATCTGGCCATCCTGACCCTGTTCATGACGGGATTCGTGCCGGTCATGATCATGTACAACGCCTACCAGATCTGGGTCTTCCGCAAGCGCATCACCAGGCTGGCCGGTTATGCCAGCCACTGAGCGCATCATCGCGGGGCGTCTCGGCGCCCCGCGCCCTTTGCCTCCCGGCGAATGCCCGACCATGGTGCTGGCGGCGGAGGGGGGGGAGAAAGCCTGCGTTTCCGTTCCTTTTTATCCCGACCATACCAGCGCCGGCGACGTCCCCCTGCTGCTCTTTTGCGGTTTCCGGGCGACCCTGGTCGGTGGAGTGCCGGTGGAGCTGTTGGAGCATGGCGGAGAGGTGGTGGCGATGCGTCTGCGGGGCCGGGAGATCCTGCTGCCCAGGGTGTTGAGGTCGGCGCTGTTGCGTGAGTCTCTCGGGCGTCAGCGCTGGATCTTCCTCTTTTTGCTGGGGCCGTCGCTGGGGGTTTTCCTGGTGAATCTGATTTTTGGCATGAGTCCGCTGCTGTGGCTTGCGGCGGGTGTGGTGGCTTTCTTCTCGCTGTTCCTGATGATGCTTTTGGTTTTCCGGGATCTGGGCGCAGCCCGGCGTTGGACGCGATCGGTCCACCGCACCCTGGCGGGGCAATGGCCGCCCCGCGCCGCGCAGGCCGAAGCCGATGGCTGGCACGATTGATCCTGCCGGATCCGGGCCAATGCCGAGGCGCTGCAGAATCCTCACAAATAGCGTATAGTGCGCAGTGAATCCGATTTTCTGCCATATCGGCAGCCGCCGGACATTTTTTTCTCGCACAGGTTTCCTTATGTCCCAAGTATCCCCAGCCCCCGATGTCCGTTTTTCCGACTTTGCCCTGGCCGACCCAATCCGCCGCGCCGTGGAAGAGATCGGCTATGAGCAGCCTTCGCCGATCCAGGCGCAGTGTATACCGCCCTTGCTGACCGGGCGCGATGTGATTGGCGTGGCGCAGACCGGCACCGGCAAAACGGCGGCCTTTGCCTTGCCCCTCCTGAGCCGCATCGACCTCTCCTTGCGGATACCGCAATTGCTGGTCTTGGCGCCGACCCGCGAACTGGCCATTCAGGTGGCGGAGGCGATACAAACCTATGCCCGTCATCTGCCGGGTTTCCACATCCTGCCCATTTACGGCGGGCAGTCCATGGGGCTGCAGCTCAAGCAGTTGCAGCGGGGCGTGCATGTGGTGGTAGGTACGCCGGGCCGCATCCAGGATCACCTGCGGCGCAAGACCCTGCAACTCGATGCCCTTCGGGCGGTGGTGCTGGACGAGGCCGACGAGATGCTGCGCATGGGCTTCATCGACGCCGTGGAGGACATCCTGCAGCATACCCCTTCAGGCCGGCAGGTGGCGCTTTTTTCCGCCACCATGCCCGATGCCATCCGCCGCATCGCCCGCACCTATCTGCAGGATCCGCTGGAGATCCGCATCAAGAGCGCGACAACGACGGTGTCGGCCATCCACCAGCGTTACTGGCAGGTCAGCGGCGTCCACAAGCTCGATGCCCTGACCCGTATCCTGGAGGTGGAGGAGAGCAACGCCTGGATCATCTTCGTGCGCACCAAAACGGCCACCGTGGAGTTGGCGGAACGCCTGGAGGCACGGGGTTACGCCTGCGCCGCCCTCAATGGCGATCTCAATCAGAGCTTGCGCGAACAGACCATCGAGCGCCTGAAATCGGGGGCACTGGATATTGTCGTTGCCACCGATGTGGCGGCCCGCGGTCTGGATGTGGAGCGCATCAGCCATGTCATCAACTACGACATTCCCAACGATACGGAGGCCTATGTGCATCGTATCGGACGCACCGGCCGGGCCGGGCGCAAGGGGGATGCCATTCTCTTCGTGTCGCCTCGCGAACGCCACCTGTTGCGCGCCATCGAACGCGCCACCGGGCAGGTCATCACCCCCATGCAGTTGCCGAGCTTGGAGGCCGTGGCGGATCGGCGCATGGCGCAGTTCAAGGACCAGATCACCGAGGCGCTGGATGCCGAGGACCTCAGCCCCTTCGAAACCCTCATCGCCGATTACCAGCGCGAGCATGATGTGGGGCTCGGCGAAATCGCCGCAGCCTTGGCCTTCCTCGTGCAAAAAGAGCGTCCCCTCGTGCCGAAGCCCAGCGAATCGCCGGCGCCCATGGCGTCGGATCGGCCAGCCGGCCGTTTCCGCAGCGAGGAAGGCCGGCGGCGCGAACCGGCGGCGGCGCGGCGCCCCGCGCGTAGCGATGGGGCGGAAGGGCCCACCATGCAGCGCTACCGCCTGGAGGTGGGAGAGGTGCATGGGGCGCAGGTGAAGAACATTGTCGGGGCCATCGCCAACGAGGCGGGGGTGGAGAGCCGCAATATCCGCAAGGTGAGCATCCATGAGGACTATAGTACGGTGGAGCTGCCCGCCGATATGCCGCCGGACGTGCTCCAGCATCTGAAAAAGGTCTGGGTATGCGGCCGCCCCCTGCAGATCAGCGCCAGTGATGGTGGCGCCGGCGCTCCTCCCCCGCGGCGGAAAACCGAGCGGGCTTACGAGGAGCGCAAGGCCCCTGATGCGCCGCGCAAAACCCTGTCGGCGGGGCCACGGGCCGAGACCAAGCCGAGGAAGAAGGCGGCAGGGAGCAACGCGGCGCCGGCCAAGCGCAAGGCACGGCGGGACTAGGCAATCCCGCCCATGCAGATTTGGGTAGATGCCGATGCCTGTCCCAAGGTGATCAAGGAAATCCTTTTTCGCAGTGCCAGGCGTCTGCCCGTCGACCTGACGCTGGTGGCCAACCGGCCCCTGGCCGTACCCTCTTCGCCACGCATTCGCAGCCTGGTGGTCGCATCCGGATTCGACGTGGCGGATCAAGCCATCGTCGCGCAACTCTGTGCCGGTGATCTGGTGATCACCGCCGATATTCCCTTGGCGGCGGAAGTCCTCGCCAAAGGCGGTCACGCCCTGAGTCCCCGGGGCGAGCGCTTTACCTCCGATAGTATCGGCGAGCGCCTGGCCGTCCGCGGCTGGCTGGAGCAGTTGCGCGCCAGCGGCATCCATTCGGGCGGGCCACCCACCCTCGCCCTGACCGACCGCCAGGCCTTTGCCAATCAGCTCGACCGCTTTCTGCAACAGGCATTGCGCGCGTAAACCCCCATGACCCCCAAAACGGTGCCAGACCTGGGCGCTTTTTCGCCAATTGCCGGATCTCGGGTGCGCAAGAGCGTTTGCATCGCCCGGCAGCGCCAGCAGCACGCCCGGGCATGCTTTCGACCAGACGATGGATTATTCTTGTAGGATAGAATCAGATGATCACCCAATCGTGCTTTCCAGCGAAGGACGGAACATGGCAGAAGAAAAAAAAGGCGGCAAGGGGAAGCTGATCCTCATTATCCTGGTCGCCGTGGCGATATTGGTCGGTGCCGGCGGCGCAGCGTGGTGGTTTCTGCTCAGGCCCCACACCGCACCCAGCGCCGCCGAGATCGCCCGGAAAAAATTGCAGGATACCAAATTTATTGACCTGGGTTCCCTGGTTACCAATCTCCAGACCAGCGACGGCAGCACCCATTACATTCAGGTGGAGATCCAGCTCAAGACCTTCGACCCCAAGGTGGCCGAGGAGGTCAAGACCTTCATGCCCGAGATCCGCAACGCCATTCTTACCCTGCTGGCCAGCCAGCAGGCGGACAAGGTGAGCCAACCCGCAGTGCGCGAGCAGCTGCGCCAGCAGATTCAGGATTCCGTCAACCGTATCCTGGAGACGAGCGGTGGCGCCCTGAAAGCGCCGGTAAAGACGGCAACCCCGCCCATCGCCGCCGTCTATTTTGCGAGCTTTGTGGTGCAGTAGGATGTTTTCAGGAGCCATGGCAGGGCAAAATGGGTCCGGATCCGGTGAGTCCGCGGCGGCCTGCGCCGGACGTGCGCGGCACGGCCCGGTCGGGCTGAATGCGTCATGGAGCCTTTCGCGCAGTCGTCCCCTAGCCGCCCCCGTAAGGGGGTGGCTGTGAGCGAGTCCTTTCAGGAAATTGCCGATACGCTTTTTTCCGATCGGTTTCGGGTCAGCTCCGCCTTGCAGGGGGAACGGCTCCTCGCCACCCTGCGCGATGAACGCAGCTTTTGCACGCTGATCTTCAAAAAAGGCAGCCGCACCTTTACTTCCATCGTGCTGGAGGTGGCGCGCCACAAGGGTTATCTGCTCATGGACGCGCCGCATCCCGATTTCAGCCGTTGGCAGCCGGTAAAGGGCGAGCCTTTCCTGGTATTCGGCCGCGCCAATCATCTTGCCACCGGCTTTGCGTCCGCTTTTTTGGAATATCTGCATACTCCGGGCGAGGAAGGGATCCGTCTGGCCTATCCAGGGCAGGTTTATCAATTGCAGCGCCGGCAGTTTTTTCGCGTCCCCCCCGCCCCGGATGATCCGGATCTGGTGGAATTGCAGCGTAATGGCGCCGAGACGGTACAAGGGCGCTTGCAAAATATCAGTGGCGGGGGGCTGAGCGTCCTGGTTCGTCCGCCAGCGGATTATCCGTTTCAGGCCGGGGAGCGGATAGCCCAGGTGGCGTTCACCCTGCGTGGCGGGCACACCTTCGGGGTGGCGGCGGAATTGCGTAGCGTGGGCCCTGTGGAGCTCCTCCATCACGAGTACGTCTGCGCGCTGGGCTTGCAGTTTGCGGGAATCACGCCAATGATGAGCGAGCAGGTGCTGCGTTATGCCCAGTGGCGGGATCGGGAAATGCTCAGTGCCACGCGCCGCGGCTTTTTGTGAATCATGCTCCAATCCGAAAAATGGCCGGATCTAGGCTAATTAGCGTCGTGCTGTTTCCATTCATCGCTCATCCGCAAAGGATAACGATATGTTCCTGATGATCGGTTATGTCATCGCCCTGGGCGCTATCTTTGGCGGTTTCGCCCTGGAGGGAGGGCAGTTGATGGCGCTCATGCAGCCCTATGAGCTGCTGATGATTGCCGGTGGTGCCCTGGGGACCTTTTTCGCCTCCACTTTCCCCAAATCCTTCAAGGCCACCCTCAAGGCCTTCCCCCAGGCGCTCAAGGGTTCGAAATACACGAAAAGCGCGTATCTGGAGCTTCTTTCCCTGCTCAATGAACTCTTCACCCGGATCCGCCAGGGCGGGCTCATGTCCGTGGAAGGGGATGTCGACGATCCGCAATCGAGCGAGTTGTTCAAGAAATATCCGCGCATCCTTGGCGATCATCATATACTGGAATTCATCACCGATTACCTGCGCCTGATGGTGGGGGGCAATCTCGGCGCCTTCGAGATGGAAAACCTCATGGATGTGGATATTGAAACCCATCATCGTGAGCAGGAAATCCCCATTCACGCCCTGACCCGTGCCGCCGACGGGATGCCCGCCTTCGGTATCGTGGCGGCCGTGATGGGGGTGGTCCACACCATGGCTTCGGTGGACAAGCCGCCGTCGGTGTTGGGCGAGCTCATTGCCGCGGCGTTGGTGGGTACCTTTCTGGGCATTCTGCTCGGTTACGCCGTGGTTGCGCCGGTGGCGGCGCGCCGGGAGGAGCGCGCCGAGGAAAGCAGCAAGATGCTGGAATGCGTCAAGGTGGCCCTGCTGGCGACCATGAATGCCTACCCGCCCCAGGTGGCCATCGAGTTCGGGCGTAAGGTGCTGTTTTCCACCGAACGTCCGAGCTTCCAGGAAATGGATGCCCACCTGCGCGAAATGAAAGGAAAGTGATCCGGCATGTCGGGTGACGATAAAACCCAGCCCATTGTCATCAAGCGGATCAAGAAATCCGCCGGTGGCCATGGCGGGGCCTGGAAGATCGCCTATGCCGATTTTGTCACTGCCCTGATGGCCTTTTTTCTTTTGATGTGGCTGCTGGGCTCAACGACCAAGGCGCAGCTCCAGGGCATTGCCCAGTGGTTCAAAAATCCCGAGAAGGTTTCCCTCATGGGCGGTCCGGGCAGCGGTTCCTCCAATTCCATATTGCCGGGCGGCGGCAGGAACCTGGTCAAGACCGTGGGTGAAGAACAGCGCGGAGCGAAGCCCAATAGCACGCAGATTGCCCAGTCTGCCGCCGCCGCCGCCGTTGACCGGAAGAATCTGGAAAATCTGCAAAAAGTCCTCAATCAGCAAATCGCCAGCAACCCGCTGCTCAATGCCTTCCGACATCAATTATTGGTGAGCATTACCAGGGAGGGCCTGCGCATCCAGGTGGTCGATAGTGCGAAAAGACCCATGTTCGCCCTGGGCAGCACCGACCTGGAGTCCTACGCGCGCAGCATTTTTCAGGCCATTGCCCCATCGCTGAATCGATTGCCCAACCAGATCAGCATCACCGGCCATACCGATGCCTTGCACTATCAGAATGGGGGCAAGGGCTATAGCAACTATAATCTTTCGGCGGGGCGTGCCAATGCCGTGCGCCAGGTGCTGGTGCAGGGGGGGCTGGATGAAAGCAAGGTGTTGCGCGTGGTGGGGATGGGCTCGGCGGTGCTTTATGATCCCAAAAATCCCGATTCACCCCTGAATCGGCGTGTCAGTATTGTGGTACTGAGTCAGGAAGCGGCCGCCAAAATCGTGCGCAACCAGGAGGCGGAGCGCTCCGTGGCCAGCGCCGCAGCGGCTGCCCAGACGATTTCCGCTGCGGTACATTAGGGAGGAAAGGATCGTCTTGGCCTGCTCGGACGCCTTTCGCGCCTTGCCAGGCGTGTTCCTGGAGATCTGTCTGCATGGGCCCGCAAAACAAATCGTACCGATCTTTAACGAAGGAGGATGAGAATGTACCAAAGGATCTTGTTGGCTACCGATGGCAGCGTCCCATCGGAGGCCGCCCTGGACGCGGCCACGCAATTGGCGGCAGAGCAGGGGGCAGCGCTGCTCATTCTCCATGTGGTGGATATTTATGGCGATTATCTGGCGGGCGGCGGAGTGCTCGATCTGCTTCGGACGCAGGGACAGGAGATCCTGGACAAAGCCGCCGCGCGCGCCGAGGCCTTGGGCGTGTCTTTCACGAGCCGTCTTCTGGAAACCGGAGTGGGTGGGCATCGGGTGGCAGAGCTGATCAGTCAGGAAGGGCAAAGCTGGGGCGCTGATTTGATCGTTCTGGGAACCCACGGTCGCCGGGGCGTGGATCATTTGCTGTTTGGCAGCGTGGCCGAGGGGGTTGCACGTCTGGCGGAGGCTTCGGTCTTGCTGGCGCGCAGCAAGGCTCCGCGCTGAGGCCACAGGAACTGTACCTACGGACACAACGAAGAAAAACCGGAATCGCAAAGGCCAAACCGGTATGAAATACGATGTTGCACTACTTTGTCCCCGCAAGGGGAGGGTGGCTGGAAGGCCACCCTGCGGGCATTACGCCCGGCGAACCTTCTCGGCCTGCAAGCCCTTCGGGCCGCGGGTCACTTCAAAGGTTACGCGCTCGCCTTCGGCGAGGGACTTGAAACCGCTCCCTTCGATGGCGGAGTGATGAACGAATACATCTTCCTTGCCATCTTCCGGCGTAATGAACCCAAAGCCCTTGCTATCATTGAACCACTTTACAGTACCGACTGCCATGTTACACCCCAAATAAAAGAAATAGCCGAACTGGCCACTTCAAAGATTAGCACATCCACCGGAGGATGCAAGCAATAAGGCCAATGCCTGAATACGGCGATGGCCGCGCTCCGCTCCTTCGGCTATTGCCCGTAGCCGGGGGTGCAGGTGTAGCCAGGGGGGCAGGAGGGGGGCGGGGTATTGGGGGTGCAGTTGTATCCCGAGGGGCAATTGGCCGGGCTTCCATTCTGGTTTTTGGAGATGGCATAGCCCGCCAGGCCGCCCACGCCGGCGCCGATGGCGGCGCCCGCCAGGGGGCTATGCGTCTGGTTGCCGATGACGGCCCCGGCCACGGCACCCAGGGCTGCCCCGGTGGCGGTGTCGGCGGTGGTGCTGCTGCCGAAGGCCGGGGTGGAGCCGTAGGGCCCATAAGGGTTGCTGGCACAGCCGGCCAGGAGCAGTAAGCCAGCGCCGAGGAAAAGGATTTTGCGCATATTTTCTCTCCATGTTGAGAATGACAAAACGAACCCTGCTGCTTCCCGACCCATAGAGGCATTGGGATTACCCGGGATTCGGCGGTTTACAGACCGCTTTGTGCCAGGAGCCACGGCAGCGCATTCTGCCAACCGCCGGACTCAGGTTAAAGAAAAGCAAGAATGGTGCCATGTCCTGCGCAGGAGCGGCGAATGCAGCCGATCCTGGCAAATGGGCATGCTTACGCACTTTTCATGATGACTGTGGCCGGGAGCCGGGGAGGGCAGGTGTAGCCCTTTGCCACTAGGCATGGACGCCCTATAAGGAAAACAAGGCGCTAGCCGTCGCCGTTCGGCCACAGCCGGACTGTCGGCCGGCGCTACCCTTGCCCAAGCCGACGGGTGCTGTTCAGAATGAGCCCCTCCCCCTTTCCGCCTGCTGGGCGCTAACCGGCTGCCTGCTGCGCATTTCCCGCTCCGCCTCCCATGCGCGCGACCATGGCCTTGCGATAACGGCTGAGGTCCTTGGCGTTCTGCAGCGGGGTGTCCAGCAGGGTGGAGAGGTTGCGGAGGATGCCGTTGATGACCTTCTGCTCCCAGATGTCGTCGAAATGGATCTGGGTGTCCAGCCATTGCTCCAGCCAGCCGGGATCGGGGAGCTGGCTTTGGACGCTGTCCTCGGGATAGCGCGCCTTGCTCACGTGGAGGTTGGTGGGGTGCAGGGCCTTGGCGGTCTTGGTGTTGGCCATGAGCACGCCGATGCGGGCGAAGGCTAGGCGGGCGTCGTCCCCGTGTCGCTCGATGGCGCGACGCATGTATTTGAGATAAATCCCGGCATGGCGGGCTTCATCCTTGGAAAGGGTCTCGTAAATGACGCGGATGACCGGTTCCGTGTGCCACTGGGCGGCGCGCTTGTACCAATGGGTGAGGCGGATCTCGCCGCAGAAGTGCAGCATGAGGGTTTCCAGGGCCGGGGCCGGGTCGAATTCGAAACGGACCTTGTGCAGTTCTTCCTCGCTGGGGGCATAGTCGGGCGCGAAGCGCTGCAGGTAGTCCATGAGGACCAGGGCGTGTTTCTGCTCTTCATAGAACCAGATGGACATGAAGGCGCAGAAGTCGGAATCGTCGCGGTTGTCGCGCAGGAACATCTCCGTTGCGGGCAGGGCCGACCACTCGGTGACGGCATTCATCTTGATGGTGCGCAGCTGCTCGTCGCTGATCCGGCTGCGGTCGAACTGATCCCAGGGAATATCCGTACTCATGTTCCAGCGTGCGCTTTCCAAGGATTTGAACAACTCGGGATACAACATGGTGGCAGCTCCTCGACATTGCCGGAAATTTACACCTAGTCTACGCCTTAGACGTTGAAACGGAAATGCACCACGTCACCGTCCTGAAGGACATAGTCCTTGCCCTCCAGGCGCATCCGGCCGGCCTCGCGGGCACCGCTTTCGCCCTGGTAGCGAATGAAGTCGTCATAGGCGATGACCTCGGCACGGATGAACCCGCGCTCGAAATCGCTATGAATGACGCCTGCTCCCTGGGGGGCGGTGGCACCTACGGGAACAGTCCAGGCACGCACTTCCTTGACGCCGGCGGTGAAGTAGGTCTGCAGGCCCAGGAGCCCGTAGGCGGCGCGGATGATGCGGTTGAGTCCGGGTTCTTCCAGGCCCAGGTCCTCCAGGAAGGCCTGCTGTTCCTCCGGTTCCAGTTCAGCGAGCTCGGCCTCGATGGCGGCACAGACGGGGACGATGCGGGCGCCCTGCTGCTCGGCCCAAACCGTCAGGGGAGCGCGCCAGGGGCCTTCCTGCAGTTCCGCTTCGGCGACATTGGCGATGATCATCAGGGGTTTCATGGTGAGCAGGCAGAGAGGACGCAGGCGTTCCCGCTCGTCCGGACTCATGGCCAGGCTGGCGGCGCTGCGTCCCTGATCGAGGTGGGGGAGGACGCGTTCCAGCAACGCCGCCTCGGCGACGGCCTCTTTGGCGCCACCCTTGGCTTGCCGGGCAATGCGGGCCAGACCCTTTTCGGCGGTGGCCAGGTCGGCCAGGATCAATTCCGTGAGCACGACTTCGAGATCTCGAACCGGGTCGATATTGCCGCTGACGTGGACGACATTGGGGTCTTCAAAACAGCGGGTGACCAGGGCGATGGCGTCGGTTTCACGGATATGGGCGAGAAACTGGTTGCCCAGCCCCTCGCCCTGGGCGGCGCCGGCCACGAGTCCGGCGATGTCGACAAACTCCATGCTGGCCGGTAGCACCCGCTGCGGCTTGACGATCCCGGCCAGTTGCGCGAGGCGCGGATCGGGTACGGCGACAATGCCGACATTGGGCTCGATGGTGCAGAAGGGGTAGTTCTCGGCAGCGATCCCGGCCTTGGTCAGGGCGTTGAAGAGGGTGGACTTGCCCACATTGGGTAAACCGACAATACCGCAGGCCAGGGCCATCTCGTTCTCCTAATTGCTGTGCAAAGTCAGTTGCGCCTGGTCGATCCGTCCGGCGAAAAAATCGGGCAGGACGGCCAGGGCCTGGGCGATGGCCGAGTCGATGGCGGCCTTTTCCGCGGGACTGGGCACTCCCAGGACGTAGCCGACGACGGCGTCCTTGTGGCCGGGGTGGCCGATGCCGATGCGCAACCGCCAGTAATCGCGGCTGCCCAAGGCCCGGTCAATGTCGCGCAGACCGTTGTGGCCGCCGTGGCCGCCTCCCAGTTTGAGGCGGGCGATACCGGCGGACAAGTCCAGGTCGTCATGGACGACCAGGATGCGGGCGGTCGGGATTTTGTAAAAAGCAGCCATGGCCTGGACTGCGCCACCGCTGCGGTTCATGAATTCTTGGGGTAGACAAAGGCCGATGTCCTGCCCGTCCCTTGACCAGGTGGAGGCGAGGCAGTGCCAGCGCCTTTCGGGGCGCAGGATGATGCCATGGTCGGCGGCAAGGGCGCGGACAAGCCAGAAACCGGCGTTATGCCGGGTGCGCAGGTATTCCGCACCCGGGTTGCCCAATCCGACCAGGAGCCAGTCCATGGTCCCCCTCAGGAGGCAGGTGTGGCTTCCTCACCTTCTTCCTCACCGCCGAGGCGGGCGCTGTGCACGGAAACGAGTTCCTTGTCGTCCTCGTGTTTGAGGGCCACCAATTGCACGCCAGCCGGAAGGGTGATCTGGGAGAGGTGCAGGCTTTCGCCAATCTGCAGATTGCGAATATCCACCTCGATGGCTTCGGGCAGGAGGTCCACCGGTGCCTCCACTTCCAGTTCGACGACGGCGCGATGCAGCACGCCGCCGGCCTTGAGTCCGGCACACTGGGCCTCGCCGAGCAGATGCACGGGGACATGCAGAGTGACCCGCTCACCCGCGTGAACGCGCAGGAAGTCCATATGCACCACCTCTTCCTTGTAGGGGTGCATCTGGATATCGCGAATCAACGCCGTCTCCGTGCCATCGGGAAGATGGAGCGCGATGATGTGGGTATAGGCACGATCGTCGGGGAGGAGTTTGCGCAGTTCGCGGGCTTCCAGGGCAATGCCGCGGGCCGGTTTGCCATCGCCATAAACAACGGCTGGCACGAGGCCTTCGCGACGCAGACGACGGCTGGGGCGGCGGCCATTTTCTTCGCGCGGGCGCGCATTCAAAGCAAAATCTGTCATTGTCGGGACTCCTTATGAGCTTGGATGGTGAGCGGGGCGAGGGTTGACAGAACCTTTCTCCCCAATGGGTTTAAGGCGTTGCATCATAATGACGTCTTGCCCTTTCGGCAAGGACCAATCTGCGCCGGGCAGGGAATGGGAAGGGGCTGACCCCGGCGCTAGGGCAGCTTGGCCGTTGGGATGCCGGGCCCGGAGACCGGGGTGGTGGCGGGCTTTTGTCCTTGGAGATAGGCCTGGATGACCGCATGGGCCACGGGTAGGGCCTGCCAGGCGTTGGCGCCGCCGTATTCCACCACCACGGCCACGGCGATGCGCGGGTGATGGACGGGCGCCCAACCGATGAAGAGGGAGTCGTCGTTGTAGACCGTGCGTCCGTTTTTGTAAGCGATGGGTATCTGGGCGGTGCCGGTTTTGCCGGCGATGCTGATGCCGGGGACGCTGATGCTGCGGCAGGTGCCCTCGTTGACGCAGGCTTCCATCCCCTTGCGCACGGCATGGAGGGCAGCGGCGGGGATATGGAGATCTTCGGGTGGAATGAAACCGAGGTTCCGCACCCCGCCGTTTTCGGGGTTGACCAGGGCCTTGGCTACATGGGGGTAGACCAGGTAGCCGCCATTGGCGATGGCCGCGACGGCGCGGGCCAGTTGCAGCGGGGTGACGAGGAGATAGCCCTGGCCAATGCCGAGGATGACCGAGTCCCCGGTGTACCACGGCGCATGCAGGTGCTGTTCCTTCCATTGTGGCGTGGGGACGAAGCCGCTGGCCCCGCCGGGCAGATCGATGGGGGTGGCATGGCCGAAACCGAAGCGCCAGAGGGTCTGATCCTGCAGGGCGATGCCCATTTTCACGGCGAGCTTGTAGTAAAAGACATCCACGGACCAGGCCAGGGCCTTGGTCAGGCCGGTGTTGCCAAAGCCGGAGCGGTTCCAGTCCCAGAAGGTGTGGCCGCCGAGCTGAAAGTTGCCCGCGCAATAGGTGTGGTAATCAGGCGTGATGATGCCCGCCTGCAGGGCCTGAATGGAGTAGAAGGGCTTGGCGCAGGAGCCGGGGGGATACAGTCCGTTGTCGGCGCGGTTCATCAGCGGACGGCCGGGATTGTCGAGGAGGGCTTGCCAGTGGGCGTCGCTGATGCCGTCCACAAACCAGTTGGCGTTGAAGCTGGGGCTGGTGACCATGGCCAGGACGGCGCCGGTGCGTGGGTCGAGGGCGACTACCGCGCCGCGATAGCCTTTGCCTTGCAGGGCCAGGGCGGCAGCCTCCTGCAGACGCAGGCGCAGGTGGGTGACCAGGTTGTCGCCGGGGGCCGAGGGAATGCTGCGCAGGGTGCCTACCTGCAAGCCCATGGCGTTGATGTCCTTGATCTGGTAGCCCACCTTCCCGCGCAGGTCCCGTTCATAAAAACGCTCCAGGCCGCTTTTGCCGATATAGTTTTGGCCCAGATAGCTGGAAGGGTTGAATTGGCGGAGGTCGGCGGCGGTAACGGGGCCCACATAACCCACGACATGGGAGAACAGGCTTTTGTAGGGGTAGTCGCGATGGAGCATGGCCACCACGCGCACTCCCGGCAGATCCAGTTGGCGCACGGCTATGGCCGCCATTTGCGCGGGGGTGAGCTGCGTTTTCACGACGATGGGGTCAAAGTCCGGCTTGGCTGCGCGATTCTCCTGAAACTGCCGCAATTCCCGCGGCGTCAGCGCCAGCAGGGTGCTCAGTTCGGCCATGGTTTGCCGGAGGCCGTGGACTTCATCGGGAACGACTTCCACGGCATAGGTGGGTTGATTGTCCGCCAACACCTCCCCATGATCCGCCAGGATCAGCCCCCGGGGCGGGGCGACGGGCACCAGCGCGACGTGGTTGTTGTGGGCGAGGGTGCGAAACTTGGCGTAATGGAGGATCTGCAAATCCATCAGACGCAGGATGACGACGAAAATCGCCAGGACCGATAGGACCGCAGCGATCAAAAGTCGGTGGCGAAAACCTTGGGAGCGCTTGCCGGGATCCGTGAGGCGCATAATCTAGGGGCGACCTGGTTTGCAAATGGTCAGGGTGCTTCGTACACTCATGAATATCGTCAAC
>Ga0315298_1002053_pt1 | contig 35421 bp, 32 predicted proteins | sample WHS_1_MG_FD_203077 | JGI IMG/M metagenome (GOLD analysis project Ga0315298, IMG submission 203077) | Extremophilic microbial mat communities from Washburn Hot Springs, YNP, Wyoming, USA - WHS_1_MG | ecosystem: Environmental > Aquatic > Thermal springs > Hot (42-90C) | place: USA: Wyoming...
CAGGTTCATTCTGAAAATTTGGAGTTGACATATCTGGAAAATAGTAGTAATATCAGAATAATCAGAAAATACTGAAAATGCCAGAATTGTGGAGGCATTTATAAATGGCGTGCTGCAAGATAGAAGCTATTACTGCAATTGACGAGCGGGGACAGATGATATTGCCCAAAGAGGTAAGAGATAAAGCGGGCATCAAACCAGGTGACAAACTGGCTGTTATTGCCTGGGAGAAAGATGGACAGGTTTGCTGTCTGGCTTTAATCAGAGCTGAAGAATTGATGCCAATGGTAAAAGAGATGTTGAATCCGGTAGTAAAAGATATAGTCGGTTGATCGTGACAGTCAAGGAGGTAAAAATTGGATAAAAGAAAGATCAAGAAGGTGGTCAGGGAAAAGTATGGAGAAATTGCCAGAACTGGTGGTTCTTGTTGCGGAAGTTCTGGACAGAATGGATGTTGTTGCAGAGGATCACAGGAAGCGACTGTTATCAGCCAGAAGATTGGATACAGACCAGAAGATTTAATTGCTGTTCCGGAAGGAGCGAATCTCGGTCTTGGATGTGGTAATCCTGTAGCTCTGGCTGACCTTAAGCCAGGGGAAACAGTACTTGATCTGGGAGCAGGGGCTGGTTTTGATTGTTTTCTGGCTGCCAGCAGGGTAGGACAAACTGGAAAGGTAATAGGGGTTGATATGACGCCTGAGATGCTGGAGAGGGCCAGAGAGAACGCCAGAAAAGGGAATTACCATAATGTTGAATTCCGACTGGGAGAGATTGAAAATCTACCAGTAGCTGATAACTCGATAGATGTCATTATTTCCAATTGTGTGATCAATCTTTCACCGGACAAGCCAAGGGTATTCAGCGAGGCTTACAGGGTTTTAAAACCAGGCGGGAGATTGATGATATCAGATATAGTGTTAACCGAAGAATTACCTGAGTACATCAGGGAATCGGTAACCGCTTATGCTGGATGTATTGCCGGAGCCAGCTTAAAGACTGAATATCTGAAATATATTGAATCTGCTGGCTTTGAAAATCTAACTTTAGTTGATGAGACGCCATTCATGATTGAAGGTATTGAGAATGATCCTCTTGCGATAACTTTGATGAATAACCTGGAGATTGACATAGAACAGACAAAGAAAATTGCATCCTCCATTTTAAGTTTAAAGGTCTCTGCGAAGAAACAGTCCTGAATAATCTAACATGACATAACTAAACATGACTTAATCGCATAAATATAGTATACTAATAATCGCAATATGGTAGTTGAAATCGAAGCTTTAAAGACGGTGAACTATTTTGCCGGGCTGGATGTTGCTGAGCTTGAGGCAATCAAACCTTATATTACCGAAAAGATGGTTGCCAAAGGAGAAGTTTTCCTTTTTGAAGGCGAATGGTCTGAATACCTGTATTTTCTGATCGGTGGACTGGTGAAGGTTTATAAAACTTCCAGCAATGGCAAAGAGCAGATATTGCACATCGCACCTCCTGGTGAATCGTTAAACGATGTCTCTACTTTCGATGGAGGTGTTAATCAGGCTTCCATGCTGGCAATGACACCGGTACATTTGTATGCAGTTCGCAAAGAGGATTTAAAGCATATTTTAAATGAGCATCCACGCATTTATCTGAATATTCTGAAAGCGCTTGCTTACCGTATACGTCGCGATTCCAATCTGGTTGAAGAGCTATCCTCAACTCAGGTGATGGGCAGATTGGCTAAATTGCTTCTGGGGAAATACGCGGGAGAGGAGTCTACTATCGGTCTTTATTTAACGCAACAGGATATGGCAAGCATGATCGGAACCTGTCGCGAGGTAGTCAATCGGTCTTTAAAAATCATGGAGGAAAAAGGCGCCATTCGCCTTGGCAGGCACAGGGTGATTGTGCTTGACCGCGATCTTTTAGCAGACATGGCAAAACAAACAGTGGAGACTATGCCGAAATATTTGGAGGCAGAACCAGAGAAAAAAGCTGATAAATAGATTCGTTTTTCGGTATTGACAAAAACAATTATATTACCATATAATCTTGCCATAGCAAAATAAAGTATAAAGGCTGTGAACAGGACTAGTAAGTTTCCAGCGAAGTGCAGAGAGCCGGGTAAGGTGTGAGCCGGTACCAGCGCAGAAACCGAATGGACCTGGGAGCTGCAAACCGAAATAATAATTAGGTTTTGCCGGAATGGGAACCGTTAGCAAATCCCAGGATATCTCCTAAGCATGGATGTATCCGAAAGAGATGGCAGGTTTATCTGGATTGATATGACCTGCCAACAAGGGTGGCACCGCGAAAGTTAGTCTCTCGCCCCTTAGGGGTCGAGAGATTTTCGTTATATAAAGGTAAAATAACAAGGAGAAGAAAAATGGCAAACAACAAAGAAAAAACAGTTATATTTCTGGATCAAAAAGAGATGCCTACCAGATGGTACAATATTTTACCGGATTTACCAGAGCCTTTGCCTCCGGTTCTGCATCCGGCTACCGGCAAACCGGTAACACCGAACGATTTATCGCGGCTTTTTCCGATGGCTCTTATCATGCAGGAATTTAGTCCAGAACGCTACATTGAAATACCCGAAGAAGTACAGGATATCTATCGAATGTGGAGACCAACCGGGTTGCATCGCGCATATAGATTGGAAAAATATCTGGGAACTCCGGCTAAAATTTTTTACAAGTACGAAGGAACCAGTCCGGCAGGAAGCCATAAACCGAACACAGCAGTAGCCCAGGCTTATTACAACAAAAAAGAAGGCGTAAAAAGAATCGCAACAGAAACCGGTGCGGGGCAATGGGGTAGTGCTCTGGCTTATAGCTGTGCCATGTTTGGGATTGAGTGTAAGGTTTATATGGTTAGAGTTAGCTACAACCAGAAGCCTTACAGAAGAATAATGATGGAAGCTTGGGGAGCCAAGTGTGTTCCCAGCCCAAGTATGGATACCAAAGCTGGAAGAGAAGCGCTGGCAAAGGATCCTAACTCAGCGGGTAGTCTGGGACTGGCTATCAGTGAGGCAGTCGAGGATGCTATCACGCATGAGAACACCCATTATTCGCTTGGTAGTGTTCTGAATCATGTTCTTTTGCATCAAACCATTATCGGCGAAGAAGCTCTCAAACAAATGGAGATGGCGGGATATTATCCGGATATAGTGATCGGATGTGTGGGTGGTGGTTCGAACTTTGGAGGCTTCGCCATACCATTCTTGCGGGATAAGATTGCTGGCAAAGCAAAAAATCTGAGATGTATTGCTGTCGAGCCACAGGCATGTCCATCTCTCACCAAAGGCCCGTATGAGTATGATTATGGTGACGTAGCCGGTTTAACTCCATTACTGAAAATGCATACGCTCGGGCACAGTTTCATGCCACCTCCAGTTCATGCAGGAGGATTGCGCTACCATGGTATGGCACCTCTTATCAGCCATCTTTATAAACTGAAACTGATTGAAGCCAGAGCTGTTTTCCAGAGGCCGACTTTCGAAGCTGGTGTTCAATTTGCCCGTACCGAAGGTATTCTGCCTGCGCCAGAAAGCGCTCATGCAATTCGTGTGGCAATCGACGAAGCATTAAAATGCAAGGAATCTGGAGAGTCGAAAGTGATTCTTTTCAATCTGAGTGGACATGGGCATTTTGATCTTTCCAGTTATGATGAATATCTTTCCGGAAAGCTGGCCGACTACGAATATCCGGATGAAAAGGTTAAAGAGGCTCTTGCCTCACTGCCAAAAGTTTAGAATCAGAGATCAATATCTGAAAGTTGGTTGGCAAAATCCCCCTCTTTGCATGAGGGGGATTTTGTTTGTTGTCATTTCCATGCTATTTTTATTAGAGAAATAGATGGATAACGGCAGTATGTTATAATAAAAGTAAATTCAGACAGGAGTTGAGGTCTGATATGAAAGTGAAAATGTCTTTGTTTGCGGCGATCATTCTTTCCATTATGCTGATATTTTTAGTCGGCTGTGCTCTGCCTGGCTTAAACATAATTTCTGAGACGTCAACTTCACCGCCTCCAGCTGTCAGTCCAGCAACCAGTAGTACAATGCCCATTAACCCTTCTTTTACGGCCCCGACGCTTTCAGGTGGTATTTCCACCAGCACTTTTCCGGATTTTGCAGATTTAATCGCCAGCGTGAAACCATCAGTTGTAGCAATAAATACTACAATCTCTGGAATAAGTATTTTTGGGAGTATCTACACCCAAAAAGGAGCCGGGTCTGGATGGATAATTGATCAAAGCGGTCTGATCGTGACCAACAATCATGTAGTAGCAGGTGCGACCACAATTTCAATTACGCTGGAAGATGGAAGAAATTTTTCCGCTGAAACGATTAGGGCGGATAGTGTAACCGATCTCGCTGTAGTTAAAATCAATGCAGATAATCTTCCTCCTCCTCTTAAAGTTGGAGATTCCTCAAAATTGAGAGTAGGAAATTGGGTAATTGCCATTGGAAATTCTCTGGGCGAAGGTATCAGTGCGACTAAAGGCATTGTAAGCGCTCTTGGTGTTTCTGTTTCCACTGATCAGGGAGAAACCTTATATGATCTGATACAGACTGATGCTGCAATCAATCCTGGCAACAGCGGTGGCCCCCTTATCAATATGGCTGGTGAAGTAATCGGTATTAACAGTATCAAAGTGGCTCAGGTTGGAGTAGAAGGAATGGGCTACGCCATCAGTACCAGGACAGCCATACCGATCATTAATGAGCTGATAACTGTTGGCTATGTATCACGTCCGTGGCTGGGAGTTGGTCTCTATACAGTTGATCAGACTGCGGTGCGGCAGCTCCGGCTGGCTGTGAATAAAGGAGTATTAATAACTTCTATCGTTAATGGTGGTCCCGCATACCAGGCTGGACTGCGGCAATATGACGTGATCACTAAAATTGATGGCAAAGAGGTCGCCACGATAGACGACCTCGTGAAAACGATCCGCAGTTACAAGGTAGGCCAGGCGGTCGAAATTACCTACTGGAGAGGAAATAAAGAATATACGGCGAAAGTAACACTGGGTCAGGCTCCTACCTCTTCTTAGCCTGTTTATTTTTCCTTTTTAACTCCCAGGGTAACCGGATGGCCACTTAGCTTAAAGCTTTCGGTAAATGAACCCTGCTGAGGCTCACCTCTGATCAGTTGTCTGGACAGGGTCTCCTGCTTAATGTAATCTGCATATTGATTAAAAATCGATTTAATATAATCATCACCTTCATAAAAGGTAGTGATGTAATCGGCTATTTCGAAGCCTGCTGATTTCCGCATGGTTTGCAACCGATGAACTAATTCCCTTGCCATGCCCTCACCAGCTAATTCAGGTGAAATCTGGGTAAGAACGGCAACGGAGACATCGCCTTCAGAAGCTATAGAGTAAGCGGATTTATCCAGTCCCTCAAGGTCGTCAGCCAACTCCATGTCCTTGACGTTCAATTCTTCCAAAATCTGGGATTTCAATTGCTGGAGTCCTTCTCTCTCTGATCTTGATTTGATATTCACAAGTACTTTCGCCAGAGGCTGACGTACTTTGATTCCGGCACTGCTTCTGGCTGCTCTTCCCAGGCTTGAAATCTTAATGGCCATCTGCGTAATATCAGAGAGTCGCCGGTCAATTAATGCCGGATTTGCCTCTGGGAAATCGGTCAGATGCACACTTTCAGGTGCATCGGGAAAAACCGAAAGTACGAGGTTCTGGTAAATTTCTTCTGCCAGAAACGGCATGAAGGGAGCAAGTAATCTGGCGATGGTTACAAGGCAGGTGTAAAGGGTGTTATACGCAGCGAGTTTATCACGGTCATTTTCGCTTTTCCAGAACCTGCGGCGACTGCGGCGAACATACCAGTTTGAAAGATCATTAATGAAGTTTTCGATTTTGCGTCCAGCATCAGTCGGATCATAATTGTCCAGATCGTGCTCAACCTGCTGGATTAGCAGGTTCAACTCTGAAATTATCCACCGATCCAGTTCAACTTCAGGAATGAATTTGAGATTTGCTTCGGGGCGGTATTGATCTATATTGGCATACATAACGAAAAAGGAATAAACGTTCCACAGAATTAACTGAAACCGCCGTGTTACATCGGCAACCTGATCCTCGGAGAATCTCTTTACGTTCCCGGGAGGAGTTGCTGTGAGGCAATACCATCTTAGAGCATCGGCTCCATATTTATTGATGATCTTCCAGGGTTCAACCACGTTTCCGCGGCTTTTACTCATCTTTTCACCCTGGGCATCGAGAATGTGTCCGAGGCAGATCACATTTTTGAAAGCAATCTGGTTAAATAGAAGCGTTGCCAGAGCGTGCAGGCTGTAGAACCAGCCGCGTGTTTGATCAACTGCCTCGCAGATATAATCTGCCGGGAATCTGCCATCTTCAAACATACTGAGACTTTCTGGATTAAAGGGATAGTGTAGCTGGGCAACCGGCATATCTCCTGAATCGAGCCAGCAGTCGATTACATCGGGGACCCGTTTCATCTTTTCACCGCATTTTGCACAGCTATAGCTAATTTCATCTACGTTGGGACGGTGTAGTCCGAGTTTGGTGGCTAATATTTGAGAAAGATCTCTACCGGTTTTTTGCTCCAGTTCGAAGACAGACCCTATACAATCACAATTTCCGCAGGCATCGCAACGCCACACTGGTAAAGGGGTTCCCCAGTATCGTTCACGGGAAAATGCCCAGTCAACATTGTTTTCCAGCCAATCACCGAAACGGCCATATTTGATATGTTCTGGATACCAGTTTATTTTTTCGTTGTTGGCGATCATCTCTTTTTTAACTGCAGTGGTGCGGATATACCAGGTCTGTTTAGCATAGTAAAGCAATGGTGTACTGCAACGCCAGCAGAAAGGATAAGTATGGCGGATGGTTCCGCTTTTATAAAGGAGACCCCGGGATTTTAGATTTTCAATAATATCGCTATCTGCCTGTTTGACAAATTTACCGGCAAAGGGATAATTTCCAACTATTTTCCCCTGCAAATCTACCTGCTGTACGAAGTCGAGATCATTTTCAAGCCCTGCTTCAAAGTCAACCTCACCGAAGGCGGGAGCAACATGTACTATTCCCGTGCCTTCATCCATGGTAACAAAGTCGGTAGCTATAACATGATAGCTTAAACTATCGTTATCTGGCTGTGTTTTGAAAATCTTGATCTCTGCTCCATCCGGCCCGCGTGTTGCTACCGGTCTTTTTCTCTCCACTCCGTAATGGTGGGGGTTGAACAGAGGCTCATATTCCAGTCCCACCATATCACTGCCCTTTAAGGTGGCGGTAATATTTTTTTCATCCAGTCCAATTCTGGCAATCAAATCTTCAGCCAGAATTAAATATTCATCTCCGGTATCAACGACAGCATAATTTGCAGAGGCAGATACTGCCAGGGCAGTATTACCCGGAAGTGTCCAGGGAGTGGTAGTCCAGGCAAGCAACATCACCGGTTTCTGGTTTTGCAGAGTATTAAAAGGTTCTCTGGCAGTTCTCAGGGTTTTGAATTTTACATAAACAGAAGGATCTTCGGTATTATCTTCATAACCCTGAGCTACTTCGTGTGAGCTGAGCGAGGTACCACAGCGTGGACAATGAGGGGTGACCTTATATCCCTGATAAATGAAACCTTTTTCCCAGAGTTGCTTGATCGTCCACCAGACAGATTCTATATAATGATTATCCATCGTGATATAGGGATGATCCAGATCAATCCAGTAGCCAATGCGCTCGGTAATCTCGTTCCAGCTCTTAATATATCCATAAACGCTATCTTTACAATGTTCGTTGAACTGTGCTATTCCATATTCTTCGATTTGAGTTTTATTGGATAGGCCAAGCTTTTTCTCTATTTCCAATTCAACGGGTAAGCCATGCGTATCCCAGCCAGCAATGCGAGGTGCGTAAAAACCCTTCATTGTCTTGTAGCGAGGGATAACATCCTTAAAAACGCGAGCCAGCACATGGTGAATCCCGGGATTTCCGTTCGCTGTTGGAGGTCCTTCGTATAAAGTAAATCGTTGTTTACCTTTACGGGATTCAACACTGCGGATAAAAATGTTCTTATTTTTCCAGAACGGGAGAATCTGTTCTTCAAGTCTGGCAAAATCTACTTTGCTTGAAACAGGTTTAAACATATTTCCCCTTTTATCTCACCAATAATGTATTATTTTCTGTGTTTTGGAGAAACCACTACTTTACGGTTTTTGCCCTCACCTATGCTTTCCGTAATCAAATCTGGATCGTTTGCCAGCGTGACATGGATAATCCTGCGTTCGATTGGTGGCATAGGTTCGAGACGGAAAGAGCTCTTTTTAGCTTTAACCTGTGCCGCTACATTCAAAGCTAAGATACGGAGGTCTTCGTAGCGGCGCAGTTTATATCCTTCAACATCAATAATCACTGGTAAATTACAGGACATTCTCTTTGAAACCAGTATACGGGTGAGGTATTGAAGGGCATCCAGCGTCTGCCCGCGCCGACCGATCAGAATTCCCAGATCATCGCCTTCTATATTAAATATTATGGGATTAACACTGGTTTCTTCATCCTTAAAAACAGGTATACCGATTTTTACCCTGATTTTACCCTGGATATCCATCAGTTTTAGCAAATGATCCAGAACATCCCGAACTGTATTGACCAGATCGGAGTATTCTGGGGGTAAATCAGCATCTATCCGGGACTGGTCTAATACCGGAGGCTCATAATCTTCGCCGTCAGCAGAATAAAGGGAATTATTCATTCCCTCCGAACAATCTCCTGATGAAGCCAGATTTCCTGGTCTCATTTGCTCCATCCCTAGATGATTTATCTCCAGATTCTCCATCGTCAGATCCTTCCTGATGCTTAACGTCTTTTCCCTTTTCTTCTCTGGTCGGAGATCCAGCTTGAGCCAGTCTCTGCTTCAATTTTTTATCTCTACCGGTGCCGGCTTCAGGCTCCGATGGTCTCCTGAATGAAAAACTGAGTCCACCCCATCCGGTTACATAGTATTGAACTACGATTGAGAAAATGTTAGAAACAACCCAATAAAGTGCCAGACCGCTTGGGAAAGAGAGGCTCAAGAATGTAAACATTATTGGCATCATCCACAGCATTAACTGGTTTTGCTGAGCCTGCCGTGGGTCCTGGGTAGCTGGCGTAACCATTTTTTGCTGTACCCACATTGAGATACCGACGAAGATGGCTACGATCGCATTTGGTGATGCGAGATTCAAGCCTAAGAACGAATTATTTAGTGGCAGTGTAGCGAGTGGTATTGCCCACGAATAAAAATACCGTGAAAGATTCAAAAGAGCTTCGGGGTTCACAGCCAGAGAAAGGATAATTGCCTGGTACAGGGCAATCCAGACCGGGAACTGTATCAGCATAGGAACAGCACAGCCGATCGGGTTTACTCCCGATTCCTTGTAAAGCTTCATTTGCTCCTGTGCTAGCTTCTGTCTATCTTTGGCATATTTCTTTTGTAACTCCGCCAGTTTGGGCTGAAGTGCCATCATGGCTTTTGAAGAATGTAGTTGCTTAAGTGTAAGAGGTAGCAAAACGAACCTGATTATCAGGGTCAGGATGATGATTGTCAACCCGAAGTTATTAAACAAAAAATGAGATAGCACGATGAGTATATTTATCATCGGCTGGAGGATAATTAAATCCCATGCGTTCAATTATTTACGCCTCACTTATTGATGTAGTTTGCTTTCAGGATGCTTTTAATGCGATATTTGATATTATTCTACCAGTTTCAACATCTACAGAATACAGGACATTATTAGAACCATTAATAAAAATCTGATTGCCTCTGGCGGCCAGTGGAGCCGTAATAGTCACATTTTGAGGTAAGGTTGCAATTAGTTTCATCTGCGGGTTGTTGGCATCAGTGCTAAGAGCATAGATATTCCCATTCTCGGTTCCTGCGATTACCTGGTTCCCTACGATTACCGGCCAGGCAGCAACCTGTCCGCCTAGATCATAATCAAATATTTTCTCACCGGTCGTGAGATTCAATCCGTAAACATGGTTATCCAGATTGGGAGCAAAAATAGTGTTATTATAAATTATTGGTTTAGCCCAGAACCAGTTACCTCCAGTAAATTTCCAGATCAGATTACCGGTTGTCTGATCCAGAGCGTAAAGGTTGCGATCCAGAGATCCTGCGTAGATAATACCATTCAGAGTAACTGGCGGTGCAACATTCGTGGCTTCAGTGGTGAAATCCCATTTTTTGGTTTGAGAAGAGAGATCTATCGCGTAGATCTTTTTATCAAAGGAACCGATAAAAAGGGTATTGTTATCGATAGCGGGGGTAGACCAGATTTCACCGCCTGTGTCAAATTGAAATTTTTTATCTCCAGTAGTGACGTCCAGCCCGTAAATATTTCCATCTGTACAGCCAAAATAAAGAGTATTATTGAAAACAACTATGGAGCCAATGATCGGTTTTAGAGTGCCTTTTCTCGGGTAAACCCACCGCTCGCCCAGGTTGTCTGCAGCATAAGCGTGTACTTCACCATTATAGCCTGCAACAAAGACCAGCCCATTCGCGAGAGCGGGCGTTCCGTAAATAGCGACTGCGGTCGTAGAGGTACTGCAACCGAAGCCACTGGTAGTGGTAATTGTGATTGGTTCAGACCAGGTTAGCTTTGCCGAGTCCAGATTATACTGAATTAGTCTCCCTTCCTTCGAACCTGTGTAAAGTGTATTGTCTGAAAAAGCTACTCCTGACCAGCCAACAGGTGTCATTCCCCTTACACAGCCGGTGATGATTAGAGGAAGAAAGACCAGAATCGAAAGTATGATAAGCAGTTTATAATTGGCTTTTTTAAATTGAATTTTCAATTATAAGATACCCCCATTTTCAATAACCGCAAAGAATTCAGGGCACAGGATCATAACCGCCTTCATGAAAGGGATGACAACGGGAGATTCGCTTTATTCCCAGCCAGCCACCTTTAAAAAAACCATATTTTTCGATTGCTTCAAGGGTATATTGAGAACAGGTAGGAGTATACCGACATTGTGGTGGCAAGACTTGTGATATCGTTTGTTGGTAGATTTTGATCATAGCCAAAGCGAATGACTTCATTTTATTCCGCCAAAATCTTTGCCCGGGACAAAAGGCTCAACACTGATTTCCTTAATTGGTGATAATCACTTTTTGCAGCCGGAGTACGTGCAATTACAATAATATCCCACCCGGGATTTAGTGGAGCAACTCTGAGTATTTCACGCAATAGACGCTTAACTCTATTACGGACCACCGCTTTACCTAAACGTTTACTTACTGAAATGCCAAACCGGGAAATAGATAATTGGTTTGGCATAGCTCTGATAACCACCAGATGATCCGCCTGCGAAAACCCCTGACTATACACCCTGGAATACTCTGTGGGCTTTGTCAGGCGTCTCTCCCTCTTCATATTGTTCTTTGTTGAAGAGGAGGCGATTATACTACCGTTAATCTCCGGCGTCCTTTCAGTCGTCTTGCCTTAATAACCTCCCGTCCTCCCCGGGTGCTCATCCTTTTTAAAAATCCGTGTTCGCGTTTCCGCGCTAATTTTTTCGGTTGCCAGGTTCTTTTCGTAGACACTGCAGTTCCTTAATTTGAATTATAATCAAAATTTAAATATAAGGATAAAATTCTTTTTTTCACGATAGAGAATGTAAATTAGAAACCAATATTATCAGATGCGGATACCCACGCCTCCGGTACGGCTGATATGCTCCGGTACAAAGGGAAGTAATGCCAGATGCCTTGCCCTTTTAATTGCTACGGATAAAGCTCTCTGATGACGCGCACAGGTTCCCGTTTTGCGCCTTGGTTCGATTTTACCTCTCTCAGAGATAAACTGCCTTAATTTCTGAACATCCTTATAGTCAATAGTTTCGACTTTTTCACTGCAAAACGTGCAGACTTTGCGTTTGGGAACGTATTTAGAACCTTCCCATTTCCTTTTTGGTTTAGCGACTTTTGTAGTTTCGTTTACCATATAAACTCCCCAATATTCCCGTAATTCAACATTATATATTCAAATATATTAAAGACCTGAATATCTTTAACCGTCAGTATTTATTGGATTAAGAAACTTAATTCAGAGTAGCTCTATGAAAATGGGATGTCCTGGGGTTCAATATCCCCTGAATCCGATTCTTCCAGTTTGTCAATCGAAGGATTCCCTGTTCCTCTCTTATCAAGGAAAATCACATTACTGGCAATGATTTCCACCCGGGTATGCTTTTGCCCATCCTGACCATCCCAGGTGCGTGTATGCAATCTCCCTTCAACGTAAACCCTCTGTCCTTTAGTTAGAAACTGGTTGCAATTTTCAGCCAGCCTGTTCCAGGTAACAACTGTAAACCATTCAGTTTCCTCTTTTCTTTCGCCATCCGGAGTACTGTAGACTCTGTTGGTGGCAACCTGAAAAGAGGTTACCGGATTCCCGCTGGGTGTGAAACGCATCTCCGGTTCCTTGCCCAGATTCCCGATGATCATGATCTTATTCAAACTTGAAGAAGACCTGATCCCATCTCGAGCTGGTTGCTGGGAATTCATCGTCAAAGCCCCCTCACATTCTTCCTTAATCTTCCGACTTGATTAATAAAAACCTCATTATTTTTTCAGAGATTCTAAGGTTGGTTTCAAGTTCTTTGTTTGCAGAGGGATCCAGATTAAACCTCAGCAAAACATAATTACCTTCCAGAAGATGCTTAATTGGATAAGCCAGTTTTTTTCTGCCCCATTTATTAAGCTCAACAATTGTACCGCCTTTGCTTGTGATAAAACCGGTAATACCATTGATTACAGAATCTAGCGAGTCGTCCGGTACTTCAGGATTGATGATGAATACCAGTTCATAATCATAATGGACTTTTTGTGGTTGCTGTTTTTCGGGAGCTTTAGTTTCTTCTGTCGTTACCATACTATCAGTATTTTCCCCAATTCTAATTATTTTTTCTAATGCTTATCGCACAATAGACGCATTTTATTATAACATACAATGAAGCTTTTGCAATACCGTGGCTTTACCGTGAGATTTAGTAACAAGTTTAAAGGCAGGTATTGAAAAAGGGGGAATAAAAATACTCGATATTAGCAAATTTTATATAATCCGCTAAAAGGTAATCATTGCCTCGATATAATATAAATAGAAGTATTAATTTCAAGGAGGGTATTAATATGAGCATGATTCGCTGGGATCCTGCGAGAGATTTAATGACTCTCAGGCAGGCAATGGACAGGTTATTTGAGGAGAGTTTTGTCAGTCCCAGAAGCCTGGCACTGGAAATTGGTGGTGGGGATATTCCTATTGATATGTATCAGACGGATAATGAGGTTATCGTCAAGGCTTCTTTGCCTGGAGTTAAACCGGAAGAAGTTGACATTTCTGTTACGGATGATCTTTTGACCATTAAAGCAGAAAGGAAAGAGGAAAAGGAAGTAAAGGGCAGAGATTATATTAGAAAAGAGAACCGCTATGGCATGGTTTCCCGTTCCATTACACTACCTGTACCGATCCAGTCCGATAAAGCTGAGGCTACTTTTGAAAATGGTGTGTTGTCTTTGAAATTACCCAAGGCTGAAAAGGTCAAACCAAAGCAGATTAAGATTCAGGCGAAGCAGAGTTGAATCTGGCATTAAAAAAATTTTCTACGATGAAGGAAAAGATTATTTGAAAGATCTAAATTGGTCAAGTCGTCCGAATGCTTCCCGTTTCTCGATGAGGGATAATCTGGCCCGGCTAATCAACCGGGCCAGAAGTTCGATTGATCTATCGTAAGTTTGGCGGTCAATCGGATATGGTATGCCATCTTTTCCACCATGAGCGAAACTGAAAACTGCTGGATCACGGTAACTCGGGCTGACTCCATAAATAAGTTCAGAGATCAGGCTTAAAGCCCGGATGGTTTTGGGGCCAACTCCCTGTAAGCTGATCAGTCTTTCGAAGTTATCAGGCTGGTTATCATAAGTGCTGATCAGGATCTTTTTGAGACTTTCAGGGTGAATATCATTTACTTCAATCTGATGTCTGGCAGGCAATTTAAGGGTTTTAAGTTTCTCCAGATTTGATAAAGTGATTTCTGGTCTTTGGGTTGAGGAGATTTCCGTGATTGTTTTTCTGGCTGACGCACTTTCAGAAGCTACCAGGTTCAATACAATAGCTTTAGCCTGAGCATGTACCGCTGTGTGAGGCTCATTAACAAAATCAGATAATTTTTCACCAAGCCAGTGATAGCGCCTTGCATAATTATTCTTATTGTTCATTCCCTGCTGAATAACCGCCCATTTCCCGGTGCGGGTGAAGATAAAACAGTGATGATATAGTTGGTATCCATCCTGAAGTGCGGTTGAATCAACTTTTGCTGACATCCGGCTGGCGTAGACGAGTCTTTGCGGCTCGAGAGAAAGTTTTTCTGCCCACTTCTGGATTTCAAGGGGAGTTTGCCGCGCTACTCCTCCTTTACCTCCGGCGATAAATAAGCCCAGCTCTTTTTCCAATCCATGAACGCCTTCTTTAAGTGCACCGCAAACCGTAGTGGTCAGTCCGCTACTATGCCAGTCGAACCCCAGAACGCAACCGAACGCCTGAAACCAGAAAGGATCTGAAAGCCTTCTAAGAATTTCCTCAGGTCCGAACTCTTCGATGATAATAATGCTGATTTCTCTTGCCAGTTTGACCATGCGCTGAAAAAGCCATGAAGGTGCTTTACCACTATGCAGTGGTAGGTAAGCTATACCTGTTCTTCCTGAAGGATTAACTGGCAAGTTGATCCCTTCTTTTTAATTACCGCAGGAACTGCAGTTACCCGAACTGCATGAAGAGCAACCACTGCTGTTGATTTCTTTAGGAATGCCTCCTTCTGTCGTTGAGAAGGTGTAACACCTTGAAAGGACCCTTTCTGCCCGGCTCTGGCATTTAGGGCAAACGGCATCCTCCCCAGACTTGCTGACAGAACGCAGCAACTCAAATTTATGATTACAGCTATTACATCTATATTCGTAAATAGGCATATTCAACACCTCACTCTATGTTCAGTTTAACGGTTTTTACCCTATCCAGTCAATCATTTTTAGCCGGTGATTTGCCTGTCTGTTTAGCTGGTATAATATTATCAGAATAAAAGATGAAAAACACACGTTTGATATTGGCAGTTATTACCAGCCTGCTCGATGAAGCCATTATTATTGCGGTGATTTTGTGGGTTTTACCCAGAGTGGGAATTAATCTCCCATTATGGGGAACCGTTCTGATCGCTTGCGGATTTGTTGTCTATGCTGTAACAGTTTTTCAACTCGGAACGCGTATTTTGAAAAGACAACCAGTTCCAGGCTTGACGGATATGTCCGGAATGGAAGGCAGGACTACGGAGTTATTAAATCCTGAAGGGATGGTGCGCATTGGCGGAGAACTCTGGAAAGCTAGGGCAGTAAATAGTGCAATTGAGGCAAACAAAGATATAATCGTGGTTGCCCAGGAAGGTCTTAAGCTGTTGGTAAGAAAGAAATAATGTTATAGATAATAGAGAAAATCAGCTTGTCCCGACGGGATGGTTACGGTGGTACGGAATCCTTTTAAGCACTATGAAGGTGATAAACAGGGCTAATCCACAGATCAGAATTATTAATCCGTACAGCCAGAATATTCTTAGCAGGTCTCCGGAAAAGGTCGCAGCTATTTGGTAGATCGCTTCAGGCAGATCTCCGGACGCCAGTATGCCGGTTAAAATTGAATTTAGCGCAAAATAAAGGACAAGGGCCAGAATACCATCGATTAACATTATTATACCCAGTGACAGAGTGATTTTTCTGGAATCTCTGGTTACAGCAGCAATAAGGATAATAAATAATACCCCTAGAATGATCAATAAAATAAACGACAGGTTAACGTAAGAATAAATATGTCTGATATTCTCGAGCAGATTCATAATGTCTTTGCCGATGTTTTCTGAACTTATTTGTAAAGTCCCATCAATCTGCAGATCTTTCGATATTTTTTGTTGGACCTCGTAATGAGATAATTGCTGCATACCCGGTGGAGGGTTTTGTATATATGCCATGGTCAAATTATTAACCAGAGATTGTTTTACATGATCAAGTGATATTTGTACATCGAAGTAATCTTTTTCACCTGATAAATAGTCGTAAACAGAGAATACCACATTTCTTGTCTGCTCTTTTATCCATGGTTCAAGATCGATAATAGTCTGGTTAATCTGTTCCGAGTAGGTTTGATACTCTGCTGGGATATTTTCTGAAAACAGTTCTGTAAATAAGGGTGTAATACTGATTTTATCCATTTCACCGGTAATAAACTGGGGGTTTAATACTGTTTCATGGATAGTCAGAACAGGACCAAGTATTAAAAGAATAACAAAAAGAAGAAAGGAGGAAAATCCCAGAATTATACCTTTAACCATTATCATACAAACCTTTAGCTTGCTTTTGGCGTTAAATTATACCAGATGGCAGGTCTAAAGTAAAAGATTACGATTTGAATTCAAGAAATTTACAAGCTTAGTATAAGAGAATATCATAAAAGTATGTCATGTCATGATGGAAAAATAACCGTGGTTAAATTTTCAGGTTCCAAATTTCTTGTTTAATTTAGTAAACAAGACTATATTTAACACAGGTATCATCTAAAAAGCTCAATTCATTAACAGAAGTTAAAATAATGAAAATAGAAGATTGCATCCAAAGAATCATATGGGCTGTCCGTTAATGTCCCAATCAGGCAGACCGTGGAGTATTAGCATAAAAAGCAGTATATTAAGACCAATCTGCACATACTTACTGAATTGGAAAATTTTTAAAAATTACTGCTAGAAAACGCTAAATAAATTAGTTGATTGAATGAAATTCAGGAGGATTAGAGTCCATGAACAGAGTACAAGGTAAGGTTGCCATCGTTACCGGGTCTGCCAACGGCATCGGGGAAGCTACTGCCAAACTTCTGGCTAAAGAAGGAGCTAAGGTGGCTATTGTGAACATTGATGATGAAAATGGGCAGAGGGTAGCAAAAGAAATTAAAGCCGAAGGAAAGATCGCCGATTTCTGGCATATGGATGTCTCCCACGCCAAAGAAGTAGAAAAGGTTTTTGCTGAAATCTACGAAAAATATGGCCAGATAAATATTTTGGTCAACAATGCTGGTATTGCCGGAGGCCGGGGAGCACCCCATAAAGTTCCGGAAGAAGAGTTTGAGAGGGTGTTAGCAACTAATTTAAAAGGGTCTTTCCTCTGCAATAAATATGTTGTGCCTTATATGATCAAGGCCGGAGGCGGCAGCATTGTTAATGTAGCTTCAGTTTATGGCATCCTTGGCTGTGATACTCCAGCTTACGATGCTTCAAAGGGGGCACTGCGCGCTATGACAAAATCTGATGCTATCGTCTTGCGGAAACACAATATCAGGGTCAACTCGGTGCATCCCGGGAATATTTGGACACCCCTTTTTGAGAAGATTGTTGATAAGATCGGCGGAGGAGCTGAAAATACTGCCAGGCTCCTTTCAGCCCCAGTTCCGCTAGCCCGTATGGGCAAACCGGAGGAGGTAGCTTATGGTATTCTCTTCCTGGCCTCGGATGAAGCTAGCTATATTACATCCGCTGAGCTATTAATTGATGGCGGTATGGCTTATGCACCCATACCAATTTATCCTCCCGAGGTCGCAGAAGCACCCGGTGTCGATCCTGACTAGGCGAAGTTTAATCAACTCAGTTTATTAAGGATTGCGGGTAATTATCCTGCAGTCCTTATTCTCATTTATAGAGGCCAAACTGGAGAAGTCGTGGCGGACTTATCAACAGAAGCAAAAAAGGAAGAGTCGATCCATACCGTAAACAAGTCCCATTTCGTTGCCCTTTTTAATAATTCAACGGTATTCGGCAGGGTAACCTTTTAAAATGACTTGATACGAAATTAATGGCGACTGAATTGATAAATTTATTGCTCTCTGCTATTTTGAAATTGCGTATGTTAGAGAAAAATAGATCTCAAAAAATCAGCCAGAAGCCTGAGTTATTGTCTCCTGCTGGGGATTGGGATAGCATGCGGGCGGCAATTCTGAATGGTGCAGACGCGGTATATCTGGGAATCAGGGAATTTAATGCAAGAGCGCAGGCAAAAAACTTTTCATTCGAAGAGTTGAAAAAGGCAGTTGAATATGTGCACACCCATGGGGTAAGAGTTTACCTTACCATGAATGTGCTGGTAAAAAATGAAGAGATAGGCCATTATTTTGACTTGCTTTCAGATGTTTATCATGCAGGTATAGATGGAGTTATTATCCAGCACCTGAGCTTTGTTGAGATCATTAAGGCAAATTATCCTGATCTAGCGGTGATTATCTCAACACAGGGAGCAGTGGGTAATCTCGCTACTGCACTTCTGGTTAAAAAGGCTGATCGCATCATCGTGCCCCGTGAACTCTCTCTGGATGAAATCAAAAACCTGGTTAACAGCGGGATAGAAGTAGAAGTGTTTGTTCATGGTGCACTTTGTTTCAGTTATAGCGGGCTTTGCCTGTTCTCCAGCTTTGTGAGCAATCGGAGTGGGAACAGGGGGCACTGCGCTCAAACCTGCCGGCAGAAATTTAACGGGGGTTACCCTCTCAGCACGCGAGAGTTATGCCTTGTAAAAAGGATTCCAGAATTAATTCAAAGCGGTATAAAGGCTTTTAAAATAGAAGGAAGGATGCGTTCAGCTCTTTATGTTGCCGTCGCGACTCGCCTATATCGGAAAGCAATTGATTCCTATTTGGCAGGCAAATTTGTTCTGCCATTAAAGGAAATAAATGAGATTGAGATTGTTTTCAATCGAGAGTTTACCGAAGGTTTGATAATGGGAGATCGTCAGCTCATTTCCCCTGATAAACCTTTAAATAGAGGTGCTTTTCTGGGCAAGGTTGAGGATGGTTTTATCCATCTCAGGAGAGAATTGAAAGTTGGAGATGGTATAGGCATCTGGGATGGCCCACAGGTTAATGGGGCAATTGTGCGTTCGATAGTCGTCAATGGTCAATCGGTGGAAAAAGCACAGGCTGGTGAGAATGCTGGTATTAACATGAACCTTCCGAATAATGCCAGTATTTACTTGACTTCTTCAACAGATATCAAACTCGAACCTGATTTCAATACTGTTCGCTCGCCGATCAAGAAAGAGGAGAGACCGAAACGGTATGCAAGGCTACCTCTCGTTAGAAGAGATAAATCTTCGGCCTCGTTGGTTATGCTTGCCAGGGCTTATTCGGTAAAGGAGGCTAAGGAGATTGCTGGTGCGGGAGCTGATGTTGTTTTTTACAATATTTTTGCCCCGGATTTTCCTGATCCAGAGCAATGGCAGGAAAAATCAAGGTTAGGGGCATATATACCCAGAATAATCAATGATTCAGAACTTAAACTGGCTAAAGATTTATTAAAGAAAAAATCTCCTGAAGCTGTTCTGCTTGGAAATCCCGGATTTTTAATCTGGCGTTCTGAATTTAATATTCCATTCTATCTCGATTACTCAATAAATGTCTTCAATGATCTTGATGTATTATTTTACCGGAAGTTTGATGCAATTCCGGTATTGTCTCCTGAATTATCTCTCAAAGAAATGATCAATCTTAAAAGCAGAGATGTGGTAATCTTCTGTCATGGTAATCTGGTGATGGTTAATACACTGATTGAACTGAAAGATAAATCGCTAACAGATGAAAAAGGGTACAAATTTCCTGTCAGGAAGGAAGGTCGTTACTGGCAAATACTGAATAGCCGTCCTTTTGGTATGTTTAATGATATCCGTAAGCTCAGGGCTGCTGGTTTCGGACAATTTTTAATTGATCAGGAGAGTCGGAGTTCCCATATGATCTCCCTGTATCGTAACATACTCCAGCAGGAGATATCGGATCGCCGACTTCGCAAGGGTTATACGTCCGGACACCTGTATCGGCCGGTTGATTAAATTTAATTATCGTGGAACTTCGGTTTCTTGTATAGAGGGCGGGATACACATATAATGATTCTGGAAGGTGGAGTATGTTTGAATCTTTAACCGAAAAACTGGGGAAAATCTTTAGCCGCCTGGGAAATAAAGGCAGACTTACTGAAAAAGATGTAGACGAAGCCATGAGAGAAGTGCGACTCGCACTACTTGAGGCTGATGTTAACTTCAGGGTTGTCAAGGAATTTATCGCCAGGGTAAGAGAACGCTCGATTGGTTCAGCCGTTTTGGAAAGTCTGACACCCGGGCAACAGATTATTAAAATTGTCAATGAAGAATTGATTAATATTTTGGGCGGAGGACAGAGTAAGCTGGTACATGCCGCACATCCGCCTTCAGTAGTGATGCTGGTTGGTTTACAGGGTAGCGGTAAAACTACCACCGCTGCCAAGCTTGCTTTAAACCTCAAACATTCCGGACAAACAGCCTTACTGGTGGCAGCTGATACACGCCGTCCGGCAGCAATACAGCAGTTGGTCACCCTGGGTAAGCAGCTAGATATCCCTGTTTACAGTGAGGATTCTGTAGTGCCTGTGAATGAGATTGGGGCGCATGCACTGGCAAAAGCCAGACAAATAGCGGTGAACTGGGTGATCGTAGATACAGCAGGCCGTCTCCACATAGACGAAGAATTAATGGGTGAGCTTGAAGAGCTCAAGAAAGAAATTCATCCTGATGAGATTCTTCTGGTTGTCGATGCTATGACCGGACAGGACGCCGTCAGGGTAGCAGAGGAATTTAATTCAAAAGTAGGTTTAACTGGTTTAATACTCACCAAGTTGGATGGAGATGCCAGGGGCGGTGCTGCTCTCTCTATTCGCTGGGTGACCGGAGTGCCCATAAAATATATCGGTGTTGGTGAGAAAGCTGATCAATTTGAGCCTTTTTATCCGGATCGCCTTGCTTCACGCATACTCGGTATGGGTGATTTGCTGACATTTATTGAAAAGGCAGAAAAGGCTTTCGATCAAAAGAAAGCGGCAGAAATCCAGAAAAAAATGGAAAAAGCCACTTATGATCTCGGAGATTTTCTGGATAATTTGAAAGAGATCAGAAAAATGGGGTCTCTGGCTCAATTGACTTCAATGATTCCGGGATTGTCCCGGATTGCCAACCGAATTGATGAGGATGCTCAGGAAAAGCAACTGAAGAAAGTAGAAGCAATGATCCTTTCCATGACTCCTGAAGAGAGACACAATCCGGCGATAATTGATGGAAGCAGACGTAGAAGAATTGCCAGAGGTAGTGGAACTCAAATTCAGGATGTTAATAGATTATTGAATCAATTCCAGCAAATGCAGAAGTTAATGAAAATGGGTTTGCGTGGAAAGTTTAATCCACGCTCAATGCTTGGTATGTTTAAATAAACAAATCTGGGTTAAAAAGGTGGGAGAGGACGTTTCACTCTCCCACTTTTTCGCTTATTCCAGATAATCCTTTAATTTACGGCTGCGACTGGGATGTCGAAGTTTCCTCAAAGCCTTGGCCTCAATCTGGCGTATGCGCTCCCGGGTAACATTGAATTCTTTACCTACTTCTTCCAGAGTCCTGCTACGTCCGTCCTCCAGTCCGAAACGTAATTGCAGAACCCTTTGTTCCCTGGGAGTAAGTGTGCTCAGGACTTCCTCAATCTGTTCTTTTAACAGTTGACGGGAAGCCACGTCTGCTGGTGGCAGGGTATTTCTATCCTCAATGAAATCGCCCAGATGGCTATCTTCTTCATCTCCGATAGGAGATTCCAGTGAAATCGGCAGTTGAGAAACTTTGATAATTTCCTCAACCTTTTCGGGAGGCATATCCATTTCCTGTCCGATTTCTTTGGAGCTGGGTTGTTTCCCCTGCTCCTGAGCCAGTCGGCGGCTGACTCTTAAGAGTTTATTAATCGTTTCGACCATATGGACAGGGATACGAATCGTACGTGCCTGATCAGCAATTGCTCGTGTGATAGCCTGCCTGATCCACCAGGTGGCATATGTACTGAATTTATAACCCTTGTGATGATCAAATTTCTCTACCGCCCGGGTTAATCCAATGTTACCCTCCTGAATAAGGTCGAGCAGAGACATTCCCCTCCCAATGTGCTTTTTCGCCACGCTAACTACGAGTCGGAGGTTTGCTTCAATCAAATGCTTTTTAGCCTTCTGGGCTTCCAGTTCAATGTTATTAAAATAGATTTCAAGCTGGTTTTCAAAACTGTTGATAGTATCTATAAAATCTTTATCTTTCAGGAGTTCAGCAACCTGGGGAAAAGAAAGTTCCTCCTTAATGAGATCGAGAACCTGTTTGGGAAGCAGATTAATGTTGATTGAAATATTAATAATAATCTGCTCAGTATCCAGAACGGTTCGGTTAATTCCCGAAGCAACAGCCTGGATTAACTCGGGGATGATCTCGGCATCGATACTATCCCTGTATTCTTTATTGGTAATTGTCCTGATAAAAGAATCCACAGGCTGGATACCAAGTTCTTTTTGAATAATTTTGATGGTATTTTCCTGCTGCACAAGCTCGTTCAGGATATGCAATACAATTTCACTGGCTCTGGGAGGTTTTCCGTGCTTCTTCTGCCATTCCTGTTTAATTTCTGAAATGCGTCTTCCTTCTTCCATTTTTTTAGCGAGGATTTTTTCATCCTCGGCGGTAAGAAGAGGAACACGCCCAATTTCATGCAGATACATGCGAACCGAGTCATCAATAACCTCCTGTTCTTCCAGCCTTTCCAGGGGAATTTCCGGCTCCAGTTCAGCTGTTACTTCAGGCTTTTCCAGTTCTAGAGTATCCGGTTCTTCCCAACCGGTTAAAGGTTCTCCCAGATCTTCAATAGCAACTTCTTTTTCTGGCTCAGCCGCCGCTTCTTCGGGTATTTCTGACTCAGCCAGTTCATCTTCAATGTTTTCCTCTATTTCATTTTCATCAACTTCTTCCGGTATTTCTTCAGGATTCCACTCATTGTTCTCAGGATTTTTCTTCATTTTCTCACCTCTCCGCGGATCTTAGACCTTAAAATGAAAATTTTTGAAAGTTCTTCATTAATTCTGGTACCCTGCTCTCTTAGTCTGGAAATTACTGCATCATGGTCTCCAAGTTCCTCTTCCGCTGCCAGAAGTTCAGCTTGCTTCTTCTGCAAATTACGCAGATATCTTTCTCGAAGACGAAGTAGACAATCGATATATTTTTCCTGGATACGATCATATGAAAGAGGACGGGATACCAGACTATCATATTGTTCCTGGATTGCAGGATCCATTGCTGTTCTAAGTGAGTTTATATCATCAGATGACTGCCAGATTTCAAATATAGCACGGTTGATCGTGTTTTCGAAATAGTCCGGTAAGATATTTTCAGATTGATTTTTTAATTCAGGGTAATGGAGTAATAGGGATAGAGTATATTCTTCCAAAGGACTGGATAAAATAGGTCGAGTAGCCTTCTGGATTGATTGATTTTTTGTTTCAATAGCCAATCGGTCGGCTTTATATCTTACAAGAGCTGCTTCCAGCTTTTTTTCCTCGATACCAGTAGCCAGTGACAATCTGGTTATGTAGTCAAATTGCCTGGTCCCTGCTTTAACCTGAGCTATTATCGGCAGTAAACGGTTGAGTGCCTCGTTTTTCCCCTGTGATGTTTTCATATCCTGCTTGCCGGTAACCAATCTAATAGCATATTCAATTACCGGAGAAGCATTTTCCACCATGCTTTTCCACCGATCAGGATTTTCTTTGATTAACTCATCAGGATCTTTACCTTCAGGCAATGAAATAACCCTTACTTCTGCTTCTGTAGAATTTTCGTAGTTTATACATCTCATGGCAGCTTCTTCACCGGCTGTATCAGGATCAAGTGCCAGGGTAATATTGCGAGTCAATTTTTTAATTTGATTGATCTGTTTTTCTGAGATTGATATTCCCATTGGCGCAATAACATAGTTAAATCCATACTGATGGGCAATAATCACATCCATGTATCCTTCAACCAGTACTGCCCTGTCCTGCTGTCTGATAGCAGTTTTTGCCAGATGAATACCGTATAAGCTTCCGCTCTTATCAAATACAGGTGATTGTGGTGAATTAATATACTTGGGAGAAGAATTATCCAGAACTCTGGCGCCAAAACCAGTAATCCTTCCCCTATCATCGGCGATGGGGAACATGATATGATCTCTAAAACGGTCATGGCTTCTGGTTGCATTTTCAGACTTGAAAAGGAGACCAGCAGTCAGAAGGTCATTTTCGGTAAACCCTTTTTGTACCATGTATTCTTTTAGAGATTCCCATTCTGGCAGAGAGTAACCGAGAAGGAAGTCAGAGATTGATTTTTCGTTCAACCCTCGAGTGCTGAGATAACGCCGGGCTTTTTCTGCCTGTGCTGAGTTCAGAAGCAGATTGTGGAAATATTGGGCGGCAGCAAGATTGATCTGGAATAAGTAGTCTCTAATTTTATCTTCTGCACCTGGCCTACTAGCTGTTGGCAGGGTGACGTTGGCTTTCTCTGCCAGAAATCTCAGTGCTTCGCTAAAACTGAGTCCTTCCTTCTTCATTATAAACGAAAAAATATCTCCACCAGTATTACAGGCTCCAAAACAATGCCAGGTCTGTTGTTCTGGATAAACAAAGAAAGAAGGTTTTTTCTCGCTGTGGAATGGGCAGGGAGCTCTAAAAGTACGTCCGCTTTTAACCAGATGGACGTATTGTCCCACTATTTCCACGAGATCCAGTTTTTGTTTAATTTCGTCTATAACTCCCATAGCCAATCTTCTGGTAAAATTCACAAATTTTCATTTTAAATTTATATTTTGTGGCTTTCTACTGGGTAGCGCAGAAATCCAGTTTCTGCAGACCCGGATTCCTTAAAATATGTAAGTTTTGCATTTCCGGGTTGCAATGTTATTTTATAATAAAACAGTTGAAACAATTTTGCTTTGCCTAAACGGCACTTTCAAAGCTGGTCACACTCACGGGCGGAAAAATCAATTCGCCATAAAATAGATGACACCAGAATAATCCTTTTACCGGGCAAGTCATTTAAAATGCAGGATGAAACCATATAACTCCGGCAATAATATTATACTTCTATCACTTTTGATAAAAAAGTCAGGCTCAGGTATTTTGATCAGGTTTCAGAATACCCGAATTCTTCAGCTTTACGTATGGCAAAATAGTCTGTCATCCCTGCGATATAATCAACCACGCACCTTGAGACATCTTCCTGCACCGGAGAATATTCGACTGGAAGCATTGCAGGGTGGGATACAAGAAAATTATAAAGGAACCGAACGATTTTACGGGCTTTTGTATTGTCTGGCTCAATAGCCACAGCATGATAAACTTTCCGGTGAAGGAACTCGTGCAATTCAACACAGGCTTCGCGAATACTTTGGCTCATTTTCAGGAAAGGTTTTTCCAGAGGCTTTTCTCCCCTTATTGAGATGGAGTTTTCTATAATATCACAAACCATGGTGTTAATCCGTTCAGACCGGTTATTTCCCAGGATTTTTACTGTTGAAGATGGCAGGTCTTCCCGTGTTATTATACCGGCTCTGATTGCATCATCAATATCATGATTGATATATGCTACCACATCGGCGAGTTTGCAAACTTCGCCTTCCCAAGTGCCGGATTGTCCCCAGTCTTTGCCAAGAATATCAATCACTCCGGTTTTGGAATGATTGACTATTCCATCTTTGACCTCCCAGGTAAGGTTCAATCCCTGCCGGTTGTTTTCCAAAAGTTCAACGATACGCAGACTTTGCTCATTATGCCTGAATCCTTCCGGATACAACTCATTTAATACCTCTTCTCCTACGTGTCCGAAAGGAGTGTGTCCCAGATCGTGTCCCAGAGCAATAGCTTCAGTCAGATCCTCGTTGATATTCAATGCTCGGCTGATCGTACGCGCAATTTGTGCAACTTCTAAAGTATGGGTCAATCTGGTGACATAATGATCACCAATGGGAGTTATAAAAACCTGTGTTTTATGCTTGAGACGCCGGAAGGAATTGCAATGGATTATCCTGTCTCTATCTCGCTGGAATTCAAGTCTAACCGGGCTGGGTTTTTCAGGTTTAGCCCTGCCCTTCGAAAGCCTGCTTCTGGCGGCAAAAGGAGATAACAACTCCTCCCGGCTTTCCAGACTCCTGTAAATTTTATCTAGAGAACCGTACATCAGGATCTAACAGGGTGGTTTATCATTTTAATTCATTATACCCTGTTTTGCTTCAACCCTGGCAATTATTTCCCGGGTTGTATCGATCATATCAGGGCTAACGGAAACAGAGGTTACTCCCCAGCTAACCAACCTTTCAGTTATTTCTGGATATACTGAGGGCGCCTGTCCACAGATAGAAGAAGTAATCCCCATTTTTCTGGCGGCAGTAACGGCTTTTTCAAGCGCCATTTGAACAGCTTCGTTACGCTCATCGAAAACCTGAGAAAGTTTCTGGCTATCTCGATCGGTGCCCAGAATCAATTGTGTGAGATCATTGGAGCCAATCGAGATGCCATCAATCCCAACAGATATGAATTTTTCAATCAGGAATATATTGGAAGGCACTTCGACCATCATCCAGAGTTTGAAGCCTGATGAGCGTGAAAGTCCCTGTTCCTCGAGCATTTTCTTTACTGTTGCCATTTCTTCAACGGTACGTACAAAAGGTATCATCACATACAGGTTATTATATTCTTCTCTCACTTTTTTGATTGCATCTATCTCAAGCTGGAAGACATCCGGTTCGCTGATATAGCGTATACATCCACGATAACCAAGCATTGGATTTTCTTCAGCAGGTTCATACGTGATACCGCCTTCGAGATTCCGATATTCATTGGTTTTAAAATCAGAAGCACGATAAACTACCGGGCGAGGATAAAATGCTTTGGCGATGGTCAGGATGCCTTCATACAGCTTATTGACAAATTCCTGTCCTCGATTCTGATTAAGCATATAGCGAGGATGCTGACCGATCTGTCCCATGATAAATTCAGCCCGCAGGAGTCCAACACCGTCAACATTGCGAGCGGCGATGCTGGCTGCCATATCTGGTTGAGCCAGGTTGACATAAACTCTGGTGCGGGTCTTGATATTTGTATTGATGACCACTGGTGATTGACGAGTCATTTTTTGAGGAACAACGTTTCCCTGATATATTTTGCCAGAGGATCCATCTACCGTGACAACCTGTCCATCTTTTAGGGTTGAAGTTGCTGTGGTGCAACCAACCACACAAGGAATGCCCAATTCACGGCTGACAATAGCAGCATGTGAGGTTCTACCACCATAATCCGTTACAATAGCGGCTGCACGTTTCATGGCCGGAACAAAGTCAGGTGTGGTCATTTCAGCGACCAGAATATCCCCGGCAATGATCTTATCTATTTCCTGAGCACTTCTGAGTATTTTAACTGGACCTGAAGAAATCCCGGGACTGGCAGGAGAACCGGAGAGAATAACTGGCGCCATCTCCTTTTCCATTGAGACATCAGAAACAGTTTTGTTTATTGTTGTCACCGGCCGCGCCTGTGTAATAAAGATCTTTCCGTTTTCTTTTGCCCATTCAATATCCTGTGGAAAGTTATAATGTTCTTCAATCCTTTTTCCGAGCGCTGCCAGCTCAATGATTTCTTCATCCGATATTTTTTGCGTATTCTGGAGGTGTTCCGGGATCGGGCTTTTAATATTGTGGGTACCATTCTCGCCTGAAGGATTTTTAATGAGCTGCCACTCCTGCCGATTAATCTTTTTTTCCAAAATTTGCAGTTTTTCCTTATCCACAATAAACAGGTCAGGAGTAACCTCGCCGGAAACGATTGCTTCTCCGAGTCCAAAAACGGCTTCGATTACAATCTTGTTCCTGTCGGATGTAATTGGCTCTACGGTGAAGAGTACACCTGAAGCCTGAGATTGCACCATTTGCTGAACTGGAACTGCGATTCCAACTTTAAAATGATCAAAATTTTGTTCAGCACGGTAGAAGATTGCACGTGCATTGAAAAGCGATGCCCAGCATGCCTTTACAGCATCAACTACATTATCTGCGCCAGAAATATTGAGGAATGTGCTCTGTTGTCCTGCGAAAGAGGCATCAGGCAGATCTTCAGCAGTAGCAGATGAACGGACAGCTACGAGTCCACTTCCCAGCTTTTGATAGGCTTCTCTTATCTGCAGATCGATTTCCCTGGGCACTGACGAATTTAAGATCAAATTTTGAATTTTTTCGGATACCTGTTGCAATTCTCTGGAATCATGGTGGTTAAGAGCTTCAAGCAGTTCGCGGATTTTATCGGTAAGAAAAGATTGTTCGAGAAAGGTGTAGTATGCGGAGGAGGTTACGATGAATCCTGGAGGAACAGGGATCCGGGCACTGGTTAATTCTCCCAGGTTAGCTCCTTTTCCACCTACCAGCGGGATATCCTTCTTGCTAACCTCCTCGAACCAGAGAATTGCTTTCTTAGCTGGGATCATGATGGAAATCCTCCTTGCTAACTTAGATTCTGAAAAACCCGGGTTTCAGCCGGCTTAAGTATGAGATTACAAACATAGATAATCTAAATTATATCACAGCAAGTTAGTGATTCAATGTTCCTAAACGACATCGTTAAGGATAGTATCTTTAAAATCTGATAAACAGCCTCTTTATTTTATGTGATGGCAGGCTACGAAATGCTGTTTCTCAATTTCTCTTAATTCAGGTGGCGTGTTTTTACAGACAGAATCGGCGAATTTACAGCGTGGTTGGAAACGGCAACCCTGTGGTGGATTTAGTGGACTGGGAGTTTCTCCGGGCAATAATATTATCTCACGCTTTTCTTCAATTTCAGGGTCAGGCACGGGAACTGCTGATAATAGAGCCCTGGTATAAGGATGTAGAGGATTTGTGTACAGCAGATTTCGAGGAGCCAATTCCATGAGTTTGCCAGCATACATAACTAAAATGCGATCACAAATACTTTTCACTACTGCCAGGTCATGGGCTATGAAGAGATAAGTCAGATTCAGCCATCCTTTAAACCACATTAGAAGGGAGATAATCTGTGCCTGTATGGATACATCCAGTTGAGAGACCGGATTGTCACAGACAACAAACATCGGTCTCAGAGCCAGAGCACGAGCGATTTCGATTCTTTGCCTCTGCCCGGCGGAGAACTCGTGGGGATAGCGGTCTGCCATTTCGGGTTCAAGCTGTACCATTGTCAGCAACTCTTCTACTCGTTCGCGGCATTCTTCTTCATCAGCTATTTTATGGATCAGAAGGGGCTCAGCGATGATATCGCCGACGCGCATCCGGGGATTCAAAGAGAAATATGGGTCTTCAAAAATAAGTTGCATATGTTTCCGTAAACCGCGCAATTCTTCCGGTTTAAGACTGCCCAGATCTTTTTCTTGAAAATAGATTTTACCACGGGTTGGCTTATAAAGCTGGAGGATACAACGTCCGGTAGTAGTTTTACCACAACCACTTTCTCCAACCAGACCCAGAACTTCACCCCTGTAAATGTCAAAGCTGATGCCGTCTACGGCTTTGATAGTAGCAACGGTTCGACCCAGGAAACCACCTTTGACCGGGAAATGCATGTATAAATCACGAACCTTGACCAGTACCTCCTGGTTTTTCATGACAAAGCTCCTTGATTTCTTTTAACACATTTAGACGAAGTAAGCAAGGATTGCGAGAAGATGGTAAAGGCGGTTGCCAGAATTGAGGTTCCGCCAGAATTTTGTCTCACCGATATTTAAAAATAATTGCCTGTATCTGGAAAATATGCTAGCATATTGGTGTTCGGGATGTAGCGCAGTCTGGTAGCGCACCTGAATGGGGTTCAGGTGGTCGGCGGTTCAAATCCGCCCATCCCGACCAGCTTAGGTTACTTGCCTGTTAAGATAGCATCATTTCCTGTATTATACGGGCTGGTTGATTCCTCAGGTTGTACGATAAGTCATCTTCCTTGCTATTACGTTCATGTAACTTTCTCCCCGCTGTGCTTCTAGTCGAGAAGTAACATCTTTATTGGTACATTTGTACCATACCCTTACTCTGAAATCGGTGTTAATTTATCAGTAAATACTTTTCTTAATAGAAATACCGGATAAGAACAATCTTCTTTGAAAGCTATACAATGCAAAATAGACCCAACAAATCAAAACCAGGTGAGAAGAAAATTAATTACCGAGGCGGAAGTTATCTTTTCTATTTACTGGCAGAGAATGTCTCCGATGTAATTTGGATCACTGAACTGGATGATCCAGAACATGTCCTATATGTTAGCCCATCGATCACCCGTTTATTGGGATACAATGTTGCAGAAGCAATGGCAAAGACCATGGCACAAATTTTTACCACGGATTCATATGAATATGCCTGGAATGTTCTCAGAGAAGAGATGGTCAGAATGAAATCGGGAGAAATACCGCAGAATTACAGCCGTGTACTCGAAATTGAATTATTAAGAAAAGATGGTTCGCGGGTGCCTGTTGAAATCAAATACAGTCTTATCCCTCCAGTTGATAAAAAGCCTGCGAGACTGTTGGCAGTAGCCCGTGATATAACCGATCGTAAAAGGGCTGAATATGAATTTAAACAAAGTGTTGAGAAAATGCATAAAGCCCTGCAGGGAACAGTGAATGCGATTGCCAAAATGGTTGAGATGCGCGATCCCTATACAGCAGGACATCAGCAAAGGGTAGCCAAACTTAGTATGGCTATAGCTAAAGAAATGAAGTTTAACACTGATCAAATCCGTTGTATAGGAATTGCTGCCGTTTTGCATGATATCGGAAAAATATATATACCTGCCGAAATACTTGGTCGTACAGGCAAATTGACTGACATTGAGTATCAAATTGTGAAGACGCATGTTACGGGCAGCTATGAAATCCTGAAGAACATAGAATTTCCCTGGCCGATTGCTCAGATTGTTTTACAGCATCATGAACGTATAGATGGCTCAGGATATCCAGATGGTTTGAAAGGCAACCAGATTTTTCTTGAAGCAAAAATCCTGGCAGTGTCAGATACCATTGAGGCAATGATAACCCACAGACCCTATAGAACTGCGCTCAGAATTGATGTGGCGCTGGAGGAGATATATAAAAACAAAGGGAAACTCTACGACAAAGAGGTGGTTGATGCCTGTTTCAGGCTATTTATGTCCCGCGGATTCAGTTTCATGCACGAAAAATAAATAAAATTAAAAGGGACAGGAGAAAAGTATCTCTGTCCCTTTTAAGTGCATCTCGAGGTTAAGTCCTTAATAAATTGGCAGCAATCTCAGCAGCCTGACGTCCAGACAGCAACATCCCTCCAAAAATTGGTCCCATGCGAGGTAGCCCGAAAACAGCATTGACCACCATGCCGGCAACCATCAAGCCCGGATATACTTCGCGTGTAAAGGAAACTATTTCTTTCTCGCCAATTTCAGCCCACATAGATTTTTCACCCATTACATCTCCGGTCGGGGTGGACAACTTCTTGCCAATTTTACGGCAAACGAGATTACAAACTTCAGCATCATGTCCAGTAGCGTCTATTACCAGTCTTGCTTTAATTGTCAGAGGATCAACATGTAGTTTTGCCAGTTCAACGGCGCTCCAGTTGAGCACTAAACCGGTTACCCGGTCATTTTCACGTATCATCACGTCCTCAACGCTAATAAGATTGAAAATGCGTGTGCCAGCTTTGACAGCATAGTAGCAAAGAGATGACACTGACTCGATTGAATCTGCCACATAGTAACCTTTCTTGTATTCCTGATAGGAAATGCCAAATTCATCAAGTATTTCCCGGGCTTCAGATTGGACAACAATCTTATTGAACATCATCCCTCCTCCCCACATTCCTCCGCCGACACTCAATCTTCTTTCAAATAGAGCAGTTTTGATACCCTTTTTGCCGAGAAAATAACCGGCTGATAGACCAGCCGGACCGCCACCAACAATAGCCACATCTACTTCAGAATAATTGAGTAGCTCTCTGGCGTAGCCTTCGATAATTGCTCTGGAAATAATGACCTCATCCAAAATAGCACCTCCATATTAATTTGTTTTGTCAACAATAAAATTTGCTGTGAAATAAAAAAGACCAGAAGCTGGAACACTTCTGGTCTAATTTTCAATCCCTCCCTACGCTCGCATTACCGAGATCAGGTAATAAGGGTCGTCCTTCTCCAGAAGGACTCTCAGCCTTCCAGCTCCCCTGGAAAATATTCAATTGATTTGTTTATATCATGTGAATCGTAACACTGTCAAGCGTAACAGGATAAAGGTATCTAAAAATAAATATTTCTGCTATGGATTCACGCTCCCGGTTACCACGAGTGTCTGCCCTACGATCTGGCTGGCGGCATCGGAAGCAAGAAAGACTACTGCGTTGGCGATATCCTGTGCCTCAGTTAATCTGCCTGTCAAGATTGATTTTACTGCATTCTCCAGCAAGCCAGGAGGAGCATTCCGGGCAAATCCAGTATTGGCAATCCCCGGGGAAACACAGTTAACATTTACTTTTGAAGGTGCAACCTCTTTGGCAATACCCATGGTGAATGCAATTACACCCGCCTTTGCCGCGGCATATCCAGCGGTATAAAACCCTCCATTGATGCCAGCACCCGAAGTGATATTGACAATTCTGCCATATTTTTTTTCGATCATATGAGGTAATACCGCTCTGGTGCAGTTCATGGTGCCGTTAAGGTTAATATTTATGTCCCTGTTCCATTCTTCCTCGGTCATTTTTAAAAATGGCTTTGGTGGAGCGCATGCTCCAGCATTGTTAACAAGTATATCAAGACTGCCGAATGTGTTCAGGATCGTGTTAACCATATCTGCGACTTCGCGACTGTTTGTCACATCAGCTTTAATCGCCAGGGCTTTTCTGCCCAGAGATTCCACTTCGCTGGCAGTTTTTCTGGCTCCACCAAGATCAACATCGTTCACTGCAATATCACAGCCTTCCCGGGCTAAAGATAATGCAATTGCTTTACCAAAACCAATCTGACTGCCGGCTCCAGTTACCAGGGCGACTTTTCCCTGTAATCCTAATTCCATGAGTACCTCCTTAATAAAGATTTTAATAATTCAACCATTGTTATTACTGTTAAATCCGGGCATTTCATAGATTTCCAGAACATTGCGTGAAATGCGATAAGAGCTGTTTTTGATTTCTTTAATTACTTCATTAAGGCGTGTTTTAAGCCTGTATTCAGGACCTATTACACTGAGCGCAACAGGACAGGTGTAATTATGGATTGGTGTGGAAATACATAATGCTCCAGGGATGCGTTCTCCAAAACTCACTGCATATCCCTGCTGGCGGATCTCCATAATCTGAGACAGGAGCATGGTTTTATCGGTTACCGTAGTCGGGGTTAATTTTGGTATTTCGCCGAGATAATTCATGGCTATTTTCAGTCTTTCATCACTCAATTGAGAGAGCAGGACTTTTGAAGAGGCTCCGGTATACAGGGGTCCCATTCTTTTATTACTATCGGTGACCTTGATTTCATGTGGAGAAATAATTTCATATAATGGGATGGTTTGAACACCCTGCAGAATATCCAGACAGACTGTTTCTTCTGATACTGCTGAAAGATGTTTCATCTCCTCAAGACTACAGCAGATCAGATATTCATGTAGCGTGACAGGATTGGTTGCCAGATTAGTTATCAACGGTCCGATGTAATAACGGTTGTCAATGGGATCCTCGGTTACCAGAAACGATTGCTCCAGAAGTTTGAGGATTCGGTGTACGGTTGATTTTGCGAAATGACAGTGTCTGGAGATTTCTGTGACAGTATTGATATTACGGTTCAGGCAATCCAGTATACGAGCAGCCCGCGGAATAGAGCCAGCAGCTCTACGCGCGGTGGATCCTGCCAGGCTCCTCCTTAAAGAACTTTTCCTCTTCTGCGCCATTTGTTATCCTCTTCCCCTCCAGGTGAATTTACTTTTCTACCAGTGTTTTCCTGCCAGAAACCGGGTTTTCAAAATGGAACGGGCAGATGAATCCAGAAGGCCAGAGTGTTTCTTCCGGCGGTCCGCTTGGCCTGAGGGCAGGATTTCTCTGGTATGGGCGGTCCATTTTTCGGTCATCCCTCCTGGCGGGATCAACGAAGCTGACTGCCCAAGGAGCGTGAAAGGTCATGCACCAGTGTACCTTTTTCAGCTTCCACTTTCCGTTTTGTTTTACATAATCTACTTCATAAACCCCATTCATCCATCCGGGATTGACCTTGCCCCCTTCAACGGGAAAAGCATTGGCGCCGAAACCATACCAGCGACCTTTGGCTGTTTTGCCATCGGGAGAAACATGAATTACCGGACAGAGTTGCATGACCTGGTGGAGAAACTCGGGATTGGCAGCTTTGCGAATCTCCACATTTTCATTTCCATGGCGGAAAAACCGGCGGATAGCATCTTTGCCCCGATATTGACCGGCAGCTACCATCAGGGTGGTGTCATCTCCATCTGCGAAAAGGTCAATAATATCTTCTGCCATCCAGTGTTCCAGATAATAGCCGTATGCTCTCTGTAAATTCTTGATCTCTTCAATGTCTTCCAGAGTTCGCAACCTAGCTTCCAGGGCTTCAATGCGGGCAAGTAATTCTTCAGTATTCATACTCAACTCCTTCAGTAAATTTTATGTCTAAGATCATTCACGGGGCTGCTCTCCAGGGCATACCACCTCCCACACAAATCCGATCTCCGGTTATATATGATGATTCCTCGGACGCCAGAAACAGGGCGGCGGCCGCGATGTCTTCGACTGTGCCTTCTCTTCTGAGAGGAATGCCTTCAGCCATCTTGCTCATAAAGGCATCTATATCTTTAATCCCGGGTGGAGCAAAGTCTGCTGTCATATCGGTACGGATCATACCTGGTAGAATTGCGTTAACGTTTACATTATATTTTGCGAGTTCAAGGGCCAGATCCTGAGTAATCATGAGAGCGGCGGCTTTAGCCGCAGCATAATCAATTGAAAAAGGAGCAGGTACGATACCTGCCAGTGAAGAGATAGTAATGATTTTTCCATATTTATTGGCTTTCATATGCGGGGTAAGCGCCTGACAGCAAAGAAATACTCCTTTCATGTTAACTGCTACAACCCGGTCATATTCTTCCTCGGAAATATCATTGATCAGCCGGGGAGGTCGTCCAATGCCGGCGCAATTTACCAGTATATGAATCTGGCCAAAGCTCCGAATAGCCTGTTCAACCATTGCATTAACAGATTGGCGGCTGGTCACATCGCAGTGCACTGCGATTGCCCTGCGTCCCTTTTCCTGCACCATTGAGACGGTTTTAGCAGCATCTGCATCCAATACATCGGCAATTACAGAGGAACACCCCTCCTGAGCAAACCTCAGAGCAATTGCACGACCCATCCCGCGAGCTCCCCCGGTGATAATTGCATTCTTATCAGGTAGTAGCATTGGTAAATTTCCCCTCCTTTTAATGTTCTTCAA